>Ga0102947_1000444_pt1 | contig 14906 bp, 13 predicted proteins | sample SalPon2A_A_D2_MG_FD_78210 | JGI IMG/M metagenome (GOLD analysis project Ga0102947, IMG submission 78210) | Soil microbial communities from South San Francisco under conditions of wetland restoration - Salt Pond MetaG R2A_A_D2_MG | ecosystem: Environmental > Terrestrial > Soil > Wetlands | place... | reverse complement strand
TCTCTAGATTTAGAGCATAAATCATCTTTATAATAATATTCAAGTAAGAAAACAGTATTATCATTAATTTTTTTATTTAGTATAAGTTCAAGTTTGGTCTTAATTTCAAGATAATTTAAAGAATCAACTAAATAAAGATCATTCTTTAATTTACAATATCTTTTGCCATCATTTCCTATATAATCCCAACGAGACAACAATAAATTTTTATTAAGCCACTTTTTTCTGAATATCTTTTCTTTTACTTCATTTCCATTTTCATCTAAATAAACTCTTTTTTGAGCAGATATACTCTTTAAAGTTAAAACAGTTAATATTAAAGTCAATATTAATTTCATTAAGAAATATTTTGATTTATATCATCAATATAACCCAAAACATCATCTTTACCAATGCCTTTACTAGATGAGGTGATAAAATAATTTGGAATATCATCCCATGTTTCTAATAACGTATTTTTATATGTTTCAACATGGTTTTCTATAGCTTTAGGTTTAAGTTTGTCTGCTTTGGTAAAAATAATTGAAAACGGAATCATATTTTCACCTAACCATTGCATAAAATCTAAATCAATCTGTTGTGGTTCATGTCTTATATCTACTAGCACAAAAGCCGAAACAAGTTGTTCTCTTTTACTAAAATAAGCTGTAATAAATTTTTGAAAGGTCTTTTTTGCACTTTTTGAAACTTTAGCATATCCATAGCCAGGTAAATCAACCAAGTACCATTTTTTATTGATTATAAAATGGTTTATCAATTGTGTCTTTCCAGGTTTTCCAGATGTTTTTGCTAGGTTCTTTCTATTGGTCAACATATTTATTAGAGAAGATTTTCCAACATTACTTCGTCCAATAAATGCGTATTCAGGTAAATAATCTTTTGGGCATTTGGAAACATCAGAATTACTTACAACAAATTCAGCAGATTTAATTTGCATAAGGTTTTAGTTTAGAAATTTCTTTTAACTAACCAAGAGTGTAAAATTTCATTGAACTCATCAGGATGCTCCATCATTGCAGCATGGCCACACTTATTAATCCAGAACAAATCAGAATCTGGCAATAAACTATTAAATTCTTCGGCCACCTCCGGAGGTGTTACAGTATCATTTTTACCCCATATAATGCAAGTAGGTGTAGCCATTTTTGGTAAATCTTTTGACATGTTATGTCTTATTGCACTTTTGGCAATGGCAAGTGTTTTTATAAGTTTATTTCTATCATTTACTGTGGCATAAACTTCATCAACTATTTCTTTGGTTGCAACTTTTGGGTCGTAAAAAACATCTTGGGCTTTTTTCTTAATAACCTCATAGTCACTTCGTTTAGTATAACCGCCACCCATGGCACTTTCATATAAACCAGAACTGCCAGTTATAACAAGTGCTTTAATTTTTTCTGGATATTCTTTTGTATGGTAAAGACCTATATGACCGCCAAGCGAATTACCTAACAAAATCACATTATCAAATTTTTTAAATTCAATAAACTCATGAAGATATTTAGCAAAACTCTTTACATTGGTTTTAATAAGAGACATGGTATAAATGGGTAATTCTGGAATAACAATTTTGTAATCTTTTTTGCTAAAAAATTGAGTTACAGAGTCAAAGTTACTTAACCCACCCATTAGACCGTGTAATATTATGATTGGTGTCCCTTCACCAATTTCTATGTAGCTGTAATTTTTTTCTTTCTTTAAACGGTGTGCCATTAATTAGTTAGTCATTAACTGATAAAAACAAATATAGGTATTTCATTCATATTATGTCAATTTTAATCTTTTAAGCAAGTTTTACATTAATTAACATACTGTTAGTTAAAAAACACCTGCTTTCTAAATCATTGAATTTAAGGTTATCACCTAAAAATTCTAGTACAATCACATCCAAAAAAGTGTATTTAGTCGAAAATTTATCAACAAAGTGGTAAAATGTGGTAAAATGTGGTATATTTTTCAATATATTTGAAACTTATAACGTAAAATCAAAGCTAACCAACTTGAATTCTTTAATAGGAACATACGAATGTAAAGTAGATTCTAAAGGAAGACTCATGTTGCCTGCTGCCCTAAAAAAGCAGTTGTCTCCTGCTTTACAATCTGGATTTGTTTTAAAAAGAGCTGTATTTCAGGCTTGTTTAGAATTGTATCCAATGCAAGAGTGGGAAAGTTTAATGCAAAAGGTAAATAAGCTAAACCGTTTCAAAAAGAAGAACAATGACTTTATAAGAAGGTTTACTGCTGGTGTGAAAATAGTAGAAGTAGATAGTGCAGGTAGATTACTAGTGCCAAAAGATCTAATCTCTTTTGCAGGGATTTCAAAAGAAATAGTCATTTCGTCAGCTATCAACATTATTGAAATCTGGGATAAAGATAAATACGAGAAAGCTATCGATGATGCTACTGGAGATTTTGCAGATTTGGCTGAAGACGTAATGGGACAAGATGATGACAATGGTATATCATAATCCAGTTTTACTTAAGGAAACAGTTGAAGGTTTAGATATTTCTGAAGATGGAGTTTATGTAGACGTCACTTTTGGCGGAGGAGGTCATAGCAGAGAGATTTTAAAACATTTAGGAGAGAATGGGAAACTGTTTGCGTTTGATCAAGATCAAGATGCTCTTAAAAATACAATTGATGATAATCGTTTTACACTCATAAATGAGAATTTCAGATATCTAAAACGATTTTTAAGATTTTATGGAGTAACAGAAGTAGATGGTATTTTGGCAGATTTTGGAGTTTCATCACATCAATTTGATATAGCCGAAAGAGGTTTTTCAACAAGATTTGAAGCAGATCTTGATATGAGAATGAATCAACAAAGTGAATTTTCAGCCTATCATGTTATCAATAATTATGATGAAGAAAAGTTAAGACAAGTTTTTTGGCAATATGGAGAGTTGAGGCAAGCTCCAGCTATGGCCAGTGTTATTGTTGAGGAAAGAAAATTATCACCAATTAAAACAAGTGAGCAGTTTAAAGAAATACTAAAGCGGTTTTTGCAACATAAAAAAGAGAATAAAGTATTGGCACAGATTTTTCAGGCTATAAGAATAGAAGTTAATCAAGAAATAGAAGCCTTGAAAGAATTTCTTTTACAGGTACCAGAAGTGTTAAAGGTAGATGGACGCTTAAGTGTAATCTCTTATCATTCTCTTGAAGATAGATTGGTAAAGCGCTTTATAAGAAATGGTCTTTTTGAAGGTGAGCCAGAGCGTGATGTGTTTGGAAATTTTGAAGTTCCATTAAAAAAAGTTGGAAAATTGATTGTGCCAACATCACAGGAGATAAAACAAAATAATAGAGCAAGAAGTGCAAAATTGAGAGTTGCAGAAAAAAAATGAAAAAGGGAATTTACAAAATACTAAAAGGGAAATTTTTAGTAAGCGAAGATTCGTTTAAAAACTGGAGAGCAATACTTTTTATTTCAACACTTGCCATAATAATGATTGCAAGCTCTCATAGTGCAGACAAGAAAGTACATGAAATAGCACAATTAAACAATGAAGTAAAAGAATTAAGATCTGCTTTTGTTGATGGACGTTCTAAACTTATGAAACTGAAAATGGAATCTAATGTGATAGACAAATTAAGAGAAAAGGGACTAATGTCATCAATAATTCCACCAAAGAAAATTAAAGTCAAATCTCAAAATTGAAAAAGTAACCTTGGCAGTAAGCGAGAAGAACATATTAAATAGATTGTATTTTATTTCCGGATGTATGTTCGTCTTCGGATTAGCTGTTGTATTAAAATTAGTAAACATTCAATTTGTCCAAGGTGACAAGTACAGAGATTTGGCCGAAACACGAGATGTAAAAAATGTTGTTATTCCTGCCAACAGGGGAAATGTGTATTCAGAAAACGGAAATCTTTTAGCAACATCAATACCAAAATATGATATCAGACTTGATGCACTAACACCTTCAGCAAAGACATTTGAGGAAAATATAAAAGCATTATGCGATTCACTTTCTAAATATTCTGGAAAACCATCTTCATACTATCAACAAGAAATCAGAAAAGCAAGAGCAAATAAAAACAGATACTATCTACTTGCTCGAAATATTGGATATTCAGATTATGTCAGATTCCGAAATTTTCCGCTTCTAAATTTAGGAGCTTTTAAAGGTGGTTTAATAGTTGAACAAACTACAAAGCGAGAACATCCAATGGGAGGAATCGCGCAAAGAACTATTGGCTATGAGCGCATAGATGATCAAGGTAATGTAACTAGACCAGGACTCGATGGTGCTTTTGGAGTTAAATATCTGCGTGGCGTAGATGGAAAAAGACTAAAACAAAAAATTGGAAAAGGCCAATGGAAACCTATAGTAGATTATAATCAAGTTGAGCCAAAAGATGGTTATGATGTCTACACCACCATTGATGTTAACATACAGGATATTGCTCACCATTCTTTGTTGGAGCAATTAGAAAAATATAAAGCAGACCATGGCTGTGTTGTAGTTATGGAAACTAAAACAGGAAAGGTAAAAGCCATTTCAAATTTGGGTAGAAATAATGAAGGTTATTATTACGAAAGATTGAATTATGCTGTTGGAGAAAGCCATGAGCCTGGATCAACTTTTAAGCTTATGGCCATAACTGCCGCATTAGAGGATAAAGTTGTTGACACCAGTGATGTGGTAGATACCGAAAACGGAATTATAAGCTTTTATGGCAAAAAAGTAAGAGATTCAAAAAACGGAGGCTACGGAAAAATTTCTATTGCAAAAGCATTTGAGGTTTCATCAAATACAGGTATTGTAAAAGCGATTCATAATAGTTATAGTGACAATCCTACCAAATTTGTAGATCGCTTATATTCAATGAATTTGAATAAACAACTAGACCTTCCCATTATAGGAGAAGGAGTTCCAATTATCCCAGACCCTCGAATTAAAAATAATCGTTGGAGCGGAATTGCTTTAGAGTGGATGGCATATGGCTACGGAGTTTCATTTACACCTTTGCAAACATTGACGTTTTACAATGCCATTGCAAATGATGGTGTAATGATCAAACCACAATTTTTAAAAGAAGTTAAAGAGTTTGATAAGGTTATTGTGCCATTTCAGAAAGAAATTATAAATCCTAAAATATGTTCTAATGAAACTATTCTAAAGGTTCAGCAACTACTAAAAGATGTTGTTAATAAAGAGCATGGAACAGGTCACAGATTGTATTCACCTAATTTTTCCATGGCTGGTAAAACAGGTACATGTCAAAAAGATTATGCGAAAAAAGATAAGCTAAACTACATTTCTTCGTTTGTAGGATATTTTCCAGCTGACAATCCAAAATATTCTTGCATTGTAGTTATTCATGAACCCGATAAAAGTGTTGGGTATTATGGGGCAGATGTTTCGGGCCCAGTGTTCAAAAGAATTGCTCAAAAGATATATATAGACACGCCTATTGTTGATGAAATAGAACAATTAGAAGTTAAAAGAACAGTGGTGGAAAAAGAATATGAAAATTATTATGACATAGCCAGAACTTATAAAACCATTATGCCAAGTGTTATAGGTTTACCTACTATGGATGCTCTTTCTCTTCTTGAAAATATGGGCTTAAAGGTAAAAGTTGAAGGAGTTGGTTTGGTTAAAAACCAATCAATAGACAAAGGTGTCAAAGTAAATAAAAATCAAACAATTGTTATTCAGGCATCATGATGAATTTAAGAGACATATTATATAAAGTTACCTTAAACGCTGTTGTAGGTAATACTTCTGTGTCTATTAATAAGATAGAGTTTGATTCAAGAAAAATTTCAAAAAATGATGTTTTTGTAGCGATAGAGGGAACTGTTTCTAATGGACATGATTTTATAGATAAGGCCATTAAACTAGGTGCAATTGCCATTGTATGTGAAACATTACCGAAAAATAGTGTTAAAGGCATTACTTATGTTGAAGTTGAAAGTTCAACAAGCGCATTGGCTATAATGGCTTCTAATTATTTTGATAATCCTTCTGAAAATTTGAAGCTTATTGGAGTAACAGGTACTAACGGAAAAACAACCATTGCTTCTTTGTTATATCAGCTATTTAAAAATGCTGGCTTTAAAGTTGGACTATTATCAACCGTAAAAATAATGGTTGATAATAAAATGTATAAAGCAACACATACAACGCCAGACTCTTTAACCATAAACAAATATCTAAAGGAAATGAATGCTGAAGGCGTTGAGTTTTGCTTTATGGAAGTGAGCTCACATGGTATTCATCAAAACAGAACAGAAGGTTTGCATTTTGAAGGTGGTATTTTCACCAATTTATCACACGACCATTTAGACTATCATTCTTCATTTTCAGAATATAGAGATATAAAAAAATTATTTTTTGATGGTTTATCGAGTTCAGCATTTGCTTTGATTAATGTAGATGATAAAAATGGCTTGTTCATGATACAAAACACTAAAGCCAAAAAATACACTTATGCTTTAAAAGGATATGCAGATTTTAAGGCAATAGTTTTAGAAAATCAATTTAGTGGTTTGCTTCTAAAAGTCAATGACAGTGAAGTTTGGACCAGATTAATTGGCAGTTTTAACGCCTACAACGTTTTGGCTATTTATGCAACTGCTGAATTATTAGGCCTTGAGCGTGTAGAGATATTAAGACTTATAAGTGAATTAGAAAGTGTGGCTGGACGTTTTCAATACCTCATTTCAGATGATAATATAACTGCAATTGTTGATTATGCCCACACTCCAGATGCTCTTAAAAATGTATTAGAAACTATCAATAGTATTCGAACAAAAAACGAAGAACTTATTACAGTTGTAGGCTGTGGAGGCGATAGAGATAAAACCAAACGCCCAAAAATGGGACATATAGCTTCCACATTAAGCACTAAAGTTATTTTCACAAGTGATAACCCAAGAAGCGAAGTTCCAGAAGCTATAATAAAAGACATTGAAAAAGGTGTCGAACCACAAAATTTTAAGAAAGTATTGTCAGTAACAGATAGAGGGCAAGCTATTAAAACGGCTTGCCAAATGGCGCAAACCAATGATATTATTTTGATAGCTGGAAAAGGACACGAAACCTATCAAGAAATTAAAGGAGAACGCTTTGATTTTGATGATTTTAAAATAGTACAAGAGTTTTTAAAGCAATTACAAAAATAAGATGCTGTATTACTTATTTGAATATTTAGAAAAACATTACCAGTTGCCTGGAGCTTCGTTATTTGGGTTTATTTCCTTTAGAGCTGCGGTTTCTATTATTCTGTCATTACTCATTTCTACAATTTTCGGTAAACGCATCATTAAATTTTTACAAAAGCAGCAAGTTGGTGAATCTATACGTGATCTTGGGTTAGAAGGTCAGGTTGAAAAAGCTGGAACGCCAACAATGGGAGGAATTATTATCATTTTAGCAACACTTATTCCAGTATTGCTATTTGCTAAATTAGAGAATATATACATCATACTTCTTATTGTAACAACGCTTTGGATGGGAACCATCGGATTTATAGATGACTACATCAAAAAGTTTAAAAATGATAAAGAAGGATTAAAAGGGCGTTTTAAAGTTCTTGGACAACTTGGATTAGGAATTATAGTAGGGACTACATTATACTTTCATCCAAATGTTACATTAAAAGAAAAATTACCTGAAGCTCAAAGACAGGAAATTTTAATGTCAAACCCAAATGTACAACCAACTAAACTTTTTCAAGATGAAGAAAAATCTACAAAAACAACTATTCCATTTGTAAAAGGGAATGAATTTGACTATGCAGATTTAATAACCTGGATTAATCCAGATTTACAAAAATATGCCTGGGTGGTTTTCATTATTATCTCAATTTTTATTATCACAGCGGTATCAAATGGAGCAAACCTTACTGATGGTATTGATGGCCTAGCAGCTGGAACTTCAGCAATAATTGTGCTTACACTTGGCATATTTGCTTGGGTTTCAGGTAACATCATTTTTTCAGATTATCTCAACATCATGTATATACCAAGAGTTGAAGAAATTACAATTTACATAGCAGCTTTTGTTGGAGCATTGGTTGGGTTTTTATGGTATAACACATATCCAGCACAGGTTTTTATGGGAGACACTGGAAGTCTGACCATTGGAGGAATTATTGCAGTAATAGCAATTGCCGTTAGAAAAGAATGGTTAATACCAGTGCTATGTGGCATTTTCTTGGCAGAGAATTTATCTGTGGTTATGCAGGTAAGCTATTTTAAATATACAAGAAAAAAATATGGTGAAGGACGACGCATTTTTAAGATGTCTCCTTTACATCACCATTATCAAAAATCAGGATACCACGAAAGTAAAATTGTTACAAGGTTCTGGATTGTTGGAATCCTGTTGGCAATTATAACAATTGTGACATTGAAAATTAGGTAATTATTGTCATTCCTGCCAAGGCAGGAATCTCAAGAATTGAAGGAATGACAAAACAAAGACTGGTCATATTAGGAGGAGGAGAAAGTGGTGTTGGAACAGCCCTTTTAGGAAAGGCAAAAGATTTTGAGGTCTTTGTTTCAGATAAAGGAAAAATAAAAGAAAAATATAAACAAGTTCTTATACATAATGAGATTGAATGGGAAGAAGAGCAGCACACGGAAGCTAAAATTCTTAATGCAGATTTAGTGATGAAAAGTCCTGGCATTCCTGATAGAGTGGATTTGGTTGAGCAAATTCGAAAGAAAGAAACTCCTGTAGTTTCAGAAATTGAGTTCGCTTCAAAATTTACCAGAGCTATAATTGTAGGAATTACTGGAAGTAATGGGAAGACCACAACTGCATCACTGACGCATCACATTTTAAAACAAGAATTGAGTGTTGGATTGGCAGGTAATATTGGTGACAGTTTTGCTAAACAAGTTTTAGAGAATGATTATGAAAACTATGCGCTCGAAATAAGCAGCTTTCAATTGGATGATATTACTGATTTCAAACCACATATAGCTGTAATAACAAATATTGCACCTGATCATTTAGACAGATACAATTATCAGTTTGAAAAGTATATAGCATCAAAATTCAGGATTGCTATGAATCAAACCAAAGATGATTATTTGATTTATGATGCAGATGATAAAGTAATCACAAATTGGTTAAAAGAGCACCCAGTTCAATCAACATTATTGCCATTTTCACTAACAAAAACTATTGAAAATGGAGCGTATTTAGACAAAAATAAAATTAAAATAACAATAAATAACAAGCAAACAATTATGCCAACTACAAATTTAGCATTAGAGGGAAATCACAACATTAAAAATGCTATGGCTGCCTCAACTGTAGCACAAATATTGAGAATAAGAAAACAAACTATAAGGGAAAGTTTAGAGAATTTTCAAGGTGTTGAACATCGTTTGGAGCATGTTCTGAAAATAAATAAAGTACATTATATAAACGATTCTAAAGCAACCAACGTTAATGCAACTTATTATGCTTTGGAGAGTATGGATGCACCAACTGTTTGGATAGTTGGAGGTGTTGACAAAGGCAATAATTATGAAGAACTTTTTTCGTTTGTAAATGAAAAAGTAAAAGCCATTATATGTCTGGGTGTAGATAATAATAAGCTTATGGAAAATTTTGGTTCAATGGTTGATATTATCATTGAAACACAGTTTATGAGTGAAGCAGTAAAAATCGCTTACAAGATAGCTGAAGCTGGAGATAATGTGTTGTTATCACCTGCATGTGCAAGTTTTGATTTGTTTGAAAACTACGAAGATAGAGGACGTCAATTTAAAGAAGCAGTTAGAAATTTATAGTGGAAGATATTTTTAAAAATATTAAAGGTGATCGGTTAATTTGGGCTATTGTTGCCTTATTGGCCATATTTTCATTCTTACCTGTATATAGTGCTGCTAGTAATTTAGCTTATGTTGGAGGAAACGGAAACACTTTTGCATATTTTTTAAAACATTTTATGCATTTATTTCTTGGGTTTGCAATTATGTATGGAATACATAAAATTCCATACAGATATTTCAGAGGCTTGTCAATGGTTATGTTGCCTATTGTTTTAGTTCTTTTGGTAATAACAATGTCTCAAGAAACCATGATTGAAGGTGCAAATGCAAGTAGATGGATTCAAATACCTATTGTTGGCATGTCTTTTCAAACATCAACTTTGGCGTCAGTTGTATTGATGGTATATGTTGCACGTTATATGTCTAAAATTAAAGACAAACAAATTACATTCAAAGAATCCATTTTACCGCTTTGGATTCCAGTCTTTTTAGTACTAATATTAATTCTTCCGGCAAATTTTTCAACCGCGGCAATATTGTTTTGTATGGTTGTTATGTTAACTTTTTTAGGAGGATACCCAATAAGGTATCTAGCATTGATTATTGGTACTGGTATTGTAGCTCTTGTTATGTTTGTGCTTGTTGCCAAATCTTTTCCAGAATTAATGCCAAATAGAGTTGACACGTGGATGAGCAGGATTGAAAGCTTTACAGATAAAGAAGATACAGAAGCAGATTATCAAATTGAAAAAGCAAAAATCGCAATTGCATCTGGAGGGATTCAAGGTGTTGGTCCAGGTAAGAGTATTCAAAAGAACTTTTTACCACAATCATCATCAGATTTTATTTTTGCCATCATAATAGAGGAATATGGATTGATAGGTGGTTTTCTTATAATGATATTATATATGTGGCTATTATTTAGAATTGTAATTGCAGCTCAAAAGGCAGATACCATTTTCGGTAAACTATTGGTACTTGGTGTTGGATTGCCCATTGTTTTTCAGGCATTAATAAACATGGCTGTTGCGGTAGAATTATTTCCTGTTACAGGGCAAACATTACCACTTATTAGTAGTGGAGGTACATCAATTTGGATGACCTGTTTAGCTCTAGGAATTATTTTAAGCGTAAGTGCAAAAAGAGAAGAATTAAAAGAACAGGATTATAATGAAGATAATCCTTTAGAAGTTTTAGCCGAAACCATTTAATGAGTACATATAAAATCATATTATCAGGAGGAGGAACAGGAGGACATATCTATCCAGCTATAGCTATAGCTAATGAATTAAGATCTCGTTTTTCCGAAGTTGAATTTTTATTTGTTGGTGCGAAAGACAGAATGGAAATGGAAAAAGTGCCTCAAGCTGGATATGATATTGAGGGTTTATGGATTTCTGGTATTCAACGAAAATTAACATTAAAAAATTTGATGTTTCCTTTTAAGCTCTTAAGTAGTTTAATAAAAGCAAAAAGGATAATCAAAAGTTTTAAACCAGATATAGCTATTGGTACTGGAGGTTTTGCAAGTGGTCCTTTGCTTTATGTAGCATCAAAAAAAGTTCCAACGTTAATACAAGAACAAAATTCATACGCTGGAATAACGAACAAATTATTAGCAAAGAAAGCAAATAGAATATGCGTTGCTTATGACGGAATGGATCGATTTTTTCCTAAAGAAAAAATTATAAAAACTGGAAACCCAGTGAGGCAGGATTTGTTAGAAATAGAGAATAAGACTGTACAGGCAAAAGATTTTTTTAAACTAAAGCATGGAAAATATACACTTTTAGTTTTAGGAGGAAGTTTGGGGGCACGAAGAATTAATGAGCTCATAGAGGATAAATTGGAATTTTTAGAAACGCAGAACACACAAGTAATTTGGCAGTGTGGTAAACTATATTACCAAGATTATAAATTTTATAACGATTTGGAGTATGTACAGGTTTATCCGTTTTTGAACAATATGGATTTAGCCTATGCTGCGTCAGATATTATCATTTCACGTGCTGGAGCTAGTTCGGTTTCCGAGTTGTGTATTGTTGGCAAGCCAGTTATTTTTATTCCATCTCCAAATGTTGCAGAAGACCACCAAACAAAAAATGCTTTGGCAATTGTAGAAAATGATGCTGCAATGATGATTAAAGAAAATGAGTTGGAAGTCAATTTTGAAAACAAATACGCTCAACTTATTGCTTCACAAGAAAAGCAGCAAAAATTGGGAACAAATATTAAAAAATTAGCATTAGTTAATGCTACCAAGCAAATTGCAGATGAGGTTGAAAAGCTATTAAAAAAATGAATTTAGACAATGTACATAACGTTTATTTTATTGGTATTGGAGGCATTGGCATGAGTGCTTTAGCACGTTATTTTCATGCAAATGGGAAATATGTTGGCGGTTATGATAAAACCAAAACAGAAATAACTGACGATTTAAAGGCTTTAGGAATCTCTATTCATTTTAATGATTCAATTGAAAATATTGAAGAAAGATTTTTAGATGCTTCATCTACTTTAATAGTTTATACTCCAGCAGTTCCAAGTAATCACAAAGAGTTAAACTATTTTAGAAATAATGGTTTCCAAGTTTTAAAGCGTTCACAAGTATTAGGAAGAATAACAGAAAATACGTTCTGTATGGCTGTTGCAGGAACACATGGAAAAACAACAACAACAAGCATACTAGGTCATTTATTAAATGAGTGTGATGTTGAAGTCACAGCATTTCTTGGTGGAATATCAGAAAATTACAATTCAAATTTAATTTTAAAAGGAACAAAGATTTCTGTAGTTGAAGCAGATGAGTTTGACAGGTCATTTTTAACTCTTTCACCTGATATGGCATGCATAACTTCAATGGATTCAGACCATTTAGACGTTTATGGTGAAGCCAGTGCGTTGCAAGATTCCTTTATTGCTTTTTCTAAAAAACTAAAACCAAATGGAAAATTGTTTGTTAGAAATGGATTACCAATTAAAGCAATTACCTATGGTATTGAAGATGATTCAGATTATACAATTCAAAATATTAAAATACAAAACGGGACTTATGTGTTTGATGTAAGAACACCTAATAGCGTTATTGAAAATATTCAATTTAACCTGCCTGGTAGACATAATTTGTCAAATGCATTAATAGCTCTGGCGATGGCTGTAGAATATGGATGCCCTCACCAACAGCTCGTCAGGGCTTTAGCATCTTATCAAGGGGTTAAACGTAGATTTACATATCATATTAAAACAGAATCATTAGTCTATATTGATGATTATGCACATCATCCTCAAGAAATAAATGCTGTATTTCAAGCAATAAAGGAAGTGTATCCAAGCAAAAAGATATTGGCCATTTTTCAGCCGCATCTTTATAGTAGAACAAGAGATTTTGTTGACGACTTTGCCAAAAGTTTATCTCAATTTGATGAGATATTGCTATTAGACATTTATCCTGCACGAGAATTGCCAATTGTAGGTGTAACATCAAAATGGTTATTTGATAAAATCAGTAATAGTAATAAACAGCTTATAAGTAAAAACGAAATTGTTTCAAAAATCAAAAAAAGTGAAGCACAAGTTATTTTAACCATTGGTGCTGGAGATATAGGAGAAGAAGTAAAACTAATTAAAGAAGCCTTAAAAGTTGCGAGTTAATTGGACCTATATAAAAATATTGTCTCTGCTAGTATTAGTAGTAATGTTATTTGCCTTTTCATCAAGTAAAAATTCAGGGAGAAAGATTTCTGATTTTAAGATTCAATTTCAAGGTGATAATAATTTATTTATAACTCAAGAGACTGTTAGTAAATTGTTAATACAAAATCAACAAGGTGTTAAAAAAATGCCTAAAGAAACTTTAGATTTGAACCAATTAGAAACTGCCCTGAATTCTAATCCTATGATCAAGTCAGCTCAAGTTTACATAACCTTAAAAGGAGAACTTAATGCAGATATTGAACAAAAAAAGCCTATAGCAAGAGTAAGTACTAACGCTTCATATTATATTGATGACCTAGGCACTTTCATGCCTTTGTCAGATAATCATTCAGCAAGAGTGCCGTTAGTTACTGGACAAGTAGATAAAAACAATCTAAAGCATGTTTTTACAATGGCCAACAAAATACAAAAAGATGAATTTTTAAAGAAAAATGTTGTCGAAATTCATCAAAATGTAAATAAAACGATTTATTTAAGGTTAAGGCAATGCAGTTTTAAGGTACAAATAGGTGACATGAATAATTTAGATAAGAAAATAAATAACCTTAAAGCTTTTTATAAGAAAAGTTTAAAAGAAAAAACACTAAATAACTATAGTAATGTCAATTTACAATTTGATAATCAAGTTGTATGTACCAAATTATAAACTATGGAAGATAATATAGCTGTTGGATTAGACATAGGAACAACCAAAATTGTGGCCATGATAGGTCGCAAGAATGAATATGGTAAAGTAGAGATTCTTGGAATAGGTAAATCCAAAAGTCTTGGTGTACATAGAGGTGTTGTAAATAATATCACCCAAACAATTCAATCTATTCAACAAGCTGTCCAAGAAGCCGAATTGGAATCTGGTATGCAAATTCAAGGCGTTACTGTTGGCATTGCAGGTCAGCACATACGTAGTTTACAGCATAGCGATTATATTACAAGACCAAATTCAGAAAATGTAATTGGAGAGGAAGATATTGATAGACTTATCAATCAGGTCCATAAATTGGTTATGCTTCCCGGCGAAGAAATTATTCATGTATTGCCACAGGAATATAAAGTAGATGGTCAGGCAGAAATTAAGGAACCAATTGGCATGTATGGTGGTAGACTTGAAGCAAATTTCCATGTAGTTGTAGGTCAGGTATCATCAATTAGAAATATTGGGCGATGTGTTAAAAGTGCTGGGCTTGACCTTGAGAGAATTACTTTAGAACCGTTAGCTTCAGCCAATGCTGTTTTAAGTCAAGAAGAAAAAGAAGCTGGGGTCGCTTTAATTGACATAGGAGGAGGAACAACGGACTTGGCCATTTTTAGAGATGGAATCATTCGCCATACAGCAGTTATACCATTTGGAGGAAATGTTATTACAGAAGATATTAAAGAAGGATGTTCAATTATCGAAAAACAAGCAGAACTTTTAAAAATTAAATTTGGTTCAGCATGGCC
>Ga0102947_1000443_pt1 | contig 14915 bp, 10 predicted proteins | sample SalPon2A_A_D2_MG_FD_78210 | JGI IMG/M metagenome (GOLD analysis project Ga0102947, IMG submission 78210) | Soil microbial communities from South San Francisco under conditions of wetland restoration - Salt Pond MetaG R2A_A_D2_MG | ecosystem: Environmental > Terrestrial > Soil > Wetlands | place... | reverse complement strand
ATGGATTAAACGGGAACGTCTTCCAATTTTAAGCCCATGTGCTTCCCCTTGCGCTTTTTTGTGGAATAAGTTTAATTCCTGCTTACAATAGTCAGATTCCTCATAACATGGCGAATTTAAGCAAATCATGATAGCAGACTTCTTAATGCCGTCCGCAATAGATTCATCGAACAATACACTTCCATCAAGTTTTTTATTATCCCACCAGATTTTTATCATGTTCATCCTGCCAAAACGCTTTGCAAGCATTAGGTTTAGATTTTGAAAAAATTGTAAAATCCACCCATCCGTCTGTCCGGGGAAAGTTTCATTGTCCATATGGGCATAACTGATAAAAATGTCATATTCAAAGCCGGGAATAAGTGCCATTTTAGTTATTTTTTCAAATTTTTTTATTCTCAGAGAATTTGCCGGATCCATTACGATGGTTGACAACATGATGAATCTATAAGATGGGCCATCAATGGAGGAAATTTGTAAAGCCCAATATCATTTTAATATTTTTAAATTTAAGAAAAATCCTATCAAATAATCAAGAAACCGTACGAAAACTGTGATGATGAAGCCAGATGTTTACCTGAATCACGCGAATAAGATGATCCAAACCAATTGCTTCTTTTTCCTATCCCCAGGGAATAATTTTATACAACCGGTTACAGAATTTTCTTCCTTTCAAAAAAAAAGTTATCTTTAGTAAGCTTTCCCCCATGCCCAATTTGGCTAATCAAATACTGAGACTATTTTTTAAGAAAGATCTAAAAGCTAAATTATTGACGAACACTTCGTCTTTTCAATGGGTACACAAAAGAAATTTGGAAGTCAATACTGCGGGATGTGATTGCCTTAGGCAAGTTCCTTATTTTTAGCGATGCATGTTGAACTCCCTCTAATCAACAATTGTCCCTGAAATATTTGAAATGAATGGCCTATGAAAACCGAACCTAAAAAAAGAAAGAAATCGTCTGCATTGGGACTCCAACAAGGGCGTACCTTCCTGATGGCTGTCCTGTTGCTGTTTTTTATCAATTTCGGGTGTAAATTGAATAGCCCTAAAGACGTTTCCAATGGCCCTGTTGAGGTGGCCGTACCTCCCCCCGCCGATGGAATTGAAGACGATGCCGGACAACCCGGGGAAGAAGTCGGGATCGAAAACCCTGAAGAAGCAGAGGAATTTCCGGAAGAGACCGGGTCAGCACCTCCGCCTCCTCCCGCACCCCCGCCCCGGACCTCAACTCCGCAACCCATGCCCCAGGCTGCCCCGGAGGTGATTGAAGTTGTTGAGGATGAAGAAGTAGTGGAGGAGACAGTCATTGAATCCACGGAGGCTTCAGGGGAGGAAGTTGTCATTGTTGCAAGGGAGGAAGAAATGGTTGCTGCTGCTCCTGCAAGTGTAAGTTTTCAAAGTGTTCCAATGTTTCCATGGCCTCCGCCAAAGCCCTCGGCCAAAGTTGAGATCCCCGCATCTGCTTTCTCTGAATGCCAGGTTCTTCAACAGGTTAATCGGGTGTTAACTGCGGCTCTGGCAGATAATGAATACGATGATAAGAGCTATTTTTTGGTTCCTTCGACCAGTAATTCGGGCTTTGCCATAGCCACGCAACTGGAACAAATTAAAAGGAATGCCTCATCCGTGCCCCCTCCAAACCGATGGAATATTAACACTATTGACAATAGCTTCAGGTTTGCCGAATACGTATCTTCCCTGTTTTTTTCGAACCCGGGCTATTTCAGGGTCATCGTATTTGTCGTCACCGATACAGGTTTTATTCCCTCTGAAAGAACAACGGACCGTGCAACCGCTTTGTCCTGGGTAGACAGTGGCTTTGACAGATTTCCACCCAATCTGGCAGGGGTTCCTTTTACTGAAAACCATAAGGTCACGGCCCTGGTATATGAGTACAGGGTGCCCGAAAACAGCGATCAGGCAGAACTCACTAAACCCAGCAGGCATTCCGGGATGAGACATCTGAAAAAAGCAAATTTATGGAGCAATCTCGTAAACAATTCACCATGATAAATAAACTCCTTTTACAGGTCATTCAATACGGCGGAATGCTGGGGGTCATCTTTTTTATGAACACGGCCGGGGCACAGATCAGGGACCGGATCGCACGTCCCTTATTGCGAATAGATACTACGCGTATCATTGCCTTTCCCCAACGGGAAGCACCCTCCAAGGTTGCCCTCCTGATCGGCAACGGTGCCTATCCCGGCTTGAATGCCCTGGAAACCCCCGTCAATGATCTGGCAGCCATAGCCACGGGGTTGGATAGTCTGGGGTTTTCCGTCATGACCCTGAAAAACGGGACAAGGCAGGAGATGCAAAACAGTATCAGCGCCTTTCACAGAAGGGCGAAAAATGCGCGCATTACGTATCTTTATTACGCAGGCCATACGGTACAATTCCGGGGCAGGAATTACCTGGTTCCTGTAGATGCGACCCTTGAGGAAATTGGTATGATCCCGAGACAAGGGGTCAGTCTAACGGATTATTTTCGCGGCCTGAACCGGAATGCGGAACATATGATCTCCATAGACGCCTGTTATCCCAATGACTATGCGTTTAAGAATGATGAAACCACCGAAGGGCCATGTTTTGTCCCACCGGGAAGGTTACCCCCCAGGACGTTCGTCACCTTTACTTCTTTTCAAAACATGATGGCGCCCAGCAGCTCGGAAAAAACAAGCCTTTTCAGTTATTTGTTTTCCTTTCACATCCAGAAGTCGGCCAGTATATACGATATTATTCTGGCCACCAAAGCCCAACTAAAACAACTCTCAGGCGGCCGGGAAGATATCAGTATTTTTGGGGAGGTATCCACTTCTACCAATTTAAAGAAAAATCAGGTTGTCATGTACTCCATGAACATGCCGGGTTTTCCATGGCCCCCTCCCAAGGCCTCGGCCATAGACCGAATCGACAGGACATTCTTCTCGGAATGCCAGACCCTTAAGGATGTGGACAAATTGCTTTTTTCGGCTTTGGAAAAACAGGAATACTATGAAAAAAGTTATTTCCGGATCGCCGGGGATCGCCTCCATGGGTTTGCGATCGCCACCAGGCTGGAACAAATACATAAAGATGGCACTTCCATGGAAGGTGATGCAAGATGGCGTACAAGGCCCTCCGAAGACATGGCCTTTTCTTTTTCAAATTATTTTAAATCCTTGTTTTTTCCACAGAAAGGGTATTTTAGGGTCATCGTATTTGTAGTGGCAGATATACCATTAAGTCAGTCCGAGGAAGGTGCAAGTCGGAATATGGCATTGTCCTGGCTGAGTAAGGGTGCCACACAATTACCTCCGGAAATAGCGAATATGTCGTTTTCGGAAAATCACGGCGTAACTGCCCTGATCTATGAATATGAACTGCCCGAAAATGATGTCAAAGCCAGCCTGGAAGATCCAAGTGATCTCCAGGGAAGAGATCACCTAAAAAGGGCTAAATTGTGGAGCACCCTATCCAATAGCGAATGAAAACCATCCGGAGCACAAAAAAACGCTTATTAATTTTGCTGTTGGCAGGTTTTGTTCTCTTGTTCATCATGCTGGTGCTGCAAACGGTCAGTGATAAATACGCTGGAAAAGTATGGGTCCCCTGGCTTTGGTTTTCCCTTTTGTACCTTCCTCCGCTGATCATTCTTTATCAGTTGCGAAGCAGCACCAAAAAGATCCGGTCCACCGGGCTTGTATTACTTACCGTCCTGTTCGCAGGAGCTACCCTGATGGTCATACTTCTGCAGGGGCAGGGACTTATTTCCATTCCGGAAGGGCAGTTAGCTTATGAAATCAGGGTTCGTATGTTGTGGATCTCTTTGATCTTTCTCCTTCCCCTGGAACTGTTTTTGATCTTCCTTTTTCGGAAAAATTTACACCTCCCGGATAAGAACGATCAGGAAGGGATCCCTATTATCATGGATCCCAAGGTTTTTATTTCCTACAATCATAGCAATAGTGAAATCGCAAAAAAAATACAGCAAGCCCTTGAAAATGCCGAAATTGAAGTGATCATTGACCAAGAGGATATGCGCGCAGGGGATGATATAAAAGCGTTTATCGAAAAATCTATCCGGGAATCCACGGTTACTGTTTCCCTGGTTTCCAACGAAAGTTTAACATCGGCCTGGGTGGCTATGGAAACGGTGGATACCTTTTTCCAGGAGCGTTATTCCCGGCGCAAAAAATTCATCGCCTGTTACCTGGATGATGATTTCTTTCAAACGGGGTATACCTTAAAGGCCATTGATGAGATCGACAAACAGATCAAAGCCAACCAGGACCTGATCCCTGAATACCACAAAAAAATGTTAGACACCAGGGACCTGAACAGCCAGAATTCCCGTTTGCTGGCGCTGCGGAGTAACCTGGACGGTATTGTTGGAAAGCTTCGGGACAGCTTATGCCTGGATGTAAGGGAGGCCACCTTCGAAGCCAGTATGGGGCAACTGGTCGCAGCAGTGGAGGACGGGGAATAAGTCCTTTCCCGGGTTAAAACTAACCAGATGATCTATTGCTCCCTATTCAGGGATGATATCAGTTATTGATCGTACGAAATGAAATTAGAGGAAATAAAGACCATTGATGAAATTATCGCCATCCTGGGGAATATCATTTTGGAATCTGAGGCCAACAATAACCCACTGGGATACTTTGCTGTACTTTATCAAAAGGTGACGATAAAAGTTAAGGAAGGGATTGAGACCAATTTTTTTAACGATGGGGACAGAATGGGAACGTTGGATGTCGTTTTCGCTAAGCGGTATTTACAGGCGTACTATGACTACCAAAAGAACGAACCGGTTACTACTTCCTGGCAGACCGCTTTTACACTTTCAAAAAATTATTGGCCTGTTGTTTTACAACACTTGTTAGTGGGCATAAATGCTCATATAAATCTCGATCTGGGGATTGCTGCCGCAGAAATTTCAAAGAATAAAAACCTGGGTGACCTGGAGGACGACTTTAACAGGATAAATGAAATTCTGGCGTCATTGGTCAATGAGGTCCAGGATGATCTCTCAAGGGTCTGGCCCACCCTGAAAAAGATCTTGCAAAAAACCAGGAATGTGGATGATTTTCTGATCGATTTTAGCATGGAACTGGCCAGGGATGGAGCCTGGATGTTTGCAAAGAGCCTGGCTCATTTACCCGATAAGGAATTGGATTCTCTGATTGCAGCCCGGGATCAAAAAATAACGGAAAAAATGAATATTATTACCAAACCGGGCTTTATTGCAAGGGTCATACTTGGGGTTATCCGGCTTGGGGAAAAAGGTTCGGTTGCCGGGAAAATACGCGAATTAAAAAAAGCATTACCATCACCGCCCAACGGTATTTCCCGTCCATAATACCCGGGGGGGATAGGCCCCCCGTGGCCCTTTGCCCCGGCCAGGGACACCAGGGCGTAACCAGGGCAGATACTACCCCTTAATTTTTTATTTATCATATTAGGAAATATTCCAAAATATTGGAAATATTCCATATATTAGCTATCCCTTTTAGTGAAACCCTGTTTTGTCTGGAACAGGCATTAATTTTTGGGATAGCTCATGCAAAAGACCATTCTACATCTCGATCTGGATACTTTTTTTGTATCCGTTGAGCGGCTGTTAGACAGCAGGCTGCAGAACAAACCCATTCTCGTTGGCGGCCTCAGCGACAGGGGGGTAGTGGCTGCATGCAGTTATGAGACCCGCGGCTATGGGATTCATTCAGGGATGCCTATGAAAATGGCCAGGGAGCTCTGCCCGGAGGCCATAACCATCAAAGGGAATGCGGGGACGTACAGTAAGCATTCCGATGTGGTCACCGAGATCATCAGGGAGCAGGTACCGGTTTTTGAGAAATCGAGCATCGATGAATTTTACGCCGACCTTTCGGGGATGGACCGCTTTTTTGGCTGCTACCATTATGCTTCGGAACTCAGGAGAAAGATCATGAAAGAGACAGGCCTGCCCATATCCTTTGGCCTGTCTGTCAATAAAGTGGTCTCCAAAGTAGCCACCAACGAGGCCAAGCCCAACAACCAGCTGAAGGTGGATTTTGGGTATGAAAAACCCTTTTTGGCCCCGCTGTCCATTAAAAAAATCCCCATGGTGGGGGATAAAACCTACCAAACGCTTCGGAATCTGGGGCTGAGACAGGTAAAGACCATACAGGAAATGCCGGTGGACCTTATGCAACGGGTATTGGGCAAGAACGGTACGGTCATCTGGAAACGGGCGAACGGGGTAGACAACACCCCGGTAATTCCCTTTTGCGAACGGAAATCCATTTCCAACGAGCGCACCTTTGACAAGGATACGATCAATGTGGTAAAGCTAAAGGGAATTCTTATTGCCATGGCAGAGAATCTGGCCTATCAGTTGCGGAGGGGGGAAAGGCTTACGGCCTGTATTGCAGTGAAGATCCGGTACTCGGATTTTAACACATATTCCAAACAACTCCGGATCCCGTACACCAGTGCGGACCATATCCTGATCCCTAAAATTCTGGAACTGTTCAGGGTTTTATACAACAGAAGGCTATTGGTTCGCCTGGTGGGGATAAAGTTCAGTCATTTGGTGCCGGGCAATTACCAGATCGACCTTTTTGAAGATACGGAAGAAGCCCTGAACCTGTATGCGGCCATGGATGGTATCCGGGAGCGTTATGGGGACAAGAGTGTGCTACGGGCCTCAGGCATGGGGGCAAAAACCATTGGCAGAATGCATAATCCGTTTAACGGGCAACCGCCGATTGTGCTTGCTCATCGAAAACAATAACAAATTCCAGGTACCAAATTCCAAAAAATATGAAGAAAGAAAAAGTATATAATCTGGAAGATCGAACATATTTGTTTGCAAGAGATGGTCGTTTTTTTGTGAAGACGCTGGTTAAGACTATAAACAATATTGAGGATGGAGGACAACTCGTAAAAGCTTCCGGGTCAGTAGGGGCAGATTATATTGAAGCTAATGAAAATCTGGGTAATAAAGATTTTATAAAGAGAATTAAGATTGCGGGAAAAGAGGCTAAAGAAGCTCAGTATTGGCTCAGGCTTTTAAAAGATTTACACCTAGATTGATATTTGATACCTGGAATTTGGTACCTGGAATTTATACAGATATATGTATCTCAACTGCCACACATATTACAGCCTTCGCTACGGCACTTTTTCGGAGCTGGAACTTCTGCAATTGGCCCGGGAAAACCATGTAACACACCTGGCACTCACCGATATCAACAACACTTCCGCGGCCCTCAATTTTGTACGGAAAGCCCCGGAATATGGGATCACCCCTATTTTGGGGATCGACTTTAGAAATGGAGTAAGCCATTGCTTTGTAGGCATTGCCAAAAACAATGAAGGCTACCGGGAACTGAACGCCTTCCTGTCCGAACACCTGCACGAGGATAAGGCATTGCCTCCCAGGCCCCCGCATTTTAAAAATGCCTATGTAGTGTATCCGTTTGAAACGGTAGTAAAGAACGATCAAACCGTATTTGACGACCACGAATTCATAGGGGTTTCCCTGGCCGATCTCAGACGATTGCCATTCTCCAGGCTGAAAGAGCAAAAAGACAAACTGCTGGTATTGCAACCCGTGACGTTTAGAAATAAGCGCGACTTTAATGCACACCGTCTCTTGCGAGCCATTGATAACAACATGCTGCTGAGCAAGCTTCCGCGGGAAGAGCAAGCCGGGGAAGAAGAAAAAATGTTTTCCGTTCAAAATCTGGCAACCGCCTTTTCCGAGTATCCCTTTATTCTGGAAAACACGGAACGGCTCATGAATTCCTGCAGTATCCATTTCGATTTTTCAAAGAACCGGAAACCACAGAATTTACAGTCTTACAATGCTACCAGGGCGGAAGACGAAGCCATGATAGAGCGCCTTTGTCATGAAGGACTGCCTTACCGCTACGAAAACCCCGGCCGTACCATCTATGACCGGCTTCAAAAAGAACTGGATCTCATCAGGGAAAAAGGGTTTGTTTCCTATTTTCTGATCAACTGGGATATTGTTTCCTATGCCCGAAAACAGGGGTTTTTTTATGTGGGGCGGGGGAGTGGCGCAAACAGCATTGTAGCCTACCTGCTTCGGATCACCGATGTGGACCCCATAGAACTCGACCTGTATTTTGAGCGATTCATTAACCTTTACCGGGCCAATCCGCCCGACTTTGACATCGATTTTTCCTGGAAGGACCGGGAAGAAATGACCCGGTATATTTTTGACCGGTTTGAGCATGTAGGGTTGCTGGGTACCTATGTTACCTTTAAGGAACGGGGGGTCATCAGGGAGTTGGGAAAGGTGTTCGGGCTGCCGAAAGCAGAGATCGATTTTCTATCCGAAGGCCGTTACCGGCTTTCAGAGTTGGATGAGGTTTCACGCCTGGCCCTGAAATACGGGCAGCTGATCCGGAACATGCCCAATTACCTCAGCGTCCATGCCGGCGGGATCCTGATCGCCGACAAGCCCCTGCATCACTTTTCGGCCACTCATTTGCCACCCAAAGGCTTTGCCACCACCATGTTCGATATGGTGATTGCTGAGGATGTGGGACTCTATAAATTTGATATCCTGGGGCAGCGCGGACTTGCCAAGATCAAGGAAACACTGCAGATTTTGGAACATAATGACCCCGCTGCCTTTTCGAAAATCGATATTCATGATATCAGGACATTTAAAAAAGATCCCCGGATCAACGGGATGATCAAAACCGCGCAGTGTATGGGGTGCTTTTATGTGGAATCACCCGCCATGCGTATGCTGTTGCGGAAACTGGAGGTAGACAATTACCTGGGATTGGTAGCGGCCAGTTCCATCATCCGCCCGGGCGTGGCAAAGAGTGGCATGATGCGGGAATATATTCTCCGCCACAGGAATAAGGGGAGGGCGGAAAAAGAGGCCCATCCGGTGATGCTGGATATTATGCCGGACACCTATGGAATTATGGTCTATCAGGAAGATGTGATCAAAGTGGCCCACTATTTTGCCGATCTTACCCTGGGAGAGGCCGATGTGCTGCGAAGAGGAATGAGCGGGAAATTCCGTTCCCGCCAGGAGTTCCAAAAGGTGCAGGACAAATTCATAGACAATTGCCGCAAGAAAGGCTTCGATGAAAAACTCATTTTTGAGATCTGGAACCAGGTCGCCAGTTTTGCCGGTTATGCCTTTGCCAAGGGGCATTCCGCCTCTTATGCAGTAGAAAGTTATCAAAGCCTTTTTTTGCGGGCCTACCATCCTCTCGAATATATGGTGGCGGTGCTCAATAATGGCGGTGGTTTTTACCGGTCCGAATTTTACGTGCACGAGGCCAGGATGCTGGGCGCTACCATCAATGCCCCCTGTATCAACCGGAGCGTAGCGGTAAACTGCATTTATGGGACCGATATCTACCTGGGGTATATGTATCTGAAGGAGTTGGAGGCCAGGGTGATGGAGCGGATATTAAAGGAGCGGTTACAAAACGGGCCATTTACGTCCCTGCCCAATTTTCTGGACAGGGTGCTTATTTCCATTGAACAGGTAAGTATCCTGATCCGGATAGATGCCTTCCGCTTTACCGGGATCAACAAACACGAATTGCTGTGGCAGGCCCATCTGTACCTTTCCAGGGGTTCCGCGGTGGACCACCCCAAGCTGTTTCCCCCGACACACAGGAATTTTGAGATTCCCAAACTCCACACCACTGACCTGGAAATGGCCTTTACCCAACTTGAGTTGCTGGGCTTTTGCCTCTGCAGCCCCTTTGAACTGCTGGCAACACCTCCTGTTAATGACAACGGCAGCAAGGACCTGGAAAATTACCTGAACAAACATATAGACCTTTATGGCTACCTGGTCAACGTAAAGAATACCAATACCCATACGGGAAATCTTATGCATTTCGCTACCCTCGTGGACCAGCAGGGGGAGGTGTTCGATACGGTCCTCTTCCCGCCAGTGGCTGCCAGGTATTATTTCAGGGGTAAGGGTATCTACCGGTTTTACGGGAAGGTGGTCAGTGAGTTTGGGTTTTTAAGCATAGAAGTGGTTAAAATGCAAAAACAGGATTATATCCAGGATCCCCGGTATGCAGAGATGAAGACGAGCACAAGGTTGTTGCAACGAAAAGAAGATGGCAAGAAGTCGACAGTCCCTCCTTCTCCGCCAATGGGCGGATTCCGAGGATAGTAAGCATTCCCTCCTACGCCAGCCTACTTCGCCAAAGTAGCTTGGCTACGAAGGCTGAAAGGCTTCAGAGGATAATAAACATTAAACAGAGATGAATGATTCACAATAATTTCCTGGCGTCCTTTGCGATTTCCTTGCGAACATTGCGGTTAGCATTGAGAGAACAGTTATCAGTATATAGAGATCAATGCTACACAAGTATACAAGTTCTGCGACGAATTTTCTAGCGTTGCTTTAATCTGATATTCCTGAATTCCACTTTCATCGGCGGCCCAACGTGCACCTGTACGCCAAGCATTCCCGACGCCCTGCGGTTGATAGAATCGTTGTCTGTAACATCACTCATTAAAACCCCATTTACATAATGCTGCATCCTGTGCCCATTGACGATCAAATGGCATTCGTTCCAGTCGCTGCTGATCTTTGCTTTGAGCGAATCAGGATGCCCCAGGGAACCCGTGACCTCCCGGCTTTGCCAGGCATTGTTTTTGACATTGGCCCTTAACGACCCGGAATCGCCCGGGTTCTTCTGAGATAAGACCACCACCTGTTCTCCCCGGTAGGCGAGCGTAGTTCGCTTGCGCTCCTCATAATTTTGCCCGGTATAGCGTCGCTGACCATCAATATCAGCCTGATAACCCCGCAATGCAAAAGGAATTGTATCTAACCTTTCACTCCGGTAGTTAATACCACTGTTCCCGTGTTCTGAGATCCGGAACTCCGTTTTCAGCTCAAAATCCCCGGGCTGCGCCTCCTTCCAAATGATAAAGGTATTGGCCCTGAGGAGGGTTTCCGGCGTTATTTCACCAACAATGCTGCCATTTTCCACGCGCCAATAGGTTGTATCCCCTTCCCAGCCTGCTAAAGATGTGCCATCAAAGATCGGTTCAAATCCACCACCGCTATCTTCGGGGACAACGGTTTCATCCATTTTATTATCGGGCCTCTTTTCACCGCATGCCGCAAAAAACAGGACAAATAACAGTACCATCCCAATGATTGGTCCATTCCGTATTAACGAAGTTTTTATATAGGACATGTAAGTGATCTTTATGGTTCGTCATAAAGGTTCAGATTTTACGATAGAAATGCAAGTCAATTGCCGATAATATAAAATACAGGGTAAGACTTTTTACCAAGAAACCGGGACAATGGACAAAAACTGAAAACTAAAGACGATGGACGGCCGGTAGGCGCGGAGGTCAATCATCCGTAAGCAGGAGGCAAGAGACTCACTGGGAGGCAACCTGAATTACCGGGCCCGCTCTTCGCTCTTCGTTCGTTTACCTTACACCATCAACCAAAAAGAGCCCCGTCTTTACGATCAGGGCTCTTTTACGAGAACACTATATGAAAATGAAAAAATTTACTTTTTATTTAACTATAGTATAAATGTATGTCAACCTGTTGCGAATTAAAAAGAAATGATGTGAAGGTGCCGAAAGTTGTGGTGAATGTACAAATTGGAGTGTGGAAGGACAAATTATAATGCCGGATGCACAGGCCGGGAGTCAGAAATATGAGCCTGTGATCATCGGAAGGGAATCTCCCGGTTTTTAATTCAAACACTATGCCAATGGTCTGCTACCCGTAATTTAATTGCCCGGGTAATTGGTGGCAGGAAAGATTAAGTTTTATGCTTCGTACTTCGCAACTCATATCTCAAACCTGCACCTTTACTGCCAAATATTTGGGAACAAGGGTAGTTGCCAATCAATAAAATGCTGCTAAACAATCGCCGTGCCCCTGCCCGGCAGCCCCTCAAAAGCGGTCAGGTGGATACCGAATTCATCGAGGTAGACCTTGGAAATGGCCCGGACATAATCGTCGACGGCATCTTCATGCACGAGATTGATGGTGCATCCTCCAAATCCCCCGCCCATCTGGCGAGCGCCCAGTACCTGGGGGATACCCCTGGAAAAATTTACCAGAAAATCAGACTCGGGGCAGCTTATTTCATAGAGTTCACTAAGTCCTGTATGGCCCTCGTACAGCAATCTGCCTACCGTAGCCAGATCATTATTTTTAAGGGCCCTGGCTACCTCCAGCACCCGTTGGTTTTCCTCAATGATAAATCTGCAGCGGTTATAGACCACCCCGTCCATGTCTCTCGTGCATGCTTCCAGCATCTCTAAAGTGGCATCCCTCAAAGTGCTGACTTCCGGATATTTTTTTTGGAGTACGGTCACCCCGCCCTCGCATTCTTTTTTACGGGTATTGTACCCGCTGGTGGCAAGGTTGTGGGATACATGGGTATTGAGCAGGATGATTTTATAAGGATGTATTTCAATGGGTATATAAGAATACTCCAGGCTCCGGCAGTCGAGTAATATTACGTGATCCTCCCTGCTCATCACGGAGGCAAACTGGTCCATAATGCCGCACAGGGTACCCACGTAGGTGTGTTCCGCTTTTTGAGACAACTCCACGATCTCCTGATTGGTAAGCCCTAAGTGGAAGAGCTGGTTTAACCCGAAAGCCAGCCCGCATTCCAATGCCGCTGAAGAACTTACCCCGGAACCCGTGGGTACGGTACTTTCCACCAGGCAGTCAAATCCTTCGACCTTATCCGTTCGCTTTGAAATTTCGTATAAGACCCCAAGGATATAATTTTCCCATTCCGTTTTACTGGGTGCAATTGCCTTCAGGTCCAGACTAAATCCCTTATCATAGTCAAGACTATGAACATGACAGCTGCCTGAGGTCCCGTTTTTACGAAACTTAAAAGTAATTTTTTTATCAATGGCGGTGGGCAGTACATACCCCATATTATAATCCGTATGCTCCCCGATAAGATTAATTCGGCCGGGGGATTCAATGACTAGCTCGGGTTCAAATAATTCCATAAATGAAAATAGTACTGCCGTCCTGCCGCGGGCAATTCGCGGGTGAGGACGCCAAGGTAGATACATCTTCATATACTACCAAGAGAATCCCGTGGAAATACAGAACGCAACGGCAATAATACAATTTGATAGCGGGAATCCCATTGTCAAGCGGTATTTTTTGTATCCATGAAGATCAATTCCCGGCTTCTCAATTATCAATTTAATGCGTACCTTCAAAATGAATAACGAAACCAGGATTCAGGATGACGCAAACAGCGGGCAATGTTTCCAAACGGCTATTTTCCCTCGATGTCTTTCGTGGACTCACCATGTTCTTCCTGGTAGCGGAGGCGGCCGGATTTCACCATAATTTTTCGGAGTTGGTTAAGGAGCACAGTTTCCTTTCCAAGCTGGGACAGCAATTACATCATCATCCCTGGAACGGGCTACGATTCTGGGATCTCATACAGCCATTTTTTATGTTTATCGTCGGGGTGGCCATGCCCTTTTCCTTGCGGAAACGATTGGCTACGGGTACCAGGCAGGCAGCTACCAGGCACATCCTTATACGATGTCTTCTACTTTTTGCGTTTGGTGTTTTACTTCACTGTGTTTATAGCCACGCCCTTGTATGGGAGTTGTGGAACGTATTGGTGCAATTGGCATTTACCATCCTCATAGCCTATGCCCTAATGCATCTGCCCCATAGAACCCAAATTGGGGTATCAATTGGATTGTTGGTGTTGACAGAAGTACTTTACAGGGCCTATGACCCATCAGATCCCTTCAATAAGGGGGAGAGTTTTGGCTCGTTTATGGATATGGTCCTCATGGGCAAGTTAAATGACGGGTATTGGGTGACGGTTAATTTTATTCCCACGGCTGCACATACCATCTGGGGGGTCGTCTGCGGGCAAATACTATTGTCGGGCCGGGCAACCTCGGATAAAATAAAACCCTTTTTGCTTTGGGGGGCGGTGTTGCTACTCGCGGGATATGCGCTGGATTTTTTTAATATAACCCCCATCGTAAAAAGAATCGCCACTTCTTCCTTTACCCTTGCCTCCGGTGGGTGGGCGATCCTGGCCCTCGCCCTTTTCTATTGGTGGATCGATGTAAAGGGAAACCACAAAAAATGGTTGCGGGTATTTTCCGTGGTAGGGACGAATTCTATCTTTATTTACCTCTTCGCGGAAACGGTCGGCATACAATGGTTCCGGGATTTTGGAAAGATCTTTACCCATGGTTTGCTCTCCCCGGTGGGCGTGACCGAGCATGTAATCATGGTCATCAATGCACTTTTTGTGCTGTTTATGTTTTGGTATATCACCTATTTTCTGGATAAAAAGAAGGTGTATTTTAAAGTATAGCCCTTACTGGTATCGGCGCTTGCACAGGATCAGGATTTTGAAAGATTTATAGGTTTCCCCGTCATGGTACCAGGACGGGCTTTAAGCCTCAGGAGGAACAGGATGGTTGGAGCGATCTGACTGCTATAAAGCTGTTCTTCCCTGTCTACTTCTCCAAGGGGGGCAACGGTACTGCCAAAGCTGATCAGCCATACCTGCCCTGCCCCGGTTACTTCATCACCATGGTGCTGCCAGGTGTCCAGGGGATCCGTACCCCGGCCATGGTCCGTAGTGATCACAAAAATGGTGTTATCCCTGTAATACGGATCCTGTTGGGTAAATTCCCAAAGCTCCCGTATAAGGCCGTCCGTATTATGAGCTGCCTTCAGGTAGGCCCCGTAATCCCCGTCGTGGGCAAAATCATCGGTTTCCCCATAGGCAATATAGAGCAGGTCCGGGTGGTTTTTCTTCATAAATTCCAGGGCGTAGTGGTGCGTAAAGGCATCGAGCCTTACACTGCTCCAGGGGCTCGGGACCTGGGCCTGCAATCGATTGAGAAACTGTTCACGTTCCGT
>Ga0102947_1000442_pt1 | contig 14933 bp, 11 predicted proteins | sample SalPon2A_A_D2_MG_FD_78210 | JGI IMG/M metagenome (GOLD analysis project Ga0102947, IMG submission 78210) | Soil microbial communities from South San Francisco under conditions of wetland restoration - Salt Pond MetaG R2A_A_D2_MG | ecosystem: Environmental > Terrestrial > Soil > Wetlands | place... | reverse complement strand
CATATCGGCGTTGTCCTCCACGACCAGCACCACCACTTCGTTCTCTTCCCCCGACGCCTCGGGGGGTGATTCTTGGGCCAGACCGTCTTGAATGACCGGCGAGAGCGCGTACTGCTCACCTGTCACCACCGGCTGAACCCCGGCTTTGTGCCTATCCCCCCTTGCGGCAGTTGGTGTTTCTTTCAGGGGGGGAAGAAGCACGATGAAGCGGCTCCCAAACCCGACAGCGCTTTCCACCTCGATTCGCCCCTCGTGGAGATCAACCAGTTCCTTCGCCAGCGAAAGCCCAATGCCAGACCCCTCGTGTGCCCGTGTTGCGGCCTGTTCTATCTGGTAGAAGCGGTCGAAAAGCCGGGGCAGATGCCCGGCGGCGATGCCCGGCCCGGTATCGGCCACTTCGATGCGCGCTCCGCCATCCTCGGCCTGGGTCAGCGAGAGCGAGACTTTGCCGTGCGGTGGCGTAAACTTGAACGCATTCGAGAGCAGGTTGACGACGATCTTTTCGAGCTTGTCGGCATCGAAGACGTGCCAGAAAGCATGCTCGGGGAGATAGCGCGTGAAGAGCAGGTGCCGCTGATAAGCCAAGTCCTCGAAGAGGGCGGCAATGTGTCGTAGGAACAGGGCGAGATCCTGACGCTCGACCTGAAGCTGCAACATACCTGCATCAAGGCGGGAAAGCTCAAGTAGCTGGTTGATAAGGCGGAGGAGGCGGTGACCATTGCGGCGAGCCCGCTCAAAATGTGGCCGGGCTTCTTCGAGACCGTCAAAGCGCCCCTCGACGAGGTCGCTGATGGGACCGAAAGTGAGCGTGAGCGGCGTGCGGAACTCGTGCGAGATGTTTGCCAGGAAGCGACTCTTGACCTCGTTAGCCTTATGGAGGGCTGCGTTGGTTTCGTGCAGGGCCTCGGCCTGCCGCGCCAGTTCCTCCGTCCGCTCAGCCACGACCCTCTCCAACGTCGCCTCCCGCGCCTGGTGCCGCCTCGTCCGGTAACCTATAAAGGCACCCACGACCATCACCGCCATCACGCCCAGTAACACGTAGAACCACGCCGTCTCCCATAAGAGCGGCGGGCGATGCAGCGCCAGCGTGGCTGCCTCCCCCCAGACACCGCCTAGTCCCGCCCGCACCTCGAAGCGGTAGTGGCCCGGCGGCAGGTTCGTGTACTGCGCCTCGCGGCGCTCGCCCACATCGTGCCAGACGTCGTCATAACCCGCCAACCGCACTTGGAAACGCACATCCCGTGGGCGCGTGAACTCCTGCGCCGTGTAGTGGATCGCGAGGTCGCGCTCGCCAGCCGCAAGCGCAAGCGGCTCCATGCTCTGGGCGAGGATCTGGCGCGCCTCGTCGCCGACCTGCACGGCCTCCAGCACGACCGGTGGTGGCGCGGGCGAGGTTATCTCGTCCGGGTCTATGATCACAACACCTCCCTGCGTCGGGAACCACAGCCGCCCGTCCGAAGCCTTAATGCCTGCTGGCTGGGTACCCCCGTTGCCTTCTCGGTTGCGCATCCCCTCGGCCTCTGTGTAGCTTACTGAGGCCACCGCCGGGATCTCGCCAGCCAGGCGGGCCATCAGCGCGGAACGCTCGACCCAGAAAATACCGTTGTTCGTGTTGAACCAGAAACGTCCTTGGTGATCTTCGAGGATGCGGTGCAGGCCGTTGTGGTAAAGTCCGTCGCGTGTCGTCAGGCACCCGAGGTCGGCGGTGTGTAGCCCCTCGGTGAAGCCGGGGCTGAGGCGGCACAGCCCCTGGTCTTCGAGGGCGATCCATAGGTAGCCCTCGGCATCTTCGTAGAGGTCACGGATGTTGTTGGAGGGCAGGCCGTCGTCGGTCGTGAGCGCCTCGAAGGCACCGGAGGACGTCTTCGTCTGAGCATCGGACGAATCGGGGAGGCCTGGGCCTCCGGTGTAGCGGAGGAGGCCGCTGCCGTTGGTGCCGAAAAGCAGCGTGCCATCGCGGGTTTCGAGGGCGGCGCGCATTCGGTTGCGAGCCTGATCAAGCGGCGAGAGCAGACGCGTCCAATCATTCTCTTGGCCTTCGCCGGGTCGCAGACCAACAACCAGACCTCCATCGCTGCCCACCCAGAAGCGACCGTGCCGGTCTTCATAAATGAGGCGGATCCCCCGAAAAGGCAACTCGATGTTTTCGCACCGATTGTCTTCAATGCGGCAAAGACTACCAGCACCAGCCCACAGGGTCCCGGCACGATCCTCAAGAAAGGTCTGGACGTTACGAATCGGGATGGCGGCAGGTGCGAAGATGGGCTGCGTCTTTGCTGACTCGGGATCAAGCTGTGCAAAACCTCCTCCACTGGAGTTGACCCAGATCACTCCGCTACGATCCTCAAGGACGATATTGGCACTCTTGCTGGGCAATCCCTCTGGCTCACCCACCGATATCAGCGCAGCGCTCCGCAGCCGGAACAACCCTTCGCTCTGCGTCAAGACCCACACGTTGCCGTCGGAGGTAAAGGTGAAGTCGAGGATGCTGCTCGCGACCTCAAAAACCTGTTGCGTGCCTTGGAACAGACGTGCACCTGCACTACTCCAGGGCTGCTCTACATACCACAGTTCGCCTTGCGGCCCTGGCGCAACCACTTCAATTTTATTGTTGGGATCAGAACGGGGGTGGTCCACGAAAATACCATCGGGGGTGAGACGTCCCCACCCACTGGTGATCTCCCTTGTGCCAGATGAGCCAATAACCTTTACCCATAGCCCACCCTCATCATCCTGATACTGCACATCAACGCGTACGCTCTGGTCTTGCCAGGATTCAGGATAAGGATACTGTGCCAACACACGGTCTGCGTCGAGGTGAATCAGCTCATGCTCCGTTGCGACCCATACGCCGCGCCAACGATCTGGAAAGACTTTGCTCCTCGCCACGATGGGTGGTAAATCAGACGACCACGCCAGCGGCTGAAGCGCGTCTTCACCCAAAAATTCGGCTTTAGGGTTGATCCGATAGATAGCCGCATGGCGAGACTGCTCGCTTGCCGTTTTGACCCAGATGACCCCTGCTGCGTCACGTACGAGACTAACGACTTTCTCCTTGATTGCGTCCTGTCGGTACGGTACGAGGCGGCTGTCGCGGTATAAGGCCAATCCATCTCCAGTCCCAATCCATGTCTTGGTCCCGTCCCACAGCACTTGCATGAAGCTCTGGCTGGTGTTACCATCATCGATAGAGACGAATTGTCCCTCGTGGTAGCGGGTAATATTCCATTGCTCATCCTGTATCCAGAGCGTGCCTTGCGGCTCCTCAACCAAAGTAAGGAGGCGATTGCTCAAAAGGCCGGGGGTATCGCCTGCCGAGAAGACGGTGAATTCTAGCCCGTCGAAGCGGACCAGGCCTTCGATGGTGGTAAACCAGAGATAGCCATCGGCACCCTGTAGGATTTGGCGATTCCCTAGCCCGATGACGGTGTTGGCCGGCAATCCCTCTTGCGTCGTCCACTGCTCAACTGTGTAGCCAGAATGCACGTCATAGGACTGCGCATGGGCCAATGGCATGGGTGTTACTAACTGCACTAGCGTTAGCAGCAGGAGAACAAGCCTGTATAGCCTCCCCTCCAATACGGAAAGGTAGACAAGGATAAATCGAGGCCGAGCAAGTCTCTGTGGAGCCGTGAATTCCATGGACTGCATACAAGAGGCAAAAACACAGACAAGGAAAAGCATGTCTCGTAAATCTAACGATTACCTCATTTAGATATATAGGCCTCAAGCTGCAACACAACAGGGATCCCTACTGAGCCGAATGAAGGCTTGATTCTGCACGTCAGGGATGCTTTGAGCAGAGACGTGATCCACTGGTCGTTACGGGCGAGGCGGCAACAGGTCGGCTACCCGTATCAGGGTGCGTTTTAAGGAAGGGTTGCCCGCCTCGCACGCGCACCGGCCTTGCTATGTCCACCATAATCAGATTTGCTGCACCCGTAAAAACAAAGCTCCTTACAAAACAAGAGTTTGCAAGGAGCTTGGGTGAACTCAGCGGGACGCTATTCGAACAAGATATCCTCTTTCGGCTTCGACGCATAGAAGCTCTGTCAAGTCAGTAATATGATTGGCAAAGTGACTCAACTTGCGGTATCATAGGGCGCATAGACGTATCACCGAGCAATGATCCAGTTTAGTGCACATGCTCTTGAACGCATGACCGAACGCGGGGCAACCCGTGAGGAAGTGGAGCATACTATCCTCAACGGCGAGGCATCCCCGGCGCGTCAAGGCCGTACTCGTTTTCAGCACACGTTCCCATTCAATGTAGAGTGGAACGGCAGGCACTACGCATACAAGGAACTTACCGTTTATGCTGTAGAAGAAAACGATGACTGGATCGTGATTACTCTGATCTGTCGCTATTTCTAAGTCACTGACTCACAAATGCGTCCTCCCTCGACGCCAGAGACTATGCGTATCTCGATTGACGCTCAGCATAACGTCGCTTATATCCACCTACAGGATCGTCCGGCAACGGTTGACACCGTGGAACTCTCAGAAGACCTGTTCTTGGACGTAGGACCAGATGGAACGATCTACGGCCTTGAACTGCTCAATGCCAACGAACAATTACGCACAGCCGACCTGGCTGAACTGGAAATAGAAAACGCTGAGAGTGGAGAGACGACACGCATCAAACTACCCTTCCCCAAAGGAGGGTTGGCTGCTTAAACTATTATTGAACAATATCTTGTGGCCCCTACAGTTCCGTTCTCGAACTTATTTTTGGACGACCTACGCAAGTTGTTCGAGTTGAATTCTGCCCTTCCCGTTCAATTATTTGAAACCAGGAAGAAGCTGAATAGAGCGAGAAGGGAGGTGTAGTAGCATCATGAATCGCTTGAGGTGTGTCTCGAAAGTATTGAGTATGCCTCGTGATCGGTGTAAATAATCCTCGATCTTAATACGCCGAAGTGAGGCAGTCGGGACGTAAGCGCCCTTGTTTCACCGGAAAATGGTACATTGAACACGTTGCCAGGCTAGATAGGCCAACAGCAGTAAGCGCAAAGAGGAGTACCCTACTAGCTCCACACTTCGACTCTGCCACGTCACCTCTCTGCTATGCGTCTGCGGCCCTGGGTCTTTGCAGTCCTGATGACTGGCTTTTCATCAAGCCTCGTGGCCCAGCCTGTTCCACCGGCGCGGTACCGCGTCGACCGCTTTACGAGCGAACAAGAACTGCCCGGTCATCAGATTTATGACATCGAGCAGACTGCGGACGGCTACCTGTGGGTAGCGACGAATGCAGGCCTCGCCCGGTACGACGGGCACCGCTTCACAGTCATTACCGCCGATACCTTGCTCCTGCCCACCAAGGCGGTCACCAGCCTCTACCTGCATGCTGGCGACACCCTGTTTGCGGCTACCAAGGGGGGCGTCTTGCGGTATGATGAGGGAGCCTTCGCGCCCTATGCAGCGATTGACTATGCCGCGTCGGTTCTTGGATCACTCGGCCAAGACCGAGAGGGGCGCTTCTGGGGCACCTATTCGAATGACCTGTTGCGAGAGGACCAGGGACACTTCGAACTCGCGATTCTTGATCTGACCTCCTATGTGGGCGATAGTCGCCAACTGTTCGTTGATGGCAACGGGGAGGTGTGGCTGCCTCTCTGGAACGAGGCTGATCGCACGCCCTATTCTGCAAGATCCTGTTATGCTATTGAAGAAGCACAACCCCGTCTCGCCCGCCTCGAACAAGACCGTCCGGTACCCCAGGGACCGACGCTTTATCCGTACCTGATTACCTACCCCGCCCAGGCAGAGGTGCTCTTTGCCAGCAGGCAGGGAGCGGCCATCGCGTTTACCAATCCACAGAGGGAGCTACGTGGGCGGTTTCGCCTGCCTAAGGAGGCCTGTCCGCTGCTGATAGATCGCCAGGGCTACCTCTGGGCCAAAGAGGGTGCCGCGCTGGTCACCTACGCCCCCGAAGAAGACGAACCGGTATCGCGCATCGAGATTGGACTTCGGCCTCAACCCCGCGTCTTTCCTGACTTGTTCGAAGATCGGGAGGGTAATCTCTGGATAGGCACCTTTTCGCAGGGGCTGATTCGCATCCGGCGCAACCTCTTCCAGGTGTATGGCACCGCCCAGGGGATTAAGCAGGCTCAAGTTACCACGATGATCGGCGGCGTGGATGGATCTATACTCGTCAAAGACCGGACGGGTGCCGTGTACCGCCTCAACGACCGACGCGTGCAGCCGCTGCTCGACAGGGTCCAGGGCTTTTACGAGGATGAAGATGGCACCCTGCTGTACTCGCGTGAAAATAGGCCCGGTAGCCCTGTGCTCGTCCGTCGGAGCCAGGCAGGCGAGCAGATTCTGGGGGAAACACCCTTCGAGGGTGGAACGCTCAACCACCATATATATGCTGATCCTCAAGATAACGGCGTGTATTGGACACACACGTACACCACCGTCTACCGCCTGGACGCACCTGCGGGGGTCCAGCCTGAGTTAACGAGGGTCCTGGAGGGCTTGACCAACGTCCGGCAATTATTCAAGGACCGGGCCGGCATATTGTGGGTGGCAACCGGAGAGGGTCTCTATCGCCTTGAAGGCCAACACGTCACCCGGTTTACGACAGCAGACGGGTTGCCCGTCAATCACCTGCGCGCCATCCACCAGGACCCCGACGGCGTGCTCTGGTTCGGCACCTATGGCGGTGGCCTGGTGCGTTACCAAGACGGGCGCTTTCAGACCGTCGATGAACGCCACGGCCTCGCGGAGAACGTCGTCTCGACGATTCTGGAGGATGAGCACGGCTACTTCTGGATGAGCGGTAATCAGGGCATTCACCGTGCCCAACGGTCCCAGTTGAATGCCTTGCTGGATGGCGAACGGGCATCAATCATCGCGGTCCAGTACGGACGGGAATCCGGGCTTCTGAACCCCGAGGCCAGTGGGCTGCCAGGCCTCAAGGCTGCTGACGGACGCCTCTGGTTCCCGACCTTCGGCGGGGCTGCCGTCGTAGACCCCGGCGACGCCCTGCGGAGGGGCCGGGAGCCGCCCATCGTGAATATCCAGGCAGTGCTGATCAATGACCAGCCTGTCAGTCATCGCGGAACGGTGCAACTTGTCACGGGACAGCGGCGCTTCGAGATCGCTTACGTGGGGCTCAACCTCCGCAACCCGGATGGCGTGCGCTACCGGTACCTGCTTGATGGGTTCGACGACGACTGGATCGAGGCCGGTACGGCCCGCCGGGCGACGTACACCAACGTCACGCCGGGCACCCACACGTTTCGCGTGCAGGCCCGCAATGATGCCGGCCTCTGGAGCGAGCAGGACGCGACGCTGACGCTCACCGTGGCTCCATTTTTCTACGAGACCTGGTGGTTTTATGCGCTCTGCACGCTCATCGTCTTGGGCTTAGTGTTTGGCGGATACCGGGTACGTATTCAGCGGGAAAAGGAACTGAGTAGGCTGGTCAAAGAACGCACGCACGAACTGGCCCGCGAGAAGGAAACCGTCGCGGCCCAGGCCGAGGAACTCCGCTCGCTCGACACGGCCAAGTCGCATTTTTTTGCCAACATCTCGCACGAGTTTCGCACGCCGCTTACGCTCATCCTCGGGCCGCTGGAGGATATGCAGGACGGCTTGCACGGCCCCGTCACCGGCAGCGGTCAGCGGCAAATCAACACCGCCATCCACAACGGTCGCCGCCTGCTGCGCCTGGTGAACCAACTGCTCGATGTTTCCCGGCTGGAATCGGGAAAGATCGACCTGCAGGTGCAAGAGCGGGATATGCATGCGTTCGTCAAAAACCTCGTACACGTCTTTGTCCCGCTGGCAGAACATAATCACATCGCCTTTCGCTACGAGGGGCCGGGCCACCCGCTGCCGGTCTACTTCGACAAAGAGCAGTTCGAGAAAGTGCTGGCGAACCTGCTGGGCAACGCCTTCAAATTCACCCCCGAGCACGGCACCGTCCTCGTCACGCTGGGCACCGAGGAGGCCGAAGGCAGCGCGGGGACGATGGTGCTCACCGTGCGGGACAGCGGCCCTGGCATCGCCCCGGAACACGTGTCTCACATCTTCGAGCGGTTTTACCAGGCCGATGCATCCTCGACGCGGCAGCAGGCCGGCACCGGGATCGGGCTGGCACTGGTGAAAAACCTCGTGGACCTGCACCGGGGGACGGTGGAGGTAGAGAGCACCGTAGGGCTGGGCACCACGTTCACTGTCCGGTTGCCGCTGGGGCCCGCCCATCTGCGCCCCGAAGAAATCGTGCCGCCCGACGCAGATGGCGACATACTAAACCTCAACGTGCTGCTGGAGAAAGACCTGACCGCCACCTTTATCGACGAGATGCAGGGGGCACCCATGGATGCAGAAAAGCCTCCCCGTCCAGACAACGCTGCCAGCCATGCCGACGACGCGACAACGATACTGGTCGTGGATGACAACCCCGAGGTGCGGGCCTACGTCCGCCGTCATCTTGCCTCGCGCTACCGCGTGCTGGAGGCCACCAATGGCCGCGAGGCGCTCGACAAAACCCGCGAGCACCTGCCCGACCTGGTGGTGAGCGACGTGATGATGCCTGAAATGGACGGCTTTGGGCTGTGCCGGGCCATCAAGGAGGACCCGGAGTTGGATTTCATTCCGGTGATTTTGCTGACGGCGAAAGCATCGATCGACAACAAGATCGAGGGCCTGGAAAAAGGGGCTGATGATTACCTGACGAAGCCCTTCAACATGCGAGAGTTAGAAGTCCGTGCCGAAAATATGATCGCTTCACGGCAGCGTTTGAAGGCACGGTTTGCGGGAGCCTCACACAACACCCTAGCAGGGTCCCCGAGGCCCATTCCGGTCCCACTGACGGACGACAATGCAGCCTTCGTCGAACAGGTACATACCGAGATCCTGGTCCGGTTGTCGGACGACGATTTCGGCGTCGATGCGCTGGCCGCAGCCGTAGGGCTGGGCCGGACGACGCTGTACAGCCGCCTGGCGGAAGCCTTCGGGCAGACGCCCATGGAGTTGATCTGGCAAATGCGCCTGGAACAAGCGGCCACCTTGTTGCGCCAGCAGGAAGGCTCGGTCAGCGAGGTGGCTTATGGCGTCGGGTTCAAGAGCGTGGCACACTTTTGCCATCGGTTTCGAGATCGCTTCGGATGTACGCCCGCAACGTACACTGCCCGGCACACCTCCGAATCTGCGTAAGAGAAGGCGCAGACAGCAGCACGAAAGATGCATTTCTCCTTCATGTAGCCCCCCGATTGCTTGAACGTTCAAAACTGTTGCATGAGCATTCAGCGGACGCAGCCGCAAGACTTTTGAACGCTCCCGATACCTCCTCTTCTCTACAAGGGTGTTTCTTCACGTAACCGACAGGCCCCTCGCCCCGAGTACGTGAACGACGGCATCCATCATGGCGCTCCCACACGAGCAGTCTCCCGCTCCAAATGCTGCCTCATCTCCTGTTGTAGTCGTGGTCGATGATGACGCCGGGATGCGTGCCTACATCCGGCAGTGTTTGATGGCATTGCCTGTGCGCATCGAGGAAGCCACCGACGGACAGGATGCGCTTGAGCAAATCCAGGCCATGCACAGCAACGACGTAGCCCTCGTCATCAGTGATCTGTATATGCCGAGGATGGACGGCCGGGTGCTGAAAGCCACACTGCGGGCAGACCCGCACTGGAGGCAGGTGCCGGTGTTGCTCATCACGGGGGAGGCGATACACGCCCGCGATGGTCCGCTGCTCCGCAAGCCCTTTAACGCCCGGAAGCTCCGCGCCGTCGTTCAGGCCCTGCTCGATTTGTCATGAAAGCATGCATGGAAGCAGATGCCTTTATCCAGATGAAGCACATGGTGTTGCTCAAGTAGCCCAGCGCAGGTACCGGGCGCACGCCATCAACCCTTCTACAAATTAACCAGAAAAAGAGGTCTCTCATGAAAACATGCATGTTCATCGCCAGCGGCCTGCTCGCTCTCATCCTATTGGTACCCGCCGTCTCCGCACAGGAACTACCCAAAGCCGAGATGCGGCAAGACGTGGACTACTACGTCGTTTCGTACACCAAATTCAAGCATGGGATGGGCGATGAAGCGATGAGGCTTATCTACGATCACTTCTGGCCTATCGATAAAGCAATCGGGCGAAAGGTAATTCCCTTCGATGCTATGACGGGCGAATGGGACCATATAGTCTACTTTCTACTCTCGGAAGGTACCGGCGAGTTGGCCTGGAAAACGAGCATGACGGACGAAGAATGGATGTCCGCTTTCGTCAGTCGCGAGGGCAGTTTTAAACAAGCGCAGGCCCTCTTACAACGTTTTGATCAACTCATCGCTGACTCCAAAACGGAAGTCGTCATGACGAAATGGTAGGGTTCAGGGAACGATCAGGTTGTTCTGGGCTCGTCCTCTCTTGCTTCGCACATACAACACGGGCAGCATGCGCTGCTCAAAGCTTTACCCTAATTATTCACCCAGAAAAAGAGGTCTCTTATGAAAACATGGATGCTCATCGCCAGCAGCCTGCTCGCGCTCCTCTTGACGGTGCCTACCGTCTCCGCGCAGGAGCTACCGATTGCCGAGATGCGAGAAGATGTGGCCTATTACGCCGCCCTGTACACGAGATTCAAGCCGGGTATGGAGGAGGAAGCGAAGAAGATGATCGACGACGAATTCTGGCCTATGTACAAGGCCGCTGGGGTTGATATCATGCCCTTCGAAACGTTAACAGGCGATTGGGACAACGTAGCCTTCTTTCCGCTGGCAGAAGGCCCTGGCGAGTTCGCCTGGGAACTGAGCCCGACGGATGAGAAGTTGCTCAAAACATTCATTGGAAGCGGAGGCAGTATGGAGGAAATACAAGAGATGACCAGCCGCTTCAACGAGTGCATTGCCGATCAAAAAGTAGAGATCGTCATGACGCGCTGGAACGCCTCCAAGTAAGGCTCGCCTGCTTTGATTTACTGGTATACGTCCTATCGTGCGACTCGCGGTACCGGACTACCGAATTTTTGCCCTGCTCAGGAGTGCCGCCCGTCGCGGATGAGCTATGAAAATACGCGGCCTATGGTCGCATTTCCACTCACCCAACCCCCTAAAATCATGCGTATCTACAACCTACCTACCTTCGCGCTGCTCTGCGCCCTCCTCTTCGTCTTCGCTACGACGGCCCATGCGCAGGAAGCCAGCGATACCAGCCTCGAACGCCAGGCACGGTTCATCATGCTGAACCAGAGCGTGTGTCCAGGCGAGGGCATGCAAAAGGCTATGGAGTTATTCGAGCAGAAGGCCGCCCCTATTCTCAACGAGATGCAACAGGAGGGTGCCATTGGGGGCTGGGGCGTCCTCGGTCATTCCTGGGGCGATGAGTACAACTTCAACTGGTTTATGATTGCGGAGAACCACGAAGCCTGGCACCAGGCCTGGGGCACGATGGTTAGCCGCATGAACGAGCGGCATCCTGGATGGATTGAAGAGTCCATCAACAACTGCACCCTGCACAAGGACAACCTCTATACGCTCTACACCTGGAACTGAGGCGGTCAGGACTTGCTCTGTCATAGGGTCCTGCTGGCTAGGACACGGCACGATCCAGCCAGCAGGACCAGACGTCTCGGATCGTACTCCGCCGTACCGATGCCGCAAGCCGTTAGGCGTCTTTGCCTCCTGGATCAAAGCAGGATCCTCGTCCAGCGCTACGGGGCCGCCAATGCGTCCCTGCTGGTATTGGGCGGCACCATAATAGCCAATCTCATTGATACCCGCATGGACTTGCCCCAAACCAATCCCAAACTCTTAATCCGTCAATCCGACCATCGATTTTACCTGGGGATGGGCGTCTTCATGACCATGCTTGTTTTCTTGGGATTTTGGCCGACCTATTTCCAACCCTTACTGAATTCAACCTATGAAGGAACCCTCGTGCTTCATATCCACGCGATCTTTTTCCTTGCGTGGATGGCTACCTACCTGCTGCAAAGCACGCTAGTGATAAGGCGCAAAACACCTGTCCACAAGCGATGGGGGCTTCCTGGTATGTATTTGGGCGCGGTGATGTTCATGCTTGGACTCTTGGTCGCCACGCTCCTTGTCCGGCGACTCGTATACGAGGGGCAGGTTGACACGGTACTGGAGGGTGTCTGGTATGCTGCTGAGCCGTACATGGATATCACCCAGTTTGCCATCCTACTGTCACTGGGGTTCGTCAACAGGAAGAATCCGCCGATTCACAAGCGCTACATGCTACTGACAACCATTGCGATACTGCCTGCGGCTACAGCCAGAATGGAGTATCTGATAGGCCCATGGAGTATGGAGCTTTTGTTTCTCCTTTTTGCCGTATTGATTCTCTTCCACGACCGGCGTATCCACGGCAAAATATTCAGAGCCAACATCGTTGGACTCTTGATTCTTCTTCCTCGCGCGCTTCTTGCGATGATGCATAAGTTTTAACCGCGGCATGGTATCCATCATGGCAAAGCACAGCACCCTCCACCAAACCCACAGGGTCATGTCTCATTTCAAAAGGCAGTATTTTCTCCCAGGTACGGTAGCCCTCATTCTGGGCGTATGTTCATTGCTCTCTCTGGAAGCCCGCGCTCAGGAGAGCACAAACGCTGTGCGCCTCGCTGCCGAAGCGTCTACCCCCGCTCGGCCTCACCGTTGAAGAGGCCTTCGGAAGAGTGCTTCTGTTCGACTACGGCGTGCTAAAAAGCGGGGTGGCCTTCAGAATGAACGTTACCATCCGACCAGCGTCGATTTATTGGCGTGAGTTGCGGGAAGGGGGTAGAGCGGAGACGGACCTGGCGCAATCGGTCAAACTCGATGAGCACCGGCTGCTGATGTCATGGATGGAGGAGAGCGGACATTACGTCGTCATGTATGCGGATTTCCTGCATGGGGAGACCACCTTTTGTGGCCTGATGAACGTTGGCAATGAGAAACAGAATCGGTATTATACCGGCACGATGGAAGAGGGGGAGTAATCCTGACGGGTTTGCCGCTTGAAATCTGCCCATTGCACAAAACAACCGATGCCATGACAACAACGCTTTCATGCTATCTACTTGCTTTGGCCCTCTTTCTCCTTTCAGCCTGTGAGCCACAGCCTGACAACGTTCAACCGGTTGACACGGATGCAGACATTCTAGCCGTCCAACAAACCATCGATGATTGGCTCAACAAAGGCATAGCTTCTCAGGATACGTCCCGCATTAGCAGCTACCTCACGCCCACGTTCGGTTCGATGGAGCCGGACTGGTTCGACAGGGAGCCGTTTTTAGTCTGGATTTTGGGGTTTGAAGAGGACTTTGGTGGCCCGTTCACGATTGAGTATACCCTCTATGACTGGCATACCACCATACATGGAGATGTGGCTTGGACGAGCTTGAAAAATGATGGTGTGCTCACCGTTGAGGGCAAAGCCCCTCGCCACATGCGGTGGACCGAGACGGGTGTGTTGGTAAAGCAATCCGATGGTCGGTGGTTAATCGACCGGTATCATTCAACGTATTTGGGTGACAAGGAGCCCGAAGGAGCGTTTTGAAGTTTGATGCTTTCTGGTGAGAGACACCTGATAACGAACGTATGTTGCGGTCTCGCACAAAGAGGTGTAGCGGAAGGATGATTTGATCGTACCCGTATTTTACCAGTAATGGCACCGGGGACGGTCACCAGCGCCCGGCATTGGCCAAAAAGCAAAACCCGCTATCGACCTGCAAAACAGCCAATGCGGGTTTTTGAGCTAGAAAAGTGGTGTGGACTCTGCGGGACGTTGTTTGAACCTGATATCTTAATTTATCTTCGACAAATCGCAAAGCTAGTAGAGTGTTCTTGAGAACGTTGACCGCTTTCTTGCTGCCGAGAAGAGATCGTTTTGCTTCCTATCTTATTGACTCTAAGGTTTTCAATAACTACTGTTATTATTCCCCTCATATGCCTGGCTGGACGCTAAGCGTAGTACTAGTACTCCCTTAGTCCAGCGCCTCAGCGGGTTCTTGTCTCCTATTCATCATCTCTCTGGAGGTACGAACGATGCGCTACACTATCCCTTCTCCCCTGCGATTGGTGACACTCATCCTATTCGCAGGCATGATCACTCTGGTTCTTGGCTGTGATGAGGCAGCCGTGACATCTCCCGATCTGCTCTCGCATGACGGTCAGCCGTCCGAGGTCGTCGCGAATAAAGCAGCCCATAGTACAAGCAACGTCTATAAGTTCGCTGATATGAGTATCGTTGGCTCTTCCAGCCTTGTTAGACACGGTAACAGTATATCGATGACCCTTCAGACATCAGAGATCCCCCCAGGAATGGCTATCACCGTTTGGTGGGTCGTCTTCAATGAGCCAGAAAATTGCGCTACAAGCCCATGCGGGGAGCCAGACATTTTTGATCCAGCGGTTAGGTCTGACGTGCTCTATGCAGCCGGTCATGTGACGGGAAGGGGCAACCACGTCAACTTCGCGGCACAACTTAAGGTGGGTGATGCGTCGGGCTCCATCATGCCTTTTTTCAATGCCTTGTTAGGTTTGAATCTTCCCTCTGTTGGCCTTGAGGATGCGTCTGGTGCAGAAGTCCATCTGGTTGTCCGTACGCATCAACAGGCCCTGCCTGCCTATCTGCCAGACATGATTCAGACGTTCAACGGGGGCTGCCTGTATCCACCGGGGGTCCCAACGGATTTTGGGGAGCCCGGTCCGAACACGTGCATGGACATCCAGTTTGCCATTCACCAACCCTAGCGGCAACTTTGTCGGGGTAGAAATACCTCGCTTCACACGCGAGATATGAACTAAAGTATAGGCAAGAGCCCCCTCTCTGTAGTTGAGTAGGGGGCTCTTTATTGACTGCGACTGGGAGGCTGCCAGGACCTTTCAAAGTACTATTGTGGCCCCTACGGTTCCGTTTTCGAACTTATTTCTGGATGATTTACGCAAGCTTTTCGAACTCGAACCTCTCTTGCCAGTTT
>Ga0102947_1000441_pt1 | contig 14943 bp, 14 predicted proteins | sample SalPon2A_A_D2_MG_FD_78210 | JGI IMG/M metagenome (GOLD analysis project Ga0102947, IMG submission 78210) | Soil microbial communities from South San Francisco under conditions of wetland restoration - Salt Pond MetaG R2A_A_D2_MG | ecosystem: Environmental > Terrestrial > Soil > Wetlands | place... | reverse complement strand
GTTGCCCAGAAAACGCCCATGGCTGAAAATACCTTTCCACCTATTGTCCAGGTTTCCGGAAGCATCTGCTGTATTATAAAGTAGGATGCAATCAACATTAAGATTGCCGATCCAAATTCGCCATAATTCAAAGCCCTGTGAGGAGAACCGCCATCCTTGACCCTTACAAAAAATGTCCCAATAATCGACATGACGATCCCGACTGCGGCCAGTGCCAAAGGCAGGTATACAGCCCCTAAGCCATCGAAGGAAGCAGTAAACTCAGGGAGGGTTACAAAGGCAGCACCCAATACCATGGTACCGATAATCGATCCTACATACGATTCAAACAAATCGGCTCCCATCCCGGCAACATCACCCACATTATCCCCTACATTATCAGCAATTGTTGCGGGATTCAGAGGATGATCCTCCGGGATTCCCGCTTCCACTTTACCCACCAGGTCAGCACCCACGTCGGCGGCTTTTGTATAGATCCCGCCTCCGACTCGTGCAAAAAGTGCGATGGAGGACGCACCCAGTGAGAAGCCGGAAAGCACATTAAGAACTTCAGAAATTCCCCATCCCTGGCCACTATAAAATGTAAATAGGCCACTAAGGCCCAAAACTCCTAAACCAACAACACCGAGTCCCATCACGGAACCCCCGGCAAAGGCCACCTCGAGGGCTTTCCCCAAAGAAGTTCGCGCTGCCTGGGTAGTCCTTACGTTCGCTTTTGTTGCCACCCGCATCCCGATGAACCCTGCCAGGGCCGAGCAAATGGCACCCACGACAAAAGATACTGCCACCATCCCATTGGATCCGGTTTCAGAAGCCCCTTTGAAGTACAATAAAGCGGCAAGGGCTACCACAAAAATTGAAAGTATTTTGTACTCAGCTTTTAGGAAGGACATCGCCCCGTCAGAAATATTCCTGGCAATCCTGGACATTTTCTCATTCCCCACTTCCTGCTTTGAAACCCATGCATTTTTAACAAATACAAATAGCAGGCCCAAAATACCGAAGGCCCATAAATAGTTTACGATTAGTTCCATGTAGTTTAGTTATTTATAGTAAACTCAGAATGAGTTCGAGGTTAAAACGGGGGCAAAAGTAGTAAAATGCTTTAGAATATAAAAGCAATATCTTTTACGGAATTCCGGCTCTATTTAGGGGAATGAAATCTCATGCACCTATTTAATACTTACCTCCCGTGCAGGCACATCACTCTCTTCAAATCTCATGGTACAGGCTGCCACGATCTCTTTGGCTTCACGAACGTCGCCCCATCCTTCCACATCCACTTTTTTCTTTTCAAGATCTTTGTACACCCGGAAGAAATGTTCTATCTCCTTAATCAGATGGGCATTGAGCTCGGACAGGTCATTTACCCTGCTCCCAATGGGGTCAGAAACCGGGACACAGATGACTTTTTCATCCGGGCCTTTCTCATCGGCCATATGGAATACTCCAATGGGTTTAACCTCCATCACACAGCCGGGGAAAGTGGGTTCCGTAACCAAAACCAACACGTCGAGTGGATCACCATCCAGTGCCAGCGTTTCAGGGATAAAACCATAATCCGCAGGATACATCATTGATGAAAAGATCATCCGGTCGTACCGGATCTTCTTTAATTTAAAATCGTATTCATATTTGTTCCTGCTTCCTTTAGGAATTTCTATTAAAACATCAAAGGAGGTGATATCTGTCGCTTTCATATAGCTCATTTTGGGATGACAAAGATACCTGAAAATGGCGAACAAAACGCTCCTGCCACCCATAAATGAACTACAAAAAGACCTGTTGATTGCGGTTTAAAATGAGTCAACGGCCATTAAAAACTAAATCCGAAGGTTCCCGTAATGCTAAAGGGCCTAGCGTTGGGGTTATCCAGGTAATTGCCCCTGAAGTTAAAGTCAATTCGGAATATCCGGAAGATGTTCCCCACACCAAAGGAATATTCCCAGTAAATTTTATCCCTGGGGGCTAATAAGGGAATGTTGGTCGGGCTGCTCAAAGCTATATTTTCGTTTGAGAGATCCCCCCAGACCCCCCTGACACCCACAATTTCTCTTAAATTCCAGTTGCGCATAAATGGGATCCTCGACAATAGCCTGCCGTTAAAATTGTGTTCCAGATGAAGAGAGGTATATGTGTCCGTGACAAACTCATAGAAATCAAGATTTGGAAAGGTGTTATAGAGGGTAAAAAAAGTCTGGTTTCCCGGAATCACATTTAGAAGACCCAAGGGAACCTCTCCAAAGGTCTTACCCACCTCAATGGTGCTCCGCAATCTTCCCAATCCGCCAATCTGCCATGGCTGTGAATAGGAGAATTGTATTTTTTCATAGTTAAAATCACTCTCCAGAAAACCCTTTAACCCCTGGGTATAATTAAGCAGCAGGCTACTGTAATTGTCATTGATATCCCTGCGTTCAACACCGTAACCAATGGTTCGTTTTCCCGGAGTATAGATGAGGGTCGTATTGAGATCAAATTGTTTTATTTCCGATGAGATCCCGGAGGGCGCTTGCGGATCTATGTAATCCAGGCTAAAGGCATCGGGCAAGGCCGACGACAAGGTACGGAAGGAAGCCCCAAACCGGATCCGGAAATTGGTAAGTGGCTCCATTTCCACATTAAAAGTGCTCAGGTTGATATTGGTGAGCCGGTCATTGGAGCCAACGGATACCAGAGATGAAGAGGCGATACTCCTGCCCAGGACATCGTTGGTCGCCGTTAAACTCAAACCTAACTGTTCCACGTCGCGCCGGTTGCCTGCGGAAAGGATGAGCCGGCTTTTCCTATCGACTAAAAACTTGGCTGAAAATCCGTGTTTAAATTTGCGGTCCGCGTTTCCGTATGCCATGTACCCTTCAAGCCTCCATGGATCGTTCTGCCCGAAATACGTCCTTACGCCTCCCCGTACCCGGATGCCCTCGGCTTCATTATAACCAAAGAGATCGTAAATTGAGCCTATATCAAGATTCCATTGATCGATTTCCACATAACCCGAGCCCAAAATGCTTACAATGTCGTAATAGGTCCTGAATTTTGGGACCGTTTTAAGGGTATCCAGCAATTTATAAATGCCACTCTCGTCTTTATTAAGGGCTTCAAGGCGGTTATTTTTCCAAAAAATACTGTCCCTGTCGAACACAATGGGATCAAAAGGATCTGCCTCATTTTTATAAAAGTCCCGTGGTTTGGGAATGTTAAACATATAATGGTCGTATACCGTTGTTCGCTTCCCATAGACCCCTTTGGATCTTTCCTTTTTATTTAAACTAAAGTCGCTCAACATATAATCGCGTTTCAGGAGGAAGACAGAATCATTCACCACTTCAAAATCCTGTTCAATATAGACATCCTTTACCCAGTTGATATTGGCGCTTTTGGTCACCTCCAGACTGATTTTTTTTATGGCATAGGTAGTGTCATTTACCCAAAAATCACCTTTAAAAGTGAGCTCGTTCTTGCGGCGGGGGTAGTAAATTATATGGTAACACCACTTATTATCGATAAAAGCACTATCCGAGAGGACGTAATTATAGGTTTCTACGCCTGTCTTGGAAAGGGGACTTGTAAAACTTTTGTCAAAAAATTTCAGATAATTATTGTAAACATCATAATCTGAGTACAGGTCCTCGACAAATCCGATGATCGCCTGATTGTTGCTAAAACCGGAATTCTTATTTCCTAAAACATCTTCCTTTTCCTCATCCATGACATTGTCCCCATAGATCTTGGAAAATGTCTCGTTCAGAAACAGGGGGAGGTAGGTTTTGCCGGTGATCCTGGATGTGTCAAGATCCGCAAATACAAATTCCATCCCCTTAAACATCTTGCTCTTCATTAAAGCACTGTCAATGGTGTTCAGATCAAATTCTATCTTCTCGTATTTGTCGTATTGGTACTGTTTAAATTTGCGAAGGCCATTGATTCTTTTTTTTGCCCAGATTTTTCGTAGAATCTCCACTGCAGGGTTGTTTTTCTTCGATTGCTTTCCCACGTAGACCACAACTTCATCCAATTGTTCCCCTTCCACAAGAATGATTTCCATATTGTAGGTTACCCTTGCCGTCAGCAGTAATTCGGCAGTTTGGTATCCCACAAAGGAAATCTGCAGGCTATTGAAGTCTTTGTCTGACTCCAAATAAAATCTGCCATCATCATTGGTTATGGTACCTTCCGTGGAATTGGGGAATACAACGTTGGCAAAAGCGACGGGCGTCCCGTCTTCGTCCACGACAATCCCCCCAACCTTTGTCTGTGAAAAGGCAAGAAATGAAAAAAGCAGCAAAATATATGAAAGGAAATACTTCATTGGGTCATCTGGAATATCCCGACGTGCCTTTTTAAAGCCACAGGCAACACCAGCCATTAGTTTGATATAAGGTTGATCGTAAAATTCCTGTCGAATAGTATCCCTTTTAAGTCCCCGTCAGAATAAATTCCTTTCGCGATACCTGCGGGATGTATTCAGCCAACCATCCCTAATTTTCCAGGCTTTGGGAAATGAATTACCTATGTGGATTTACTAAAAAGCTTCGTCCACCCTTGGTCGACGAAGCTAAGATACCTGTACAATCTCGTATTCTTTATTTATATAACACTTTCTTAACAGCCTTTATGACGTCCTCAAAATTGGGCAGCCATTCCTCAAGCAATACCGGCGAATATGGGGCTGGTGTGTCGGCTGTATTGATTTTTTGAACTGGGGCATCGAGGTAGTCAAAGGCTTTTGATTGTACCAGATATGTGATTTCTGTGGCCACATTCCCAAAGGGCCAGGCTTCCTCCAAGATGACCAATCGGTTTGTTTTTTTTACGGAAGTCAGAATGGCTTCCTGATCCAGGGGCCGAACGGTCCTTAAATCAATGATTTCACAGCTAATCCCTTCCTTTTCAAGGGCATCGGCCGCTTTATATGCCTCTTTGATGATCTTGCCAAAGGATACAATAGTCACATCGGATCCTTCCCGCTTAATCGCCGCTACCCCCAGGGGTATGGTATATTCTTCTTCCGGAACCTCTCCCTTATCCCCATACATTTGTTCGGATTCCATGAATATAACCGGATCATCGTCCCTGATCGCAGTTTTTAACAGCCCTTTAGCGTCCTTGGGGTTAGACGGCACCACCACTTTCAGGCCGGGACAGTTGGCAAACCAACTTTCAAAGGCCTGGGAATGGGTGGCACCCAATTGACCGGCTGAGGCGGTCGGGCCTCTGAAAACAATGGGGCAATTGAACTGTCCCCCGGACATCTGCCGTATTTTTGCAGCATTATTAATGATCTGATCGATCCCCACCAAACAGAAATTAAACGTCATATATTCAATAATGGGTCGATTTCCATTCATAGCGGATCCCACCCCGATACCTGCAAAACCCAGTTCGGATATAGGTGTGTCTATGACCCGCTCCGGTCCAAATTCATCCAACATTCCCTTCGAAGCCTTGTAGGCGCCATTGTACTCCGCAACTTCCTCTCCCATGAGGTATATGGTATCGTCCCGCCTCATCTCTTCAGACATCGCCTCCTGGATGGCTTCTCTAAACTGTAAGGTTTTCATGTTGTGCTGTATTATTTATAGGTGATCAAATGATTGTGAAATGCGAACAAAAATAGGAAAATATCTATCAATCTGGCCGCAGGGGTACAGAAAAAAAATTAGATATATTTACTATGCGCGCATAGTAAATTACAAAATTAATGGCTATCTTTGCGACCTTATTAACCGACATAAATACGTACAGCCGTATGAAGATATTAGTATGTATCAGTAATGTACCGGATACGACCTCCAAAATCAATTTTACGGAAGGTGATACCAAATTTGACAGTACCGGGGTACAATTTGTAATTAATCCCAACGATGAATTTGGACTGACCAGGGCGATGTGGTTCAAAGAAAAGCAGGGTGCCGCAGTACATGTTGCCACCGTGGGAGGCCCTGCAACTGAACCTACCATCAGAAAGGCCCTGGCCATCGGTGCTGATGAGGCTATCCGGATCGACGCACAGCCAACGGATGGTTTCTTTGTTGCAAGACAACTGGCGGAAGTTGTAAAAAACGGAGGATATGACCTCATTATTGCCGGACGGGAATCTATTGATTACAATGGGGGAATGGTACCTGGTATCATGGCGGCGTTGCTCGATATGAATTTTGTAAATACCTGCATTCGCCTGGATATTGAGGACAACAAGGCCACAGCGGTACGGGAGATAGACGGTGGAAAGGAAAAGATTGCCACCACCCTACCCCTGATCATCGGGGGACAAAAAGGGCTGGTGGAGGAAAGCGATCTGCGCATCCCGAATATGAGAGGCATTATGATGGCGCGTCAAAAAAAGCTGAATGTGGTACCGCCCGTTGATGCATCTCCGGTTAGCGAGGATATAAAATTTGAAAAACCCGCCCCGAAGGGTGCTGTAAAACTCATAGATGCAGGCAATGTAGAGGAATTGGTCCGGCTGTTGCACAATGAAGCGAAGGTGATATAAAACACCCATTCGGAAAGATAAAGGGGCCTTAGTTGCAACGATCGGGATTTGGAATTTGACCATTGAAATATAAAGAACTATGTCAGTATTAGTATACACGGAATCAGATAACGGAAAATTTAAAAAAAATGCCATTGAGGTGGCCGCATACGCCCATGAAGTTGCCAGGCAACTCGGCACCGGTGTAACGGCCATATCATTCAATGCCTCAGACCCGGACCTACTGGGAACCTACGGCGTGTCCAAGGTGTTAAATATTACGTCCGAAACGCTGAAGCCCTTTAATGCGAGGGCCTATGCCACGGCTATTGCAAATGCTGTGGATAAGGAGGGCATCAAGGTGGTCATTGTAAGTTCCAGTACGGACGCCAAATTTATGTCCGCAATTTTGGCCGGAAAACTCAAAGCCGGCTATGTACCGAATGTAGTGGCGGCTCCGGAAAGCACGGATCCCTTCGTGGTAAAACGTACAGCATTCAGCAATAAAGGTTTTGCCCATACACGGATCAGTTCGGACATCTGTATCATCGGGGTATCAAATAATGCTTACGGGGTTTCTGAAAATAGAGTTACTGCCAGCGTGGAAACCTTTGATCCAGGGGTCAGCGAAGCCGACATGGCCACAAAATCTGTTGAAGTGGACAAGGTGGCCGGTAAAGTGACCATTGCGGATGCCGATATTGTTGTCTCTGGAGGAAGAGGGCTGAAAGGTCCTGAAAACTGGGGCATGTTAGAGGAATTGGCAGAGGTCCTCGGAGCCGCAACCGCCTGCTCCAAACCCGTTTCTGATCTGGGATGGAGACCCCACAGCGAACATGTGGGCCAGACCGGTAAACCCGTAGCCAGCAACCTCTATATCGCCATAGGAATATCCGGGGCCATACAACATTTGGCAGGCGTCAGTGCCTCCAAGGTAAAAGTGGTGATCAATACCGATCCTGAAGCGCCCTTTTTTAAAGCAGCCGACTATGGAATTGTGGGTGACGCCTTTGAAGTGGTTCCCCTACTCACAGAAAAATTAAGGGAATTTAAAGCCCAAAACGCCTAATTTTTGTTAATTTGTGCCATTAAAGGGCTGTTTAAATATCATGGCAACCCATTTGTTGACACAGCCCTTCGTGGTTTCTAGATATTTATGAGCTTAGTCCGGTTAAAAATAAAAGGGATATCCTACAGCCAAACACAAAATGGCGCCTATGCACTCATCTTGAACGAGGTTGACGGAGATCGAAAGCTACCCATAGTCATCGGTGCTTTTGAGGCCCAGTCTATTGCCATTGCGCTCGAAAAAGAAATAAAACCCCCCCGGCCGCTAACGCACGATCTTTTTAAAAACTTTGCAGACCGGTTCGACATTGTGGTCAAGCAGGTGATCATTCACAAATTGGTCGATGGTGTCTTCTACTCAAGTATTATCTGCGAGCGGGATAAGATCGAAGAAATAATCGATGCGAGGACGAGCGATGCCATAGCCCTGGCGCTCCGATTCAATGCACCAATCTTTACCTATAAGACCATCCTTGACAAAGCCGGAATCTTCCTGAAATTTTCATCCAAGGAAAAAGATAAAGAAGAGGGTGACGACAGTATTGTGGTAGACGAAATTCTCCAGGAAGGTGAAACCGTGGAGATTGATACCGCTGCGACCACCCCCTATAAGGAGCTCAGCCTGGATGAATTACACCAGGAGTTGGACAAGGCCGTTGCCAACGAAGACTATGAAAAAGCCGCTAAATTGAGGGATGAAATATCCAAACGCAATTGATTAAATAGCATCAATTCTATGCACTACGGACGCTGGGTGATTCTCTTTCTACTGTTTGCTCCTTTTTTCACGTTCGCTCAAGATACCATCCCTCCGACCATTGAGGCAATTACCATCAACGACTTTTCCCCTCAAGACACCCTTCAAATAATCCCAAATCAGGGTTTTACATTCACCGCTCTTTGGCGTGGTCTGCTGGGGATGGGGATCCTTATCCTCATATCATTCCTCTTTAGTTCTAACAGGAAAGCCATCAATTGGAGGACTACGGGAATTGGGCTTTTGATCCAACTATTTCTGGCGATAGGTATTCTTAAGGTCCCTTTGATACAGGCGATATTCAAAACAGGCGGGCAATTTTTTGTAAATATATTAGATTACACCCTGGCGGGCAGCGAATTCCTGTTGGGTAATTTGCTGAATGTTGAAAATCCCAACATTGGGTATGTTTTTGCCTTTCAAATTTTACCTACCATCATTTTCTTTTCGGCCCTGACCTCCGTACTGTTTTATCTGGGTATCATCCAGAAAATTGTCAGGGCGCTGGCCTGGTTGTTGACCAAATCCCTGGGTATTTCGGGTGCCGAAAGCCTTTCCGTGGCAGGTAATATCTTCCTTGGCCAAACAGAGTCCCCGCTCCTGATCAAGGCTTATCTGGAAAAAATGAGCAGGTCCGAAATACTGTTGGTAATGATTGGCGGTATGGCGACGGTTGCCGGTGGCGTACTGGCAGCCTATATTGGCTTTTTAGGGGGCACTGATGAGGCGCTCCGCCTGGAATTTGCGCGGCACCTGCTGGCCGCTTCGGTGATGGCGGCCCCAGGGGCAATCGTAGTTTCCAAAATTCTCTCTCCTCAGACCGAAACAATTGACAAAGAAGTGCAGATCTCCACGGAGAAAATAGGATCCAATATCCTCGATGCCATTGCCAATGGCACCACGGAAGGATTAAAACTCGCGGTTAATGTCGGTGCTATGTTATTGGTCTTTATTGCATTTATCGCAATGGTCAATGGCATACTCGGATGGGTCGGAGATATCACTGCCCTAAACGATTGGGTCGCTTCAAATTCTTCTTTTGAAGCACTTTCACTGGAGGCTGTATTAGGGGTAGTATTTGCTCCGCTGATGTGGTTGATTGGGGTAAGCTCCGAAGATGTTTTATTAATGGGCCAGTTGCTGGGGATTAAATTGGCGGCCAGTGAATTCATTGGATATATTTAACTGGCCGAACTGAAAGAGGTAATGAATGCAACCCATTTTACGTATAACAAATCCGTCATTATGGCCACCTATATGTTGTGTGGATTTGCAAATTTTGCCTCTATCGGAATACAGATCGGGGGAATAGGATCATTGGCGCCGGGGCAGCGAAAAACATTGTCGGAGTTTGGGATGAAAGCCGTACTTGGTGGAACCCTGGCCTCTCTCCTTTCCGCAACCATTGCCGGTATGATATTGGGGTAAGCCGTTAATAAGTTTTAATAGTTCCCAAATCATTTCAATTCTTCTTTCATTATTTTCGCAACAGTAAGCAGTAGCATACATGAAACAATATCACGATTTACTAAAGCATGTCCTGGAAAACGGTTATGAGAAAAGTGATCGCACAGGAACGGGAACCAGGAGTGTATTTGGCTACCAAATGCGTTTTGATCTATCCCAGGGCTTCCCCATGGTCACCACGAAGAAGCTCCATTTAAAATCGATCATTCATGAGCTTCTATGGTTTTTAAAAGGAGATACCAATGTAAAGTACCTCCAGGAAAACGGCGTGCGGATCTGGAATGAATGGGCCGATGAAAAAGGCGATCTGGGGCCGGTTTACGGGTATCAATGGCGTAACTGGAATGGGGAAGAGATAGATCAGATAGAGGAAGTAATTTGCACCTTAAAGGCCAACCCCGACAGCCGGCGAATGATCGTTTCAGCGTGGAACCCGGGCGTGCTCCCGGACACCTCCATATCATTCGCTGAAAATGTGGCCAGGGGTAAAGCAGCATTGCCGCCCTGTCATGCCTTTTTCCAATTCTATGTGGCTGATGGAAAACTGTCGTGCCAGCTGTATCAGCGAAGCGCCGATGTTTTTCTGGGAGTCCCTTTTAATATTGCCTCCTATGCCCTCTTTACCCTAATGATGGCTCAGGTTTGCGGATATGCTCCGGGGGATTTTATCCACACTTTTGGCGATGTCCATATCTACAATAATCATCTGGAACAAATAGCCTTGCAGTTAAGCAGGACTCCAAGGCCACTCCCAAAAATGGTTTTGAACCCTGAGGTTCGCTGTATCTTTGACTTCACTTTTGACGACTTTGTGCTGCAGGACTATTATCCGCATCCGCATATCAGGGGAGTAGTTGCCGTTTAACGTAATTTTAATATTTTGCGCGACCAAATACAGGTCCCTAATTCCGTATCTTTAAGCTAAATAATGTTGAATGATACTTACCGATACTCTGCTTGAATTTTTTCTCGAAACCCGTAAACATACAGAAGATATTTGTGCCCCTCTGGAAATTGAAGACTACGTGGTGCAACCGGTTGCGGATGTTTCCCCTCCCAAATGGCACCTGGGTCACAGCACCTGGTTCTTTGAGGCGTTGATCCTTGTTCCCTATGCAGAGGGATATCAGGTATTTGACGAGGACTTTTCCTTTATCTTCAACAGCTATTATGAGTCTGTGGGTACCCGGGTTGTACGGGCCGACCGGGGGAACCTCTCCAGACCTTCGGTCCGGAAGGTTTATGAATACAGAACGTATGTTACAGAGGCCATAAAATCTTTGGCCCAAGGAGATCCCGGCAGGGAAATTCTGAATTTGATAGAGACCGGCATCCACCATGAAAAGCAGCACCAGGAATTACTTGTCACCGATATAAAATTTATCCTGGGCAACAACCCGCTGCTGCCGGTATATTCAGCTAATTTTGTGGAACATACCGCGGAAGGCCACCCTCAAGATTGGCTGGCGGTGAACGAAGGGGTCTATGAGATTGGTCATGCAGGCGGGGATTTCTGTTATGACAATGAACTGGGCAGGCATAAAGTGTATCTCCCGGCCTTTGAAATTTCGAATAAATTGGCAACCAATGGAGAATTCATAGAATTTATAGAGGACGGAGGGTATCAAAGATTTCAATTGTGGCATGCGGAAGCCTGGGACTGGGTAAATCAAAACAAGATCATTGCCCCATTGTACTGGCATTCCATTGAAAACGAATGGAAGCAATACACGTTGGGAGGCTTAAAAAAAGTTGACCCTGCTACCCCAGTCAGCCATATTTCCTATTTTGAAGCCTTTGCCTTCGCACAGTGGAAAGGATGTCGCCTGCCCACTGAATTTGAGTGGGAAACCACCCAGCAATTCTACCCCTGGGGTATGCGCTGGGAATGGACGGAAAGTGCCTATCTCCCTTATCCCGGTTATCAAAAAGCAGCAGGGGCGTTGGGCGAGTATAACGGTAAATTCATGGTTGGCCAAAAGGTGCTTAGGGGATGCTCCGTTGCAACTCCCGAAAAGCATAGCAGACCAACATATCGCAATTTCTTCCACCCAAATTTAAGATGGCAATTTTCAGGTTTAAGGTTAGCCAGGTAATTTCGACAAATAGGCATGCAAGAACAGATTTCAACTTCATTTACGACGCAATTTGAGGAAGATGTGTACAAGGGGCTGACCGATTTTCCAAAACACCTGTCCTCCAAATACTTTTATGACGCAGCGGGCGACAAACTATTCCAGGATATTATGAATATGCCAGAATACTATTTAACCGATTGCGAGCATAGTATTCTGGACCGGTATAAGGAAGCCATTTCTGATCAGTTTTCCTCTGGAAACAACGAATTTAACCTAATAGAATTGGGAGCCGGTGACGGAAAAAAAACCAAAATCCTGCTCGGTCATATGGCTGCAAGAAATTTACCCTTTACCTATATTCCCATCGATATTAGTCAAAACGTCCTGGATCAACTTCAAAGATCAATTCACAAAGAATTGCCACAGGTTAACGTAGCGCCGCTGCAGGGCACTTATTTTGAGGCCCTGAAAGAACTAACCACATTGAAGTATACCAGGAAAGTAATTATGTTTTTAGGTTCTAATATTGGAAATCTCCTGCATCATCAGGCAGTTGTTTTCCTGAAAAAAGTCCAGGAGTTCATGCAGTATGACGATCTCCTTTTTATTGGGTTTGACCAAAAAAAACATCCGCAGACCGTACTGAATGCTTATAACGATACGGCTGGAATTACCGAAGCGTTCAATAAAAATGTACTCCTGCGGATGAACCGTGAACTCGGGGCAAATTTTGATCCTTCCACGTTTTTACATTGGGAGGTATACGATCCTGAAACCGGGACGGCCAGGAGTTTCCTGGTATCCAAATCGCCACAATCCGTTTACATTCAATCCCTGGATCTGGTCATCCATTTCAAAGAATGGGAAACAATACAGACAGAAATATCACAGAAATATGACGAGGATGTAATCAGGTGGCTCGCTGAACAATCCGGGCTGAAGATAGAGAACGAGTTCACGGATGCATCGCGATATTATAAAAACGTGGTCTTCAGGAAAATGTTACCCTGAGACCTCATATTTAATCCGTGACCCCATTAACAAAGCAACATGAAAGCCATTTGGAACAATGCCGTACTGGCTGAAAGCGAAGAAACCTTAGTGGTTGAGAACAACCATTATTTTCCTGAAGAGAGTATCAACCGCGAGTATTTTAAACCCAGCGAAACACATACTACCTGTCCCTGGAAAGGGGTGGCATCCTATTATGACCTGGAGGTTGGGGGCGCGGTTAATCCGGATGCGGCCTGGTATTATCCTGAAGTGAGTGAACTGGCCAGGGGGATTAAAGGCAGAATTGCTTTTTGGAAGGGTGTGGAAGTTGTTGATTAGGTACAAAAAAAGCCCGGGTATTTTCACAAATACCCCGGCTTTCATATATTTTTTAGAATACTACAGTTCCAATACAGCGTTCTCCGCTCCGGCGAAGTCATTCCATTGGTAACGATCGGCTTCTGGTTCGTTTACGTAGTTGCCGTCGATGATGTACTTAAATTCATAAGTACTCTCCTTCGGAAGTTCCAAAGTTCCTTTGAATGTTCCGTTCTTAAGTTTTGTAAGTGAACTTATTTTGTTTGCCTTCCAATTGTTGAAATCGCCAACAACCGCCACTTTTTTTGCCTCTTCTGCAGGTACCGTAAATGTAACTTTGCACACAGGCTTACTTTTTAAATATTGCTTCTTTATTGCCATGATTAAATAATTTAAAATTTGAAGGTGCAAAACAAAAACAAAAACGCCTAATAAACAACAAGTTAACTAAGATTTATGATTTTACTAAAAAAAAGTTTACTATAAAACGATTGTCTCAAAAAAAAGCAGACATTTTTAAGGTAAGAAAAACCTACCTCTTAAATTTTAACAGTTCAGTGATATGATCAATCTCCCATTCTGTGTTGTAAAAATGAAAACTAAGTCGAATCCCATCTCCCCGTCGGGTGCAGACCACATTATTATTCACCAGAAGTTCAAATGTCTGGTCATTACCCTTAATATTAAAAATAGTGCTGTGTTGTTTTCTTTTTACCACAACATCACTCAATAAACCCAGGTCTGTAAACCCCTTCTTTGCTTTTTCAGCTAACTTTTGATTATAGGCTTCAATAGCTCCAATTCCAATCTGCTGAAGTAACTGAATCGCTAATTTGAGGCTGCCAAAATTAAAGGTATCCAAATGTCCCGGCTCAAAATGTTTGGAGAACCTGAAGTTCTTACCGGCCGTCAGGTCGATGCCCGCAGCATTGAATCCCGTTGTTTTTACTTTGAATTTTTCGGCAACCCCGGGACTGAACAACATACATCCGTTCCCAAAGCCTGCCAGCAACCATTTGTACCCACTGGTTCCCAGGACGTCTATTCCCGATTCCTCAAAATCGATATCGAATGCGCCGCAGTACTGCGTACCATCCGCGATAATGATAAGTTCGGGAAAGGCTGCTTTAAGTTCTTTGAGAAAATTCATGTCAATGGTAAATCCGTCCAGCCATTGAACCAGACTTAGAGCAAGTACCCCGATGCCTTCCTCTTTTACCTTGTTCATTATATGTTCCTCCAGATGCTCCCCAATCGGGACGTATGAAATAGAGAAACCTCTGCTCTCAAACGGCCAGTTTACAGAGGGGTAATCGCTTTGCAATAACAGGACTTTGGTGTTCCTATCCAGGCCTTCCAAAAGGATATTCAACCCAAGGGACCAATTCTGGATCAGTGCAACACGCGATTTGGTACCGCCAAAGAAATCACTCACTACGTGTTTGGTTTCCGAAATGATCCCGTAACTCTCCATTTTCATAGTGCTCCCGCCAATCAGAAAATCGAGATCGTGTTCCTGTCTCCATTCCTGCAACGGTTGGCTAAGGGGGCCACAGGAAGCTGTATTGGCATAAATGGATTGGGTAAGGACCGGAAACAGGGCTCTGTGTTCTTGCATATAGAATTCTTTTATCTTTGCTTTTAAAGATACCAATTCACATGTTTTCCAAAAATAAAAATGAATCCAGGATCCATCCGGAACAACATGAACAACTGGAGTATGCCCAAAGACGTATCAGGCAGAAAAAACGCCTGTTTGTTCATTTTGTCATCTTCCTTACAGGAAG
>Ga0102947_1000440_pt1 | contig 14952 bp, 13 predicted proteins | sample SalPon2A_A_D2_MG_FD_78210 | JGI IMG/M metagenome (GOLD analysis project Ga0102947, IMG submission 78210) | Soil microbial communities from South San Francisco under conditions of wetland restoration - Salt Pond MetaG R2A_A_D2_MG | ecosystem: Environmental > Terrestrial > Soil > Wetlands | place... | reverse complement strand
GGCAGGTGAGCCTTCATGGTCTCCTTGCCACGACGACAGCGCGAGACCGTGTTGTCGCAACACGACCGCGATTTCAGGCGAAATTGGCATGTACACACGCTTTTGAACAATAGCACAGTCCGTTTTAATACGTCAGCGTTTGTTGCGGGGGCTTTGCAGGGCCAGGTACCGGGCACGTCGTTGCTGCCCTCTGCCCTGCTGCGCTGCGCTTTTCTGCTTCCAGCCATCTATGCCCTGTAGCATCTCAGCCAGGGCGCGTACCGTCGTTTTGTCAAATACACTAAGGGCAGGCAACGCCACCCCGAAGGTCTGCTGCAACCGGGAAACCAGCGCTATCGCCTGGAGGGAGGTGCCCCCTACCTCAAAAAAGCGATCATCGAGGCCCACCTGTTCAATCCCCAACACCTCCTGCCATAGCTCTGCAATGGTGCGTTCGAGCGTGCTGGTAGGCGCGACAAAAGCGCCCGCCCCTTCGGGCCGACGCTGCCGTTTGTGTTGTTCTATGGAGGCATGGATAGCTGCCGCTTCGTTCCACTCCGTCGCTATGCGCTGTACCTGCACATGCATGAGCCGACCACGCATTTCAGCACGGGCAGTAGAGTGCGCCAGGGTTTCTTCAGGGTGCCGGGCAGGCGGCACCCGGGATGTCTCTGCCGCCTTGGTATCGAAGGTGAGTTGGGCGACCCGGCTGGCAGGAAAGACAAAGCGTCGGCCCGGCGCTGAGGTAGCTGGACGGTTCGTGTCAGTTTCTCTGGGCATAGGCACTCCATACGCTCTGCCTATCGATTCCAAAAAAAGGCGGGCGGGCTGGTTCTTGGAGGTGGGATAGAAAGGCACTTCTATCCGTCCGATTCCGCGGGCCAGGGCCAGGGCTCCCAGGCGCGCCATCATCTGATGTTCAACACCCCGACCCAGCGCCCGGCAACTCAGCAAGAAGGTGTCTATGTGCAGCCCCTCTGCCCTTTCCTGAAAAAAGAGAACCCCTACCAGTCCATAATCACCAAATCGGTCGCTCACCTCCACGGCCAGTCCTTCCCAGGAGGCCTCCTGCAAAAGCTGATGCACCTCGGCCTGGGTACGGCGGATGGTGGTGGTGTTGAACTGGTTGGTGCGCTGCGTAAGCTGTGCTATGCGGGCTTCATGCTGCGCCGTTGCCTCGGTGATGCGTACTACCAGACCGAGGCCCTCCATGAAGGAAGCAAATGTCATGGCATGCTGCCGAGACGCTTCTCGCTGTCGGTCCTCCAGATACAAACGCGTTCGCTGACGATCGGTATCAGTCACCTCCAGATGATCGAAGGCCCAGACATGGTCGAGAAACCGGGGGATGGCCGCCGCCTCAGCAGGCAGATGCAGGGTGAGCACCTCCGGGCAGTGAGCTAGCATCTCGGCACACGCAACAGGATCATCGTCGATGAAGATGAAGCTATCCAGGCCCAAACGCAGTTCTTCGGCCAGCGCCTGTATATTCTCCGGCTTGGGCTGCCAGTTAATCCGCCAGGCCGCTACCTGATCACGCCGGAGGATCATCTGCGGGTGGTGTTCAAAAACCGCCCAGACATCCTCTTCGTTGTTTTTGCTGCACAGGCAGAGCAGCATCCCCTGGTCATGCTGAGCCGCCATGAACGCCTGGAGGTGCTGGCGAGAGCGGTCCACGACCACCCCTTGTGCTCCATCCTCACCACAGATGCCGCTCCATAACGTCTGGTCGCAATCCAGCACAATCACTTTGTAAGGAGACCGCCAGCACGCATGATACCTTCGTGCAATCAGCGTCGCCAGGGTTGTGTAGAAAAGCGGGGTGTAGGGGATATGTCCCTGTTGGTCAGCCTGGGAATCGTTGTAGTCCGCTACCGGATAGTATCTGCGCACGTCTGTTGGAACGATCACATGAACGCGGGGCAACGCCTTCAATTTTTCCACCAACCGTCGTTCCATCTGGAGGTGGAGTGATCGCGCTACGGGGTCGCGATGGACCCAAGGCGAAGCCGGACACAGGCAGACGAGGTAGGGCACGGGCGTGTGCTGCTGGGCGGTGTGTACAGCCTCTACCAGATCATCTACGTGCTGCACCCAGGCGGCAGTGGCTCCGCTGGGGCTGCTGGAGGATGCTACAGGAGCGCTCATTGCAGGCTGCTGCCGTGCATAAACCATATGCAAACCGGTGCCTTGCAGCAGGGTCTCCTCGGCTACCTCGGTCACAAAACCATGGGCCGCCAGCAGGGCTACGACCGCCTCCAGCGCGTCTCCCTCGGGGTCGTGCACTTCCATAACAACCTGCCTGATGCGCTCCCAGTGGGCCGCTTCGATCCCCCTCAAAATAGCCAGTTCGCTCTTCTCCGCATCGATTTTGAGGAGGTCGATCACTTCGATGCTCTGTTCACGAATCACGCTTGAGAGCGTCTTCAGGGGTCCATAGAAGGTCTCCTGCGCAAACCGATCTGCCGTCCAGGTGGCTACGAGGTTTTCTACCAGTGCCGGATCTGATGAATACTGCTGATGCAGCATGTTTTGAATGGCAGCATGCAAGGCCTGCTGGTTCTCTCGGACATCCGCATGGTAGCCAGAAAAGACGGACGAGCGCGGGTAGTAAGTAAACGGAGCCTCCCCATTTCGATCAGCAAGACCGCAGTTAAAGACCTGCACGTTGGAGCCGTAGCGCCGGACGTTAGCACGGAGGGCATCGAAAGCCGGCGGGGACGGCTCAAAGGCGTAGACCTGGGCCTCCTGGCAAACGTGCTGGACAAAGAGGGTAAACAGACCGATGTTGGCTCCTACATCCACCACACAAGCTTTGTCTCGCAGGGTAATGCCGTGTTTGAGATAGCGTTGCTCGCTGAAAATTTCGCGGTAGAGGTACTCCGTTTCATAGGGATTCAGGTGAACGATCTCCAGGCCATTGGGCAGCGTATGCCGCTGTCGATCTGACAGGAGATCCGCTTGCTCCTCCCCATCGACCTGTAGGGCCAAGTGCTTCTGATGCATCCAATCCTCGAAACGAACAAGCACAACATTCATCCCTTCTCGGTTCTGGGATAGCAGGCTGTCTGGATGGAGCAACTGTTGGAAAGGCTGGTTGTATGGCGCAAAGGCCAGGGTAGCTGGAATGTGGAGCGTCTCCATCCAGAAGGCGAGCGCCTCCTTCAGCGGTTCGGCTGTAAACGTTGCGGTGAGGGCTATCGTATGTGCGGGTTGCGTACGCGCCGGGTCCCGTTGTGGTGGCTGCGCCAGATACTTGAAACGAACGCCCTCCATGTATAGCATGCGTTGCCCTAAGGCATCCCACACCTGCAGGTCGCCTACGAGCAGGTCGGCAGCGTCGTCTTTTTCAGACCGTCGCTGTGCATAAACCCAATGGGGTACCCCGGGCGACAGCGAAGTATGCACGCGGTCACACCCAACCAGTACCATACTGCCAGGCATGTGTGGTTCCGTAGCAGCCAGCACCTGGGTAACGGCATCCATCAGGGCGGGGTGGACTATATAGGCCCCCTCTTCGCCCCGTATCACATCGGGTATGGTCAAAGTCGCGACGGCTTCTCCCTCTCCTCGCCACAGCCGTGCAATAGCCTGAAAGGCTGGGCCGTACGCATTCCCATGCTGCTGCAAGGTTGCGTAGAAAGCCACTCCTTCCTGTTCTACCGTACACCGATGCTGGGCTGCTGGCAAGGAGACCAGGGTGTACGCCGGAGCGCCATACTCATCGTCCGGCCTCTCTGCTGCCACCATGAGCCGCGCAAGGGACGTTTCGGCAGCGCCTAGCCCGTCTGGCGACACAGGTTGTACATAAAAAGACCATCCACTGGCATCATCGGGCACAAGGACAGCCTGTAGCCGCTGCGGCCTACCCTCCGAGAGGAAGCAGAGGCGTTGAAACGCTACCGTTTCCAGCAGGCAGGAGCGGGTACCGTGGACCGCTGCCAGGGCTGCCCGCGCCAGTTCAAGGTAGACACTGCCCGGAACCACCACGCTCTGCTGAAGGCAGTGGTCTTTTAAATAAGGAGAGATGCCGAGGTCCAGCGTAACATCCCACACATACGGCATCGCTCCTTCAATGCCTGGCCTGCGTAGGCCAAGTAGCGGGTGCGCTATGCTGTGTTTTTTCGTAGGCATCTAGACCTGATTTAGGGCGTTCTACGAGCGTCTTCACAGGCAGAATCTCAGGTCGATGCAGATGAGGGAGCTACCGTATAGATCGCATTTTTGACTTTCGGAACGAAGACGCGGAAAATCACCTGCATCCCTTCCGCCATGTTGTTGTTGACCGCGACGTTTGGCAGCCGTTGGCTCAAGAAAACCCCCAGCAGCGCCTCCTCTGGATGCGGATCGTACCACAGGTAGGTCATCTTGCTGCCAAAATGTTCGAGTGTCCCTGCCCCCTGACCGTAGGGTGTTGTCTGGCGGCGGTAGCCAAATCCCATGGTATGACCGTGTCCCTGGTCTTCCACCAGTAACCGCACGATCTCCGGCGAGAGCACCTGACGGCCTCCCTGGTAACCACCATCCCGCAGCAGACGCAGGTACCGCAGCAGATCCCCCACGGTGGCATACATGCCACCGTCCGGGTAGACGAAACGCCACCCCCGGCGCAGGTTATCCCAAGCGCCATCGGGGCCCGGAGCCACTTCGGGCGGCATCTTGCCATCGCGCGTAATCAGATGCACCGCAGGAATGCGCTGACGTTGTGCTTCCGTGACGCCCTCATCGAGCCAGGGGTCGAGCCGGGGGTCGCCGGGGGGCTGGGCTATAAAGAAAGAATTGCTCATGCCAACGACGTCGAAGAGGCGGTCTCGCAGGAACCGATTGAGAGACTGACCGCTCAGGTGCTCCACGATCCGTGCCCCTACGATATAATGCAGTGGACTGTACGCATATTCGAGGCCGGGCTGCCGCATCGGCGCATACACCTGCATGATGTAATGGCTGACCTGGTCGAGGGTAAGCGTACGCGCCGGTCGGCAACGACCACCCACATAGATACATTCATTGGTGCCTCCAGGATAACACGTCCACGGCACGGTGGGACCAAGGTCAGGGTCCTCTTCATCCCGGCAGGTACAGGGCTCTCCTTCAGGATTGTTGCAGAGGGCCTTCGGGCTGTCTGTATAGGGCTGTACGTTGGGTAGGCCCGCGGTGTGCTGCAACAGGTGCCGTATTCGGATCTCTCGCTTGAGCGGATCGGCAGCATAGACCTCCATGCCGGGAAGCTGATAGACAGGGCGGTCGAGATCAAGCAGGTCGTGTGCTTCGAGGGCCAGCAAGATCGCCGTTGCGGTGAAGACCTTGGTCATCGACCCGATTTCGCAGATAGTATCATGGGTCCAGCCTGCCCCCACGCTCGCTATGAGGGTCCCATCTGCTTCCGTCTCGACGCCAAAGACAGCCCCCGGCAAGTTATCGGGGTGCTCATGGTGATAGGTGGCTACCGCGTCCACCACGTCTTGCCACCACGCTGGCGTATCCATATCCCTGTCCGCTTTTTCTCCGATGATGAGAGCGCTTCCCTCTGAATCTGCACTAGGCTCTAGATCCATGCAGCAGTACCTGCCGATGATTATCGATGCGGTCATGGAATCCGCCGTAGATAAAATTTTTCACCATGCCGCTCGCCAGAAAAGCGTGGGGGTAGCCCAGATGAATGCGGCTGACCTCATCGAGCCGCCGCAGGTGCTCGTCCGACATCTCGTACTCGATACACGTCATGTTTTCCCGGACCTGCCTGACCGTGCGCGCGCCAAAGATAGGAATGCATCCCTTGCACCGGACCCAGTTGAGGGCTACCTGCGCCGGGGTGCAGGCGAGTTCTTCGGCCACCCCGACTACCTCTTCGACGATGGCCTTGTTTTGCGCACTGCGCTGCACAAAGCGCCCCATCATTGCGTCGTCCAGGCGGCGAAGCGCCCCATCAGTTGTCTGCTGACCGTTTTCGCGATACTTGCCCGTGAGCCAACCGCTGGCGAGGGGCGTCCAGGCCGTCACGCCGATGTCGAAGGCCCGGGACATGGGCAACAAATCGCGCTCGGCATCCCGTTCTAGGAGGCTATACTCGACCTGCACCCCGGCGAACGGCGTCCACCCCCGCATCGTAGCGAGGGTGTTGGCCTGAGCAATGATCCAGGCGGGCGCATTGGACACGCCGGTGTAGAGGATTTTGCCCTGGCGCACCAGATCATCGAGCGCCCGCATGACTTCCTCCACGGGGGTCAGGAAATCCCAGGAGTGCACCCAGAGCAGGTCGATGTAATCCGTCTTGAGCCGCTTCAGGCTCTCCTCAACAGCACGGACCATGCTCTTGCGGTGGCTCCCTGCCCGGTTGACATCCACATTGGCCTGCCCATTGGCGAATCGGCCTGTGTACTTTGTAGAAAGCACCACCCGATGCCGATCTGCCGCCATGAACTCGCCCAGAAACGCCTCGCTGGCCCCATCGCCATAGGTGTTGGCGGTGTCGATAAAGTTGCCGCCTGCTTCCATAAACGCATCGAAGACCTGGCGACTCTCCTGCTTCGACGTGCCCCAGTTCAGCCCGTCCATGAAGCCCATGGTCCCCAGGCAGAGCGCAGACACCCGCAACCCGCTATTGCCGAGCAATTTGTATCTCATACCGAAAGGGCTTTAGCTCTTACCATCAACCAGGGCCGGGGCAGGGCGACAGGCGCGCCTGTCGGCTCTCTTGCAGCGCACTATCCCTTGACCAGAGGCGGGTTAGACACCTCGGTGCCGGGAGCCAGCAGCGCATCGTCGCAGTCTACCGCCTTGATGACGAGTTCATTCAGTTCGACAACCGGAGTCACCTGCGAGGCAAGCAGGGTCCATCCCTGATCCTGGCGTTGCAAGATGTGAGACTCTACATAGGAGCCGGATATACTCTGGCCTTCTACCTCTCCTTGTACATGGCTCCGGTTGGTTACAATGGCGATATCATCCACGAAGCGAACCTCATGATCCGCGCGTGCGAAGTCGTCGAAGATGCTTCTTCCAGAACGCAACCCTTGCAGAAAGTCACGTTTTCGCACCAGCACCCCATTGGGATCGACATACGTGTAGCGGTCATCGACCGACGCCTCGAAGTCATCTACGACGCTGTCGAGGGCCTCTCCCAGCGAAAGGCCCGCCTTGACAGATGCTTTGACGGCATCTTCTCCTCTCCGTACGCTCAGGAGGGCTCCTGATTCTCTTCGCGCCGCCGTGAGGGCCTCATGCGTATGATTCAGAAAATCGATGATTTCCTGCTCCTGCTCTTGCTGTTTTCCTTTCTTGGTAGCCATAATGGTTCTCTATTTGAGGGTTGATGCTTGAAACGACGCCTGACGCCGGGCCACTCGAAACGGGCCTGCGGAACGGAGCACCTGCCCGCGTGGAGAGCCTCAAACCGGAGTCACAACATTCGCTTTCTTCCGCATCACGCGGTTCATGTGAGAGTTCAGAAAGACCCAGCCTATCTTGGTTTTTTGCAGCGTATGGGTTTCCGTGTACGTGCCCGAGATGTCGCGCCCGTCGCGGATGCCACTGAAGGCAATCTGGTTGTTCACCACCGCGACATCGCCGTAGAGCCGGATGTTGAAGTCGCTGTAGGTGAAATTTTCGAAGATCGCACGGCCCGATCGCAGGCGTTGGATGACCATAGACTTGGTCACAATATCCCCATAGGGATCGAGGAAGACATAGTCATCTGCAATGTGCTGCTCAAAGTCGGCAATCGCCTCATCCAGGGGGCCTCCCAGAGGCAACTGGGTCCGGCTCCGCTTGATGACCTCCTCTTCGCCTTGCTCCTTCGCAAGCGCTTCAGAGGCACGTAACTTGGAGGTTCTGAGGGTTTCTGTTCTATCGCGGAAGAACTGGATGATCTCTTGCTCTGTGCTCATCTGTTCCTTGGTGTCTCGTTTGGTAGCCATGAGAGTCTCGGTTAGGTTTTGATGGGTGGGTGGCAAGAACGCGTCGGGGCTCGGCCCCTCATCGACAGCTGGCGGATACCCTCCTGGCGCTCAGCAGGGTTTCAACCACGCAGCACAAAGGTATTGCCATCGGGGTCCTTGAAGGTGCCCATGACGCCCCCGGGTTGATCCTTGGGTTGATCGACAAACTCCACGCCGCGCTCCTGCAAGGTTTTGTGGGTCGCTTCGATGTCGTCGCTCTGGAAAACGAGGCCCGTGAACGTCCCGATGCGATCTTCCATGCCGGGTGGGGTCCACAGGGCGAGGTTAGTGGTAGCTCCCGGTGGAGCCACTTCGATCCAGCGCGCATCGGGCCCCATCGGCTCGTCGGCAAGGACCTCGAACCCTAGCACGTTGGTGTAGAAGTCCAGTGCCTTCTGCTGATCGCTTACGTATACCCCAACCGTTTTTATGTGCGTGATCATAGTTGCTTTTCCCGGTTATGTGGCTATGCGGCTTCCCGCGCCAGGGGATGGCGTGCCCCCTTAATTTGCCAGTTCCACCCGCACACTCCGTTTGTCCTTCCAGTCGCCCTCGGGCAGCGGGGTAAAGACCATGCGGGCACCGATCTCGGCAGCCGTGGCCTCGAAGTCGTAGATCCCCCAGTGCTCCGCGATTTTACCATCGCGGAACCGAAGCATCTCAATGCCGGGGATGACGACGTTGCGGTTGGTGGCCGATACGCCGATGAAATCGCCCCGATGCACAGCGTGCAGGTCGTAGAGCACGGCCAGCATATCCTCCTGCCCGACCATCGCCATGTTTTCCTCCATCGCGTCGTCGAAGGCGGATTGCCAGATCGTAAACCGCTCGGATACGCCTTCCAGGCCGGGCGTGTCGCCGGGGCCCGCCGCATGGTCCACGAAGTCGGGGGTGAGGTGCTTCGCCAGCGTCTCGACGCGCCAGTCATGCCCGTTGAAGACCTCTTCCTGGAAACGCCGCAACGTCTGCTTGTTCCGGATCACTTCCTCGTCGGTTGAGTCTTTGGCAAAGACGTTGTGCTTGCGCCGCTCCTGGTGCACAATACCCCGATAGACATCCTGTTCGAGGAAATCGGCGAGGCCATCGCCCTCGACGAAGGGCAGCAGTGAAAGGCGGGCACCGATCTCAGCAGCCGTGCTCAGATAGTCATAGATCGACCAGTAATCGGAGGCTTTGCCATCCTGATATCGGAAGATCTCGATGCCAGGGATGACGACGTTGTTGTGCGTCGCCTCAATGCCCTTAAGGGGGCCAGTGTGAACGGCGTGGATATCGTAAAGCACAGCGACCATGTCGTTCTCGGCCAGAATGGCAACGCTGTCTTTCCGAGCATCGCCGAAGGCGCTGTGCCAGGCTAAGAGCCGCTGCGCCACCCCTTCCACACCGGGCACGGCGTGCGGGCCAGCGGTATGGTCGATGAAGTCAGCAGTGAGGTGCTTCGCCAGGGTCTCGACGCTGAAATCGTGCCCGTTGAAGACCTCCTCCTGGAAGCGCATGTACGCTTCCCGGTTTGCGTTTTCCGTACGGTGTTGTGTGTCAGACATGATGTAATCCTCCTGCCTATGCTGTGTGAGCGGGCCGACCGCCAGAGGCGACCGGCCCGAAGAGATGTAGCATGAGTCAAGGTCAATAGCCACGTGCCACATCGTAATCTGCGATGCCATCTACGCCGTAGCCGTGGTGCATATGGTGTTCGCAGTAAAGCTCGCCTAGGAGCGCAATCATGGCGCAGCGCCGGAGGGTGCCTTTGAGCAACACCTGGCACTGGCGCACCTTGTGCTTGACCATATCGCCCAGTTCCTTGAGTTCTTCCTTCGAGGCTCCGGCAGCAATGGCTTCATCGTATGACTTCTGCACGCGCTCGCTGTCGAAGCCCTGCTGGGCGCGGATAGCCATCACATCTTCGGTGAGGGGCGCCATCGCCTGCGCCGCGAAGATGTCCTCGAACGGGTTGATGTGGCGATGCTCCACAATCTGCCCATTCTCACACTTGATAGAGTGGAGCGTCGGGATGGCGATCTGATGGTCCGCCGGGGGCCGCCCGAAGAATTCTTCATGTTGTGTGCCGCGCCCGGTAATCAAACCCACGCTGGCCCGGTCATCCGCCGAGATGATTTCATAGATAACCATGAACCAGTCCGGGAAGGCCCGGAAAAGCCCTTTGAGCATACGGACATGTGCATGCGCGCTGATCCGGTCGTTGCCAAAGTAGGTCTTGCTGTGAAACCCTTCGGCAGGGAACAGCTTGATCATGTTCTCATAATCGCGTGCGTTCTCGCACTCAATGTAGCGATAGAACAGGGCAATGCTTTCTTGCCGTTTTTCCTGATAGCTGCGCGCTACCGCCCCGGCGGTGATGACATCGAAGAGATGATCTTTCTCCTCCTTCGTCATCTTAGTCTCATCCTCGGGAAGCATGAACTTCCGTTTTTTTTGCTCTTCAATGTACCGGGTCGTCAGGGCTACATACTGCTGCCGCTCTTTCTCGTCCGAATCGGGCAGATACTGGAGCAGGGCGTCTTGCTTATTCAGCGTCTCGACGTCGTCCTCAACGAGAACGCCTCCATTCAGTTGATCCTTGAGTTGCGCTTTTCGGCTGGCCATAGCAGTCACTGCCTCCTGTTTGATTGCAGTTTAAAGGGAAGGGTTGGGGTGCATGACAAAAGCGACCGGGGTAACGAATGCTCAACGGGGCGCATAAGCGTCGGCAAAGTGTCCGTTGCGCACCCCGGCCAACGGGTTGCGGTGCGCCGCCCGCACGGTGTACCTTACCCGGCAAGGCGGCCTGGGCCGGATCACGCCCATCTCAAAGTCGCGTTGCGGATCCGGGTCCAGCAGTTCCACCGTGTAGCGCTGCAAGAGCAGGCTGAGGATGCATTTCATCTCGTAGGTGCCAAAGGCCATCCCCGGGCACTGATACAACCCGGCGCTGAAGCCGATGAGGCTGTACGCCTGGCGGCGATCTTCGGCACGCTCCGGCGCAAACCGGGTGGGATCGTAGCGATCTGGCTCGGAGAACACCTCCGGCAGCCGATGGGCTACTGCCGGGCAAACCATCGTGAGCCAGCCTTGGGGGATGGTGTAGCCGCCCAGGACGTAGTCCTGCGTGTTGTACCGCGCATAGTGGCTCATCACCGGGTGCATGCGCTGTGACTCTTTCAGCGCCCAGCCTACCTGCTCAAGTTGATCGAAGATCTCGGCGCTAAGATCCTCCGAGCGATATGGCAGGCCCTTCAGTTCATCCTGTACCACGGCCAGGTAGGCCGGATGCTGGAGCAGTTGCACCAGGCTCCAGCAGGTCTGCGCTGCCGTAGTGATATAGCCGGTGAAAACCGACATCAACGCAAACCCGACGACGGTTTCATTGGCGGCGAGGCCATTGGTCTGGCTCCGCCCGTCCAGGATGGTTTGCAAGAAATCGTCGTGCTCTTCGGGGTGCGCCTTTCGCTGGGCTATCACCGGACAGAGCAGGTCGTTGAGGCGCTTCCGGGCCCGGTCCCGCCGGATGAAGCGTGGCAACGGGAGGTTGGGTGGCAATACGAAGTCCATCCCACGCGCCAGGTCTTCATAGAGCGGCAGAAAGGCGTCCATCTGTCGCCGAATCTCTGGCCCCATAAATGCATTCGCGGCAATGTTCATCGCCAGAGCAGAGAAAGCGTCATAGATCTCGAAGGTGCCTTCATCGCCCAGGGTGTCCAGCCAGGCGAGGGTTTCCTGTACCATCACCTGCACATGGCGCTGCATCTTCTTGCCTCGAAAGGCGTCGTGCATCAGCGCCAGTTGCTGCTTGCGTGTATCCCGATCCTCGACGGCATTCAGCACCTGCCCAAACATCGGGATGACGAAGCGGTACAGCTCCGGCATGGAGAGGATCTTGTCCACCTGGGTAAAAAAGAAACGGTGGTACTCCGGCCCGATGAGCATGACGGCCCGCTGCGGCCCCAGCCGTATCGAAAAGACCGGGCCGAGCGTTTTGTAGGCACGCCAGAAAACGTCGATGTGGTCTTTTCGATACTCCAGCAGATGGCCCAGGAGGGGCCATCCGTGGAGGGTGGGTGGTGTCGGGTACGTCATAACAAGAGGGTACCTTTTCAGGCGGGCTTTAGAGCAGAAAAACGAAGCGGAGGCGATCCACCGCTGGCCTATCGCCTCCATATGCGCGTGCTATGCCATCGCCTGAAGCATCTCTTCAGGCAGGAGACCCATTTGCTGCATCATGTAGAGTTCGTCGGTCACGCCCCAGTGCTCCACGATCTTGCCGTCCTTCAGGCGCGCCACCCCGATCAAGCTACACGTGACGTTTTTGCCAGTCGGGAGGGCACCCATGTACATGCCGGTGTGCGTGCCCTGCCAGGTCATGCGGGTGACCACTTTATCGCCTTCCGCGATGATGTCGTCGATCTTGAAACGCATGTCGGGGAACGCTTTCATGATCTCTCCGACGATCCGACGCGTGTCTGCATACCCGTGCGAAGACAGCCGCGTATGATGCACCAGATGGGGCGACCAGAACTCGGCCAGGTCGTTTATATCCCCCCGGTTCCAGGTTTCCAGATAGCGGCGGATGACATTTTTGTTGGCTTCCGTTGACATGGGAAAAACCTCCTTTTTTGCGGGCTAGTGACGTATATCGGGGGTGCTCCAGGCCCACTGCGTGCAGGCCACCACCAGATGAACTACGGTTTGATTTCGTAGAAGATGTTGAAGGGGTTGTCGAGCGGCAGCCGCTGCACCGTGCCAAAGCCTGCCGCTGCGCAAAGCTGCCGTACCCGCGATTCGGGCAGGCCCATCGTGCCCAGGCCCTCTCCGCCATGCGACCGCGCCACGGGCAGGTTATAGAGCACGCTGGTGCCATAAAGCACAGCCCCTACCGGCCCGGCATTGTCTTCCAGGCGGTTGGCGCTGTTCATCTCCAGCATCAGATAGCTTCCGCCCTCGCGCAGGGCCTGCCGGATAGCTGTCAGGCCAGCGGCGACATCGGCAAAGTCATGCACGGCATCGAAGGTGGTGATGAGGTCGTACGCTTCAGGCAAGCCCTCGGCGATCACATCGCGCTGTTCGAAGCGAACGCGGTCTGTAACCCCGGCGGCGTTGGCATTGGCCCGCGCCCGTGCCAGCCCGCCCTCGAAAACGTCGTAGCCGACGAAACGGGACCGGGGAAACGCCTGTGCGAGCTTGATCAGCGCCCGTCCACTGCCGCAGCCTACATCGGCTACCGCTATGCCTCGTTCGAGCGCAGCCTGCACATGCGGCAGGGCAGCGATCCACACCGGCACGAGCAGGTTCTCGAACCACCCGGCACTCATGCGCTCCATGCCTTCGAGCAGGTTTTCATTGTAGGCCTCCTGCGGGATGCCTGCGCCCGTGCGAAAGGCCGTGATCAGTTGATCGAGTGGCCCGGTGAACCCCAGCAACTGCTGATAGCCACCGCCCAGAAACGTCATGCTGCCCTCTTGCGCCACGATGGCTGCGTGCTCGACAGGCAACGCAAAGCGCTCTGTTTCGGCATCGTACTCCAGGTAGCCGGCACACAGCAGCGCCCGTAGCCATTCGCGGGCATAGCGTTCGTGGATGTAGGTACGGGCTGCCAGTTCGGCGCTCGTGGCCGGTCCCTTGAAGGCCAGATCCTTGAAGAGACCCAGCCGGTCTCCGATGGCTCCGACCAGACTGACCAGCGCCCCGCTAAAATCTCCCAAGACTTTCTGCGAGAAGGCATACACCTTCGCCATGTCGATGTCCGGGAAGCCGTCTCCGCCGAAATCTTCCAGGGAGGACGCTCCCGCTCCGGGAGGCGTCTGGGTGATGTCTGCATCAAAGGGGGTTGCCATGAGATCCTTTCATCAAAGGGTGTCGAAGGAAGATCGGATAGGCACGCGACTAGGAAGGCATACCGGAGGGCCGCTGGGTCAGGTGAAACTGATTGCCATCGGGATCCGAGAAATAGGCTTCCCAGCCGCCCCAGGGCTGGCGCTTGGGCGGTCCCGAAAAAATCACACTCCGCCCGCGCAACGCGTGATAAGCGGCCTCAATATCGTCCGTGTGGAAGACGATGCCCGTCCATATGCCGACGCGCTGTTCGAGTGCTTCGGTGCGCTCTGAATTGCCGGAATAGGAAGCCGGGTGGAATAGAATGAGTTCGGTTTCGCCGCGCTGACGCACCACAGAAATCCAGCGCTTGCCGCCGCCGATGGGAATGTCCATCAGCACTTCAAAGCCCAGTTGGTTGCGGTAGAATGCCAGCGCCTGATCCTGGTCGCGCACAAAGATGGGCACACTGCCGAGCCGCGTAATCCCGGTTGATGTTTCGAGCGCTACTCCTTCCGTGAGAGCAGCCTTTTCTACGACCACATCCATCATCATGGGAGGTTGGTCCAGGGTGTCAAGGCGAATGCCTTGGCCTGTTTCCACAATAGGATCCGCTCGCGCCGCTGTCTTCTCTTAGATTGCTCACTTTAGACACGCCCTGCCAATGCTACCGCCATCGGCATACAACCGACGGCTGCCCCTGGCTGCATGCATGTTGCACAAAGCCAAGCAGGGAGATAGCTCGATTGTAGATACCAGGCGCAAAAAACGAGCGAGACGAGGTCAGGCAAATAGGCTTTCAACCATCGGGTCATTCTGCCAGGAGGCCAATGCCATTTCCTCTTCCGTCACGAGGCACCAGTTGAGCGCCTGCGTCAGCACCTCCTGGCTCATGTCAATGCCGATGAATGCGATCTCCTGCCGCCGGTCGCCATGCTCAGGGTGCCATATGCGTTCGATCTCGGCTTCCGGCAGGTGTTCATGCTGCCATTCCGAACGCGGAAGGGTCGCGAGCCAGCCGCCCCCCGGAAAATACTCCCGCGTCTGACCTGCCTGCGACCACACCCACATCGTGTCGGCCTCCGACACCAGCCAGAAAACCCCTTTCGAGCGGAGTACCCCGGGCCAGGCCATCCGCAGAAAGAGATAGAACCTCCCGGAGTGAAAGGGGCGACGGCTCCGGTAAACGAAGCGGCCCACACCATATCCCAAAGAGGCGGTCTCCTCCTCG
>Ga0102947_1000439_pt1 | contig 14956 bp, 8 predicted proteins | sample SalPon2A_A_D2_MG_FD_78210 | JGI IMG/M metagenome (GOLD analysis project Ga0102947, IMG submission 78210) | Soil microbial communities from South San Francisco under conditions of wetland restoration - Salt Pond MetaG R2A_A_D2_MG | ecosystem: Environmental > Terrestrial > Soil > Wetlands | place... | reverse complement strand
TTCTGCGCCAAGGTGAACGTCTCCGGCACCTCGGTCCCTGGATCTGTTGATACAGCATTCGGCTGGATATCCAGGTTGTCAATGGCCCAGCCCCAGGCTACAGCGAGAGGATCGGAGAAAAGCCTGAACCGAATGAAAATGAGGTCGCCGCGCTCGAAGGTGTCGAGCAGGTTGATGCTGTGCGAGACAAACAACGACGCATCGCCAGGGGTGTTGGAATCGATCCCCGAGATCCCAGAGCGGTAGGCCGTCAGCCAATCCGCATCGGCCCGCGAGTCATAGCCGGGGATCAGCGGGAGCCAGGTCGTACCATCTTCGCTACCTTCCACGATCACGTAGTCGAAGAAGTTGGAATCAGTGTAATCCGTCACAGCCCCTTCTTCCACCAGCACCACATCATCGTAGGTGAGTGTGGCGTTCCTTGAGCCGATTTCGATGGGCGTTTTCAGCATGTACGTGAACGTACTCGCCTGCCCGTAGGGGTGCTGCGAATGGATCGCCGGACTGTTGAAGCCATTGGCCGTCGTTACCGAGAAACCGTTGCCGATGAAATCATCGCTCGCGCCCGATGCGTCGAAGGTGTTGGCATAGCTGAGTTGCGCGTCGGCGATGAAGGTCATCACGCTTCGGGCTGGAGCCTTGAAGGCCTGTCCATCGCGGTAGGCTGTCACTGCCACGCTGACCGTGGTCGCTTGCATAACGGGTAGGCGCAACGTCGTATCGGTGGCGGCGGCGTTGGCATTGAGGCGGGCGATGACGGTGCCGTCCTGCACGACGAGCGCGGAGTCGTAGGCCGAGCGCAGATCCACATCGATGGCGAGCGCACCGCTCGGCTCCATGGCGAGGCGAGACATACGCGGTGCGAGCGTCACAACCGGCGGGGTGTAGCCAGCCAACTCTGGCAACGGCACCGACCAGATGCCCAGCCCCTGAGTCGCCACAATCACCTCGTCGTCCACGATGCTCATCTCAAAGATGGCGACCTGCGGGAGTCCATTGTCGGCATATTCCCACGTCTGGCCGCCGTTCTCGGAGATGAACAACCCAATCTCGGTACCCGCCCAGAGGATGTCGGTGTCAAACGGCATGACGAGCAAAGTGAACGCAGCCACATCCGGGAAACCGTTGCTGCTGATACCGATGCTGGTTTTTGCTGTGCCGTCGAAGCCAGAGATGTCTTCCCACGTCTGCCCCAGATCGGTCGTGCGCATCACCTTCGGCTCGCCCGGCCCGGCAAACAGCATATAGGCCGTATTCGGATCGACCGGGTCGGTGCCAATGCCTGAGGATTCGCGCAACACGGGCGGGAAGTTGTTGGAGATCTCCGCGAAACTCAGCCCGCCATCCATCGAGACGTGGATACCGCCGCGAGCACCAAGAGGCGGATCGATGTCCAGCCGCGAGGAGGCCCAGACAACCTGCGGGTTGGCGTTGGACACCTCCACGTTGTCGAAGGGACGATAGCCGAGCCAATTGGTGGCGATGGGCGTCAGCGTCCAGGTGGCTCCGAAATCATCGGAGCGCAGCACGCCGTTGGAGGCAACCCCGAAGACGAGGTCAGGATCGGCCTTGCTGTTGGCGATCTTGGTAATGAATGGCGCAAAACCACCGAACGCGACGGACACGGGCTGCCACGTCTGCCCACCATCGGTAGAGCGCGAAAACCCGTTGCCCTGCGAGCCGCCCAGCAGCAGGTTTGGATCACGGTAGTTCCACACCGCCTCGAAGCCATCGCCGCCAAGCGCAAAATTCCAGGTCGAAGTCGCCGTCGGATCGGTGCCAGAAAACCACGTCCCGTTATCCTGCATCCCGCCGATGTAGGCACTCGTGCCGGGTCGTTTGTCCACGCTGTAGAACTGCGTCGTCACCATGCCGGTCGTCGTGCGCCACACGCCGGTGCCGTTGGTCAGAACCGCCACGCCGCCGTCGTTGGCATCCAGCAGCCGAAACTGACCTGTCGCTGGATTATCCGGGATGATGGTGATGAAATGATGATCGGCATGCAGCGTGGGAATATTGAAGGTGTTCTGGGTCCACCAGCCAATGGGTGTCGAACTGCGCGTTCTGTTGGCAGGATTGATATTGAAGCGGTACACGTTGACACCGCCCACAAAGACGATATTCTCGTTGTAGGGGTGGACGGCAATGGTGTTGTCGAACCAGCCTGCCGTGTACGCCCCCGTCGCGCCGGAAGCCCCAAAGGAGTTGAACCAGTTCGGATCGTTACCGGTGTCGTTCACGAGCGTCCAGGTGGCCCCGGCATCCTGCGACATGTACAGATCGCCCACGCCCCGCGGACGCTCGACAGCGGCGTAGATGCGGTTCGGGTTGGTCGGCGCAATCGCCAGTTCAGTGCGGACGCTGATCCCGGCGAGATCAAACCCACCGCCCGTCGGATTGCCCACATCAGATGGCAACGCAAAATTGTCCGCCGAAACGCTCCACGTTACGCCACCATCCGTAGATTTGATGACGCCGACTTCGTTGACGGTGGCGTAGAGGTTGTTAAAGTTGGTCGGATCTGGAACGATCTGCTGCACGCGGTTGTCGGTATCTGAACCAAAGAACGCATCAGCATCGAACACCTGCGTCCACGAGGCACCGCCATCGGTGGATCGGAAAATGCCAGACCGGCGCGGGCCTTCCTCCACACCGAGGTGGCTAAAGCTGTCGTTGCTGCACGCCAGCACGATGTTCTCGTTGGTCGGATCGACGACGATGCGGTTGATAGCTTCGAGCAGTTCGCCTTTCGCCGTGCTTGCCAGTTGCATCCACGTCTCGCCGTGATCCATCGATTTCCAGATGCCGCTGCCTTCAAGATCGACGACGCGCCCGTAGCCCATGCCCGTGCCTACATAAAATACATTCGGGTTGGACGCTGCCTGCACGATGGTCGTTGTGGTCAGCGTCGTCAGGTCGGGGGTTTTGTTTTCCCAGGTCATGCCCGCGTCTGTCGTTTTCCACACGCCGCCGCCGATGGTCGCAGCGAACCATGTATTCCCACTCGGATCGGCTACATCCACGATGACGGCCCGCGCCCGCCCGCTGATGTTGCCGGGGCCGCGCCGCACCCACGGTAGCTCTTCCTGCACCTTGCCCAACGACCGGGCCTCTGCCTGTTGCAGCGCCTGTATTTTGTAGTTGGGTGCATACGTCCGCCCGTCCCGCGTCGTCTTAAGTAGCGCCAGCGCCTCAATGAACGCGCGTGGATTTTCCGCTTTGACTGCTCGCTGCGCCGCTTTGTCCCGCACCGTACGGATCAAGTGCGCCAGCCGCCGCGCCTCTGCCGACCCCGGCTCGGCCTGTTGCAACTGCTCCAATAGCACCGCCTGCGTCTCGGCGGGCGAAATAATGCCATCCGGTACTGGCGGGGCAGTTCGATGATGCATGAGATAAAACACGATGCCGCCGAGGAAGGCGATGAACAGGATCAGAGCGAGGCGCAGATGTGGTTTCATGGCACGAAAAAGGTTGTTTTCATCATCATGGTCCCTGTAGAGACGTAGCGTGCTACGTCTCTACCCCGACGTTCCTATTTCAGCAACAGCATGGCCCGCGCCCGCACGATGCCCGCCGCTTCCAGCCGGTACACGTAGACGCCACCGGGCAAACCTTCTGCCTCGAACACCGCTTCGTGCTGCCCCGCAGACCGCATTCCTTCCACCAGCGTTGTCACCTCACGACCGAGCAAATCGAACACGCGTAGCCTCACGAATGCCGTCCGAGGCAAACGGAAATGCACGCGCGTAGCTGGATTGAATGGGTTGGGATAATTCTGCAATAGCGTGATCGTCTCTGGCACCTCGTCCCTGTCCGCGACGCCTGTATCCGTGTCCAAAATGATGCGGCGCAGCACGATGGGATTCAGGGAGCCGCTGACACAGCCTCCCGTCGTCGGAACGGCGTCGTTGACGTAGAGGGTATCGCCCGTTACGCTGGCAGCAATGCCATTGGGAATGGAAAACGTCGCCTGCGTGGCCGGGCCATCGGCGTTGCCCCGTGCCCCTGAACCGGCCACCAGCGTCCACTGGCCCGTCAGGCTCAATCGATAAATTTGATTGGCACACCGGGCCACCACGTACAACTGCCCGTGCGAGTAGGTGAGATGTCCGTTGTTACCCCCGGGAATCGTCGCAAGCAGCGAAACCGTGCCATCAGGCTCTATTCTGAGGACGTTACCGTTGTTGAAATTCGACGTATAAAGGTTATCATTCTCGTCAATGGTGAGGCCGTTGGGGCAGGCAAACAGCGCGCTAGAAGCGAATGCAGTGGACGTGCCATCGGGTGTAATTTTGCGGATGGTATGGTCTCCACAGTTAGCAACAAACACATTATCCTGGCTATCGACCGCGATGCCAACCGGTGCGAGGATGCCTGTTGTAGCAAAGGTGCTGACGATGCCGTCCGGTGTCACCTTGCTGATGCGGCGGTCGGCAATATTCGACTGGTACAGGTTACCCTGTGCATCAAACGCATTGCCCGATGCGCCGACAAACCCTGTCGCAAATACGCTCCGCTGCCCCTCCGGCGTGACCCGGTAAACCGTTGTGCCATTCTGGTTGTCGAGCCGAAGGCCAAAATCCGCCACGTAGATATTGCCATCGGGGCCTCGTACCACACCCCCGCTCGCATTGAAGGCATCGGTGATGGTTTCGACCGTTTGCGCCCTTCCCACCGAAAGGACACTCCAGCCGAGGAGCAGCAGCCCCAGTACATACCATTGCCTCATAGCAACCTCCATAGCTTTCACCTAGATTATCTATGGGAGCATACACAGGATGCTACAACTTCGTCAAGGGCAGAAGCGCATGGCCCAATGAAAACTGATGCTTTACCGTCCAGAAAACCGGATGGCCTCTTCCTGCCAGCGCTGTACCCCTATCGGGCCGAGCACATTGGCTACCCGCCGGAAAAATCGACGCAGGAACATCTCCTCATCGGCTTGCTCGCAGGCATCGGCCAGCTTCACCCAGAGCAGATTCTCGAATGCGTCCTGCGACATCGGCAAGGCCGTATCAGTGAAGCGGTCGTGTAGCAAGGGCTGGCCCGCTTCGACGCTTTGCTGGAGGGACGCATAGCTCATAGCGCAGTAGCAATACACCCCTTGTTCGGCAGGCGCTCCGATAAGGCCACGGATCTCATCCCGGCGTGAGCGTGGCATGGAGGCACGCGGAAACCCTTCGGTCCCTTAGATCGAATGGAAAAGCCCTATTCGCTGGACCGGCTCCGCCAAATTCCAGCGCGCCAGCACCGCATGGGTGCCGATCAGGTGTGATCGCAAATCATGGTGCGTATGCTGAACATCTGCCAGACCGATGGTATCCAGGAAGACGATGAGGCTGTCAATGTTGTGGGCCATTTCAAGGTCAACCGTACCGTAATGCCAGGATGGGATCCAGGTGGGCGGCCTTGCGAGCCGAAGCGCACGCTACGACCAGCAACGCACCTGCCAGCAGCAACGCTCCACTCGCATACGCCACCGGATCCAGCGGATCGCCCTCGAAAAGCAAGCCTACAAAGAAGGGCGTGATGAGTGCTGCACCAATAAGTCCTATCGCTACACCAGCCGCAAGGCGTCCCAGGAAAGGCCGTAGCGCCAGCAACTGGACGTCATAGGTCGTAGCTCCGAGTAACCGCCGCATACCGATCTCGCGGCTACGCAAATGCACCGCATGGATCAGGCTGCGGCGCAGGCTCAGGGCTGCCATCGCCAGCGCGACCAACCCCAACACCATGAACACGGCGACGAAAAGAAAGTCGGTGCGCGCTTGCCTGGCCAGTATGCCCTCCATCGGGGCCAGGGGTTCGAGCGGCACCTGCTTGTCGATGGAGCGCAGGGTTTCCTCAATGGAAGCGACCAGCATCTGCGGGTCGATCTCAGCTTTTACGACGAGATGCATAGCGCCCCCTCCTACCCGCCAGTAGAGCCCGTACATCGCCGGGGTTGCCTCCGGGTGCCATCCGCCCTGCTGCACATTGCCAACCACCCCAATTACCTCGACCCGCTCCCGGCTGGGATTGTTGAGGAAAAGGTGCTGGCCCACCGGGTCCTGGCCTGGCCAGAGGTGTGTCGCCATGGCTTCGTTGATGACGGTGACGCCCACCGCGCTACCAGCATCCTCCGGCTCAAACAAGCGACCTCTTCGTAGGGCAACCCCCATCATATCGAGATAATCGGTGCCGACGACATTGAAGTGAACCGCCTGCTGCGCTGTGGCAGGAGCCTGCTTTTCCAGAAAAATGGAGACCCGGGGCTGCGGATCGATACCGGGGAGCACCAGGGTGAGGCTTGCTGCTTGAACGCCCTGGAGTGTATCAAGACGACTGAATACTTCTGCGAAATAGGCAGCCTGCGTGCGGCCCGTTGCATACTGCGGACCAGAAATCACCATCGGCGTCGTGAGCATGCTGCCTGGATCGAAGCCTAGCTCGGTATTATGCCGATCCAGTAAGCTGCGCCCCATCAGCCCCGCTGTCACCAATAACACCAGCGCGAGCGCAATTTCTAGTGCCAGCAAGGCCCCTTCTGTCCGACGTCCCTGCGAACTGCTGCGTGTTCTGGCTCCGGTTCTTTTTCTGAGCACGATGAATGGCCACAGCCCCATTGCCAATCCCAGCATCACCGACAGCGATAAGGCAAAGCAGAGCACCCGTGCATCAATGTGAATATCGAAGAGGTGCGCAAAATCGCCCAGCAGCGGTCCCAGCAAGCTATTGACCATGAGGCGCGCCACCCCCAGGCCGAGCAGACCCCCAGCTAGAGCGACAAGCAAAGCCTCTATCAACCCGACTAGCAGTGGGGAGGCCCCCCAGCTTGTTCCTACTCCCTGTATCCAGCTTTTCTGGCGCAGCATCAGGCGGCTCCAGTGCTGCCGAAAAACGTGCATACAGGCCAGCAGCAAAAGCAAGGTCATGAGGCCGAGATACACAAAGAGTTGGCTCCGCACCGGCTCTCCATAAACATCCTGCACAGACCGCAGCTTAATGCGCCATACAGGATCGTCGGCACCGTGGAGGGCCTGCAAGGCATCCGCGGCCGTAGCCTGGGTCACCCCTGCTCGCAAGCGCCCGGCGGCGAGGTACTTCCGCTCCGCTCCCGCCTGGCCCGGTGCAAAGGTGAAAGGGGCAAATGCATCGGTTTGGTAGTACATCTGGAAGTCGGCAGGCATGACCCCGACGATGGCGTGCGGCGTGTTATTGATGAGCAAGCTGTCGTCCAGTACGTCATGCTTTCCCTGGTAACGCCGCTGCCACAGGTCATAACTGAGTACGGCGACGGGTGCTGCACCGACGTCGTACTCTTCGGGTAAGAAGCCCCGCCCAAGAACCGGAGCCACCCCGTGCTGTGCAAAGTAGCCGCGGGAGACCTGCTTCACCCGGCCGCGCGCTGGAATCCTACCCGCTGATGCGAGACTGACCGAATAATACTGCGCCAGCGTCATGTGCTCGAAAACATGTTGCTCTTCCTGCCACACCAGGAAGTCTTGCAGCGAGGAGTTGCTGGTCATCGTGCCGTCTTCGTGCTGCCACCACACAGCCAGCCAGTCATGGTTTTCTTGATAGGTCAGCGGCAAGCGAAACAGCACCGCGTTGAGTACAAGAAACACCACACAGACGCCGCCGATGCCAAGGGTCAGCATGCCAACGCTATGAGCGACCTCGGTTAGCCGATGCCAGGGATGGTTCTGCTGGATGTGGAGGCATTGTGCCTTGACCTGATCGACATCGCCGAAACGGCTCAGCGCATCCGCATGAGCAACAGTAGGATCCATGCCAGCAGCCTGGTTATCCAGGGCTCGCATGTCGAGGTGAAACCGCAGTTCCTCCTCAATGTCGCGCTCCAGTTCTAGCCGCTTGGCAGGATCGGGGGGACGTAGCGACTTCTTTGAGGGTATCCAACCGGACATGACTCACGCTCCGTCTGGCTCAAGGCCCAACACTTTTTCGGTGGCCCGGCTGAGCCGCTCCCAGATCGACACTTCTGTCTGAAGCTGCCGCCGCCCCACCGAGGTCAAGCGGTAATACTTCGCCCGGCGATTGTTTTCCGAAGTGCCCCACTCGGCTTCTATCCAGCCCCGACGCTGCATCCGGTGGAGCGCCGGATAGAGCGACCCTTCTTCTATCTGTAACACATCCTCAGTGACCTGATGAATCCGACGTACGATGGCGTAGCCATGCATCGGGCCGAGTGTGAGCGTTTTCAGGATCAGCATGTCGAGCGTTCCCTGCAGCAAGTCACCTTGTTTTTTTGCCATACTGCTGTGGTAGAATGTTGGATTTTTGAGGGGCGATTTTCTATGACAAACACACCCCTCAATTTCAGCGCATACGACCCAACGTACACGGCGGCCCCTAGAACGTCAAGGGGGAATGGTTTGGCCCAGGCGTTTTATCGCAGGGTAGACCCGTAGCATGTTACCTCATCTACACGAGGGCAACAAAAAAACCGGCAAGCCCCTCACGAGCCTGCCGGTTTGATACCTCTATTTCATTACGGGCTGGGCACTCAATCCCACCCATTCTCCTATGCACTCTTCGCCCACTGCCGTCCGATGGCGTCGTCCGTCACCCCGTAATGCGTGAGGGCATCGTCGTAGATGCGAAGCCAGGCACCGGGGTTGGCCCGGCTGAGACGCCGCACGACGAGCTCGGTCGGCATGTCGGGGCTGGGATAGGCAAACGCGTCACCCTCCATCTCCTCTGTCATTGCTGGCGTCTCGTACGAGATGCGAGCAACCGTGTCTTGTGGACGGGGGCGACAGGCCCGCGCTTCGGGTGAAGCCAGCGTGTTGAGGTTAATCCGACCACGCTGACTGAACAACGTGCGGTCCCACGCGGCGGCCACCAGCAAGGCATCATGGAGCCGGTGCATCAAGTCGCCTCCGCGAAAGCGGTATAGTACGTCCAGCGCCCCGGAGCCAAGCACAAGGGCATCGCGGTAAGCGAGTTCGTCTGGCAGCGTATCTTGCTCTGCGCCCTCTTCCAGGCCACCGATCTCAAAGCCGATGCGCCGGGCACCGTGCTCTATCACGAAATCGACCCAGACGTTAGCGCACGGCGTCTCAATGCGCACCTGATACTGCAAGCCAGAAATAGGCTCCAGATATTTGACGAGGTGCCAGGCAAACTCGTCCTCCAGCGGACGCTCGTAGGGCGGATCATAAAAGAGCGAGGGCTCGACGAGCGGATGGTGCGGCTCGGCGGGCGTAGCAGCCTTCACGAGGCGCGGCGATGTATGTTTGAAAAGCGTCTTTTCTTGCATGGGATCAGCCCTCCAGGCTGGTTTCACAGCGTTCCAAAGCAAGATAAAAGACTGGAGTGACAACCCTGTGTCACAGCCTTTCAGCCAGAGAAAATAGTATTTTGTGAGAGGTCACGGGCGGTTGTATGAGCCTGCTGCCTTGTTATTGCACTGTTGTTCTAACAGATACGAATCATACACGCTGTACCGTTTTTTACAGAGACGGCCTATCTTGCCTCAACTTTTTCGCGATCTGATAGTCTATGCATACCCTTTGGAGCGAGCACCTACAACCTATGCAGTGGATACAACGCAGTACGTGGATTTTGTTGATGACCGTGGGCGTGTTGCTGCCTGCGCTTCCGGCGGTGGCGCAAGGCATCATCATCGGGCCGGACATGCAGGTTTTGGACCTGGACTTGCAGCGGCACAGCGTGGTGGCCGATGTGCAGGATCGGTTTGCAGTGGTGACCGTAGAGCATGAGTTTCAGAACAACGGCTATTCGACCGTCGAAGGCCGCTTCATGCTGCCGCTGCCACCCGAAGCACAGATCTCCGACTTCTCGATGACGGTGAATGGCGAGCCGATGCAGGGCGAGGTGATGGAGGAAGAGCGCGCCCAGGAAATCTACGAGAGTATCGTTCGGGAGAATATGGATCCGGCACTGCTGGAAATGGTGGATTACCGCACGTTCCAGGCGCGCCTCTTCCCCATTCCGCCCGGCGAGTCCCGCACCATCACGCTGCGCTACGACGCCGAGTTGCGCATGGATCGACAGACGGTGCGCTTCAGCTACCCGATGCAGGGCACCCTGAGTGCCCGCTCTGTCGGGCCGCGCCCGAGGCCACTTCCGAGACCCCTCGAAACACCGCGCAACGCACAACGCCCCGAACCCGTCAACACGCTGCAGAGCCTTATCCGCGTGCATGTACGTGGCTCGAATGGGGTGCAAAACCTCTACTCGCCCTCGCATGCTATCGACGTACGGCGCACGAGCAACCAGGAAGCCGAGGCCGTCTTCGAGGCCACCGACGCGCTTGACGGACGCGACTTCGTACTCTATTACAACCTGGACCAGAGCGACTTGGGCGCGACGCTGCTGACGCACCGGCCCTACACCGACCAGCCCGGCTACTTCATGCTCATGCTGGATCCGCCGATGGAGTTTGATGAGCGCCAGGTTCAGCCACAGGATATCGTCTTCGTGCTCGATACCTCCGGCTCTATGCGGGCTGACAAGATGGAGCAGGCCCGCGACGCGTTGCGCTACTGCCTCAACCACCTGGGCGACCGCGACCGTTTTGGCCTCATCTCTTTCAGCACCGATGTAGAAGTCTTCCGCCCGGAACTCCGCCCGGCTTCTGCCCGCGACGACGCGCTGTATTTCGTGGACCAACTCGAAGCCAGCGGCGGCACCAATATCAACGAGGCGCTGCTTGCCGCGGCCAACCTGCTCCAGGGCACCGCTGGCACCATTGTCTTTATCACCGATGGCCTTCCGTCTATTGGCATCACCGACGAGGCCGACATCCGGGCTAACGTGCAGGAGGCCAATGCCGGGGTACGCGTCTTTTCCTTTGGCGTGGGTTATGATGTTAACACGCGGCTGCTGGACGGCCTCTCGGCAAACTCGGGTGGCTTTGCCGACTACATTTCGCTGGAGGAAAACATCGAGACGCGCATTGCCAGCTTCTTCGACAAGGTGCGCTACCCGGTGATGACCAACCTCCGGCTGGAGCTTACCGGAGCCGATGCCTACGCGATCGTTCCCAAGATCCTGCCAGATCTTTACAAGGATACGCAACTCATCGTCGTGGGCCGCTATCGCTCGCCGGGCAAGCCACTCTCGACGCTCGCTGGCCGACTGGCGGACCAGTGGACGATCAAGCGCTACCAGTTCCGCTTTCCCACGCTGGAGCGGGACTATGACTTCATCGCCCGCCTGTGGGCTACCCGCCGCGTCGGGCAGTTGTTGGAGGCCATCCGGCTGAACGGCGAAAACAAAGAGTTGAAAGACGAGGTCATTGCGCTGGCAAAAGAATATGGCCTTGTGACCCCCTACACCTCCTACCTCGTGCAGGAAGAAGAGCGCTTCGCCGGAAACCAGAACGTTAGCAATCGGATGGATGCCAATCTATCGTTTGCTCCCACCGAAGCGGCGATGCAGGAGAGCACGGGAGAAATGGCGGTGGAAGCCAGTAAGCAGATCCGTGCCATGCGCGAGGCCCACGCCTTCGCCCGACCCACCTCGCCGAACCAGCGTATCATCAACGACCGCATCATGCTGGAAACCCGCGATGGCCGGTGGGAAGACAGCGCTTTCGATGCAGACAACAACAGCATCGTGCGCCTCCGCTTTGCATCGGATGCCTATTTTCGGTTCTTGCGACTCTATCCCGAAGCCCGCCCCTTCGCCCGCCTCGGTAGCGAGGTGACCTTCTTCTTCAACGACGTCTTTGTACAGATCGGCGACCGCGAGGACAGCGGGTTGAGCGCAACGCGCCTACAAACATTGTTCGGCTAAGCCATTAGCCATTCCCCTTGACGTACGAATTGACGGAGGCTTTGCAACAGGGCGAGCGATCCAGCAAAACCGGGTCGCTCGCCTTTTGTATTTTGGACCTGCTTTTCTCGCGCTTTCTGACACCCTATTGATCGTCCCTGCGCATGTCAACCGCCACGCTGCAAGAACCTGAAGTTAACCTCGCCCTCGCGCTCGACCATGGCCTCACCGAAGAAGAGTACGGCTGGATCGTCGAGCGGCTGGGCCGCACGCCGACGTTTACCGAACTGGGCATCTACTCGGTGATGTGGAGCGAGCATTGCTCGTATAAAAACTCCATTGCCGTGCTCAAGACGCTGCCGCGTGAGGGTGAAAACCTGCTCGTGGGCGCGGGCGAAGAAAATGCCGGGCTGGTCGATATTGGCGATGGGATGGCGTGCGCGTTCAAGATCGAGAGCCACAACCATCCCTCTGCCGTGGAACCCTACCAGGGCGCAGCGACGGGCGTGGGCGGCATCCACCGCGACATTTTTACGATGGGCGCGCGGCCCATCTGTTCGCTCAACTCGCTCCGTTTCGGCTCGCTCGACAATCCCCGCGTCCGCTACCTCTTCGACGGCGTCGTGCGTGGCATCGGCGATTATGGCAACTCGTTTGGCGTCCCGACTGTCGGCGGCGAGGTGTACTTCGATCCGTCGTACGAAGGCAACCCGCTCGTCAACGCGATGAGCGTAGGTGTGGTGAAAGTGGGGCAGACGGCCTCTGCGATTGCCGAGGGCGTGGGCAACGCAGTCTACATCGTTGGCTCGGCCACCGGGCGCGACGGCATCCATGGCGCGACGTGTGCTTCTGAAGAGATCAGCGAGGAGAGCGAGGCAAAACGCCCCAGCGTACAGGTCGGCGATCCGTTTACCGAAAAGCTGCTGCTCGAAGCCACGCTCGAAGCCATCGCGGCAGACCTCGTCGTCGGCATCCAGGACATGGGCGCAGCGGGCATTACCTGCTCCTCGTGCGAGATGAGCGAGAAAGGCACAAGTGGCATGGTGCTCCAACTCGAAAAGGTGCCGACCCGCGAAACCGGGATGACGCCTTACGAGATCATGCTGTCCGAGAGCCAGGAGCGGATGCTGATCGTCTGCACGCCCGAAAACAGTGCAGCGCTCGAAGCCATCTTCGAGAAATGGGATTTGCACGCCGTTCACATCGGCGAGGTGACGGACAATGGCCGTGTAAAGGTCTACTGGCATGGCGACCTCGTAGCCGATGTCCCCGCCGAGCACCTCGTCCTCGGCGGCGGTGCCCCTGTCTACTATCGCGAAACGCAGCGCCCCGCCTACCTCGATACGGTCCGCGACCTGAACCTCGATGCTATCGACGATGTGACGCCGGAGACGGCAGGCGACGTACTCGTCCAACTGCTCGGCTCGCCCAACATTGCCTCGAAGCGCTGGGTCTTCCAGCAGTATGACACGATGGTGCGCACGAACACCGTCGAAGGACCGGGACCGACGGACGCGGCGCTGGTGCGGATCAAGGGCACCAACAAGGGCCTCGCCGTCAAGACCGACTGCAACGGACGCTACGTCTATCTGAACCCGCGCAAGGGTGGGCAGATCGCTGTGGCCGAGGCGGCCCGCAACGTGGTCTGTGCCGGAGGAAAGCCCCTCGCTATCACCAACTGCCTCAACTTCGGTAACCCGTACAAGCCGGAAGTCTACTGGGTCTTCAAAGAAGCCGTCGGTGGGATGGGCGATGCCTGCCGAACGTTCGGCACACCGGTGACGGGCGGCAACGTCTCGTTCTACAATGAAAACCCTGAAAGCGCCGTCTTCCCTACGCCAACCATTGGCATGCTGGGCCTTGTGGAAGACCTCGACGCGCACGGCACCACCGCCGAGTTCCAATCCGAAGGCGACACGATCTTCCTGCTGACACCCGCCTCGTGGCAACACCGCGACGACCTCGGCGGCAGCGAGTATCTGGCTTCCATCTACAACAAAATCGCTGGCGACGCACCGCACTTCGACCTGGAGGAAGAAACCGCCGTGCAGGACGCCATGCTCACCCTCATCCGCGCCGGACTGGTGCATAGTGCTCATGATGTTTCCGATGGCGGCCTCGCCGTGTGCCTCGCCGAGAGCGTGCTCTTTGCCAATGACCTTGGAGCCGAGATCAACCTGCCAACGGACATCGCCCGCCTTGACGCGGTACTCTTTGGCGAAGCCCAATCGCGCATCGTCTTCACGGCCGCTGCCAATCAGGCTGAAGCGATCCAGCACGTGCTCGGCGACAAAGCGGTGCAAGCCCAACCCATCGGCACCGTGACAAGTGATGGACTACATATTACCGTCAACGGAGAAGCGACTATCGGGCTAGCCGCCGAGGCCTTACGCACGCCGTATGAAGAGTCAATCCCGGCACGAATGGAGTAGAAAGAGGTCATGGGCATCGCTGTCATTCGGTTCGCTACGCTCACGCCATGTACGCCTGCAGCCTCAATGACACGAACGCAGTGAGCCAATGACACGAGCAACGCGAGTGTATTGACAGCGCAGCAAATGACACAAAGCAGGATTCAAACAAAACTTTCACCCGAAGTGCGCCTGATTGGACGAAGAGGCCGAAACCCCCTTATCTTTTTATATGTTGTAACACAGAATTGCCTGATGACACTAAGAAAGTGTTAGTACGAACCACCCGTTTGTTCACATAGAAAGGAGCTTATCATGGCTGACAACGCCAAGTACATCACAGGAACCGATAGCAACTTCCAGGAAGAAGTGCTCAACTCGGACCAGCCCGTGCTGGTCGATTTTTGGGCGGCCTGGTGCGGACCGTGCCGCATGATCGCGCCCGCCATTGAGGAACTGGCCTCGGAGTTTGAAGGCCGCGCCAAAATAGTGAAGATGGACGTGGATTCGAATCCACAGGTCCCGCAGAGCTTCGGCGTACGCTCCATCCCGACGCTGCTCTACTTCAAAGACGGGCGGGTCGTGGATCAGCTTATCGGGGCCGCTCCGAAAAAGCAACTGGCCGACCGCCTGGAAGCCCTCGTAGGGCAGCCTGCGTAAGCAGCGGTTCCTGACATAGACGGTTGTAGCACGGATAAAACCTGTGCGCGACCCTGTGCGTTTGACCCGGAGAAGGGCCTGCGGCTGGACCGTGCGCCCTTCTCCGGTGCTTTTTTGGACCCTTGCCAGCGCAGCCATAC
>Ga0102947_1000438_pt1 | contig 14957 bp, 12 predicted proteins | sample SalPon2A_A_D2_MG_FD_78210 | JGI IMG/M metagenome (GOLD analysis project Ga0102947, IMG submission 78210) | Soil microbial communities from South San Francisco under conditions of wetland restoration - Salt Pond MetaG R2A_A_D2_MG | ecosystem: Environmental > Terrestrial > Soil > Wetlands | place... | reverse complement strand
GCGGAGCCGGCGGCCTGTGCCTCCACTCCATCTGCCCGTGGCCCGGCGAGCCGCAACGGCTCTCGGTGGCCATCTCGGCGGCCGGCACCTGGCACAGCGACGACGGCGGCGCCACCTGGCGCTGGGGGGTGGAGGGCCTGGTGCCCCGCTACATCCCGGAGGAGGCGCGGGCCGAGACCCACACGTACTGCGTCCACAAGATGATGCGCGCCCCGCTCCAGCCGGAGACCCTGTACCTCCAGTTCCATGGCGGCGTCTACCGCTCCGACGACGCCGGCGCCACCTGGGCCGACATCGCCCCCGGCCTGCCGGCGGACTTCGGCTTCCCCATCGTCATCGACCCGGCGGACCCGGACCGCGCCTTCGTCATCCCCCTGGTGGCGGACGTCGACCGGGTGACGGTGGACGGCAAGGTGCGGGTCTACGAGACCACCGACCGGGGCGCCCACTGGCACGAGCGCAACGCCGGCCTGCCGCAGCAGGACGCCTACCTCAACGTCCTGCGCCAGGCGATGGACGTCGACGGCCGCACCCCCCTGGGCCTCTACTTCGGCGCCAAGTCCGGCGAGGTCTTCGCCAGCGCCGACGGCGGCGCCACCTGGCACCTGGCCCAGGACCACCTGGCGCCCATCACCTCGGTGCGCTGCAGCGGCTGAGCGGCGGAACAGAGGAGGAAAAGGGGAAGAGCGGGCGCAGACCCCGTACAATCGTCGTCCCATGCCCGCCGCCCGCCCCGCCCACGACGCCACCTCCCTGCCCCCCTTCGGCGACCACCCCTTCGCCCGCCTCGACCGGGCGGCGGTGGCGCGGGCGCTGTCCCAGGTGGCCGACCGGCCCGGCGACCTGGCCGACGTCTACTTCGAGCGCTCGGAAGTGGTGGAGCTGCCGCCGGAGGATCGGCCCCCCGGGGTGCGGCTGCGGCGCGAGGAGGGGCTGGCGGTGCGCCTGCTGCGCCCCGCCGGCACCGGCCGCCACCGGGTCGGCACCGGGGAGCCCGGCAGCCGGGGCGGCGAGACCTGGCTGGCCGCCCGGGACGAGGTGACCACCGACGCCCTGGCCGACGCCCTGCGCCAGACCGCCCGGGTGCTGCCCACCGCCTCCTACCCGCTGCCGCGCATCGACCCCGGCCCCTGGGGCGACCGGGATGGCGGGGACGGTGGTGACGACGGCGACCTCGCCGCCCCCGAGGTACTGACCTTCCCCGGCGCCGTGCAGCGCGCCGTGCGCTCCCACCGCGCCGCCTTCCCCGCCGCCCTCACCGTCCGCCGGCACCGCCGCTGGCTGCAAGTGGTGGGCACCGGCAAGGTCGTGCCGGAGCCCCAGGCGGAGGGGTTCTACAGTGTCGAGGCGGACCTGCCCTGGGGCCGCTGGGGCGGTCTCTTCCCGAGCCTGGGCCAGGCGGCCGCCGAGGAGGTCGCCGCCGCCCTGGTGGAGCGCTTCCGGTGCCGCGACGCGGCGCCGCCGGAGCCGTTCACGGGCGCCCTGGTCCTCGGCCCGGCGGCGGCCGCGGTGCTCCTCCACGAGGCGGTGGCCCACGCCCTGGAGGCGGATCTGCTGGCCCTGGGCGGCGACCCGGAGGCGGCGGTGGGGGTGCCCTTCGCCAGCGACCTGCTGAACGTCCTGGACGACCCGGCGGCGGCCCCCGGCCCGGTGCGCCGGGAGAGCGACGACGAGGGCCAGGGGGTGCGGCGGCGCTGGCTGCTGCGCGGCGGCATCGTCGCCGAGCCGCTGGCCGACGCCCGCTGGGCCGAAGGCTCGGAGGTGCTGGCCCCGGGCGCCGGCCGGCGCGCCGGGCGCCACCACCTGCCCTCTCCGCGCTCCAGCTTCCTGGAGCTGCTGCCCGGCGATCACCCCCAGGAGGACCTGCTGGCCGACGCCGAAGGCGGCCTCTACCTGGCCGAGGCCGAGGGCGGCGATCTCGATGCCCTCACCGGCACCTTCCGCCTGCGCTTCGCCGGCGGCCGGCGCATCGAGGGCGGCGAGGCGGCGGCGGTGGTCGGCCCCTGCGAGATCCGCGGCCGGGTGGCCGACCTGCTGTCCGCGGTCACCGGGGTCGGCGACGAGGCCCGCCCCGGCGGCGCCGGCTGGTGCGCCAAGGACGGCCAGAGCATGGCGGTGTGGGCGAGCAGCCCGGCGCTGCGCCTGGAGGGGGTGGAGGTCACCGCACCGGGGGGCGCGCCATGACCCGGCCTGGCGAGAACGAGGTCGGCCAGGGACGGGGTAGTGAACGGCGCGGTGGTGAACGGGGCGGTGGTGAACGGCGTGGCGGTGAGAGGCGGGAGGGTGGCCGCCGCTTCGAGCCGCCCCTGGGCGAGGCGCTGGAGGCGCTGGAGGCGGCCGGTTTCGGCGAGGCGGAGGTCTACGCCAAGCGGGGCCGCTCCCGCCGCCTGGTGCTCGCCACCGGCCGCCGGGGCGCCAGCTACCACCAGGAGGCGGGCTGGGCGGTGCGCGCCTCCACCGACCGGGCGTCGCTGTTCACCACCGCCACCGGCGACCTTCCCGCCGACCCCACCGCCGGCGGCCACCTCCTCGGCGGCCTGCTGGACACCGACACCGCCGACGGCCTGCCGCTGGCCCTGCCCAGGCCCGATGCGGTGCCCCGGGCGGCGGCGCGCTGGAAGGAGCCGTCGGACTACGAGACGCCGCTGGTCGGCGAGACCGAGGGCCTGCGCATGCTGGACGCCCTGGAGCGGGAGCTGATCTCCGAGGTGCCCAAGGCCCGCCTCCTGGGGGCCTGGCTGGAGGACGGCTCCAGCGACTCCCGCCTCGCCAACCATCACGGCGTCGCCGGGCGCTGGCGCCTGCGGGTGGCGGTGCTGCGCGCCGAGGCGGCGTTGGGGACGACGCGCACCAGCCTCGAGCTGGCGGCCCGGGAGGCGCGCCGCCTCGGCCCGGCGGCGGTAGCCCGCCAGCTCGCCGACCGCCTGGTGGCCGCCGCCGCCGAGAGCAGCTTCACCGGCCGGGACCGGGCGGAGGTGATCCTGGCCCCGGCCCTGGCCGCCCGCCTGCTCGCCGCCCTCACCCCGATGCTCGTCGGCCCGGGGGCGGCACAGCGGGCCGCGGTCCTGGCCGACCCCAAGGGGCGGCTGGCGAGCGGCGCGGTGACGGTGATCGATGACGGGCGGCTCGACGATGGCGTCCTGGCGGCGCCGGTGGATGGCGAGGGGCTGCCCACCCGCCGGGTCGTGCTGGTCGAAGGCGGCGTCTTCCGCGGCCCGCTGGTCTCCTGGCGGGCGGCCCGGGACGCCGAGCGCCGCGACACCGCGGGAGGCAGGCGCCGCCAGGGCGTCGGGCGCGGGGTGCAGCCGGCGGCGTGCAGCCGCCGGGCGAGTTGGCGCGACCTGCCCGAGACCGCCCCCAGCCACCTCTACCTCGCGGCCGACCCGGAGGTCCGGGCCGGCGAGCTGGTGGCGGACCTGGCCCGGGGCTACTACCTGGTGGCCGCCACCGCCGCCCCCCGGATCGACTGGGGTGGTGGCACTTCCGGCGGCACCTTCCGCGTCCCGGTGATCGGTTACACGGTACGCCAGGGGCGCGCCCAGGGGCCGCTGTCGGGGGTCTCCCTCACCGGCACCCTGGCGACGTTGCTGGGCGGCGTCCGGGCGGCGGCCCGGGACCTGACGTTCTTCCCCTACGACGGCATGGTGGGCGCCCCGACGCTGCGGGTCTCGGGGCTGGAGCTGCGGGCCCGGGGGTGATGCGAAATCGACCCAGGCCGGGGGCGGGCTCGACCTCCTGAACCAGGGGCCAGCCCAGGGCCAGCCCAGGGCTAACTCTTGAGCACCATCTGGCCGGTGGGCTGGGGGACGCCGCCGGGGGGCTCCTCGGTGACCGCCCAGACCTGGACCGGGCCGGTGGCCGGGGCCTCGGTGAGGAGGTAGCCGGCGCCGTCGGCGCTGGTGTTGAAGACGCCGGCGGGCACCGGGCGGCCATCGACGATGCCCCAGAGCTGGTAGACCCGGTCGGCGGGCGCCTCGGGCAGCGCGTCCACCACCAGCAGGACGGCACCGGAGGCCCCGTCGCGGTAGAGACGGGCGCGGGCGTCGGCGACGTCCTCCAGCCCGGCCAGCACGGCCAGCGGCGCGGCGGAGGTGGCGCGGAGGGCGGAACGGGTCGAGGCCAGGCGGGTGCGCATCCCATCCAGCTCCGCCACCCGCTGGTCGAGCTGCCCCTGGAGCGACCGGTTGCGCTGCGCCATGCGCTCGACCTCGCCGCGCAGGGAACGCTGCACCGCCAGGCTCCAGCCGAGCAGGGCGACGAGCAGGGTGGCGGCCAGCGCCAGGCCCCAGGCGGCGCGGGTCGCCGTCGAGCCGGGCCGGTCGAGGGTCACCGGCGACGACCGGTCCGGGGAGAAGCGGTCCGCCTCCCCCGGGACGGCGGCACCCTCCGCCGCCGCGCCGTCCTTGTCGCCACCGCCGTGCTCGGCGCTGCTGTTCTCGGCGGCACTGCTGTTCTCATCGCCGATGCGGGCCATCAGCCCTTCCAGAACCCCTTCGGAGGGCTCCTCCAGCTCCGCCAGGTCGGCCAGCAGCACCATCTCGCCGCGCCGCAGGGCCAGCTCCCTGCGACAGTGGTCGCAGTCGGCCAGGTGGGCCTCGATGCGGTCCCGCTCGGCGTCCTCCAGCATGCCGAGGGCGTAGAGCGCCACCCGCTCCTCGTGCTCGGGGCGGTGGCTGCTCATGGGGTGTGCCTGGCGATGGTCATGTGAGGTGATTCCGTAGCTTGCGCATGCCGAGGAGGATCCGGGACTTGACGGTGCCCAGGGGCGCACCCAGCTTCTCCGCCACCTGGCTGTGGCTCAGGCCCTCGAAGAACGCGGCCTCGATGGCCCGGCGCTGATCCTCCGGCAACTCGCCGAGGGCCGCCGCGATGCGCTCCCGGCGCTCCTCCCGCCGCAGGTTCTCGAAACCCTCCGGCAGTTCCACAGGATACCCGTCGATCCGCGCCTGCTCCACCACCTCGCGCTCGCGGCGGCGCCGGGAGCGCACCGAGCGGATGCGGTCGATGGCCCGGGAGCGGGCCATCATCATCAGCCAGCTCTTCGGCGCGGAGGCGTCGGGCCGGTACTTGTCGGCCTGGTTCCAGGCGTCGAAGAACACATCTTGCAGCAATTCTTCGGCCTCGCCCCGGCGGCGCAGCATGCGCATCAGCAGGCCGAGGACGGCGGAGGCGTGCCGGTCGAACAGCTCCTGCATGGCGTCGCGATCACCGGCGGCGAGACGGCGCATCAGCTCCCGGTCCTCGGGCTGTGGACCGGTCACGGCGGTGAGCTTCGCTGGAGGGTTTCTGGGGCCAAGGGACTGTACTTTCGCTGTTGGAACATGGAATCCATCAGAACCCATGCACAGCACGGACCAAAACGTATCGACGTGGGGCAAAGAGCCCGTCGCTGAAGTCGTCACTGTGCGGCTCTCACTGTGCGGCTCTCACTGGGCGGCTCTCACTCTGCCGATCCTCATCCTGCCGCCCTCACCGCGCCGCCAGCGCCGGACCGCTCTCCCGGGGGCCCAGGCGGAAGGTGAGGGAGGTCCAGACGCTGCGCCAGTCGGCGCTGGCGGTGACGGTGGCGCTGGCGGTGGGAGTGACGCTGGCGCTGGCGTCGCCGTCCTCGGCTTCCGGCACCGCCACCATGTGGACGGTGGCGATCTTCCAGGTGCCGGCCTCGGGGAGGCGGAGGGTGGCGCGGCCGTCGGCGTCGGTGCGCACGGCGGCGACGCTGCCCTGGGCGCCGTCGCCGGGACGGTGCCACTCGCCCCGCACTTTGGCGCCGGCCAGCGGCTCGCCGTGCCACAGCAGCCGCACCTCCAGCTCGTCGCCGGGGGCCAGCGCCGCCGGCCGGGTGGCCGGCACCAGCTCCAGGGCGAGGCCGGCGGGGCGGACGTGGGGACTGGCCTCCGCCGCCGTCCCGGCCGCGGGCGGGCCGGCACCGGCGGCGGGCTCGCGGCCCACCACCAGCGCCTTCACCGAGCGGGAGAACAGCTCCCGCCCCGGCGCGTCGCTCTCCCCCGCCGCCGCCCGGCGGCGGGAAACGTGCTCCAGGCCCTCTTCGTTCAGATATCCCTCGAACGCCTCGGCGTCGAGGGTGATGGGGGTCTCCCCACTGCGGTAGACAAGTACGTGGTCGCCCGCCGCGGGCAGCCGGGTGACGCCGGCCGGGGACACCCCCTCAATTCCAGTGAGCGGCCTGTCGTCGGCCGCACCGGCGGGGCCGGCGGGTCCGACGAGGGCGAAACGCTCGATGTTGCCTTCCCGGCGGGGCACCGCCTCGCCCGGGAAGCCCACCCCGACCCGTAGCTCGACGGCGGTGGGATGCCCCACCAGGGGCGAGAAGTCCACCGGTTCGATCCACAGGTCGTGGGCCGCCGCCGGCGAAGCCGACAGCAGGGCCACCAGGGCGAGGACAGCGGCCGGGAACCTCACCTCAGTCGCCCGATCCGCTGAACGGCACGTTGAGGTAGGGGAACTCGTCGCCGAACTCCGAGGCGTCCACCAGGACGCCGTCGGTGTAGGGCAGGGTGCCCGAGGGAGCGTCGTCGGGGCCGCAGCCGAAGGCGCCGGGGAAGGCGTGGCAGAGGGCACCCATGGCGACCCGCAGCTCGGCGTCGACGACGTCGTCGCCGGGGCGGCGGCCGTTGGGGAAGCCGGCGTTGTCACCGACCAGGGCGCCCAGGTTGTCCTGCTCGGCCCGGGGGGTGGGCGGGATGGCGGTGTTCAGCCGCAGCATCTCGTGGGGGGCGCCGTCGGAGAGGAAGTTCAACCCTTGGATGCCGGTGGCGAAGGCCGCCACCAGGTCGAGGCGGGGGAAGTTGTTGGGGGCCTGGACGCCGGCGCTGCCGAACAGCACCTCGATGAGCTCCGGCAGGGTCGGGTTGGTGACGTAGGTGGCCAGGGCGGCGTCGCCGTCCGGGCGGGCGGAGTTGAAGAGATTCTTGTCCGGCAGGCCGATGACCACCTCGTTGACCAGCGGCATGCCGAGGCGGGAGACCTGCACCCAGCCACCGGAGCCGGTGATCGGGGTCGCAAAGTCCGGCGCCGTCTTCAGGCGCTGGTTGCGCGGCAACCGGGCGGTGGTCCAGGCGCCGATGACGTCACCGTCGCCGACCAGGCAGCTCGCCGGCACTTCGATGGCGATGCTGGTGACGTTGGCCCGGGCCAGGTCGTCGGGCTGGGAGTCGCGGTCGCCGACGGGGTTCAGGTTGATGAGGTCGAACACCTCGCCGAGGGAGATCTGGAACGGATCGTCCCGCTGGCCGACGAAGACCCGGCCGTCGCCGCAACCGGGGATGGTGGCGTTGTGGACGAACAGGTTGGAGTACGACGCGTAGTCGGGGAAGGTCTTGCTGCCGATGTTGTCCACCGGCTTGCCGAAGACCTGACCGTCGGTGCGCTGGTTGGTCAGCGGGCGGGCGGTGGCCAGGTGCGCCGGCAGCGCGACGACGCCCTGGCGATCCCAGACCGCGGTGTTGGGGGCGGCGCTGGCGGCAGCCTCGGCCATACCTTGGGCGGGCCCGGCGGAGCGGTTGAAGCCGCCCAGCTCACCGTCGATCCGCAGCACCTGGAAGCGCTCCTGGCGGTTGAGGTTGCTGGCGGTGTTGAGGACGCCGGCCTGGAGCAGCGGGATGGGCACCATCTCATCGCCCACCGGCAGCGCGATGCCGCGCAGGAAAGCGTCGAAGAGGAACATGAAGGAGACGTCCTCGACGCCGTCGCCGTCGTTGTCGACGTGGATGACGTACTCGGCGTCCCGGTCCATGGAGAAGTAGTTGGGGCCCCCGTAGGCGGCCTGCAGGGGGATGTAGTTGGCGATCATGGTGACGTAGTCGCCACGCCCCTCCTCGTAGCTGCGGAACATGTAGAAGTCGGTGGCATCGACCTTCGGCAACTCGGTGATGAGCGGTGCCTCGCGGTGGCTCGACGCCGAGGCGGGCAGGGCGACGAGGGCCGCCAGCAGGGCGCAGGCCAGGACGGCGGCCAGGCCGCGGCGCAGCCCGCGGGGGGCGGGGGACGTGTCGGGGTGGTTGATGCAACGGTGTGTTTGTCTCATGGGGGGCTCCTGGGTTCTCCTCGCGATGATGGGAGACCGGGGCGATGCCCGGCCGGCTGTTCACTGAGGGGTTACGGAGCCTTCCAGCGATCAGATGAACGGGCCGCCCGGTAAAAGTTGCAGGATCGGCCTCACGATCGGCCTCGCGATCGGCCCCATGACAGCCCCCGGGAGCAGGCCCCAAGACGCGAAAAACCCCGGCTGGAGCCGGGGCTTTTCGGGTGCTTATGGGTGCTGCTGTGGGGTGCTGCTTCCAGGTCTCAGGCGATCAGTAGCCGTCGCCCTCGGCGTCGCCCTCATCGACGATCTCCGTGTCCTCGCCGGGCTCGACCTCGATGGTGTCCTCGGCCATGGGTTGGGCCAGGGCGATGACGCCGCAGGCCAGGCGCGGCCCGGCGGCACCGGACGGCTGGCTCTGACAGTCGTCTTCGCCGCCGTGGAGGATCACGGCCTTACCGAGGACGGAGGCCGCGCCGGCGCCCAGGGTCAGGTCGGCGCCGGTGTACTCGAAGATGGCCGAGCCGTTCTCAAGCTCGAGGTTGCCCATGTCACCGGCGTGGCGCGGCTCGTCGGGGGGACAGGCGTGCATGGTGTCCGCGGGGTTGAAGTGGCCGCCGGCGGAGCTGAAGTCGCCCTCGCACTCGCCGTTCTCATGGACGTGGATGCCGTGGGTGGAGGTGCCTTCCAGGCCCTGCAGGGTGGCCTCCACCCTCAGGCCCTGGCCCTCGCCCTGGCTGAAGAACTGCACCGTGCCCAGGACGTTGCCCTCGGTGTCTTCCAGGGTGGCCATGGCGGCGGCCTGGTCGGTGTCGTCCAGGTTGGCGGGCTCTTCTTCGACGGTCATCTCGGTGGCGGTGGCGTCGGCGCCCTCGGCCGCCTCTTCCGGCGCCTCTTCACCGGCGCAGCCGACGAAGCTCAGGGCGAGAACGGCGACGAACAACAGGCAGAGGCTCAGCCTCCATGGGTTGGATGGATGGGTCAGTTGACGCATATCGGTTTCCTCCTCGGTTCAGCGGAAAGTGTTGACCAAGGAAAAGCTGCAAAAAACGCTCCACGGAGCGTTCCAGCGACTGCCGTTCCGCGGCGATGGCGGCTAGGGAAACTCCTGGAGCTCCAGGCGGAGATTGGCCAGGCTGCGCTCGATGTGCATCTCCACCGGCGTGGCGGCGGCGTCCCGGGCCAGCCAGATCTCCAGGCTACCCTTCCAGTACCGTGCGTCCTCGGAGCGGAAACCGCGCACCTTGTAGTGCCGGGTGGGGATCTTGCGGCCGTTGATCTTGCGCATGTCCTCCCCCTTGGGGATGACGACCACCGGGTAGATCTTGCCATCGGACCAGATGCGCATGTGGTGGGAGGTGCGGGGCAGCTCGCGGCGGATCTGGTAGATGCCGGAAACGATGTCGCGCACCTCGGGCTCGTCGATGGTGGCCCGCTCGTCGTCGCTCTTGTCCCGCCACTGGTAGGAGTTCCACGCCTCCCGGGCGTAGCCCTCCTCGCGGGTGATCAGCGAGCCGTAGCGCCAGTGCTCCCCCTCCTGCCCCTCGGGCGAGGTGATGAGCAGCTCGGTGGACAGCATGTCGCCGCCGTCGGGGCTCACCGACAGCACGCCCTGGCCGTGATTGGGCAGGAACAGGCCGGCCATGACACCGACGAAGCCTCCCAGGTGCCAATCGTAGACCAGCTCTTCATCTTGCGGCACGCTGTGGCCTTGGTATTCGGTGGCGTGGGCGGCGGGGGGGGCGACGAGAAGGGTGAGCAGCACGGCGGCACAGGCCGCCGGCACGGGGATGCGAGAAATCAACTTCATATTCGTTATAACGGGAGACGCCGCCGGCAAATGCCCGCCGGCGGGCTAAAACATCCCCAGGTCGAGCTTGGCGGCCTCGGACATCATGCTCGGGTTCCAGGGCGGCTCCCAGACCAGCTCGACGCTGGCCTCCTCGACGCCATCGACCCCCTGGACCTTCTGCTCCACCTCGCCGGGCAGGCTGCCGGCCACCGGGCAGGCCGGGGAGGTGAGGGTCATGCTGACCTCCACCTTGCCACCGCCCTGGTGGTCGATGTCGTAGATCAGCCCCAGCTCGTAGATGTCCACCGGGATCTCCGGGTCGTAGACCGTCTTCAGGGCGGTGACGATGCGCTCTTCGAGATCCGCCTCCGCCTCCAGGTCGAGGGTGGGGATGGCCGGGGCTTCGCCGCTGTCACGGGCGGCTTCGGCGGTGTCGGCGGTGTCGGCGGTGTCGGACACGTCGTCGTCGGCGGCGGCGGCGGCGGCCGGGGCCATCGGCTCGGCTGTCGGCTGGCTCGTTTCGTCGTGGGTTTCTTCTCGGGTCTCGTTCATCTTGGCTCCGGCGTTGATGGGTGCTGCTGCGGAAGATGCGGGCTCGGGCCTCGGGCCGCGACTCACTCGGTGCTGACCTCGGCCTCGCCGTCGCCGTCCCGCTCGAGGGCGGCGTGGAGGGTGTGCCAGGCCAGGGTCGCACACTTGACCCGGATCGGGAACTCCCGGACGCCGGAGAAGACCTCCAGCTTGCCGAGATCGGCATCGGCGTCGGCGTCGCCGGCCGGCGCCTCGTCGGTGAGCAGGTGGTGGAAGGCGTGGTACAGCGCCTCGGCCTCCTCGACGCTCTTGCCCTTCACCGCCTCGGTCATCAGCGACGCCGAGGCCACCGAGATGGCGCAGCCGGCGCCCTCGAAGGAGACGTCTTCCAGGCGGCCGTCGCGGACCCGGGCGGCCAGCACCAGGTTGTCGCCGCACAGCGGGTTGTCCCCCCGGGCGGCGCGGTTGGCCTCGTCCAGCGCCCCGAAGTTGCGCGGCCGGCGGCTGTGGTCCAGGATCACTTCCTGGTAAAGGTCTCGTAAATCGCTCATGGGGAAAGGCTCGGAACTCTGTTCGTGGAACTCTGTTGGTGGAAGTCTGTTGGTGGAAGTCTGTACGTGGATGGGCTTATCGAAAACTCGGAAAGCGGTGACACCGACGACTTTGCAAGAGACTCAGTAAGCAGTTCAGAAACACAGCAACAGCTCCCGCACCCGGTGCATGCCGCGCACCAGGGCATCGACGTCCGCCTCCCCATTGTAAAGGGCGAAGGAGGCGCGGGTGGTGGCCGGGATCCCGAAGCGGCGCATCAGCGGCTGGGCGCAATGGTGGCCAGCGCGCACCGCCACCCCCTCGGCCGCCAGCACGGTGCCGACGTCGTGGGGGTGGGCGCCATCGACGACGAAGGAGACGACGCCGACCCGGTCCGCGGGCCGGCCCACCAGGCGCACCTCGGGGATCTCTGCGAGCCGCGCCACGGCGGAGGCCACCAGGGCGTCCTCGTACCGCTGGGCGCCGTCCAGGTCCACCGCCTCCAGCCAATCGACGGCGGCCCCGAGGCCGATGGCGCCGGCGATGTCCGGGGTGCCGGCCTCGAAGCGGGCCGGCGGGTCGGCCCAGGTGCTCGACTCCACCTCGACGCTGCGGATCATGCCGCCGCCGCCCTGGTACGGCGGCATGTCGGCCAGCAGCTCGCCCCGAGCCCACAGGCCGCCGATGCCGGTGGGGGCGTACATCTTGTGGCCGGAGAAGGCGTAGAAGTCGCAGCCCAGGGCGGCGACGTCGATCCGTTGGTGGGCCAGCGCCTGGGCGCCATCGACCAGCACCGGGACGCCGTGGCCGCGGGCGATCTCCACCACTTCGGCCACCGGCACCCGGGTGCCCAGGGCGTTGGAGACGTGGGTCACCGCCAGCATGCGGGTGCGCGGGCCGACGAGCTTGGCCAGCTCGTCGAGGATCAGGTCGCCGGCGTCGTCCACCGGCGCCGCCACCACCCGGGCGCCGGCCTCGTGGCAGACGATCTGCCAGGGCACCAGGTTGGCGTGGTGCTCCAGCTCGGTGACCAGCACCTCGTCGCCCTCTTCCAAGCGCGGGCGCAGGTAGCTCCTGGCCACCAGGTTGATCGCCTCGGTGGTGCCGCGGACGAAGACCACCTCCTCCGGCGCCGCCGCCCCGATCCAGCGCGCCACCTTGCGCCGCGCCGCCTCGTAGGCGCTGTCGGTGCGCGCCGCGATGGGGTGGATGCCGCGGTGGACGTTGGAGTAGTAGCCGCGATGGAAGCGGTCCACGGCGGCGAGCACCGCCTCCGGCTTCTGGCTACTGGCGGCGTTGTCCAGGTAGGCCAGCGGCGGGTCGAAGCGCCCCGGCTCGAGGATCGGGAACTGGCGGCGCACGCGGTCGGGGTCGAACGGGGCGGGGCCGGCGTCGGCCCGGCTCCCGGCCGCGTCATCGCGCCGCGGCGCGCTGAGGGTGGCGGGCTCGGTCATGGTCGGGGCCTCGGGGCGTTTGCCGGCGTGGAGGGTGCCCGCGGCGCGGCGATGCGGGGCCGGCGGGCACGGTCCTGGCAAGGTAAAGAGATAGAGCGCAAGCTACAAACTGAATTCGAGGGAAGACCATCGTGGACGACAGTGACAGGCAGACCGACAGTGATCAACAGACCGCCGGTGAGCATAAGCGGGCGCCAGCGCCGAAGGTGAAGCACGGGCGCATGGTGGACGTCCCCATCGCGGAGATGGAGAGCGCCACCAGCCGTGCCCTGCGCAACGCCGGCGCCGGCCCGGAGGCGGCCCGCCGGTCGGCCCGGGAGCTGGTGGCCAACGAGCTGGATGGCGCCAGCGCCCACGGCCTGCAGCGCGTCGCCGAGCTGGTCGATGCCATGGCCAGCGGCGATCTCGACCCCCATGCCGAGCCCCGGGTGGAACGCACCGGATCCGGTTCGTGGCGGGTCCACGGCGGCAACTGCCTGCCCCGGGACGTCGCCGACCACGCCGCCCGGGCGCTCATCGAAGGGGCCGGCGGCGGTGGCATGGCGTCGGTGGCGGTGTGCTCCCGCAACTCCCTCGGCCGCCTCGCCTCCATCGCCGCGCCGGTGGCGGAGGAGGGGCTGCTGGTCCTCGGCTTCGCCCGCTCCCGCCGCGACAGCGCATCGGTGGTCGCCCACGGCGGCCGGCGCGGCAAGCTGGGCAGCAACCCGATGGTCTTCGCCGCCCCCGCCGGCGAGCCGGGCGCCGACCACGGGCCGGTGGTGGTGGACGTCGCCACCAGCGCCGCTTCCGCCGGCGAGGTGCGCAGCCGGGTGGCCCGGGACGAGCCGGTGCCGGAGGGTTGGCTGATCGACCGGGACGGCAACCCGGTGCATCGGGGCGACGGCCTGGACACGGAGCCGCCGGAGGCGTTCCTGCTGCCCCTGGGCGGCCGCTCCCAGGGCCACAAGGGCTTCGGCCTGGCGCTGATGGTGGAGATCCTGGCCGGCGTCCTCACCGGCTCGCGGCTGATGGGCTCCGAGCCGGGGGGTGGCCACGGCAGCAACGGCTCGCCGCCGGAGGCCGATGGGGTGGACGAGGATCCCGGGCAGACGGACGCCGGGCGGGAGCCGGAGGAGTGCGCCTTCTTTGTCGCCCTGTCGCCGCGCATCGCCGGCCGCGACGAGGCGGCGGTGCGCCGGGACGTCGAGTCGCTGACCCGCTACCTCGAGGACTCGGGCGAGGGCAGCCGCGTCGAGATCCCCGGCTGGCGAGCCCGGGAGCTGCGCCGCGACCGGCTGGTGGAGGGCTCCATGGCGCTGCCCACGCCGCTGTGGACCAGCGTCCTGCGCCTCGCCGAGCCCCGCGCCGAGAGCGAAGACCTGGCCGCCGCCGAGGCGCCGCCCGCCACCCTGACCACGGCCCGGGTGGTGGCCTCCCGCCGCCGGCCGCGCCGGCCGCTGACCAGGCCGCGCAGCGACGTGGCCTCCCCGGCGCCCCCCGGAGAGGTTCCGGAGACGCCGCCCAGCGAGCCGCCGGCGGACTGACAGCCGGCGGGGCGGGGCGGCGGGCGCGCCGGGACGGTTCATCACACCGCCTGGCGGACGATCTCGCCCCGGGGCAGGCGCTCGAACAGGAACTCTTCCAGGTCCTTGCGCACCGGCTCCACCTTGATGCGCCCGACGATGTCGCTGGCGAAGGCGTAGGTCAGCAGCGACAGAGCCGCGTCCTCGCCGATCCCCCGGGAGCGCAGGTAGAAGATCGCCTCCGGGTCGAGCTGGCCGACGGTGGAGCCGTGGGTGCAGCGCACGTCGTCGGCGAAGATCTCGAGCTGGGGGTTGGAGCTGGCCAGCGCCCCCTCGGAGAGCAGCAGGTTGCGGTTGGACTGCTTGGCGTCGGTGTTCTGGGCGTCCTGGTGGACGTAGATCAGGCCGTTGAAGACCGCCTTGGACTTGCCGTCCAGAACCCCTTTGTAGAGCTCGTAGGAGTTGCAGTTGGGGAAGGCGTGATCGACCCGCATGTGGTTGTCCACCAACTGCTCGCCGTTGACCATGTAGAGGCCGTTGAGGGTGCACTCGATGCCCTCGCCGCCGAGGTAGGCGTTGACGTCGTTCCGGGTCACGTCGCCGCCGGCGGAGATGGAGTGGGAGAAGAAGTTCGAGCCCCGCTCCTGGTGCACCTGCAGGGTGGCGAGGTGGAACGACTCCCGGGAGTCGTGCTGCACCTTGTAGTGGTCCAGGACCGCCGCCTGCTCCAGCACTACCTCGGTCACCGGGCAGGTGAAGTAGGCGCCGGCGGAGAAGGCGGCGTAGGTCTCGACAATGGTGGCCTGGCTGTTCTCCCCGGCGACGAACAGGTTGCGCGGGTAAGAGACCGTCGGGTCGACACCGTCATCCGCCACCGACGACAGGAAGAGGAGGTGGATCGGCGTCTCCACCACCGTGCCCTTGGGGACGTGGACGAAGGCGCCGTCGCTCCACAACGCGGTGTTCAAGGCGACGAAGGGGTGGTCATCGAAGGCGGCGTGGCGGCCCAGGTGGGGCTCCACCAGCTCCGGGCTCTCCTCCAGGGCGGCGGCCAGGGAGCCGGCGTAGACGCCCTCGGGCAGGCCGTCGAGCTGGCTGTGCTCCAG
>Ga0102947_1000437_pt1 | contig 14973 bp, 12 predicted proteins | sample SalPon2A_A_D2_MG_FD_78210 | JGI IMG/M metagenome (GOLD analysis project Ga0102947, IMG submission 78210) | Soil microbial communities from South San Francisco under conditions of wetland restoration - Salt Pond MetaG R2A_A_D2_MG | ecosystem: Environmental > Terrestrial > Soil > Wetlands | place... | reverse complement strand
TCGGTGCCGTGCTGGCCGCCGCGCGTTCGTCGGCCAAGGGCAGGGTCATCGCCATCGTCCAACCGCATCGTTATTCGCGGCTGCACAGCCTGTTCGATGAATTCTGCGCCTGTTTCAACGAGGCCGATACGGTCATCGTCGCCGATGTCTTCGCCGCCGGTGAAGAACCGATCGAAGGCGCGAGCCGGGATAGCCTGGTGGAGGGCTTGCGCGCCGGCGGGCATCGTGATGCGCGCGCGCTTTCGGGCGAAGCCGATCTGCCGACGCTGATCCGCGACTTGGCTCATCCCGGGGACCTGGTGATCTTCCTGGGTGCGGGGTCCATCACGCGCTGGGCGAACAGCCTGCCCGACCAACTTGCCGGAACAGGAACCGGCTGATGAACGGCGAGGCGCTCCTGGAACGGTTGGGCGCTGCGCTGTCGGGCTTTCGCGGTTCGCTGCAGCCCGACCAGCCGCTGGCGCCGGTGGTCTGGTTTCGTGCCGGCGGGCCTGCGGAAGTGCTTGCCATGCCCGCCGACGAGGCAGACCTGGCTTTGCTGATGCGCGCCGTGCCGGCCGACGTTCCGGTCACGGTCATCGGGCTCGGTTCCAACATGCTGATCCGCGACGGCGGTGTGCCGGGGGTCGTTGTGCGCCTGTCGGCGCGCGGTTTTGGCAAGGTCAGCGTTGAGGGAAACCGCATCCGCGCCGGAGCGGCTCTTGCCGACAGGCGGCTTGCCGCCGCCGCGCTCGATGCCGAACTGGCCGGTTTCGCCTTCTATCACGGCATTCCCGGCGGGCTCGGTGGCGCGCTTCGCATGAATGCTGGCGCAAACGGTACGGAAACGCGCGAACGGGTTGTCGAAATCGTCGCCATCGACCGGGCCGGAGAGCGCCATGTCCTTTCCAATGCCCAGATGGGTTACAGCTACCGGCATTGCGATGCGGCCGACGATCTGATCTTTGTGGACGCGGTGTTCGAGGGCGAACCAGGCGAACCAGATGATATTCGCATGCAGATGGACGCCGTGCAGGAACATCGCGAAACGGCGCAGCCGATCAAGAGCCGCACCGGCGGTTCGACATTCAAGAACCCGGATGGCGGCAAGGCCTGGCAACTGGTGGATGCCGCCGGCTGCCGGGGCCTGAGGGTCGGCGGTGCTCAGGTCTCCGAAATGCACTGCAACTTCCTGCTCAACGTCGATGAGGCGACGGGTCACGACCTGGAATGTCTCGGTGAAACGGTGCGTGCGCGGGTCCTGGAGACCAGCGGCGTGCGGCTTGAGTGGGAAATCCGGCGGATCGGCGAATTTCTTCCGGGCCAGACCGTCGAACCCTTTATGGGCCGCGGCTGAAAGCCGGAAATCCTGCGCTGATCACGATAAATTCGGGTCGGTAGCAAGAAGTTAATCATAGTTAACACTTTCTTACCATTCTCCCCGCCATAGTCGAAACCGACGGCGGATCGGGGGCTGATTCGCGAGTAGGAACGTGTGATGGCGGCAACGAAACATGTAGCGGTTCTGATGGGCGGCTGGTCTTCGGAAAGAGAGGTCAGCCTGTCGTCGGGTAATGCCTGTGCGAGCGGGCTGGAGGAGGCCGGATACCGGGTCACCCGAATCGACGTCGACCGCACGATTGCAAGCGTCCTCGACGAACTGCGCCCGGAAGCGGTCTTCAACGCCTTGCACGGACCGTTCGGCGAGGATGGAACGATCCAGGGCGTCCTGGAGATCCTTGATATTCCCTACACCCATTCCGGCGTGCTGGCCTCCGCGCTTGCGATGGACAAATCCCGGGCAAAGCAGGTAGCCGCGGCGGCCGGCATCGGCGTGACGGATCATATCCTGACCACCCGTGCCGAGGCTGCCAAAGCGCATGCGATGCCGCCGCCCTATGTCGTCAAGCCGGTCGGCGAAGGCTCTTCCTTCGGCGTTACCATTGTGCCGGAAGGCCAGGGCTCTCCGCCGCAATCGCTGCTGGCCGATGACTGGCGGCATGGCGATACGGTGATGGTGGAGCGCTACATTCCCGGTCGCGAACTGACCTGTGCGGTCATGGGTGCGCCGGGTGAGGAAGAGGCGCTTGAAGTGACGGAAATCGTGCCGGTCAACTCGCGGTTCTATGATTATGAATCAAAGTACGTGGAAGGGGGCTCAAAACACGTCCTTCCAGCGAAACTTTTACCATTTGTTTACCAAAATGTCCGCACGCTCGCTTTGCAGGCGCATCGTGCAATCGGGTGCCGTGGAGTCTCCCGGTCAGACTTCCGTTTTGATGAAAACGGGACAGGGGATCTGGTCTGGCTGGAGGTCAATACGCAACCCGGCATGACGCCGACATCTTTGGTGCCGGAGCTGGCGAAATATGCCGGTTATGAATTTCCGGACCTTTTGAGTTGGATGGTGGAGGACGCATCGTGCGGGCGTTGATTGGGCAGGGGCGGATATTGCGGAGCGCGGTGCGCGCGCTTTCCGCCGCCCTGTGGGCGCTGCCCGGCCTCGCGATCGATCATTTGCCCCGCCGCCTGCGCCGTGCGATCGAAAAGATCGAGCGCAATCGCATCGGACCCATTGGCGTCTATGCTTCTGCAGCTTTCCTGTGTGCCGTTATCGTCTATGGCGTTATCGCCGGCGGTCACCTGAGCGGCATGGCAGACCGTGTGCTGGTTGGCGCCGGACTGAGCGTTGAGAAGGTGGATATCGTCGGTGAAGGCGAAACGTCCGAGCTTGCCGTCCTGGAGCGGCTGGAACTGGACGGGACGAAATCGCTGCTGGGCTATGACGTGACGGAGGCGCGCAACCGGATCATCGGCCTGCCGTGGATCGGCAGCGCCTCGGTGCGCAAGCTCTATCCCGACGAATTGGTCGTGACGGTCACGGAGCGTGAACCCTTCGCGCTGTGGCAGCGCGGCAACGTCATCGTGCTGATCGACCGGACCGGCACGCCGATCGTCGAATATTCCGATTCGCGCTTTGCCAGCCTGCCGCTGGTCGTCGGTTACGGAGCGGATGGCGAAGCCGCCGCTTTTGTCGGCGAACTCACAGCCCATCCCTCCATCATGGCGCGTACAAGGGCTTCCGTTTACGTTTCGGAGCGGCGCTGGAACCTGGTGCTTCACAACGGCATCACGATCAAGCTGCCGGAACGCAGGGCGTCTGCCGCCCTCAATACGCTTGCGCGTATCGACAGCGAGGAAGGATTGCTGGCGCGAAATATCAGTGTGGTCGATCTGCGCCTGTCCGACCGGATCATCGTCCGACTCGCCGATGAAGGCGATGCCGTCAGCGACGAGGACCGCGTCCAGATCCGCCAGATTGCCCGTGCGGGAGACCGGACATGAACGGCGGTCCGCACGAAACAGGCGGGATTTCCCGCATCAAGCCACTCGGCGCCAAGCGCTCGGCGATCGTCACCGTGCTGGATATCGGGTCCACCAAGGTATGCTGCATCATCGCGCGGCTGAAGCCGCGCGAAGGCGAGGCGCTGCGCAGGCGCAGCCATTCCATCGACGTGATCGGTTTTGCGTCCACGCGCTCGCGCGGCATCAAGTCTGGCGTCGTTGTGGATATGGAAGAGGCGGAAAAGGCAATCCGGCTTGCCGTCGACGGTGCGGAACGCATGGCGGAAGTGACCGTCGACAGCCTGATCGTCAATATCAGTTGCGGCCGCCTGAAAAGCGAGGCTTTCTCCGCCAGCGTCACGTTGACGGTACCCTCCGTCCAGCCGTCGGATATCCAGCGGGTGCTGGCCTCCGGCGGCGCACATTCAGTCAATGACGGGCGCGTCGTCGTCCATTCGCTGCCGATCGGCTACGCGCTCGACGGCCATCGCGGCATCTTCGATCCCTCCGGCATGGTTGGCGCCGAGCTCGGCGTGGACATGCATGTCGTGACCGCCGATGAAGCGCCGCTCAGCAATCTGGAGCTCGCCATCAACCGCTGCCATCTGGCGGTGGAGACGATGGTGGCCACGCCTTATGCCTCCGGGCTTGCGGCGATCGTGGACGACGAGGCGGAACTGGGCGTTGCCTGTTTTGACATGGGCGGCGGTACGACGAGCCTTTCGATCTTTCATGAAGGCCAGTTCGTCTACGCCAATTCCATACCGATCGGCGGACAGCATGTGACAATGGACATTGCGCGCGGCCTGTCGACCCGGCTTGCGGATGCGGAACGCATCAAGGCACGGCACGGTTCGGCCCTGCCTTCGATTTCCGACGAAAAAGACATTCTGACCATCCCGCCGGTGGGCGAGGATGAGCGCGATGTGCCCAACACGGTGCCGCGCGCTGCGCTGACGCGCATTATCCGGCCGCGCATCGAAGAGACACTGGAGATGGGCCGCGACATGCTGGTGAAGTCCGGCTTTGCCGACCAGGTCGGCAAGCGGGTCGTATTGACCGGTGGAGCAAGCCAGCTGACCGGCTTGACGGAGACGGCTCGCCGTATCCTTGGCCGCAATGTGCGGCTTGGCCGGCCGCTCGGCATAGCCGGGCTGCCGGAAGCGGCGAAGAACCCGGCCTATGCAACATCGGTCGGCTTGATCATCTATCCGCAGGTCGCGCGGATCGAGCAATTCCAGGCGCGTTGTCCGGCGCGAATGGGAATGACGGGGACGGACGGATATTTCGCCCGGATGGGGCGTTGGATCAAAGAGAGTTTTTAACCAGGCGAACGGAGATACCGCAGGCGCAACAGCCTGTCAGATTTCGGCGAAGAGGACAGAAGAATGACCATTAACCTGCAAATGCCCGATATTACGGAACTGAAGCCAAGGATCACCGTCTACGGTGTCGGCGGCGGTGGCTGCAATGCCGTCAACAACATGATCGAGGCCGGCCTCCAGGGCGTGGAGTTCGTCGTTGCCAACACGGACGCCCAGGCACTTACCATGTCCAAGGCGGATCGGCTGATCCAGATGGGCGTAGCGGTGACGGAAGGCCTCGGCGCGGGCTCCCAGCCGGAAATCGGTCGGGCCGCCGCGGAAGAGGCAATCGACGAGATCAACGATCACCTGGCCGGCGCCCACATGGCGTTCATCACGGCCGGTATGGGCGGCGGTACTGGCACCGGTGCTGCGCCCGTGGTGGCCAGGGCCGCACGCGAAGCAGGTATCCTGACGGTGGGCGTCGTCACGAAGCCGTTCCAGTTCGAAGGCCAGCGCCGGATGCGGATCGCCGAACAGGGCATCCAGGAGCTGCAGAAGCATGTCGATACGCTGATCGTCATTCCCAACCAGAACCTCTTCCGTATCGCCAATGAGAAGACGACCTTCGCCGACGCCTTCGCCATGGCCGATGAGGTGCTGTATTCCGGTGTTGCCTGCATCACCGACCTGATGGTCAAGGACGGCCTGATCAATCTCGACTTTGCCGATGTTCGCTCCGTCATGCGCGAAATGGGCAAGGCGATGATGGGCACGGGCGAGGCGTCCGGCGACAAGCGGGCTGTGGAAGCGGCGGAAGCGGCGATTTCCAACCCGCTGCTGGACGATGTCTCCATGCAGGGCGCACAGGGCCTGCTGATTTCCATTACCGGCGGCAAGGACATGACCCTGTTCGAAGTCGACGAGGCTGCGAGCCGCGTTCGCGAGGAGGTCGACAGCGAAGCCAATATCATCTTCGGTGCGACGTTCGACGAGCGGCTTGAAGGCACAATTCGCGTATCGGTCGTGGCAACCGGCATCGATGTTGCCGCAGGTTCTGCCGTGGAAGACCTGCCGCCGCAGGAGCAGATGGCGGAACTGACCCGCCGGCTGAAGAGCGTTGGACAACCTGCGCCGAATGCGGCCGGACAGCCTGCACCGGCTACTGCCGGGCAACTGCGCACCGCTTCAGCGGCTTCGGCCGCCGAGGCAATGGAGGACGAACTGGCCGTGCCGCAACTGTCGGCTGCGGGCCGCCAGGCCGCTCCGGCGGCCGGACAGCCGCAGCGTCGCTCGCAGGCGGATCCGGGCGTACGAATCGGACCATTCCGTCCCGATCCTTCACTGGTCGCCGCACAGCGCGAGCCGGAAAACGATCTCGACATGCCAGTCTATGACGATCAGCCGGCCGGACCGTCGGGACCATTCATTCCCCCGGCTGCCGAACATCCGGCGGAAGGCCAGCCCCGCATGCCGAAGGTCGAGGACTTCCCGGCGATTGCCCAGCGTCAGATGGCCGGCGCGGGACGGGCTCCGGCTGCCGAAGACGACCACCGGCCGCGTGGCCTTCTGGCCAGGCTGGCACAGGGGCTCGGCAAGCGGGAGGATGAAGAATCGGAGGCCCTGGTTCCATCGGGCTCCGGAACCCGTCCGATGCGCATGGAAGTGGAACCCAATATCGGCCGTCCGGCTGATCGGGTTGCGGCTCCCCAGCCCAGACGTATCGGTGAAGCGGGAAACCCTTCCGGCCTGCTCGACCCGCATGGAAGGGTCACCGGCCCGGACTCGATTCAGGATGAAGACCAGCTGGAAATCCCGGCATTTTTGCGGCGGCAGTCCAGCTAGAGTCCGGCAGGATTTTGAAACCAACACTTCCGGAATGTTAATTCATTCCGGGAGTTTTTCGCTCTAACTTGCTGATTATATTGGAAATTAATGTGAGGTAAAATTAAGGCTTTGCGTAACATAAGGTAAGAAACCTTGATTGGCCCGATTGCGGCCTGCTGGCTATATTCCTGTCATCGAACGATTCTTGAGGAATTAGCATCCCGAGGATGCAGCTATTTCTCACGGGGACGTTGAAATTCAGACGGGGGCCTCACAGCCATGAGCTTACGCGTTGAGAACGCGCAGAAAACCTTGCGGGATCGCGTGACCGTATCGGGTATCGGTGTACATAGCGGCAAACCGGTATCGATGGCCTTGTGTCCGGCCGATCCCGACACCGGCATCGTCTTCGTGCGGACCAATCTTTCCGGTTCGGCCGATGTCGAGATCCCGGCTATTTCGTCCTCCGTCAGCGGCACCCAATTGTGCACGATCCTCGGAAATCCGGCGGGCGCCTTCGTGGCGACCGTGGAGCACCTGATGGCGGCTCTTTCGGCGATGGGGATCGACAATCTTTCCATTGAAATCGACGGCCCGGAAGCGCCCATCATGGATGGCTGCGCGGAAGCCTTCGTTGACGCGATCGATCAGACCGGCCTTGAAGTCCAGAAAGCCAAGCGGCGCTTCATCCGCGTCGTCAAGCCGATCCGGATCGAAGACGGCGATGGATATGCGGAGTTCCGGCCTTATGAAGGACGGCGCTTCGAGGCGATCATTGATTATGATTGTGAGGTTATCGGACGGCAGGAACTGGACGTCGAACTGACGGCCTCGTCGTTCCGCCGGGAAATCTCACGTGCCCGCACGTTCGGTTATATGCGGGATGTAGAGCGTCTGTGGGAAGCGGGCTACGCTCTCGGTTCATCGCTCGATAACTCCGTCGTTATATCCGAAGAGGGTGTGGTCAATCCGGAAGGCCTGCGTCAACCGGACGAATTCGTTCGCCACAAGATCCTCGATGCGATTGGCGATCTGGCCTTGGCCGGCGCCCCGATCCTGGGCCTTTTCCGGTCCTTCAAGGGCGGTCACCGGATCAACGCCCTTGCGCTGCAGGCACTGCTGGAGGATGAGAGCGCCTACCGGGTGGTGACATTCGGTGATGAGCGCGCCGAGCGCAGCGAAGGCCAGGCCGATGTTCTGCCCGGCTTGATGGCCGCGGCCTACGCACCGGACCGGTAAACAGGCGTCGCCACAGCTTGGCCACGATTGCGTGGTCTGGGGATGTGCCGGCATGAGCCGCTTTGCGTTTTGCGCAGAGTAGGCTAACAAAGCCGGCAGATGCATGATTCAGGCGTGTAACCATGAGCGAACGGTCCATCTCCAATTTTGCGATTTCCGCTGCCGGGTTTTCGGTGAAGACCCTTGCCGGTCTGCTGGTGGCTCTGTCGCTTGCCGGCTGTTCGTCTTTCCTCAACAAGGCGGATACGGACGAATTCACTGAAGCGGATCCGCCTGACCTTCTTTACAATCAGGGACTTGCCTATCTGAATGCCGGCGATATCAACAATGCCAGCAAAAAGTTCAAGTCGATCGACGAGCAGCATCCCTATTCGGAATATGCCCGCCGCTCCATGATCATGTCGGCCTATGTGAATTTCCGCCGCGGACGCTATCCGGAGACGATCAACGACGCGAAACGCTATGTCACCCTGTTTCCCGCCAGCGAGGATGCCGCCTATGCGCAGTATCTGATCGGCGAATCGCATTTCAGGCAGATTCCGGACGTAACGCGCGACCAGCAGGCTTCGATCCAGGCCATCCAGGCCATGAACCAGGTCATCGTCAATTACCCGGAATCGGAATATGCATCCGATGCGCGCAACAAGATCCAGATCGCCAGCGATCAGATCGCCGGCAAGGAGATGCAGGTCGGCCGCTATTACCAGGAACGGCGGGAATATCTGGCAGCGATCAACCGGTTCAAGACCGTGGTGAACGACTTTCAGTCGACGCGCCATGTCGAGGAAGCGCTGCACCGACTGACGGAATCCTATCTGGCACTGGGCATTGTCCAGGAAGCGCAGACGTCCGCTGCGGTGCTTGGCCACAACTTCCCGGACTCCAAATGGTATCAGGATTCCTATCGAATTCTCGGCAAGGGCGGCGTTGAGCCGAAAGAAAATCGTGATTCGTGGATGTCGCGCGCCTTTCGCAAGGTGAGCGGAGCCTGATAATATCCCGCTGGTCATGCTGGCGAATCTTACAGTTCAGGACATTGTTCTCATCAACCGGCTCGGTATCGATTTCGATGCCGGGCTTTCGGTGTTGACGGGCGAAACCGGCGCGGGCAAGTCGATTTTGCTCGACGCCCTGTCGCTAGCGATCGGTGCGAGGGGCGATGCGTCGCTGGTTCGATCCGGGATCCCGCAGGGGCAGGTGACAGCCCTTTTCGACCTGGCAGAGGATCATCCGGTCTTTGACTATCTGAAAGGCAACGATCTCGACGTTGAGACACCCCTGATCCTGCGCAGGGTGCAGACGTCCGACGGCAAGACGCGCGCCTTTGTCAACGACCAGCCGTGCTCGGTTTCCCTGCTGAAGGCGGTCGGTTCGATGCTGGTGGAGATCCACGGTCAGCATGATGACCGGGCGATGGTTGCTCCGGAGGAACACCGGCGCCTAGTGGACGCTTACGGCGGATTGGAGTTGGAGGCGGAATTCGCCGCCGATTGCCTGGCCAAGCTGAAAGGCCTGGAGCGCGAACTGCACCGGCTGACGGCGACGGTGGAAGCCTCGATGCGCGAGCTGGATTACCTGCAGGCTTCGGTTCAGGAGCTTGAGGCGCTTTCGCCGGAACCAGGCGAAGAGGAGCGGCTTGCCGAACGCCGGCAGGTTCTGATGCATTCGGAGAAGATCGCCGGAGATCTCAATGACGCATTCGACATGATCGGCGGCAACGCATCCTCCGTGCCCGACCTTTCCGCATTGCTGCGCCGGCTGGAGCGCAAGGCGGCGGATGTGCCGGGCATCCTGGACAATACGATTACCGCACTGGCGTCGGCGCTGGACAATCTGGAGGAAGTCCGCCTTTCGCTGGAAAGCGCCCAGCGGGATACGGATTTCGAACCGCATGAACTGGAAACCACAGAGGAGCGGCTGTTTGCTTTGCGCGCTGCCGCCAGAAAACATCAGACGGATGTAGACGGGCTACCGGCGCTGGCGGCCGATTACGCCTCGCGCCTTGCCGATATCGATTCCGGACGCGAACGGCTGGACGAACTGGAAGCGGCGATTGCGCTTGCCCGGGCGGACTATGTCAGCGCGGCGAAGATTCTTTCCCGCAAGCGCCACGACACGGCAACGCTGCTGGAAGAAGCGGTCAACGCGGAATTGCCCGCGCTCAAGCTCGATGCGGCACGGTTCATTGTCGACATCCAGACCGACCCGGATGCGGAGACGGCCGACGGCTTCGATACGGTTACATTCCATGTGCAGACCAATCCCGGCACGAAGCCCGGCCCGATGATGAAGGTCGCTTCCGGCGGCGAGCTTTCGCGTTTCCTGCTGGCATTGAAGGTGGTACTGGCCGACCGGGGTTCGGCCCCGACCCTGGTCTTCGACGAAATCGACACCGGTGTCGGCGGGGCGGTTGCCGAGGCGATCGGCCGGCGGCTCTCCCGGCTGGCGGAACGGGTCCAGGTCCTGTCGGTCACCCATGCGCCGCAGGTTGCCGCTCGCGCCGGGCACCATTTCCTGATCTCCAAGGATCTCAGTGACAAGAAGGACAGTGTTAAGACGATGGTTGAACCGATCGCGGCGGACGTGCGCCGGGAGGAGATCGCCCGCATGCTTGCCGGTGCGACGATATCGGACGAAGCGCGGGCGGCTGCCGACCGGCTGATCGCCGGAGAAGCCGCATGAGCGGCGACCGGACCCCGGTAGCAGATCTCAGCGAGGAGGAAGCGAAAGCGGAGCTGGCCCGGCTGGCCGATGAGATCGCACTTTATGACCGGCTCTACTATCAGGAGGATGCGCCGGCTGTTGACGATGCGGAATATGATGCGCTTCGGCAGCGGAACCTGGCAATCGAGCAGCGGTTCCCAAGCCTGAAGCGGACGGATTCGCCTGCTGACAGGGTTGGCGCCAAGCCGGCCTCGAAATTCTCCAAGGTCCGGCACAAGATTGCGATGCTGTCGCTCGACAATGCCTTCAGCGACGAGGATGTGGAGGATTTCGTAGGCCGCATCAGGCGGTTTCTGGGTCTGGAGGCGGATGCCAGTGTGGCCATGACAGCGGAACCCAAGATTGATGGACTTTCCGCGTCTCTGCGCTATGAGGATGGCCGTCTCACTGTCGGTGCGACGCGCGGCGACGGGACGGAAGGCGAGGACGTAACCGCCAACCTGAAGACGATCGACGGCATTCCGGTCAAACTGCCGGAGGGCGTGCCCGCCGTCGTGGAGGTTCGCGGCGAAGTCTATATGAGCCACGCCGATTTTGCCGAGCTCAACCGGCGCATGGAGGACACTGGGCGGGTTTTCGCCAATCCGCGCAATGCGGCCGCCGGTTCGCTTCGCCAGCTCGATGCGGCCATCACCCGCGAGCGGCCGCTGAAGTTCTTCGCCTATGGCTGGGGCGAAATGAGCGCCATGCCGGCTCAGACCCAGATGGGCATGGCGGAGGCTTTCGCGGACTGGGGATTTTCCGTCAACCCGCTGATGCAGCGGTTCACGGTGGCATCGGAACTGATCGCGCATTATCGCGAGATCGAGGCGCAGCGCGCCAGCCTCGGCTACGATATCGACGGCGTCGTCTACAAGGTCGATGATCTGGCACTTCAGGAGCGCCTTGGTTTTGCCTCGCGGTTTCCGCGTTGGGCAATCGCTCACAAATTCCCGGCGGAGAAGGCCAAGACCGTGCTGGAAGATATTGAAATCCAGGTCGGACGCACCGGGGCGCTTACGCCCGTCGCCAAGCTCCGGCCGGTAACCGTCGGCGGCGTGGTCGTTTCCAATGCGAGCCTGCACAATGAGGATTTTATCAAGGCAATCGGGCGCGACGGCGAGCCGATCCGCGAGGGCAAGGAGTTCCGCATCGGCGATACCGTTACCGTCCAGCGCGCCGGCGATGTTATCCCGCAGCTTGTCGATGTCGATCTGGACAAGCGTCCGGCCCATTCGAAATCCTACGAATTTCCCACCATCTGCCCGGAATGCGGCAGCGATGCCGTGCGCGAGCATGACGAGAAAACCGGCCGGATCGATGCAGTGCGCCGCTGTACCGGCGGTTTGATCTGCCCGGCCCAGGCAATCGAGCGGCTCAAGCACTTCGTCTCGCGCGGCGCGTTCGATATCGAAGGACTTGGCAACAAGCAGGTCGATGCCTTCTACAAGGACGGGCTGATCGCCCATCCATCGGATATATTCACTTTGCAGAAGCGTGACGGGAAATCGCTGAAGAAACTGAAGGATCGCGAAGGGTTCGGCGAGACCAGCGCGCGCAAGCTCTTCGAGGCAATCGATGAGCGCCGCAATGTCGAGCTTTACCGCTTCATCTACGGTCTCGGCATTCGCCATGTCGGCGAGGGTACGGCGAAATTGCTGGCTCGCAATTACGGCAACTGGACCGCGTTCGAGGCGGCCGCTCGGCAGGCGCATGACGAGAATTCGGATGCACGGGCGAATCTGATCGCCATCGATGGCATCGGCGAGACGGCGGTGGAGGCGATCGCCCAGTTTTTTGCCGAAGCTCACAATCTGGAAGAACTGGCTCGGCTCCTGGATGAGGTCAAGCCACAGGACGCCGAGGCCGTTGCCTCCGACTCATCGGTAGCCGGCAAGACAGTCGTGTTTACCGGTTCGCTTGAGCAGATGAGCCGCGACGAAGCCAAGGCGATGGCGGAACGCCTTGGCGCCAAGGTTTCCGGTTCGGTGTCGTCGAAGACGGACCTGGTGGTCGCCGGTCCCGGCGCGGGATCGAAGCTGAAGAAAGCGGAAGATCTCAAGATCGAGGTGATCGACGAAGATGGCTGGCTCAAACTGATCGGGCGCTGATCGCTGGTCAGGCCGATTGACTTCTTGGTTCAAAAATTTCAACAGGACAGGTCAATATTCCTGACTTATAAAACGGGATGTCTATGACTCCTTCTGATTCAAGCACTCGAAAGGCGCATTTCCGGCAGGGAATGACCGATATCCTGCCCGTTCTCGTATCGGCGGCGCCGTTTGGCGTGGTATTCGGTGCGCTCGCGGCGGAAAAGGGTATTCCCTTCGATCAGATCCTGGCCATGAGCGGATTGATGTATGCCGGCGCGTCGCAGATGGTCGCGCTGGAACTGTGGGGTTTCCCGCCGCCGTTCTGGACCATTGTGCTGGCTGTCCTGGCTGTCAATTTCCGGCACATTCTCTACAGCGCGTCGCTGGGACGGAAGATGCGGAACTGGCCGGTTTCGCGCCGTTTCTTCGGCTTCGGCTTCATGGTTGATCCGGTCTTTGCGCTGGCCGATGCGCAGTCGCCGACGCATCTGTCCGGCTCCTATTATGCCGGCATGACGGTCGTGCTCTATCCGCTGTGGCTTGTCTCCACCGCCATCGGCGCGCTGTTCGGCAACCTGATCCGCGACCCGCAGGTCTGGGGCCTGGATTTTATCCTCGCCGCCTATTTCACCGTTCTGGTGATGGGATTTCGCAGCCGGCCGAACGCCTTCGTTATTATCCTGGCGACCTCGCTCGTAGCCGTTCTCGTCTATCTGACGCTGGGGCCGCCCTGGCATGTCGCAAGCGGGGGGGTCGCCGGTATTCTGGCGGCTGCCGCACTTGTCAAACCGAAGCCGAAAGAAGAGCCCGATGCGGTTGTGGAGCAGGGTTCATGAGCGACAATATGCAGGCTTATCTGCTGATCCTGGCGCTGGCAGGCGCGACCTATGCCACGCGCATCGGCGGTGATATCGTCCTGTCACGCTTCAAGCATATCAATCCGCGCGTGGAAGCCGCACTGGATGCCGTGCCGATAGCCGTCATGACGGCGATCGTCGTGCCGATGGCGCTGGCAACGGGAATTGCGGAGACCTGCGCGGTAGCCGTGACGATTGCATCGTCTTTCCGGCTTCAGACCAATGTCAGCATCCTGGCGGGCGTTCTCACCGTCGTCGTGTTGCGGGCCTCCGGGCTTTAGGCCGTGCGGCGGCGCACGAACTGGAAGGCGCCGGCCAGCAGGAACAGGAGCGCCGCCGCCGCGATATAGAGTGTTGCCGCCGGCAGGCGTTCGAACAGTCCGAGTTTCTGGCGAAGGGCGGAGCGCTGGGCGATGATCTTTTCGTTCCAGCTTCCCTGGTACGTGCTCAGCGCATAGCTCAAGAGCCGGTCGGCCTGGGCGGGCTGACCCATTGCGTCCAGCGATTTGGCCATTTCAAGGCTGAGCAACTGCTGAAGATGTCCGTTGGTGTCGGCTTCGCGCACGGCCATATAGATCGCCATCACATTGACGGCGTCGGTATCGCGGCCGGCATTCTGGTATTGCCGGGCCAGGTGACGGACAAGCCCTGCGGACCGGTCGCCCGGGGAGCCTTTGTAGAAGTCTCCCGTATTGTCGTAGTGGAAATATTTGCCGACGCCATATTCCAGCAGTGGGATCAGTTCAGGATATTTCCGGTCGACATTGGGGTAGAGCGAAATCGCCGCGGCACTGATTTCATCGTTGGTCTGGTGGAAGGCATGGATGGCCTGAAAAAACGACTTGGCTTTCTTCTGGTTGGCGATCGATCTGTCCTGCCAGATCTTGTAGAGATCCCCGATGGACCGGATCTGTTGCGCATCGGTCTTGGTGAACCAGGCAGGATGGGCGCAGCATTCTGGGAAGGAGCGCAGCGGTACCCTGTAGTTCGGCTCTGCCAGCGCGGCAAAATCATATCCGGCGGCGAAAGCGTCTGATGATGCGGTGGCGCTGACAAACAGGCATGCCAGCAGCGCAAACAGCATTTTCCTGATCATTGTGTCGTCTCCGGTTCGGCAAGGGGACTCACGCTACGACAGGTGGTTTAATTTGGAATGAATCGGCCGGCAGGCTTCGGCGAGCCAGCGGCGTTCCGGCGCGCTCAGGCCGGGCCATCCCGACAGGGTGCCGAAGACGCGCATATGGTAACAATCGAGCCAGGCCCGCTCCGTCGGCGACAACAGCCCGGGGGCGATCAGTCGCCGGTCGATCGGTGCAAGTGTAATCGTCTCGAACGACAGCATGTCGCGATCACCGCCGGGGACGGGGGACGCTTCGCGCACGACGATCCGGTTTTCGATACGGATGCCGAACTCGCCTTCCAGATAGAAACCGGGCTCGTTCGAGATGATCATGCCGGGCTCCAGCGCGACATGACCGGTCTTGGCAATCCGCTGGGGGCCTTCGTGGACGGAAAGAAAACTGCCGACACCGTGACCGGTGCCATGATCGAAATCGAGGCCGGCCTGCCACAAGGCCTGGCGGGCGAGCACATCGAGCTGTGCGCTGCTGGTACCCTTCGGGAACC
>Ga0102947_1000436_pt1 | contig 14977 bp, 10 predicted proteins | sample SalPon2A_A_D2_MG_FD_78210 | JGI IMG/M metagenome (GOLD analysis project Ga0102947, IMG submission 78210) | Soil microbial communities from South San Francisco under conditions of wetland restoration - Salt Pond MetaG R2A_A_D2_MG | ecosystem: Environmental > Terrestrial > Soil > Wetlands | place... | reverse complement strand
TTCAACTTTGAGGAGATCCGCACACCGATCCTCGAACCGACCGAACTCATCGCACGCGGCGTCGGGCAACTCACCGATATCGTTTCCAAGGAAATGTTCGCTTTCGAGCGCGGCGACACCCACTACGTTTTGCGGCCCGAGGTGACGGCACCGGTGATGCGCGCCTACCTGCAACATCATCTCGACCAGCGGGGCGGGGCACAGAAGCTCTATTACATCGGCCCTTGCTTTCGAGCCGAACGTCCCCAGAAAGGCCGGTACCGCCAGTTTCATCAGTTTGGTGGCGAGATCATCGGCAGCGAAGAACCCCGCGCCGATGCTGAAATCATCGCGCTGATGATGGCAGTCTACCGGGCCTTTGGGATTGAAGACATGCGCCTGCGCATCAACACGCTGGGCGATGAGGAAAGCCGACCGCGTTACAAAAAAGCGTTGCAGGAGTACCTGGGGCAGTACCGCGACGAACTTTCGGAGACGAGCCGCCAGCGATTGGAAAAGAATCCCCTGCGTATCCTCGACACCAAAAACGAAAAGGAGCGCCGCCTTCTCGATGACGCGCCGCTGCTCATCGACTACATCGACGACGAGAGCCGTGCGCATTACGCAGAGGTCCAGATGCTGCTGGGCGACCTGGGTGTTAACTTCGAGGAGGATCCCTTTCTCGTGCGGGGATTGGACTATTACACGCGCACCGCCTTCGAGTTGGAAAGCGACAACCTTGGCGCCCAGAGTGCGCTAGCAGGAGGGGGGCGCTACGATTTGCTGGCGATGGAGGTTGGTAGCAAGCGACCGGTGCCCGCCATTGGCTTTGCAGCGGGGATGGAGCGGTTGTTTCTGGCCCTCGAAGCGCAACAGGCGGCCTTGCCCACCGCGCCGCCGCTGGATGTTTTTCTCGTGGCACTCGGCGATGAGGCGATGCGGTGGGTCTTCAGCGAAGCGCAACGGCTACGGAGCGAAGGGCTGCGCGTGGGTATTGATCTGAAAGGACGATCTATGAAAGCCCAGATGCGCGAAGCCAACCGCCAGGACGCCCGCCACACGCTCATTGTGGGCAAAGACGAACTCACCGCCCGGAAAGCCCAGATCAAACACATGGAGACCGGTGAGCAAACCGAAGTGGCCTTCGACAAGCTCGTGGCGCATTTGCGTGACCTCGCGGACTGATTGCCCGCGGAAACCCGATTTGGGTGCGTACGTCCAACCCTCTCTATGTCCCTTTGAAGCCAGGAAAGCGGGTGGTAAGAAAGGGACAGCGCGATAGCTCTTGCAGGCCTGCTCGCATTTCCTCTCTCCATTTTCTATTTCCTGAACTCCATCTATGTACCCTCGACTCAGCGATATCTTTCAGGATCTTTTCGGCTTTAGCCTGCCGCTCCCGATCTATTCGTTTGGGGCCATGCTGGCCGTGGCGTTTCTGGTGGCAGCCTGGTTGCTGCGCCAGGAGTTGAATCGGCTCTACCGGGTGGGGCGAGTGGGAAGTGTCACGGTGCCGGTGCCGGACGCCAAGAACAGCAAGAAAAAGCGCCGTGCCACCCAGCAGGCCAGCCCAGCGGCGTTGCTTAATACGGTGACCATCATTGCCGTGGTCGCTGGCATCATTGGATCGAAGCTGTTCCATATCCTCGAAAACCTCGACCAGTTTTCTAGCGATCCGCTCGGTATGATCTTCTCGACGGGGGGGCTGACTTTTTACGGAGGGCTGATCACGGCGGGACTTGCCATCGCGTACTATCTGCGGAAGAAGGAAGTCTCTTTGCTTGCCTTTGCAGATGCCGTCGCGCCGAGTCTCATGATTGCGTATGGAATCGGTCGCATTGGCTGCTATCTGGCTGGCGATGGTGACTGGGGTATTTGCTCCCATCTTGAGAATAAGCCCAATTGGTTACCCACATGGCTATGGACCGAGACCTTCCCGCGTAACATCATTGGGCCCGGCGAGCAACCCATTGACGTCATCCAGTACAATGTGGGCCAGGGCGATGTATGTGCAGGAGCGGATGGCGTTTTCCCCACCATGCTGTATGAGTTTGCGATGGCGGCGGTCCTGTTTGGCGTGCTGTGGGCTGTACGCAAGCATCCGTTCAAAAGCGGCTGGCTCTTTTCGTTGTATCTGGTTTTCAATGGCATCGAGCGCTTTCTTATTGAGCAGATCCGCGTCAATAACGAGTTCTTTTTCCTGGGGATGACCGTCACGCAGGCCGAGGTTATTTCAGTGTTGATCATCCTCACGGGTTTGATTGGGTTGGCACTGACAACCCGGAAATACATCGGCGACCCCGCTCATGATCAACCTGTCGAGGTATCGTCAGCGGTAGTTTAATTTCAGCATCGTCCGTTTTCCCTTCGGAGAAAGAGGCAATTGGTATTGCTGCCCGCTTCAGTTTTGGCTTGGCGAAGGGCGAGGCATTTCATTCTGACCTGCCGAGTGGTACACCCTACTGGCTATTTTCGTCGCAATTTTTCATCTTTCTACCAACATACTATCTCAATAATATTTGGAGAGCGAGATGCGAGGGTTCCAACTATTTTTGCTGCTGTCGTGCTGGGCACCCTTGGCCTGGGGACAAACCTCCGTCTCGGGGACCATTGCTGATGCGGAGGGTGAACAGATGCCGGTCGCCCATGTCGAAGTGGCTCCGTACGGCGGCGGGCGGTTTATGCCTGTGCAGATGGTAGCGGCCCAGGAGGGACACTATGATCTCACGCTTGGCAGCGAAGGGCTGTACAGGTTGCGCTTCATGGGGCCGCTTCATGGGGAGTTTAGTGTGGTCGTTTGGGTGGATGATACAACTCCTCTCACACTTGATGTGCAGTTGCAGCGCGACTGGATGGACCCGGATCAGTCCTACACGCGGGTCCTGACCGCACACCAGCAGTTTTCTTACGAGGAGGGCCTGACGCTGACAGAGCAGGCCGATGGCTCCTATGCCGCCGTCGTTCCTACACCCGACGATACGCTGGCCTATTACCTGGAAGGAGCCACAAGCCAGCACTATGCGAGGCTTGTCATGGCCGACCTCAGTGCCAGCACCTTTCGCTATCGAGGCAATGGAGAGTACCTGGCGCTACTCGCCAGTCCAGGTGACAGTACCACCGTCGCGCTGCGACCGAAGCAATTGGATACAGTGGAGCCGCCGGACGCCATAGCCACGTTTGGCGATGCAAACCCGCACGCCGCTGCCATCTGGGCCATGCTTGAACGTCTGGAGCAATCCTCGCCCTATACCAGCATGGCGATGATGCGCATGGGCCAGAGGGAGGAAGAGGAAGAGACCGCCAAGGAGCGAGATCGCAAAAACGTGATGCGGCAGGAGATGCTGGCGCTTGAAGTGGCTATCGACCAGGCCGAAGCGGGGTTCGAGCGCAAGGTGCTTCTGTACGAGTATCTGAGCCGGGGAGCCGTCGTGCCCGTTCAATGGTGGGGCAGCCGGTATCGCATGGTGTTCGGTGGGCGATTGGAGGGACCACCCGTGAAGCAGAAGTATGTGCAGGAAGCCCTCGCATCCATAGCGCCAACCTCACTGCTGTGGGGACTGCAACCGGTATTGCTGGCATCGTTGTTTGATCTGACCAACGATGCTCCAGAGGTCCTGCCTTATCTCGAAACCGTCATCGCCGAGCATCCCATGCTCTCGGTGCGGGAGGTTACCCTGCTGAATGTGTACCAGGAATTCTATGCCAGAGAGGGGTTAACCGATCGCGTGGCTGAGTACATTGCGCGTTATAAGGACATGACGGGGGACCGGAGCCGGTTTGATACGTTTCCGCAGGAGGAAGAACGCAACGTGGTGCCGGGGCGGCGGATGCCCGATCTGATGTCATGGAGTATGTACCAGCGGTTTAGCGCAGATTCTTTGAAAGGCAAAGTAGCGTTGCTTGACTTTACGAAGAGTGAGTGCGGGACGTGTCAGGCCGATCTGGCACAACTGCGCGAGGTGGCCGAACGCTACAGCGAGCAGGATTTGCAGATCGTCCAGGTCTCCCTGGACATGCCAACCTCACCTGCCGACTCTACCGACAACACTCCCTGGATTACGTTGCAAGGCGAGGATGGCTTCAACAGCCGCGTTGCTGTTGGTTTCGAAGTGATGCGCCTGCCCCACCGCGTGCTCATCGACCTCGACGGAGTCATTCTAGCTGTAGGAGAGAAATTGATGGGGGATCAGTTAATAGCTACATTGCGTGGCGTGTTTGAAGAGTAGCCTTTCCTATTGAACGTGCGCCAATTCGCAGGCATTTCACGCCTTCCTTTCGTCCATAATGTTCCGAAGGCGTATATTATCAAGCTGTTTCATCCCTGCTCCTGCATGTATGGTTGTAGGTTATCAGGTTATAGGTTGGCAGGTTTTTAGAACCTGTACCCTGCAACTTGCCAACCTGTAACCGTCTCAGCAGGGGCATGACGAGACTTCTTAACCAGTCATTCCACAGGGAGGCTATCCACTATGAACATGTACGAACTGACGTACATTATTAATCCGGTCCTCAGCGAGGACAACATCAAAGACATGGTGAGCCGGGTCAATAAGTACATCGAAGACAACGGCGGCTCCGTTAAGGACATCGACGAGTGGGGCTCGCGCCGCCTCGCGTATCCCATCAAGAAAAAGCGCAATGGTTATTACGTTAACCTGTATTTCGAAGCGCCCGGCGAACTGATTGCCCGCCTGGAGCGCGCCATGGAGATCGACGACAACCTCCTGCGGTATCTGACGCTGCGCATGGACAAGAACATGATCCGGCACTACGAGCAGCGCAAGCAGAAAGCAGCCGCTGCTACGGCAGACGCCGAATAAGCAGCCCACCGCATTTCCAAAGATATCTAAACCAGGAGACCCATCATGGCTAACGAGAAAGAAATCAATTACGTCGATTACAAGGACACCGAGTTTCTGGAGCGCTACATCAACGAGCAAGGCAAGCTGCTGCCGCGCCGCGTGACCAACACGTCGGCCAAGTTGCAGCGGCAACTGACCCGTGCCACCAAGCGCGCCCGCTATCTAGCCCTGCTGCCGTTTGTGGCCGACTCGGTCCGGTAAGCACGCCGGTGTCCTCGCGTCTGGGTAGCGGCGAGCGCTCCTCGCTGGCCCGGACCCATCGCATTGCAAATAAGGAAAGACCCATGAAAGTTATTCTACTTCAAGACGTCGATAACCTCGGCGAAGAAGGCGAGATTGTCACGGTGAAGCCGGGCTACGGGCGCAACTACCTGATTCCGAAAGGGCAGGCGTTGATCGCCACGAAAGGCGCGGTCAAGGCGCGCCACGAAGAGATGCGCCAGCAGGCCCGCAAACGTGCCCAGGCCAAAGACGACGCCGAAGCCCTCAAGCAGCAGATCGAACAGGGCGAAGTGGTCGTCGAAGCAAAGGTGGGCGAAGAGAATCGCATCTTCGGTACCGTCACCTCGCAGCAGGTAGCTGTGAAGCTGGCGCTGCAAGGCTACAACATCGACCGTCGCAACATTGAGTTGCTGGAAGATATTCGCATGATTGGTGTGTACACGGCCAACGTGAAGCTGCACTCCGATGTCACCGCACAACTCAAGGTGCGCGTCGTGCCAGAAGGAGGCGAAGCCGCTGACACCAGTGACGCAGCCGACACCGAAGCGGAAGCGACCGAAGAAGCCTAGCCGGTCCATCGCCGCAACATTTAGAACGGGGTATTCGTTAGGGTCTGAGCCTGCGGATACCCCGTTTTTTGTTTGATTACTTGCCGTGTAACGATGCGCCCGCATCATGCATCCTAACCGGGAGTTCCTTACCAATATGCCCTCTTGTATATCTATGCTGCGCACCTGCTCGGTCGTACTCTCCGTAATCTGGATCAGCCTCGCTGCCGGATTGGAGGTACAGGCCCAGAACATTGGTCCTGCCACGGATTACGTGCAGTGGCAAGCCCATGCAGAGCCTACTTCTGCCGCCGTAGGGGAGACAGTGAGCGTCGTGCTGCAGGCAACCATTGGTCCCGGCTGGAAGATGTATGCCATCGACTCACCACCGCCGAGCCGGGGCGTGAAGGTCGTCTTTGAAGATTCCCTAGTAGGCTTGATTCCGAAAGGAGAAATCCAGCAGATTGATCCGAAGAGAGGGTACGACCCCAACTTTAAGAAAGACGTCAGCTATTTCGAGAATCGGGCGGAGGTGTGGGGCGATTTTACTGTGGCGGAGGAGGCAGCGCCGGGCTCCCATGCGGTTGGCGGCACCATTCATTTCATGATCTGCAACGACCGGCTTTGTTTGCCGCCCACCCGTGTTTCGTTTACGACGAGCGTTGAGGTAGAAGGGGCAGCCGAAGTAGTCGATGAAGCCACCGTCGTCCCGCCGCAACCGGAGCCGTCCGAGCCCGCGCATCTGGAAGGGGCTGACACCTCGCGTGTGGCTCCTCTTTTTTCTACCAACGAACTACTTTCTCCGTCCGATTCGGCTGCGGCAACCGCGCCAGACGCGACCGGTGCAGAGGCTGAGGAAGCGGCGGCGGCATCAGCTCTCAGCACGGCTTCTGATGACTTCGGAACGGCGCGCTCAGGGGGGCTGTGGGCATTTCTACTGCTGGCTATGGGAGCAGGATTGGCGGCGCTCCTGACGCCGTGTGTCTTCCCGATGATTCCCTTAACGGTTTCCTATTTCACCAAACACAGCGAAGACCGCAGTGAGGCGATGCGCATGGCGCTGGTCTACGGGCTTGCGATCATCGTCACTTTTACCGGGCTGGGCGTGTTGATGGCGGTGCTCGTCGGGGCGGCAGGGGCGCAGTCCTTTGCGGCGAATCCGTGGGTCAACCTGTTCATCGGCGTCGTATTTGTCATCTTTGCTCTATCCTTGCTGGGGCTGTTCGAGTTGCGGTTGCCGTCGGGCTTGCTCAATTATTTCAACCGGCAGAGCAACGAACGGAGTGGCTACCTCGGCGTGTTGTTCATGGGGCTCACGCTCACGCTGGTGTCTTTCTCTTGCACCGCGCCTTTCGTGGGGGGGCTGCTCGCCGCTACGACGGCAGGCTCGTGGTCCTATCCGATCCTGGGCATGGTCGTCTTTAGCGCGACGTTTTCGCTGCCGTTCATCTTCTTTGCGCTGTTTCCGAGGGCGCTGAGTTCACTACCCAAGTCCGGCTCGTGGATGAACGTGGTAAAGGTGGTGCTTGGCTTCATCGAACTGGCCGCCGCCATCAAGTTCCTGTCGAACGCTGACCTCGTGTGGGGCTGGGGCCTGATCTCGCGGACGCTTGCCATTGCCGTTACGGTCGTGATTTTCTTCCTGGCAGGGCTGTATTTGCTTGGCAAACTCCCGCTCAAGCACGAGCCTGTGGCAGCGCACATCGGGGTGGGGCGGCTGCTGTTTGCCATCGCTTTCTTTGGCATGGCGCTCTACATGTTACCAGGGTTGCTCGGAGCACCGCTGAACAAGCTGGATGCCTACCTGCCACCGCGTCAGGCCCGCGATGTTAGCCTGCTCTCGCTGATGGGCAACGCCAGCAATGCCGTCGAAAACGAGGAAGCGTGGGTCGTCGATGACATCGACGCTGCGTTCGCGCAGGCACGGGTCGAAGGCAAGCCGGTGATGATTGATTTTACGGGGTATACCTGCACCAACTGCCGTGAGATGGAAGCCAATGTGTTTACGCGGCCCGAAATTGCCGAGCGGTTCCAGCGCCATTTTGTGCTGCTGCGGCTCTACACGGATGGCCTAGAAAAAGGCGAGGACTTCCAACGTTATCAACTCAAGCTGACTGGCACCGTCGCGTTACCCACCTACGCCATTGTCCATCCGGAGGCGCAGGACAAGCCGCTCTTGAAGATCAGCGGCACTGTGCCTACCGAGCAGTTTGCAGCGTTTCTGGATCAGGGGGCGTCTTCCTTTCTGGAAGAAAGCATCGCGGCGAAATAGCTGAGACATAGAAAAAGGGGCACCCGCAGCGATGCGAGTACCCCTTTGGCTTAGCTCCTGCAAGGAGTTATAGGCTGGGCAGGTTATTCAAGGTCGCCTTCCGGGTCAAAGGCGCGCTCCACTTCGTTGCCAGCATGGCGCATGTGGGCACCAAAGGTGGACAGGCTGGCAGCAAGGTCGCTCTGCATTTCCTGCCAGTTCTCCTCAGTCGTGTTTTCAAACTGCTCCCATTGCGTGGCCCATTCCTGGCGCTCCTGCTCCAGTTCAGCAATCTGTTCTTCATACTCGGCCTGTATTTCTGCGCTGGCATTGGCAGCTTTGGCCTCTAGCGCTTCCATCTCGCGGTCGAGTTCGGCGACTTCCTCATTGACGGCAGCCTCAAACTCCTCCCGTGTTTCGATGGTCTCGAAGCGAAGCTCGGTAAGGTCACGCTCGAACTCATTCCATTCGTTTTGTGCGTTGGCGCGGGCCTGGAGCCATTCCTCTTCGGTCTCAGCTTCTAGCTGATCAAGGTCCTGAGCGATAGCCATGCGCTCCTCGCGAAGTTCGGCAATCTCCTCGTTGTACTCGGCTTGCATCTCTTCGCTGGCATTGGCAGCGCGTGCTTCCAGTTCTTCCAGTTCGCGGTCTGCCTCTGTGAGCGAGGCATTCACAGTGTTGCGAAATTCCGTTATCTCCTCATCGAAGGCCGCCTCGGTGGCTTCACCGTAGTCTTCTACGGCTTCTTCCTGCATGTCGGTGCAAGCGGTGAACGAGAGCAACGTGATCATCAAAAGGGGTAAAAGTCGTTTATACATGGTAGTAGCCAGAGGGCTTGGTTGAGTGCTTGGGTGTCTGAGAATCATTGCCACTAGGCAAAGTTCTCAAGGTGAGGATGCCGCCTTTGCAGGTAGCATTGCGAGTTGAACAGGCCGGAAATAGGGGCGTTTCTGACCACTCGTGAGTAAGGTGTAACGCCACAGCGCCAATTGAAAAAACCTGGTAAACTAAAGGGGGTAGTACCCATAACGGAGGACGGCTTCATACGAGGCGGCATTCGTCAAGCGGCAAGTCACTTCGTATCTTGCCTGTCGTACTTCGCTTGTTTCATCAAATTCTATACGCCCCATCATGACGTATCAGCCCTTCGATCCTCCCCAGCGTACCCTGCTCGGTCCCGGTCCCTCCGATGTCGCTCCGCGTGTGCTGGCAGCTATGGCCCGACCCACAATCGGGCATCTCGATCCTGCCTTCGTCGGCCTGATGGATGAAATCAAGGCGTTGCTACAGGAAGCTTTCCAGACCGAGAACGCGCTGACGATGCCTGTATCAGGACCGGGGACAGCGGGTATGGAGTCGTGCGTTGTAAATCTTGTGGAGCCAGGCGACAAGGTGATCGTGTGCCAGAATGGCGTTTTTGGTGGACGGCTCAAGGCGATGGTCGAGCGGTGCGGTGGGGAGGTGGTGCTCATCGAAGACGAATGGGGCCATGCCGTCAGCCCGGAAAAACTGGAAGCAGCTTTGTATGCCCACCCGGATGCCCGCGTCGTAGCGTTTGTGCACGCTGAGACATCAACCGGAGTGCTCTCCGACGCCGAGACCCTGGCTGGACTGGCACGGTCACACGAGTGTCTGGTCATTGCCGATGCTGTCACCTCTCTAGGTGGCTCCCCACTCCGCGTCGATGCATGGGGGCTAGATGCCGTTTATGCGGGATCGCAGAAATGCCTCTCCTGTACGCCGGGGCTGTCGCCTATCACGTTTAGTGACAGGGCTGCCGATGCGGTTAGAAATCGCTCAACGCCTGTGCAGAGTTGGTTTATGGACGTGAGCCTCGTTATGTCGTACTGGGGTACTGGCTCGAAACGGTCGTATCATCACACCGCTCCGATCAACGCGCTTTACGCATTGCACGAGTCGCTTCTGATGCTGCATGAGGAAGGCGTGGAGCAGGCATGGGCTCGGCACCAGCGTAACCATCTCGCGCTACGGGCCGGGTTGGAAGCACTTGGCATCCAGTACTTTGTAGCCGAGGAAGCCCGAACACCTCAACTCAACGCCGTCATTGTGCCTGAGCATGTAGATGAGGTACGGGTGCGCTGCCGCCTACTTGAGGAGCATGGTCTGGAGATTGGGGCAGGGCTCGGGGCGCTGGCTGGCAAAGTCTGGCGCCTCGGATTAATGGGCTTCAGCAGCCGTCCCGAAAACATCGTGCGTTGCCTGCACGCGCTTGGGAGCACGCTGGTGGAGGAAGGCATATCAGTGTCGCCGACGGAAGCGGTGCAGGCCGCGCAGCAGGTGCTGGCAACCGCAGCGGCTGCCTAGAAAGCTCATCTGCCTGTTCAAGGGGTTGCTTGCTGATATCTTCCGGGGAAGGATGATTTTCGATGCTGGGAGCCAGCGCAATAACGACAAGCACTACAAACGACAGGATAAGATGGATGCGCCCCTTGCGGCTCTGGTCGGCGACGAGCTCTTCGGCGAAGAAAGGGAGCCGGATCGGCAACACCATCATGAAGACAAGGACCGGACAGAGGACGAAAAAGCTGATGAGGTCGTACCAGCCAGCGGTGGGCAGATGAATGGTGAAGCGGCCCACACCGGCTTCCCAGATGGTGCCGTAAGCAATACACGAAAACAGCAGCAGTCCCAGATCGACCCACAGCGCTTCCCGTGCTGTCAGCGGGGTTGGCTTTTTGCCAGGTCGAACCAAGGCCGTTCCCAGCGCCAGTTCCTTGACGACGATGATCGGCATGAGAACGGAGCGGTCGACGGCGAGGCCGACGGCCAGCGAGGCATGGATGCCCAGTATGACGCTGACGACCATGTGAAAAATCCAGACCAGAAATACGACAGGTGGTAGATCGCGGTCGCTACGGGCAAAGACATCGCGCATCTTGCGGGGCAGGACGACGGCTTCTATCCCCATCACGACGAGGAGCAGCACCCCAAAAACCAGGCTGGGCGTTTCATGCTGGAAAATCTCCGAAGCAGTCGCAACGACGAACGGCTGCAACGTCAGCAAATAGACGACAAACAGCAGATTGTACGCCATTCCGCGATACCCAAAGGTGTACCAGGTATCGTCTTTTGACATAGGGAGGAGGGCGGAAGGCGTGAACATGAAAAGAGAATAAGGAGGAGACCTTCACTCTTTCTCGCGCCATGTCTCTCTTATTTGGACCATTGGATTGCTATCCATGCTGTCAGGTAATATCCCTAAAGAGGCGGGATACGTTCTGACTACAACCCCGACCGTGGAGCCCCATCGCCCCAGGAGGTGCTCAACTCGTGCAGGGCTTCCAGCGTGGCCTGCTTGGGGAGAAGGGGAGTGTCGTTGGCGAGCGCGAGGGTAGCATCCAGAGGGATGATGGGGAAATGCTCAGAGTCATCGGCAAGCAGGCGTAGGGCTGCGGCTGGACGGGCGTCGTTTTCGTTATCAATGACCCACTGGGCATGACATGCCAGGTAGGTTTGTTCCAGGGCACGTCCCAACGCGAGGGCAAAGCGCCGTGCTCCTGATTCGAGCACAGCACGGCCCTGGATGTGGGCACGAACGAGCCATTCATCAGCCTGTTCGAGCATGCTCTGGGCGTGCTGCATCATAGCTGACAGGACGGGTTCGCTGACGGTTTGGGCACAGCGTTCCATTTCGGCACGCAGCACATCCAGGCCGCCAACCTCATCGATAGCACGGAGCGTATCGAGCGCTAGCACGTTAGTGGTGCCTTCCCAGATGGGCAAGACCTGGGCGTCGCGGAGCAGGGCAGGTAGGCCGGTGTCTTCTACATAACCGGCGCCCCCGAACACTTCAATGACTTCGCTGAGGACGCCTACCGCCTGCTTGCCCGTTGTCAGCTTGGCGATGGAAGTGAGAATGCGCAACAGCGTATTCTTTTCCGTACTCGCCCGCACCGTGAAGTCGCCGGCTTCGGTTTCGCCCAGCAGTTCGGCAACGCGAAAAGCCAGATGAAAAGCGCCTTCGTACGTGGCTTGCTGCTGGGCAAATGTATCGGCATGCAGGGCTTGTTGATCCAGCGTTTTGCCAAAGACGTTGCGCTTGTGGGCATAGCTTCGGGCCAGGGCCAGCCCCCGCCGCATCAAGGCGACGGCTGTAATCGCATTCCAGACCCGTGCAATGGTAAGCATGGGCACAAGAGCCCGTACCCCGTCCCGCAATCCATGTACCGGCCTGGCAGGGGTGCCGTCCATCACCACCTCCGCCGTTGGGATTTTCCGGGTGCCTAGTTTATCTTTGAGCCGTTCGATGCGGATGTTTTGCAACCGTCCCTCGTTGTCGCGGAGGACTACATAGAAAAGCGCAAGGCCCTTGCTCTTCTCAGGGTTGCCCTCGGGGCGCGCTAGCACCAGCGCGATCTGCGACGTTATCCCAGAGACAAACCATTTCTGCCCATAAAGTCGCCAGTCGCCCTTTTCGTCCTGCCGAGCGATGGTTTCTATCTGGCTCACGTCCGAGCCGCCCACCCGCTCCGTCATCCACTGACCACTCGTCCAGAAGTAATCCGGGTTGCGGGTCGTCAGTTGGGGCAGGGCGTCGAGGAGGAGGGTATTGTTGCCAGAGGCCAGGAGCGTACGCGCAGCCCCGTCAGTCATAGCCAGCGAGCAACTGTAGAAATCGGTAGCCGGGGCAAAAAGGTAGGCGAGAGCAAACTGGTGAATCCGCGAATAATGCTCATGCTTCTGCTCATAGGCCGTAGCGATGAGGCCATACTCTGCCGCGAGCCGCTCGGCTTCTTCCCATACACGGGTCACAGCCACCGTGTCGATCCGTTCGCCCCACGGACTCCAGTTGGTAAGGGTGGGTTCATTGAGCCGGTCGGCCTGTTGCAACGCGTAGAGTTTGCCGCCTGCCAATGCCCCCAGATTCTGTAACTCTTCTTCGATCTCATTCAACACGGCGTCCGGCAGCACCCGGCGCAGATAGGAGCGCAGGACCCGGTCGTCGTCGTATTGATTGCCCAGTGCTGGGGGGGACTGCAGAAACGGCATTATAGCAGATAGTTACTTTAGCAAACGCCAAATTGTACAAGGCTAAGATCAAAGATACCTATTGACTCGCGTAATTCTACAATAATTGTCAATGATGAATAGATTTTCTTGTGGAGGTATTTTTCTCGGACTTGGACAGAAAACAAACAAAAAGGGCTGCCTGCATCGTGCAAGCAGCCCTTCCTGCATTGTTAATAGAAGACGAGATCAGTTCACCACGACGGGTTCGGTCGTCTTCTCGAATCCGTTGCCGGGCGGAAGAGGCCGGATGCGCTTTTCGGATTCGGGGATGGTGAAGAAGTCAACCGGATCGGTCAGCGGCTCTTCTTCGAGTACCAGATCCATCACCTCGTCCATCCGCTTGAGATAGGTGATCTCCAGCCCGTCGAGCGCGTCGTCTTTGATCTCTTTGATATCCTTCTCGTTTTTCTTTGGGAGCAGCACCTGTTTGATCCCGGCGCGCTTGGCGGCCAGCACCTTCTCTTTGATACCGCCAACGGGAAGCACGAGACCACGGAGCGTAATCTCGCCGGTCATAGCGAGGCAGTCCCGCACCCGGCGCTGCGTGTAAATCGAGGTCAGCGCGGTTAGCAGCGCCACGCCTGCCGAAGGCCCGTCTTTCGGGATGGCACCGGCGGGGATGTGAACGTGCAGATCCCAGTAGCGAAACGCATCCTGTGGAATATTTAACGCTTCAGCCTGACTCTTGACGTATGAGAGCGCCGCCTGGGCCGACTCTTTCATCACCTCGCCAAGCTGGCCCGTTAGAATCAGGCGACCGGAGCCCCGAGAGACCGACGCCTCAATGAAGAGGATGTCGCCGCCCACAGGCGTCCAGGCCAGGCCCGTCGCCACGCCGGGCACTTCAGTCCGCTCTGCTACGTCGCTGAAGAACTTCCGGGCTCCCAGGTATTCTTCAATCTCATCGGCCTGTACCGTTTCGGTCTCCACCTCATCCACAGCGATTTTCTTGGCAACGCCGCGTGCGACCGAGCCAATGGTGCGCTCCAACTGCCGCACGCCCGACTCGCGGGTGTAGCCGTCGATGATCAGGCTCAATGCCTCATCCGAGAGCGAGAATTGCTCCGGTTTGAGGCCGTTGCGCTCGGTCTGGCGGGGGACGAGGTACTGCTTGGCAATCGCCAGTTTTTCATCCTGGGTGTAGCCTGTGATTTCGATCAACTCCATGCGGTCTCGGAGCGGGGCCGGAATCATCTCCAGGTAGTTCGCCGTCGCGATGAAGAGGATCTTGGAGAGGTCGTAGTCGATCTCCAGGTAGTGGTCGTTAAAGTTGTTGTTCTGCTCCGGGTCCAGCACTTCGAGGAGGGCACTCGACGGGTCGCCCCGGAAGTCGGAGCCGAGCTTGTCTACCTCGTCGAGCATGAAGACCGGGTTGGCCGTGCCTGCTTTCTTAAGGCCCTGCAAGATGCGTCCCGGCAGCGCGCCGACATACGTACGGCGGTGGCCCCGGATCTCGGCTTCGTCGCGCACGCCGCCCAGGCTCATGCGCACAAACTCGCGTCCAAGTGCACGGGCGATGCTCTTGCCGAGGCTGGTTTTACCGACGCCTGGCGGGCCGTAGAAGCAAAGGATGGGCGCTTTCATGTCGCCCTTGAGCTTCAGCACGGCGAGATATTCGAGGATGCGCTTCTTGACCTTTTCGAGGCCATAGTGGTCTTCGTCGAGTATTTTCTCGGCGTGCTTGATGTCGAGGTGATCCTCCGAATACTCCTGCCACGGCAGGTCGAGGATCCAGTCCACGTAGTTACGGGTGACGGCGTAATCAGGCGCGGCGGGGTTGATGCGGGCGAGCTTTTTGATTTCCTTCATCACCGTCTCGCGGGCGTGCTCCGGTAGCTTTTTTTCCTCGGCACGCTCACGCAGTTGCTCTACTTCGGCAGGGCCTTCGCCTTCGCCCAGTTCCTCCTGGATGGCCTTCATCTGCTGGCGTAGGAGGTATTCGCGCTGCTGCTGGTCCACATCGGTTTTGACTCGCGAGCGGATCTCCTCGGAAAGCTGCAACACCTGGATCTCCTTGTTGAGATGCTCCATCACCAGATTGGCGCGGTCTACCAGCGAGATGGTTTGCAGCAACTCTTGCTTGTCCT
>Ga0102947_1000435_pt1 | contig 14988 bp, 12 predicted proteins | sample SalPon2A_A_D2_MG_FD_78210 | JGI IMG/M metagenome (GOLD analysis project Ga0102947, IMG submission 78210) | Soil microbial communities from South San Francisco under conditions of wetland restoration - Salt Pond MetaG R2A_A_D2_MG | ecosystem: Environmental > Terrestrial > Soil > Wetlands | place... | reverse complement strand
CGAGCAGTTCTCGCCGGTGGGGCCGATGCAGTTCGTGTGGAACGGCCACACCTTCCCCAACGGCACGCTGACCGTGGAGATCAACAGCGGCGGCAACGGCAACGCCTCGGTGGCGGTGGACACGGTGGGCACGGTGGGCATCACCACCGGCGGCCGCGCCAACCGGGACGGCATCGGCGCCGTGGTCTCCTACGCCAACGCCGCCGGGATCTCCACCCTGCGGCCGGTGGTGGGAGGCTCCAGCTACGCCTCCCAGGACGCTCTGGAGCTGGTCTTCGGCACCGGTGACCACCGCGGCGCCACCGGCGTCGTCGAGGTGCTGTGGCCCGGCGGCGTGCGCAACCGCCTCTACGGGGTGAAGGCCGGGGACCGGGTGAGCTTCCCGGAGATCCCCTGCGGCTTCGACGCCGGGTGGGCCAGCTTCGGCGCCTATCGAAGCTGTGTCTCCACCGCCCTGGACGAGCTGGAGCAGGCCGGCCTGGTGAGCGGCGCCGAGTCGGCACGGCTCTACTCCAGCGCTCTCAAGGCGTTCAACGACCCAAGCTGAGCCGCGCTCAGCTCGTCTCACCCCGGCCGCGTGCCACCGACTGCCCGGTGGCCGCGGCCGGTTTTCGTTGCCCCCATCCCAGCCGTCCCGGGATCTCTCACCTTCGGGCCAACCCGCATTGCTCACAAGCCTTCTGCTACGAAGTTTGTGAGAAATACGGGCTAAACTGTGCCACCTATGCCCAGTGAACCGCCCGACCCGACCCCCACCGCCTCCCCGACCGCCGACTCCAACCTCGACGTCGCCGCCGTCGAGGCCTACCTGACCCATCTCCAGGACACCATCTGCACCGCCCTGGAGCAGGCCGACGGTGAGGCGCGCTTCCAGGAAGACCGTTGGCACCGGGAGCAGGGGGGCGGCGGCCGCACCCGCATCCTGGCGGGCGGCGGCCTGTTCGAGAAGGCCGGGGTCGGCTTCTCCGACGTCCATGGCGACGAGCTGCCCGGCACCGCCTCGGCGATCCGCCCGGAGCTGGCCGGCCGCACCTTCCGCGCCATGGGCGTCTCGCTGGTCCTCCACCCCTTGAGCCCCTACGTCCCCACCACCCACGCCAACGTCCGCTTCTTCGTCGCCGAGCGCGAGGGGGAGGCGCCGATCTGGTGGTTCGGGGGAGGCTTCGACCTCACCCCCTACTACCCGTTCACCGAGGACGCGGTCCACTGGCACCGCACCGCCAAGGCGGCCTGCGAGCCGTTCGGGGACGAGGTCTACCCGAAGTTCAAGCGCTGGTGCGACGAGTACTTCTACCTGCCCCACCGGGACGAGACCCGGGGGGTGGGGGGGCTGTTCTTCGACGATCTGTCGGAGTGGGGCTTCGAGCGCAGCTTCGAGTTCCAGCGGAGCGTCGGCGACCACTTCCTGCCGGCCTACCTGCCCATCGTGGACCGGCGGCGGGGGATCGAGTGGGGCGAGCGGGAACGGGCGTTCCAGTTGTACCGGCGGGGGCGCTACGTGGAGTTCAACCTGCTATATGACCGGGGGACGAAGTTCGGGTTGCAGTCGGGGGGGCGGAGTGAGTCGATTTTGATGTCTTTGCCGCCGTTGGTGCGGTGGCAGTACGGGTTTGAGCCGGTGGAGGGGACGGAGGAGGGGCGGTTGTATGAGGATTTTTTGCGGGCTCGGGACTGGTTGGGCGAGGGGTGAGGCTAGGGGTGAGGCTAGGGGTGAGGTGAGGCACAGGCGGGACGGAGCAAGGGCAAAAGGGAGTGGTGAAGTGGGTGGGGTGCCTCGCGGAGATGGGGGCGCCTAACGGGTGTCGGCGGCTGCGCCGCCGATCCGGGCGATGAACTGTTCTCCTCCAAGCCCCTCCCACCCACCTCTCCCGACCGATAGAGCCTTCGGAACGGACCCCGTTGCAATCCACCGGGCTGCACCCTGTCACCCCCATCTCCGCGAGACACCCCACCCGAAGAACCACCGCCTCAAGCAGAAGCGCGAAAAACTGCGGCGCTCAGATTGGCGGGGTCTCAGCTTGGGGGGATCTCAGGATGGAAGACCACCACCGGCACATGGGGAGGAGGAGGGAAAAACTGCGGGGATCTGGGGGTGTATGAGGGTCGGGCGGGGCGTAGCTTGGGGGAGCTACGACCCGCCCCAAAGGGGACATCTAGCCTGTGTTTCTCACGAAGGCTGGTGCGAAATGCTGGCTAGTTGCGCTCCAGCTCTACTTCGAGCTCGACGACCTCGCCGGGCTCGACTTCGAAGCGGACCTCTTCTCCGGCGTGGCCGGGGCGGACGATGGAGAGCTCGTGCTCGCCGGCGTCGATGGTCAGGCCGTGGGAGAGGCGCATCAGGTCGGCGGCGGTGCCGAGGAAGCGGCCGTCGAGGTAGATGGAGGCGTCGGGAGGGGCGACGATGAGCTGCAGGCTGCCGAATTCGCCGGACGGCGTCTCGTAGCCCGGACCCTCTTCGTAACGGTCACCTTCGCGCTGACGGATGTCCTCGCTGCGCCGGCGCCAGTCGGCTTCGGCGCGGGCGTCGGCCTCGGCCCGGGCGCGCATCTCGGCGTTCCTGGCCAGGCGGTCGTCACGGCGATCGGTGGGCACCGGGAACAACTCCTCCGGCGGCGTCGATTCGCCGCGCTCCAGGCGGTCCTCGACGTCGAGCACCACGCTGGGCAGGATCTTGTACTCCCGGGCGATGGTGCGCCGGCCCTCGGCGAAGAAGACGAAGTGGTAATCACCCCGCTCCAACCAGAGGTACTGGGGCCAACCATCGAAGTCGTCGGCGGTGCCGATGTACTGACCATCGAGGTAGATCTGGGTGTCGCCCGGCTTCAGGTCCAGGTCCAGGGCACCCATGGTCTCGCGCACCTGGGAGGCGTAGTAGGGCACCCGGTAGGGGCCGCGGTAGTTCGGCGGGTAGTCGTAGTAGGTGTGGGGATAGCCGTGGTACGGGTACGCGTGGGGCCAGTCGTACCAACCCCAGTAGCCGAACCCCAGGTGCCAACTGTAGCGGTAAGGGTTCCAGCCGTAGGAGTAGTACCCACTGCGGTAGGGGTAGTAACCGTTGCGATAGCCGCGAGAGGTATGGTGACCGCGGTAGCGGTAGTCGCGGCGGTCGTTCTCGATCACCCGGGGCGAGGAGCCGGTGCCCGGGCGGGTGCGCACCGCAGGGCCACGACGGTCCCGGGGCGATGAGCCGCGCACCGAGGACGGTTGCTGGCCACCGGAGCTGCCACCCCGGGCCGCCGGCGGCGGCGAGGAGGGGCGGGAGGGGGGCGGGCTGGTGCTAGTGCTGGTGCTGCCACTGGACCCCTTGCTCTCCGGCGGCCGGGTGCGGCGGGCCTGGGCGTCGGCGGGTAGCGCCGTGGCCAGGGCCATCAACAGGGCCACCGCCACGGCCAGGAAGGTCCGTGCGGCGAGCCCGGCGTTGAATCCCCGCCGTCGGCGGACGTCACGCTGGATCGTGTCTTCGCTCTTCATGATGATCTCTCCGTTTTCCATTGGCACCCCCCACAAATTCACACCCTCTACAACCATATCGCCTCGCCGCACGCCAGCGCCTCAGAACTTGCCGGCCCGGCGGTCGGCCCATCCCCGTTGGAGGCCCCGGATGTAGTGAAATCGCAGGGTTTCGTCCCACCAACGAGGCAGCTTCACAGGTAGAAACTGCAAGGCCCGGACCACGTTCTCGCGCAGCCGGTGGGGCAGCGCCGGAGGCAGCGGCGGCGGACCTTCCGGACCGAGCCCGAGGAACGCCCCCAACTCCGGGTGCAGACGGTGGAAGACCACCGCCGAGTAGCCCGCCTTCTCCTGGCGCGCGGCGAAGCGCTGCAAAGTGGTGGGATGGTCGTGGGCGGTGACCGCCCCGGGCTCGTAGACCAGGCGCAAGGAATGCCCCCGCAGGCGGTAACCCGCCTCGATGTCCTCCCAGGCGGGATAAGGGAAATCGAGGTTGAACGGCTCCGCCAGGAGGAGCTCCCGGGGGAGCGACAGGTTGGAGGTGTAGAAGAAGTTGAAGGGCACGTCTTCCGGGTCGTCGATCAGCGCGTAGCCGAACTGCAGGCCGTGCTCGTTGATGTAGCGCAGGAACGGGTTCAGGCGCATGCGGGGGTGCCACCCCGTGTAGCCGACGACGGCGGTGGGCCGGGGATCGTCCCGGCGCGCCCGGTGGGCCCCAAGGTGGGCCGCCAGCCATCCCGGAGAGGGGACGGTGTCGTCCCCCAGAAAGGCCACCAGCGGCCCCCGGGCCGCCTCCACGCCGGCGTTGCGGGCGGCGGCGGGGCCGCCGTTGGCCTGCGAGAGGACGCGCAACGGCGGCAACCCCGGGGGCCGCTCGGCGGCACGCCTTGCGAGGAAGGCGGCGGTGGGATCGCCGGAACCGTCGTCCACCACCACCACCTCGTACCCCCCCGGCGCCAGCTCTTCCGGCAGTTGCTGACCATCGACGGCGTCCAACACCTCCGGCAGCACGTCCATGCGCCGGTAGGTGGGGATGACGACGGAGACCGAAGGGGAGACCGTGGGCACGGCGGGCTCGGAGGACGGGTCGGCGGGGGACGGGCGGGTCGGCACGACGGAAGACTACCGGATCGCCGTGCGACCCCCGGGGGCCGCCGGTTTGGCCGCGGCGGGGTAGGATCGCCGGCATGACCCACGTCCTGGTGCTCAAGGCGGCGAACCCCGCTGGGGAAAGCTCGCCGGAGATGCGCTACCTCCTGTCCGACCTCCTCCTCCAGGTGAGGCGCGCCTTCGGCGCGGCCACGCTGCTGGTGGTGGGCGCGGAGGAGGGCGCCGGGGGCAGCGACGGCGCTGCGGCCACCCTGGTCGGTCATCTCGAAAGCGACGACTTCAGCCACGCCCTGCTCCTCGGCCCGGGGGACGTGCTGCTGCGGGTGCCGTCGCTGCGGCGCATGGCGGCGGTCTGCGAGACGGCAGCGGCGCACGAGGGGGGGGCCGACGGCGAGGCCACCGCCGCGGTGGCCCGGCGCCTCGCCGTCACCGACCTCGCCGCCGGCGTCGAGGTCTACACCCTGAGCGACTTCGAGCGCCTGGAGGAACGGTACCTGGCACCGGGCAGCGGGCCGGCGGCGCCGCCGCGGGCCGGCACCACCCTGGGCGACCTGCGCCCCGCCACCCTGGTCACCGCCGCCGGCCTCCGCGCCCTCCTCGCCGCCCATCCGCCGGAGGCGCTGGTGGGAGGCCCCGGGACGGACGACGGAGCCCCCATGCCCGACGGGGTGACGGCGGTCTCCGCCGGCCTCTGCCACGAGTTCATCGACTATTACGGCGAGGTGCGCGCCGACGTCGCCCCGTTCCTGCCGGAGGGGGCCCGGGAGGTGGTGGAGGTCGGGTGCGGCCGCGGCGCCACCGGCCGCTACCTGCAAGACGAGCTGGGCTGCCGGGTGACCGGCGTCGAGCTCAACCCGGTGGTCGGCGGCGAGGCGGCGGGCCACCTCCACCGGGTGGTCATCGGCAACGTCGAGGAGCCGGCGACGGTGGCCGAACTGGAAGCCGGCCTGGAGAGCGGGGCCGGCTTCGACGCCCTCCTCGCCCTGGAGCTCTTCGAGCACCTGGTGGAGCCGGAGCGCTTCCTCGCCCGGGTGCGGCCGCTGGTGCGCCCGGGGGGCCGCATCATCCTCTCGGTGCCCAACGTCGGCCACCACTCGGTGGTGCGGGATCTCATGGCCGGGCGCTGGGACTACCTGCCCATCGGTATCCTCTGCTATACCCATTACCGCTTCTACACCCGGCGCACGCTGGCCGATTGGCTGGCCCGCTGCGGCTTCCCCGACGCCAAGCTGGTGGCGCAACGCACGCCGCCACCGGACTGGCTGCCGGTAACCGGTGGCGAGGCGGGCGACGGCGGATCGGCCGGCCTCGGCCTGCCGCTGGACGCGGAGAGCTTGACGACGAAAGGCTTCTACGCCCTCCTCGACGTTTGAGGGCGGCAATTCTCAAGATCGGCGAGGGCCGGGGGGAGGAATAGAACCCCGCCCCAACCGTAGTCGTATCTGTGGAACACGAAATGACACTCGACACGCCCATCGTGGGACCGGCCCGGGACGCGGAGAAGAAAACCCGCGGGCGGGGGAAAGCCTCGCCTACGGCGACCGCTCCCAGCGTGGCGGCGGGGGTCGATCTGGAGGAGGCGACGGACCGGCAGTTGGTGACCTGGACCCGCCGCGGTGACCTGGCGGCCGGCGACCTCCTGGCCCGCCGCTGCCGCCGGCCGGCCTATCTCCTGGCGCTCCAGTTGATGCGCAACCCGGACGACGCCATGGACGTGGCCCAGGACGCCATGCTCCGCTTCTTCTCCACCCTGGACCGCATCGACAAGGGGCGCCCGGTGCGCCCCTGGCTCTACGCCATCGTGCGCAACCGGGCCCGGGACCTGATGCGCCGGCGCCAGGTCCGCCGCCACGACCCCATCGCCGCCGACGACCCGGAGGGCGGCGTCGAGCTGGTGTCGGCGGCGCCCCGCCCCGACGCCGACGCCGAGCGCGCCGAGCTGCAACGCCGGGTCTGGAGCGCCCTGGCCCGGCTCTCCGAGGGCCACCGCGAAATCCTCGTCCTGCGGGACTACCAGGACCTTTCCTACGAAGAGATCGCCACCGTTTTGAAGATCCCCATGGGCACCGTCATGTCCCGGCTGCACCGGGCCAGGAAGGCGCTGCGAGACCAACTGATCGGCGACGAGGGAACCTCCGCGCCATGACCGACCGCACCCAGCACCCCACCGCCTCTGCACCCTGCGGCCGCCGCTTCGCCGAAGAGCTGTTGTCCGGCTACCTCGACGGCGCCTTGACCCAGGGCGACCGCCAGCGCGTGCGCCTGCACCTCGAGGACTGCCCCGACTGCCGCGCCCGCTTCCAGGAAATGACCACCCTCAGGGAGGCCACCATGACGACGCGATTCGCCATCCCCGCCGACGACCAGTGGGACGAGACCCCCCGCGGCGCCCTCAGCCTGTGGAGCCGGCGCCTGGGCTGGGCGCTGGTCGTCACCTGGGCCGCCGGCCTGGCCTGCTTCCTCCTCTGGCAGATCGCCGCCGGTCCGGAGAGCCTGCTGGAGAAGACGGTCATCTTCGGCGGCATCCTGGGCGTCGTGCTGCTCTTCATCTCGGTGCTGTCGGACCGCCTGCGGGCGATTCCCACCGACCGTTACACCCAGGTCCACAAGTAGCCCTCCCCGCCCCCTAAAACGACGTCCCGGAAACCGAGGCTCCCACCATGATCATCGTCACCACCCCCGACATCCACGGCAAATCGATCAACCGCACCGTCGGCCTGGTCCGCGGCAACACGATCCGCGCCCGCGCCGTCGGCCGGGACATCACCGCCGCCTTTCGCAACCTGGTGGGCGGCGAGGTCTCCGAGTACACCAAGCTGTTCGCCGAGGCCCGGGAGCAGGCGCTGGACCGCATGGTGGAGGAGGCCGACGAGCTGGGCGCCAACGCCATCGTCAACGTCCGCTTCACCACCTCCATGGTGATGAGCGGCGCCGCCGAGCTGATGGCCTACGGCACGGCGGTGGTGGTGGCGGACAACGGGGAGTAGCCCGGCCGGCACCGCTGTAACCACGTCGAGGACGCCGACCGGCTTGCAACGCAGCAGACGCGGGCATATTCGGACTCGTAGCAGAAGGCTGGTGAGAAATGCGGGCTAGCGATCGAGGGTGAAGCGGGTGGACAGCTCGTAGTAGACCGGCACCGGCCGGCTGTCCACCAGGGCCGGCTCGAAGTGCCAGTCCTTGACCACCTGGGCCAGCATGTAGACGAAGACCGGCGAGTCGGTATCCAGGACGCAGGGGTAGCGCACCCGCCCCTCCCGGTCAATCACGGCGCGCAGGATCACCGCCCCCTCGATCTTCGCCTCCCGGGCGTAGGGCGAGTACGCGGGGAACGGGGAGCGCACCTTGCGCGGCGGCACGAGCCCCGACTCGCCGATCTTCCGCGGTCCCTCCAACCCTTCGGGCAGCGGTGGCAGGAGGTGACAGTGCTCATCCACGCGAACCGCCGCCAGCCGGGCACCGGCATCCCCGTAGACCGCCAGGGAGCTCTTGGCCAGGGCGGGCTCCAGGCTCTGGGCCAGGGTCCAGTGGAAGGTCGCCTCCCGGGCCAGGGCCGACGCCCCCTGAACCTCCTGCTCCAACCTCTCGCCGGCGACACCGGCCTGGGCCAGGGCGTGGACCGCCAGCAGCATGCCCAACGCCCCCTCCCCCTCGCTACCCCGGACCACGATCTGCGGCGCCACCTCTTCGACCAGCGAGCCGCTGATCCCCAGCGCCTCGGCGTAACTCCCCTCCCGCAACAGGCCGTCGGCCCGCGTCAGTTCCTCCTGGAAGGACTGGGCGGTGGCCGGCGCGGCGACGAGGGAGAGCAGGCCGATAACGGCGACCAGCGGCAACAGCGGGGAGCGGATCGGACGAAGGGTCATGGGATCTCCAAGGTCGGCGATTTTCGACAGGCGAGACCCACAAAGGACATCGCGGTGTCAATGCAGGGTGAAGTTCTGGGTGATGTTGTAGTAGGTCCTCGTCGGTTCACCATCCTGGGTGGCCGGTTTGAACCGCCAACGCTTCAACGCCTGGGCCCCGACGTGGGCGAAGACCGCCGCATCGGCGCGCAGCACACAGACGCGGCCCACCCGGCCGCTTTCCTCGATGGCCCCTTGCAGGATGATCATGCCCTCGATCCCGGCCCATCGCGCCGCCTGGGTGTAGCTGGGGGCGGGCGCGTGGACCTTGACCGGCGGCTGCACCGGGCTCTCCGCCGGTCGCGGCTCGGTGTCGTCGCCCCCCCCGCCTTCCCCGGCCTCCTCGCCCTGGGGCACCTCGTCGTCCGGGTCGCCCTTGCCGGCAAGCTCTGCCGGGGATCTGCACCGATTCTCGCTCCCCTCACTCAGCTCGGCCAGCCGCCGTCCCGCCTCGCCGTACGCCTCCAGAGGTGTGCCGGCGACGGAGTCGGACAAGCTGCGGGCCATGCCCCAGTGCCAAAGACCTTCCTCGTCGCTGCCAGTGCCCACCAGGGCCAAGGCGTGGAGGGTGTACAGGTGCCCCATCAGGTCGAAGGCCGTGGAGTCCTCCTTGACGATGCTCGGGGCCAGCCGCTGCATCAGTACGGCGGTCACCGGCAGGCCGGCTTCGTGGTCCTCGGCGAGCAAGAGGTCGCGAGCCTCACCCACCCGCTTCAGGAGTTGCTGCACCTCGTGGTTGTGGCGGGCCAGCTTGCGCGCCTCCCATTCGCCACCCCCGCGTTGAGCCCTGGTCCTCCCCTGAGCCCAGGTCTCGGCCGGGGCCCCGGCCAGCAGGGCCAGGGCGAGGATCGGCACGGCGAGAGTCAAGGGCCGGTAGCGCATGGAAGCTCCGGTCAGTCAATGCGATGAGTTTCGTGTTTCCATGTTCATGATATCAGTCAGGCTGGCCACCACGATCTCCGGCTCCTCCGGCAGCCAGTCCAGGAAGCCGGGGCTCGCGAACAGTTCCTCGTCGCCGGGGTAGGTGGGGACCAGGTAGGGGGGGAAGCGCTGGAAGTACTCGGCGTCGGGGCGGCGGCGGCGGGCCTGGACGGCGCGGCGGCGGTCGGCGGCGGCGTCCAGGTGGGAGAGAAAGTGGCTCATGGCCCGGAGCTGGGCGACGGTGCGCTCGCCGGTGAGGTGGGGTGCAGCATCGCCACCACCGCCGGCACCTTCACCACCACGGCGGCGCAAGGCGGCCCAGCCGCTGGCCAGGTCGCGGCGCAGCCGGTCCACCAGGCGGCGGCCCAGTTCGGCGGTGCCGTAGCGGCGCCAGCGCTCCGGCAGGTCGCTGAGCCGCGCCGGCGGCTCGACCGCGACCGGCGGCGCCTCTCCCGCCCCGTCCCGGCCGGCGGTGTCGGCGATGTGGCCGGCGTAGGGGTCCACCGCCAGGGCGGCGCCGCCCGGGTTCTCGTGCACCAGGAGGAAGCGGGTGCGGGCCATGAAGGTGAGCAGGATGCCGGGCATCATGCGCTCCCACAGGCCGTCCTCGTAGTTCTTGTAGGCGGTGAGGAGGGCGTTGCGCTCGAACAGGAAGCCGCGGTTGTAGAGGCCCAGCAGGTCGCTGGTGGCGCTGGAGCGGTGATGGACCACGGCGCCGTCGGCGTAGAGCACCCGTTCGCCGCCGGACCACAGGCGCCAGCCCAGGTCGACGTCCTCGAGATAGGCGAAGAACGCCTCGTCGAAGCCGCCGGCGTCGAGGAAGGAGCCGCGCTTGACCAGCATGTTGCCGCCGCAGGCAAAGGGCAGCTCGGCACCGTCCTCGGGCACCTCCGGCGGGCCGGCCTCGGCCAGGGGGCGGCGGAAGCCGAGCTGGAAGGCGTGGCCGTCGAAGGTCATCACCCCGCGGGCGAAGTCCAGCCGCTCCCCCTCCCAATCGACGATGCGGCCGGAGACGGCGGCGACGTCACCGGGGGCCGAGGCCAGGGCGTCCACCAGCGCCGCCAGCCAGCCGGGCCGCGGCCGGGTGTCGTTGTTGAGGAGAGCCACGGCGTCGCCATCGGTCGCCTCCACCAGCCGGTTGTTGCCAGCGCAGAAGCCGAGGTTGGAGTCACTCTCCACCACCCGCACCCCCGGGTGGTGGCGGCGCACCCATTCGGCGGAGCCGTCCCGGGAGCCGTTGTCGAGCACCAGCACCTCCCACGGCACGCCGGGGTCGCGCTGCTCCTCCAGGGCCGGCAGCAGGACTTTGAGATGCTCGAGACCGTTCCAGGAGACGACGGCGACGGAGACCTTGGAGATGGCGCTCACCGCCGGCCCCCACGAGCGTCGTCGCCGCTGCGGATCTCGACGCGCAGACCGCTCAGGTGGCGGCGGACGAAGCGGCGGGCGCGGAACCACAGGTCGTCCGGCGGCGCCTGGGTGCCCGGCTGGAAGGCGAAGTCCTCGCGGGTCGGGTCGGCGGCGGGGTCGCGGCACCAGCGGGCCAGGGGGGCCAGGACCTCGTCCCAGGCGAAGGCGGCGGCCAGTTCGGCGGCGCCCCGGCGGCGGCGCTCGACGGCCGGAGGGTCGGTGAGCGCCTCGGCCAGGGCTGCGGCCAGCGCCCCCGGGTCCGCCGGCGGCACCACCCAACCGGCCCGGTGGTGCTCCAGCAACCGGCTCATGGCACCCCCTTCGCTGGTCACCGACGGGCAGCCCGCCGCCGCCGCGTCGAGGAAGCGGGTGCGCAGCGACAACCGGGTCTCCAGCGACGGCCGGTGGGGGGCGACCATCAGGTCGACGTCGCGCAGCAGGTCGTAGCGCCGGTCACCGGGCACCCAGTCCAGCAGCTCCACCCGGCGCGGTCCCCCTTCGGCGTCCCCCTCACCTTCACCGGCATCGGCATCGGCCCACCAGCCGCGGCGGCGGCACTCCGCCTCCACCTCGCCGAGCAGGCGCTGGGGGGTGGAGCCGGGGTTGGGGTTGGCGATGAAGTACAGGGTCCAGGGGGTGGCCGCCGGGGGCAGGCGCTCCAGGGCGTCGAGCAGGGTCCACGGGTCGTACCAGTCGTAGAGGCCGCCGAAGAGAAGGCGGTGGCGCTCCCCCTGGGGCCGGCGGGGCGGCAGCCACGGCCGGTGGGAAGGAAGCTCCCCGGGGACGCCGAAGGGCACCGGCGCCACCAGGCCGGCCAGGTCCGGGTCCGCCGCCACACGCTCCGGGTTGACCCGGCCCAGGGCGGTGAGGAAGCCGAGGTAGAAGGTGCGCTGCTCCTCGGACGAGCAGAGGAAAAAATCGCCCCGGGACATCTGCAAGACCCAGGTGGCGTGGTCGTTTCTGTACGGGTCGAGGCCCAGGACCTCGGTGTAGTGGAGGTTTTCCACCAGCCAGGGGTCGTAGAGGTCGATGGCGGTGGGCAGTTGCGGGCACTCCAGCAGCACGTCGTTGGCAAGCTGACCCTGGGCGACGGCGCCGGCGCAGCCCTCCAGGGTGTCGGCCAACGTCCCGCGCTGGAAGGTGCGGACCTCCAGGTCGGGGCTGGGCTCCGGCCCCTGGGCGGCCCCGGCGTCCAGGGCGCGCCGAGTCTCCTCCTCCGTCGCCGGCGAAACCAGGCGCACCGGCACCCCGGCCAGCTCCGGCAAGCGGCGGGCGAGCTCCAGGTAGCGCAGGCCGATGCCCGCCATGGCGGGGCGGATCGGCTCGCTGGAGACGAGGGCGATGGGACGGCAGCTCACGACGCGGCCGGCCCTCCGTCGCCCGCGTCTTCGGGATTGCCGGGGTCGCCAGCGCCTTCGCCGCCGCCCCCCTTGAGGCCCTGCAACCGGCTGTGGAGGCGCCAGGCCCGGGTCGAGCGCATGTCGGCGATGAGCGCCTCCAGGCGAGCGATCTCGGCGTAGGTGCGGCCCAGGTGGTCGTCCTGCTCGGACAGCTTGGCGCGCAGCTCCTCCTCGCTGCCGTAGAGGCGCCGCAGGTCGGCCTCCAGGCGGCGCTCCTCGCCGCGCAACGCCTCCACCTCGCCCCGGGCGCGGTGCCAGCGGTCCTCCGCCAACGCCTTGTCCCGGGCCAGCTCGCCGACCTCCCGCCGTGCCGCCGCCAGGTCTTCCCAGGCCGCCTCGGCGTCCCGCCTGGCCGCGCCGGCGGCCTCCCGGGCCTCCACCTCCTCGGCCCGCAGGTCATCGACGACCCGGGCCAGGCGGGCGGCGTCCAGCGGCCCTCCCGCCGCCGCCAGGTAGCGGCCCACCACCCGCGCCTTCATCTCCAGGAAGTCGGCCCGGGTGCGCGGCGACCCGCCCAGGACGTGGTGGCCGCCGCCACGGAAGTGGCGGTACTCGCAGGTCACCCGGGGCAGGTGGTGGAACGGGGTGACGGCGGCCAGGCGGATCAGGAACTCCCAGTCCTCGAAGAACGGCAGGCCGGGGTCGAAGGGGCCGGCCTCATCACCAGCGGGCGGCGGCGCCACCTCGGCGAACAGGGAGCGCTCGATGGCGAGGGTGTTGAACGGGATGTAGTTGTCCACCAGCAGCAGGTCGGGGTCGAAGTCGCGGCTGTAGGGCAGGCGCCGCTCGACGCACTGCCAACCGCCCTCGCCGTCGTCCCGGCCCGTCCCCTCGGCCAGGGCATAGACCCCCACCGCGGCGTCGGTGTAGGCGACCCGGACACCGGCGGCGGCCACCAGGCCGGCGAGGGTCTCCAGGTGCTCCGGGGCCACCAGGTCGTCGTCGTCGAGGAAGGTCACGTAGTCGCCGCCGGCCGCCTCGACCCCGGCGTTGGCCGCCGCCGCCCGGCCGCGGTTCTCAGCCAGGTCGACGCGGACCAGCGGCAGCGGGTAGTCGGCGGGCACCTCCGGGGGCGCGCCGCCGTCGTTGACCAGCACCACCTCGGTGCGGCGCCAGGTGCTCTCGGCGAGGCTGGCCAGAGCCTCGGCCAGCAGCTCCGGCCGATCCTTGGTGCGCACCACGACGGAGAAGCGGGGGCCTTCCTCCACCGCGTGGAGGCGGGGGCTGCCCCCCATCCAGGTGACGAGCTGGGCCAGGCTGCGGGTGGTGAAGTCGTCCAGCCGCAGCCGCCGGTACCCCTCCGCCGCCGCCGGCCCCTCCGCCTCGGTGCCCAGGGTCAGGGTGCGGTAGGCGCGCAGCCCCCGGGAGGCGCGCCAGTAGCCGCGGCGCTCCCCCTGGCTGGCGTAAAGCTCCATGGCCTCGGCCAGGCGGCCCAACTCGGCGCTGACGTCGACCAGCAGGTCCGGGTAGGCGGGGCGGTTGATCTCGTAGGCGAGGACGCGCAGGCCGGCCACCGCCTCGGCCAGCGGCTCGACGGCCACCGGGCCGTCACCGCCAGGGCCCTGCTCGGTGAAGTCGTCGCCGGTGGAGTCGTCCCCGGAGGTGGCGACCCCGGCCGGCCGCACCGCGGTCAGCAGCCGGTGGGCGGCGGCGAAGGCGGCCCGGTGGTCCCGGCTGACCTCCAGCGGCGAGGGGACCAGCAGCAGGTCCGGGCGCTGTGACAGGAGGGCCCGGCGCAGCGCCGCCACCGCCTCGTCCAGGTGCTCCCCCAAGGTGCCGTCGGCCACCGCCAGGTGCTCGGCGCCGGCGAACCCCAGAAGGTCCGCCACCGCCGCCGCCTCCCGCCGCCGGCGCTCGGCGTAGGCGGCGCGGTCGTCCACCGCCTCGCCGGCACCGGAGCCGTCGGTCAAAAACAGCACCCGCACGGCGGCACCGGCGTCGGCCAGCCTGGCCAGCAGGCCGCCGCACCCGAGGACCTCGTCGTCCGGGTGGGGGGCGAGGACCAGCACGCTCTCGGCGCTGACGGTCTCGGCGGTGTCGGGGGGGATCTGGCTCATGGGCTCGGTCTCTCGAAGTTCTGCCGCTCGAAGTTCTGCCGACGCCCGGCGGCGTCCCAGTCTCTCACTGCGGGGCCTCTCACCGCGGGGTCTCTCACCACCGGGGACGCGCCGGGTTGCCGGCGCCAGCGGCTCCAGTCTCTCACTGGATGTACCCCAGGGCGCGCAGGCGGCGCTCCGTCTCCCGGCTGGCGGCATCGGTGGCGGCGGCCAAGGCCCGGGGCGCGGTGTCGCGGCGCCAGACGAGCAGCAGCGGCTCGGCCCCCGGGGCGGCGCCCGGGCCGGCGGCGGAGGCGACGACGGCGGCGGCGGGCCAGCCGGTGGCGACCAGGCCGTCGGCGGCCACCGGCCCGCCGGCCCAGGTCCGGCCGCCCAGGCTGACCCGGGCCGGCGCCACCTCGGCACCGTCGAGGCGCAGCCGGACCTCCGCCACCCCCCCGGTCTCGCCGAGGACGCGCAGGCCCTTCGGCCACCCCTCCCCCACCAGGTCGAAGCGCAGGCGGTCCCCCTCCAGGGCGACCTCGTCGGCGGCGGCGAGGAAGTCCGACCGCCAGCCCTCCGGCGGGCTCTCGAAGCGGATCTCGCCGGCCAGCCGACTGCCCCGGGGGACGGCGCCGGCGGCGACGCGCAGGCCGACCCGGCCCTGGATCCCGTCGAGCTGACGCAGCAGGAGGGGGGCCAGCCGCTCCACCACCCGGGGGTGCTCGGCGGCCACGTCGTGGTCCTCGCCGGGGT
>Ga0102947_1000434_pt1 | contig 15009 bp, 15 predicted proteins | sample SalPon2A_A_D2_MG_FD_78210 | JGI IMG/M metagenome (GOLD analysis project Ga0102947, IMG submission 78210) | Soil microbial communities from South San Francisco under conditions of wetland restoration - Salt Pond MetaG R2A_A_D2_MG | ecosystem: Environmental > Terrestrial > Soil > Wetlands | place... | reverse complement strand
CTCGGTGGCTGCCCGGGAATACAGCACCCGCCCTGAATACTTTAAGGATACCGATGAAACCATCACCGCCCAATTTGAATTGCCAAACGGGGTCAGGGGCGAAATTATGACTTCACATAATAAAAACGCAAATAGATTACATGCGGAATGTGAGAACGGATGGTTTGAACTCGATCCTGCAAGCACCTATATCCCTCTGGCAGGGAAGACTTCGAACGGACCTTTGCATTTTCCCCAGGAGAGCCAGCAAAAATTACAGATGGACGATTTTGCCAGGCATATTCTACAGGATACCCCCAATGTGGCACCAGGGGAAATGGGGAAGCGGGATATGATCATCGTGGAAGCGATTTACAGGTCGATCGCCGATAACGGGGCAAAAATCCTCCTTAATTTAGGGAACATGGGGTTATAGGGTAGTCCTGCCAATAGGTGGTTCTGCAGATCTTCGGGGACCTGATATCAACGTTTAAACAGATCGAAGGGCTCGTTCTTGTTGTCGTATAACAACCAGAATTCCGCAGTCTTTTTCAGATCAAAAATACGCAGGCGCGCCGACCGGTTGGTTGCAACCGTTTGCAGGAATCGGTCATAGTTGTCGCCGGTCCAGACGATGGCCATTTTTATCCTGTTGCGAATGGTCTCTGCAAGTATTTCCCCCAAAAAAAATAATTCTATGGTCGGGATTTCAGTATACTTGACCAATAGGAGGTCTACCAGGATCCTGTTGATATTCTCTGCCTCGCATTTTCTTCTGGCAATCTTAGGATACTCTACGAAATCCCAGTAATGATAGTCGCCTGCTACTGTCATTACCAGGTAATCATGTTTGTTTTCAAAGGTGTAACTACTTCGCATACCCTTATGTGTTGTTGCTAAATGGAAAGTCAGAGGAAAGAATGAGGAGCGGCTACCGTATGTATAGAATATACGAATTTTATTACACCGAAACCAGCATCCTTTTAAGAATTAATCATATTGGTTGTAAGAATTCCATTTAAGCACAAAATTTGCAAAACTGCATCGGTGTCGGGACTGGGAACTGAGTGATGCTTTATATAGAAATGTATTGTCTTTACCAGAGGTAAGGAAAGCGGTTGGTCAGAAATGCAGATCACCCCGATTTCAGGATTTCAAAAGCCTATTTATTGCTCCGGAATTCTTAAAAATGCCATTTATTCCACATCTTAAAAGCGGTACTTCCCTTGGACTCTATTGGCGATCTAGGGAAGACCCGCACAAAGGGATGTTTAAAACGCCCACGATACGGTATAAGGCGTTGACCGCACCTTATATGCACAATGGGATATACGGAACTTTAGGCGAAGTTGTGGACTTTTATAACGGGGGCGGTGGGGCTGGCCCTGGACCCGAATTGGCGTACCAGACCCTCCCATTTGATAAACTTAAATTATCCATGGAGGAACAAACAGCATTGGTGGATTTTATAATGACCTTGACCGATGAGCCATGATGGTCCTTTAGAATTTTTCAAATGCGCCAAGGCCAAAAAGGGCGTAATCGTACTTTACAGGATCAACGGGGTCTAGCAGGCGAAGCGCCAGGTCTAGTTCCAATAAGGCTTTGGCATCATTCTGGCGGCGATGCAACAGTCCAAGCTGCCTGGCAATCCTCCCCGAATGTATATCCAGGGGACAGGACAATTGGTTGGGGGCAATCCCATTCCATATTCCGAAGTCGACACCGGTCCTGTCTTTTCTAACCATCCACCTTAAAAACATATTGATTCGCTTGGCGGCAGACCCTCGTGAGGGGTCGGAGATATGTTTTGTACTGCGCGTGGGATGGGGAATTTCAAAGAAGTGTTGCTTCAGGGCAGAAATGGCGGGTTGCAGGGAGGCGGTAACTGCATTCGCCGTGAAAATGCTCTCCAGCCCTCCATACTCCTGATAAAGGTGCCGGAGACCTTTGATAAAACAGAGCAGATCAACATCATTAAAAGTACGGTGCACAAAGGGCTGTATTTTCTTCAGATCGCTTGCTTTGTGATGCATTACAAAATGAAAGGGGTCGTTGTCTAAACAAGCCATCATTTTAAAAGCATTGCGAATGATACTTTTTCGATTCCCCCAGGCAATGGTCGCTGTTAAGAACCCGCTGACCTCAATATCCTCCTTGCGGGAGAAAGAATGCGGAACCTGTATGGGGTCGGATGCAATGAATCTGGGATGATTATATTCAAGGACCTTGGCATCCAGAAATTCCTTTAACTCGGGCGGTTTCATTCCCATGGGATATTTAGTACTTCGAGCAGGACGACCGGGCCTATCAGGACAAAGTTATAGGCGGCGTGGAGGCCTATTGCCCACAACAGTCCAAAGCGTACCCTTAAAAATCCCAGCAGGGCGCCCACACAGAGTTGTGGGGCTACCAGAAGCGGGGATAATACCAGGATAGTTGGGGTAATTTCAAAGTTGGTAAGGTGATAGAAACCAAATGCCAGGGTGAGCATGTAGAAAACATACCTAAAATAAGCTTGCTTCTTAAAGAATATCATGGGTCCCCTGAAAAAAAATTCTTCCAGTAGAGGAGCGAGTACCACCCCTGCAATTAAGATAAAAATCGCAGAATATTGCTCGAATAAAACATCCATGGCATGCCTCCCAAGGTCTATTTCGGCAAGGGATTCCACGGCGCCAATGAGGAACCCAAGGACGAGGCTGATGACCAGTGATATTCCCAAAAGCTTTAACGTAAGATCTAACCTATACTTTATATTAAGGTTTTCATCAACCTTATAATCAGGATGTTTAAGAAACTTCCATATTTCGTGTAGCATTGTGTTACAGAATTTGGCCGTCTACCATGGTAAGTTTACGGTCTGCCATATCCGCCAGTTCCTGGTTATGTGTCACAATGACAAAGGTCTGGCCAAATTTATCCCTTAGTTCGAAAAAAAGATTATGAAGGGTATCGGCGCTTTCAGTATCCAGGTTCCCGCTGGGTTCATCAGCCAAGACGATCGAAGGATTATTTACCAGAGCCCTTGCAACCGCTACCCGCTGTTGCTCACCTCCGGAAAGTTCGCTGGGTTTATGATGGTAGCGGTCTTTGAGACCCAGGAAGTCTAAAAGTTCCTCTGCCTTTCTTTCTGCGGCTTCCCTGGGGGTTTTTTTGATAAATGCCGGGATGCATACATTTTCCAGCGCTGTAAATTCAGGTAATAGCTGATGAAACTGAAAGATGAAACCAATATGTTCATTCCGGAATTTCGCCATGGCCCTGTCGTTGAGTCCATTAACGGCAATAGCGTTGATATGCAGGGTACTGCTTGCTTTATTGGAAGATTGATCAAGTGTGCCTAAAATCTGTAGCAAGGTTGTTTTTCCGGCTCCTGACGGTCCGACAATCGATACAATCTCACCTTGTTCGATCTTCAGATCGACCCCCTTTAATACCTGAAGTTCTCCATAATACTTTTGGATATTGGATGCTTCAATCATTCATCATTAAATTTTCAGCTTGATAGTGTACATTAGCGTAGGCATGGCAAAAATAATAATCTCATCCCAAAGTTGTGTCGGGAATTGCGCTTTAATTCGACCTAATGCCAGGGCCTCCTTGAAACTGTATAAAAATTAACCGGAATGCCGGGTGTTTAGTTAAAAATCACCATATTTAACCTAACAAAAATCAGCAAGCACCAGATGTCAACATACAAATATCTAGAAGAATACAATATTGAGATCACCAACGAGGTAAAAGATCATTTTTCCAGAATAATTGATGATATTGGGGAAGAGGTCAACAGGGAGGGTTTGGAAAAAACGCCTGAAAGGGCCGCCAAAGCCATGTTGTTTCTCACTCAGGGCTATAAACAGGACGCCGTGGAAATCCTCAGGAGTGCTATGTTTAAAGAATCTTATGACGATATGGTGATCATCAAGGATATTGAGGTGTATTCCCTCTGTGAACACCATATGTTGCCATTTTTTGGGAAGGCTCATATTGCTTACATTCCTAACGGGTATATTGTGGGATTGAGCAAAATACCAAGGGTGGTCGACGTCTTTGCAAGGCGTTTGCAGGTGCAGGAACGCCTGACGCATGATATTCTGGAATGTATTAACGTAACGCTACGGCCCAAGGGTGTTGCCGTTGTTATTGAGGCTGCCCATATGTGCATGATGATGCGGGGCGTACAAAAACAAAATTCCGTAACAACGACTTCAGGTTTTCGTGGTCAGTTTGAGAAAATTGAAACGAGAAGCGAATTCCTGAGGTTAATCAGTTCCGATCTCTCTTAGGTACTGAAAGATCTATACCGGATATCATTTTTTTACCTGTTTGTTGTAACATTTTGGCATATTTCGAGTCTTTTAAGTAACAACCTTCTATACCTGGACCATGAAATATGTATTTTTGACCGCTATTGTACTTATTTCAACATGCTCCTTTTCACAAAAAGCCAAAGACCTGGATCCATTCGAAGCCCTGGACAGCAATATTGGTGCCACCATAAACATCATGAAAGCATCGGAACACAAAATTACAATTTCAGGGGATCCCGATAGCATCTCCCATATTATCTGGGAAGTGGACGATAAAAATTTAAAGATAAGATCAGATCGGGGAAATATCAATTATGAGGATGTGATCATTACTGCGTTTACCCCGTCTATCAGTGCTCTGTCCCTGAAGGATGGCGGAATCGCCACGGTGGACGAACATTTTTCAAGGGTGGAAAGTTTTACCGCATCTGCGAAGAATGGGGCTACCGTTGATTTAACGCACATTGAGTTTAAAAACCTGGTAGCACACTCCAGCTTTGGGGGTCAGGTAGTGTATAAATCTGGCGGCAAAATTGGGGGAAGGGCCGAAGATGAAGACAAAGTAAAAGGCGTTCCCTAAAGTACCGCGTATTCATAGCCGGGGTTGTGTTTTTGGCATTTTAATTGATCTGATTGGCTATAATGCTTATTTTTAAAAATGTCTGAAATTAAAGAAACCAAATACAGAAACCTTTTCCTGGGGTTACTTTTTGACGGCCTTGGGATGGTATCTTTCCTCATTCCGGGAATTGGTGAATTTTCCGATGTAATATGGGCACCTGTTGCGGGGTGGCTCATGACCAGGCTATACAAGGGAAGGATAGGGCAGGCCGCTGGTTTCATTACCTTTATTGAAGAATTGGTCCCGGGCCTGGATGTCATTCCCTCATTTACCATCATGTGGGTGTACACCCATATCTTTAAGGGATTTAAGAGCACAAAAACGATCGAGGTGAAATAAACCGCCGGGGCTCTTCTGTTTTCATTCATCACCCGCCCCAATGGAAAGATGGGGACCTTGAATTTCCGTAGAATATTAATGTATAACTGCTAGTTTTTAACGGCAACCTCAGATAATTTATCCAATGCTTCCGAAATTGCGCGAAGCACTTTGCCGTTGTTTTGGATCCCATGTCGTTTTGCAAGAAATGCCGGATCATTGTATGTAATATGCACCCCTTTTGCAGCATCTTCCCACACCAACATTTTTTGGGGAAGATCCAGGGCGACCGTCCGGGCATTTTGCATCATTGGAGTCCCCAGCTTCGGATTCCCAAAAATAATCAACCGGGTAGGGTTCAGTTCCTGGCCCACACCGGCAGCATTGGCTGTGTGATCCACTTCGGCAAAAATCCTCAGGTTCGGATTTTTTTCCAGGGCTGTTTTAAGGCTGTTGTACGTATCCTCAAAACTTTTATGGCTGACCCTGGTGATCAGTCCTTCCCCCAATGAGGCTTCATTATTTCTGGCTTCCACGATGTCTCCCCCTCCAGCATTGGCAATAAATTTGGTGAGCGCTCCCTTGACCTTATCCAGGGACGGTACTCCATCCAGGCCGTGCCGACCTGATAAATACGCGGTATTGTTAAAGCTGAGAATGACCTGGTTGGCATTCTCTTCAAACACAAGTATCTTTTGTGGAAGATCCAGACCGGTTACCTGGTTCCTTTGCATGAGCGGTGTCCCCAGGGTTGGATTCCCAAATATAAGCACCCTGGTGGTGGGGAGCGTCAAGCCTGCCGTGGAAGCATTTGCCGAATGATCTACCTCGGCCATGATCCGGATAGCAGGATTGGCCTCAATACTGCTGCGCAACGCATTATAGGTTGCTTCAAAGTCAATTGTGCTGTATGAATAGGTTAGTCCAAGGCCTTTTGAAAGGTCTGTGGGGTGTGGATTACCATGGTGTTTGCAAGAGGTAAAAATGACAAAAAGAGCAAATATGGGTAGTTTTATTTTCATATGGTACAAACGATAACATCGCTGAAATACACCCTCTAAGGTACACTCTAATTTTTGATTTACCTTAAAAAAGGATGGAATGTTCGCCGTCCGTTAAACAGTTGTCTCTTACGAACCGGCATGTACTATTGCGATGACAATGGTCCCCCGGGGATACCACAAAAGCAATAAAAGTATTAATTTTGTGTACCCCTGCTTTTACAGGCAGACTTTAACTAAGCTGAAGTTTGGAAAAATATTGGGATGGTTTTGTAGATTCCTTTTTAGGGATGGTCCAATGGACATGGAGGTCGATACTTTTTGATGTTCCCTGGTATACCAATTATTTTTGGGGACTGATTGTGATCTCCCTGTTGATTTGGGCCCTTGAAATTCTATTCCCATGGCGAAAAGAGCAATCCATTTTCAGAAAGGACTTTTGGCTGGATGGGTTTTATATCTTTTTCAATTTTTTCATCTTTACCATTGCCATCAGCGGATTTTATGAATTCCTCCGTATTTTTTTCGGGGATTTAGGGGTAACACTCAGGAGTATTACCTTGATCGATCTGTCTACCATGCCCGGGTGGGCCCAATTGCTGATCTTTTTCGTATTGCTCGATTTCTTCCAATGGTTTACCCATATCCTGTTGCACAAATACCCCTTTCTATGGCAGTTTCACAAAATACATCACAGCGTAAAGGAAATGGGCTTTGCCGCACATTTCAGGTACCATTGGATGGAAAACCTGCTGTACAAACCACTCAAGACCCTGGGAATAATGCTCCTGGGAGGTTTTGAACCGGGCCAGGCCTTTATCATACATTTTGCAGCCATTGCAATCGGTCATTTGAATCATGCAAATGTGAAACTTACATGGGGCCCTTTAAAGTACTTGTTTAATAACCCTGTGATGCATTTATATCACCATTCATACGTACTTCCGGAAGGCCGGTACGGCGTAAATTTTGGGATAAGCCTCAGCTTGTGGGATTATCTTTTCGGTACTAATTACATCCCCGAGGACAGCGGAACCATTCCGCTGGGTTTTGCAGGGGATGAGGAGATTCCCCAGGACTTTTTGGGGCAAATTGGGTATGGCTTCAGCAAACCAAAGTCGAACCAAGAGCAAAATTAGAGTTCCACGCTACATCCTAGGCTGATATTTCTCCCGATATTTGGGATACCGTCTGTTTTTAAACGAGACAAATGAGCGATATAGGTTGTATCCAACAGATTATTGGCGCTGACGCGGAGGCCAACTTTTTGCCCAAAAAGCCTCATATTTCCTCCCAGGCCAACATTCAACAGGGAATAGCCATCAGAGTCCGTTTCAAATTCACTGACATTTGATTGACTAAAAACAGATCTGAGGGTTACAAAGGCATAGCTCTCCCTGAATGCATCAAAAGCTTCTTCGAATTCAACCCTTAGGGTATTGCTAAAATTATTTGCGGGCATAAGAGGCAGGTACTCCCCGGTGTTGAGCTTTCCGGTGACCATTTCAAAACTGCTCTCCAGATGCAGCCAATCCAGGGGATGCGGGTGTAAGTGCAGCCCGATTTCTCCCCCGTAAAGCCGGGCATCCTGCTGGCGGTAATTAAAAACAGCATCTGCCCCTATGAAGGTCCCTGCGGGTTCAAGAAAGATATAGGCCTTTACACGGTTATAAAATCCATTGATATAAAATTCCAGGTGTTCATTCTTATATTCCAGCGAGATATCAGTTTGCAGGTTTTTTTCATTTTCCAGGTCCGGATTCCCCACCTCAAAGCGATTGGTACCTTCATGTACGCCATTTGAAGTAAGTTCTGCCAGATTTGGAGCCCGGAAGCCAGAAGCAAAATTTATTCGGGCAATGAGGTGCTTTGAGAGGTCTTGACGATAACCCAGGGCTGCATTAAAACTGTTAAAGGATCGGTCAAGGGCGGGAATAAACCCTTCCTGACCTTCGAGCCCATGCTCCTTACCGACGATACTTCTGTGGTCATAACGTACCCCCAATTGCATATCACCCTTTTCAAAGTGGAGGTGGGAGGTACCGAGGATGCCAAAATCATTAGTGGTGGCATCGGGGATTAAAATTTCTTCTCCGAAATTCTCATTGGTTTGGCGCATACCCTGTATCCCCACAATGGTTTCAAGTCGCTTTCCCTTTGGTAAATGATATAACAGGTTGTAACTAAAGGTTGAGAGGTCCAGGTCCAGGGCGGGATCATCATCGTTGACCTCATCCGGTATTTGCATTGTTTCCTCAGGTTCTTCAAATTCTTTACGTTTATTTAAAATATAGCCCAGGGTAAGTTTAAGGTTTGATTTCTTTAAAAATACATGGGTGGTGGAACTTATGATATGACTGTTTAATTCCTGATAGGGCAACGCCGGGGAGCGTTCTCTGGTCTGAACGCCAATTTCCTCCGGAATTCCGAGGTCCGACCCGTTATAATTGTATCTCAATTCGGTTTGTATATTGCCGGACTGATACCCGAATCCCGTTTTGAAGTCGTATTCGCGGAACCGTGAATTGCTCACAAGCAGTTCATCGCCTGTCTGGTAATCTGTGTGGGAGCTAATGCCCCCCCTGGCCAAAAATTTAAATTGTTCCCCTGAAATTTTAACACCGGAATTGGCACTGATGCCGGTCGTGTTTGTAAAATAGTTGAGATTGATGTCCGCATCGGAGGTATGTGCGATGGCGAATCTTTCGGGGTTGAGATACAAGACACCCCCCATGGCATCCGAGCCATATAGCAGGGAGGCAGGGCCCTTAATTACTTCAACGCTCTCAATACCGGCATCGCTGATCCCGAGGCCGTGTTCATCTCCAAATTGTTGATTTTCGAGGCGTATCCCCTGTGTATAGACAAGCACCCGGTTGGCACTTAACCCCCGGATCACGGGTTTACCGATACCCACCCCTGTAGACACACTTTCTACTCCCGCTATGTTGGTAATTCCGTCAGCCAGGCCAATGGCCCCTTTTGTCCTGAGTTCGGATATTCTGGCCTGCTCTACTTTCATCACATTTTCGCGCTGAAGTTTGTGGAAGGGGGTTGAAACAATGACTTCCTCCATTTCAATAGCAGATGGGGAAAGCGAAACATCCAGGACAATTTCATTTTTCTCAAGGGAGATGGTCTGTGAAAAAGTTTGATATCCGATAAAGGAGATGACTATTTTAAAAGTACCCGAAGGCAAATTATTGATCCTGTACATGCCAAGGGCATCGGTGACGGCCCCTTTTTCCAATTGTGGAATGTATACGGATACCTGTTCCAAGGGAGTATTGCCGTCAACTTCGGTGATGGTCCCTGTTATGTAGTTCTGTGAATAAGCAAAGAATGCGTTCATTGCCAAAAGCAATGAAAATAATAGTTTCATAACTCGATATTTAAATTAAAACTGAATTTTCAGAGGAAGGGCTATGCAACGACCGGTGGCCCCCGAAGCGAGAAATGAAGTCTTTGATACGTGTTCAGGAAAGTATAGAGGTTGCCATACGTAATTCCGGCCTGCGGCCTGGGAGGATAGCTGATTTCCTGCAGGCCGGTGTAAAACTGGTAGGAAAGCTTGAATTGTTGAAATTCGCAATCAAACTCGGATTTATGGAAGTGGAGCGAAACATCTTTGCTACACTCCCGGTCCGGGTGATCAAAGATCGCATGGGAGAGCTTCATTGTCGAAGGCAGCGCCATGCATATCTGCAGAAGCACAATTGTTATCGATAAACGGATATCCCTTTGACCACAGATCATATCACAATATAATGCAAACCCCGTAACTGAGCAAGCCGGGGTTCCTGCGAATTACTTAAACAGAAAGCCCAATCCGATCCGACTGAGCATTTTCTTTTCAAAATTCCAAAAGAAGTGAAACTGCCCGAATAACCATCCGTAAATAACGAGCAGTACCTGATAGAAAGGAAAAATCAACAAGATGCGCAGGGTCCAGTAAATCCAGCTGCTCCACCAGACCTCCTGGAAATTGGAGCGGGCCATACCGATCCATTCCAAAAAAGGTTTAGCCACATAAACGGCACTCGATCCTGTAATGGCAAATACAATGCATATTATGATGAGTTGAAATGTGGAATGAATACCCCACCTGCGTTTTAATTTTTCCATAGGCAACCAAAATGCCAACAAAGATATTCAATTATATCCTTGGCACAAAGGGTCCCAGACGTTGGTTGTATTTACGCTGAAAATAAATGAAGTAATTGTACAATTTGTAATTGACCTCATATCCGTAGTCAATATTCGGCTGGTAGTCGATTTGCAATTCATAGAGATTGGGATTGTAGCGGGAAGGTTGTAATACCCTTTGATTCCAATTCATCACAAAGATCTGATTCCTGTTCTCCATGAATGACTGGGAGTAGTATCCTTCCGGTTTGGCAATACTCTGAAGCCAGGTAAAAAAGCCAGGTTCAATAATGATGATCTCATATTCTGTCTTATCACTGACAATTTCAACAGGTTGTTCCTCTGCATCCCTGAACACCAATTTTTCTTCCTCACTTACTTCAACGACATTTTTGGTCCCGGAGCAACTTATGATAAACCCGGTGACAACAAGGGCCAGGATGCCCGGAGTGAATAGATACTTTTTCATAGCGATTGGAATTTAAAACTAAAAGATACAAAAAAACCATTCGCATGTCGCGTATGGCCCTGTTAAAATGATCTTAAGGCAGGCTGGTTTTACTTCCGAAAAAGCCCGCTCAGCAACCCGCCTAAACCACTCTTTTTTTTCGATTTTGCGCCAACGACCATGCCTGCAACATCGTCGAGGATACTGCCGTCCCCGTCCGAGTCGAGCAAGGACTCTATCAGGCTTTGATTTTGTTGTGGCTGTCCGCCCAGCATACTGCCTAGTAATGTGTTGAGCCCATTGGCGTCGCTGACATGGGATTGCGCCTTTTGCCTGCCCAGAAATCCCATGAGAATAGGGGCTGCAATTTTTAGGATATTGGCTATGGTAGCCGCATCCAGTCCTGATTTTTGGCTAAGTGCGTTCTCGACCTTCGGCTGTCTGGCGCCCAGGACATGCCCTAAAATGCCTGCTCCGTCATCCAATACGTTACTATCTACCCCACCTCCAAATAAGCCACCCAGGTTGTCTAAGATGCTTCCATCATGCCTGGAGGACAGAGCATTCATTAAGCCTTCTGCTCCCTGAGGTTCTGCGGTATTTTTTTTCATAGCTCCCAAAAGTAATGGCATCGCCATACCTAGTACTTCAGCGGTCTTGTTCTCCGATTGCCCCGTTTGACCGGCAACTCCACTGACGAGTTGCTTACCCATTGGGCTGCTTAGTAAATCTAGTAATCCGGACATTATTGTAGAGTTTAATGAATTGAAGGATAATGTACAAAAAAGTAGGTTAGACTGGGAATTCGGCGGCGAATTTTGTACGTATTTACTTTAATAAATCAATGATCTGAACAGCCAGTTCTTCCCCGATCCTGTCCTGGGCTTCTCCCGTAGCGGCACCTATGTGCGGGGACAGGGAAATATTGGGATGCATCAGGATGCGTATTTCGGGCGAAGGCTCCGATTCAAAAACATCCAACCCGGCAAAAGAGACCTTGCCGCTTTCAATGGCTTCAATTAGGGCCACCTCATCCACAACACCACCCCGTGCCGCATTGACAATGCCTACGTGATCTTTCATCTGGCTGAATTCCTTCCTGCCAATAACGTAGTCTTTCTGGGCCGGAACGTGAAGGGTAATAAAATCTGCTGCGGAAAGCAACGCCTGTTTGGAGATACTTTTCAGTTCAATGGAGACCTTCTGCCCATCAAAAAAGGGAATTTCAATACAGGCCTCCGTGATAAACGGATCAAAATAGATTACCTTCATCCCAACACCAAGGGCTATTTTGGCGGTTGCCTGACCAATTCTTCCAAACCCTATGACACCGAGCGTTTTTCCCCTTAATTCTGTTCCCTGCGCATAGGACTTTTTCAGTTTCTTAAAATTACTGTCCCCTTCCAGTGGCATATTCCGGTTGGCATCATGTAAAAACCGTACACTGCCGAAAAGATGGGCAAAAACAAGTTCCGCAACTGATTCCGAAGAGGCTGCGGGAGTATTGATCACATGGAGGCCCTTTTCTTTTGCATAGGCTACGTCGATATTGTCCATACCCACACCCCCGCGCCCTATGAGTTTGAGGGATGGACAACCATCAATGAGGTCCTTTCGGACCTGGGTAGCGCTGCGAACCAATAATCCGATGATATCATTGGCGATGATAAAATCCTTGAGCTGTTCCTGTGCTACGGTCGTTGTTAATACTTCAAAGCCTTCTTTTTCCAGGGCGGCTATTCCGCTTTTCGATATTCCGTCATTTGCGAGTATCCTCATGTCCTTTGGCGTTTTATTGTTATTGCTTTTTATAGTATTGAAAAGCTGGTTGAAATTGATACAGGGATTTCGGGCAGGCCCATCACTATTTTATTCCCTGTGTGAACGTGCTGACAATAGGGGATAGGTTACTGTGCAGACCATAGGAACATGCGCATGCGTAAGCCCTGCCTGAAAAACCCTGCTCAGCTGCCATCAGGCCTTGCGTTCCAGATCGCTCATAACATCTACCAATACACCCACACTTTCCAGTGAAAGGGCATTGTACATGGAGGCGCGGTACCCGCCTACAGAACGATGGCCACTCACGCCATTGATACCAGCCTCTTTCCACATTTTGTCAAAAGTTTCCTTTAGCCGCTCATCGGCAAGCGTAAAAGTGGCGTTCATAATGGAACGATCTTCTTTATTGGCAAAGCCGTTAAAAAGCGGGTTCAGGTCTATTTCAGAATAAAGCAGGTTGGCCTTTTTTTCATTAACTTCTTCAATCGCAGCAACCCCGCCCATGTCTGTCAGCCATTGCAAAGTAAGCATGGAAACATATACGGCGAATACCGGGGGGGTATTATACATACTATCCTTGCCTATATGTACCTGATAATCCAGCATGGAGGGGATCTTGCGGGAAACCTTCCCTAAAATATCTTCCTTGACGATTACGAGGGTCGTCCCTGCCGGACCCATATTTTTTTGTGCACCTGCATAGATCAGATCGAAAAGGGAATAATCTATCTGCCTGGAAAAAATATCCGAACTCATATCACACACCATCGGAACACCGGTGGTGGGAATCGACTTGATCTGTGTCCCGAAAATGGTATTGTTAGAGGTCATATGCAGATAATCGAGATCTTCAGGCACCTCATAGCCCTTGGGAATGTAATTGAAATTTGTGTCCTTGGACGAAGCAACTTCCACAATTTCTCCAAATAGTTTAGCTTCCTTAATGGCTTTTTCACTCCAGGTCCCGGTATTGACGTAACCGGCCTTCTTTTCAAGCAAATTATAGGCAACCATAAGAAACTCCAGGCTTGCACCTCCTTGTAAAAACAGGGCCTGATACCCTTTGCCTTCTAAACCCAGCAATTGAAGCGCAAGCGTCCTGGCCTTTTCCATAATGGCGATGAACTCTGAACTCCTATGGGATATTTCGATCAGTGAGAGCCCAATCCCGTCCAGTTCCACGACTGCCTCGGCAGCCTTTTTCATTACTTCCTGGGGTAAGACGCATGGCCCGGGACTAAAGTTGTGTTTTTTCATGTATGCTGAATTTAGTTCAGTTGCTGTTTTTAAATGAGGCCGTAAAGGTCATAAATTAAGATGAAAGATTTCTACCTGTACGGGATAAATTCTGTGATGTTTTTAACAGGAATTCAACAGTGTCAATTCCGTCTGCATAGTCGGTCAGTGATGGTAACTGCGTTTGTCCAAAGGGGACCTCATCCGGGATAAGTCCCCTGGCCACCACACATTGAAGCTCCCCGGTATCCTCTTTTAGCTTATCCTTCAGATCTTCCTTTGAGTTATAATACTGGTAAAACAGCGTTGCAATGGGCGAGCCATAGTGCTCATCCTCTTTAAGGATGATAAACCCATTATCTAAAATGGCGAATTCACTCATCAGATAAACCGCCTTATTGTAGTCGTAGTTATGTGCGTATTTGGGTAGCCCGATCATATCCTCAAAAGGACGAATAGCGTCAAAAAAGCGTTCAAACTGATACCCCCGTGGCACGAAAATTTTGGAAACATTGCGGCATCCCAGGCCGTAGTACCTGAAAATATCCTGCCCGAGGGCCCGCAGCATTTCCGGAGTCTCCGTACCGGTAAGGACCCCAACGGAAACCCTGTTCCTGCGAATGATGTTGGGTTTGTTTCCAAAATAATATTCAAAGTATCGGCTCGTATTGTTACTCCCTGTTGCAACTACTACGTCAAAATCACTTATTTGGCCTTCCTCGAAGTGGATACTGTCTGCCATGGAAGGATTTATATCCTCCAAAAAACCGCCCAGAAAAGGGAGTAAAACAGGATCATTGGACGATAGCTTGCAAAGTACCCGGTTACCGGTAAGCAGTACCGACAGGAAATCGTGAAACCCAACCAAAGGGATGTTCCCCGCCATAATAACGGCCACCCGAATTGCGCCATTACTGCTGAGATCATACGCTGAAAGCCAGTTGGTCAGGTTTTTTTCCGTCAATATCCTGCCCCAATGTTCAAAACTAAAAAGGATGTTTTCTTTCGTAAACCAGCCGTTTTTGTGACCTGCGAATGCTACTTTTTTATCCAGTTCAGGAAACAGCGGATTTAATTCAGGCAAATTAACGGGGGGATCCCCGGAATATTTGCAATATTCGCTGAGGAAATTCCCCAGTTTAACAAAAGCTTGTAATCTCTGCT
>Ga0102947_1000433_pt1 | contig 15028 bp, 16 predicted proteins | sample SalPon2A_A_D2_MG_FD_78210 | JGI IMG/M metagenome (GOLD analysis project Ga0102947, IMG submission 78210) | Soil microbial communities from South San Francisco under conditions of wetland restoration - Salt Pond MetaG R2A_A_D2_MG | ecosystem: Environmental > Terrestrial > Soil > Wetlands | place... | reverse complement strand
TCGGCAAGGCCCAGGTGGGCTCCTCCGCCATGGCCTACAAGCGCAACCCGGTGCGGGCGGAGCGCATGTGCGGCCTGGCCCGGCGGGTGATCACCGACTCGCTGAACGGCCCCTTGAACACCGCCACCCAGTGGCTGGAGCGCAGCCTGGACGACTCCTCCAACCGCCGCCTGGTACTTCCCGACTCCTTCCTCGGCACCGACGCCGTGGCCGGGCTGGCCGGGCACATCGCCGCGGGGCTGACCGTGCGCGAAGAGGTGGTGGCGGCGCGGGTGGCCCGGGAGCTCCCCTTCATGGCCACCGAGACGATTCTGATGGAAGCCTCCAAGCGCGGCGGCGACCGCCAGGAGCTGCACGAAAAGCTCCGCGTCCACAGCCTGGCGGCCCAGGAAGCGGTGGCCACCGGCGGCGAGAACCCGCTACTCGGCTCCATCGCCGAGGATCCCGCCTTCGGTCTGGACCGCCGGGAGATCGACGGCCTGGTGGACCCCCAGGCGTTCACCGGCCGCTCGGCGCAGCAGGTGGAGGAGCTGCTGGAAGAGGTGGTGGAGCCGCTGCTTGAGCGCTGGGAGCCCGCGGGGGTGGAAGCACCGCGGGTGTAGCCACATCGGCTCAGCTCAGGTCAGTGCCCGCCAGTAGCTCCTCGAACCGCTGACCAAGGTCGATTCCTCGGTCGAAACCCCGTTCGCGGATCAGATCGATGGCGAACCGCGCTCGGTCGACTTCATCATCGTTGGCTCGCAGTAACAGATTGCCAAAATCGGCCAAGTCGAGGGGGCGCCCGGCGAGGGCCTTCAAGGCCAGCAGATGACCCAGCCGAGCCACTGGCAAGATCAATCCGGGGAGGACCGGTTCCCGGGTCGCCTCAGCGACGATCTCCCGTTCGATCCCGGAGGAGGCGAACAGTAGATCGACAATGGTGGCGACATCCTCCTTGGGCGACATCAGCCGCATCGTGGCGAGTCGCTCCGCATCGGTCTGCTCCAACGCGGCATGGGTCAGGTATCCCTTGCCCATGAGGTCGCGGGCGAGTTGTTCGGCCTCGGTGTCACCATCGACCGAGACGGCCACGTCGACATCCCTGGTGGTGCGCGGCTCGGAACGGACGGCCACCGCCAAGCCGCCGACGAGAGCCCAGTCGTAGTCGAGGCTCCGCATGTGGCGCTGGAAGTCCCGCAGCGCCTGGGCGATCCGGTTCACAGGTCGATGTCACGGGGACGGAACGTGCTCCCCCCGGCGTCCCCGTGCTCCGCACCAGGCCGGGTCAGCAGCCACGCCTGGAAACGTTCTCGGATCTCTTCCTCGCTCTCATCCGGGTGACGCCGCCGCAGGTTCTGCATCATCACCTGGTCGCCGAAGTCGAAAAGCTCGAAGGCCATCTCCATGTGGGCCTTCAGATCACGTTCGTCTCCGCTCACGCTTCTCTCCTCCTCGGAGCTGGCCTCCGCGGCACCCCCTCGCCGTCGCCGTGCTCGGCTCCCGGGCACTTGGCGAGCCAGGCGCGGATGGCGTCGTCGATCTCCTCCTCGTTGGCCGCCGGGTTCCGCCGCAGGACGTTCTGGCGGATCATCAGCAGGGCGGTGTCGAACAGGTCCGCGGCCACCGCCATCCGAGCCATCACCTCCGGATCCCGCACCGGCTCCGGGGGTGACAAGCTTTCCGATGCTGGCTGGGGATCTCGACCTGTCGCTGAGTCAACCATGGCATCATTGTACGCCTCCGACCGGACCCGGTCCGGGATTGGGCACCGCTCCCCTGCCGCCGGACCGCCATGCGCCGATTCCCCATTCGCCCTCAAGCCGTCGCACTCCTCGTCTGCGGCCTGCTTGTCCTCCTCCTGCTGGCCGGTGCCTGGGACTGGTGGTGGCACGGCGGTTACCTGGGGGTCGATACCGTGGCGAGCACCGGGCGGCTCTCGACCGGGGAGGGGGAAGCGTCGGGATTCTTCGTCCGCGACGGTCGCGGGTATCTTGGCTTCCGCGACCTGACGCCGGTGCCCCTGGTGCCCGGTCCCGACGCCTGCTCCCTGGGATCCCGGGAGACGTTCCGGGTCGTCGGACGGTTCGGGCGGGTAAAGGGGAAGGGTGAGGGTGTGGCGCCCACCTGCTACTACCTCGGGATCCTCCCCGGCCGCGGCCCGGAGTGCCTGGTGGAGTTCCCCGCCGGGAAGGCCAGCCACTACACCACCACCGGCGCCAGCGCCGCCATGGCCCACAACTACTACCGGCTGAGGCAAGGGGGCATCATCCACATCGTCCCCGCCGAGGGGCGGGGCTCCACGGGGGACGGACCGGGGTTCCTGGTCATGGACCGCCGCTGGTGCGACTGGTTCGGGGCGGCGGAGGGACTGCGGCTGGTGGGCCGCCAGGAGGGGGCGGAGGCCGGCAACGGGTAGAATCCCTCCCGAGCATGCCTCCCACGACACCCTCCTCCGGCCCCGCCGTCCGTCCCGGCCCCGGCCCGGTGCGCTCCGGCGCCGGCCTGCTGGGCTCCGCCCTGGCCATCATCCTGCTGGTGATGCTGCCCTGCTCCGGTTGCCGCACCGCCGGGCCGACTCCCCCGGGGGGGTCGGAGCGCGGCCTGGCCTCCTGGTACGGCGAGCCGTTCCACGGCCGGCAGACCGCCAGCGGCGAGGTCTACGACATGCACCTGATGACCGCCGCCCACAAGGAGCTGCCTTTCCACACCCTGGTGGAGGTGGTCAACCTGGACAACGGAAAAAAGACGGTGGTGCGCATCAACGACCGCGGGCCGTTCATCCGTGGCCGCATCATCGACGTTTCCTACGAGGCGGCCCAGCGGCTGGGGATGATCGGCCCGGGCACGGCGCGGGTGGAACTGCGGATCATGGGGCGGCCGGACACCGCCGCCGAGGCGGGCCGCGGCGGATCGGACGTGGAGGAGCTGGTGGAGGATGCCTACACAGTGCAGTTGGGCTACACAGTGCAGGTCGGCGCCTTCCGCGACGCCCGCCGCGCCCAGGCGCTACTGCGCGAGCTGGAGCGCCGCTACCCGGCGACGCGGCTCTCCACCGACGGCGTCTGGCACCGCGTCCAGGTGGGCGAGTTCGTGCGCAAGCGGGCGGCCGAGAAGATGCGCCGCGAGCTGCGCCGTCTCGGCTACACGGCGCTCATCGTGCCGTTCCGGTAGAAGCCTGGCCGGCCGTCCCGGCCTCCCGCCCTACGAGCTCACTCCCCCAGACTGGCGAGGAACGACTTGATCCCCTCGTCCAGGTGGCGGCGGTCGCGGTGGCGCTCCTGGGCGATACGCACCAGGCGGTCCACCAGCTCCGGCAGGGGAACGCCGGAGAGGTCCCACAGCCGCGGGTACATGGAGATGGCGGTGAAGCCGGGCAGGGTGTTGATCTCGTTGACCCAGGCCCGCGGCCCCTCCTCCATTTCCTCCACCAGGAAATCGACCCGGGCCAGGCCGACGCCGCCGAGGGTGGCGAAAGCTTCCACCGCCATCTCCCGCAGCCGGTCGGCCAGTTCCTCGGGGATCTCCGCCGGAGCGACGAGCTGGGCGCCGTCGGAGACGTACTTGTCCTCGTAGTCGTAGAAGTCCCTCCCGGAGACGATCTCGCCGATGGCCGAGGCTTCCAACTCGCCGTAGCCGAGCACCGCGCATTCGAGCTCCCGCCCCGCCACCGCCCGCTCCACCAGGACGGCGTCGTCGAAGCGCAGGGCGAAGTGCACCGCCTCGGCCAGCTCGTCCCGGTCGGCCGCCTTGCGCACGCCGACGCTGGAGCCGCCCACCGCGGGCTTGACGAACCAGGGTGGCCCGGGGACGCTGTCCGCCGCCCGTGCCACGAACGCGCCCAGGTTGCGCTCCCCGGCGCCGGCGCGCAGCGCCGCGTAGTCCACCACCGGCACGCCGGCGGCGGCCAGGGCGCGCTTGGCGGAGATCTTGTCCATGGCCATGGCGGTGGCGGTGACCCCGGCGCCGACGTAGGGCAGATCGAGGATCTCGCAGAAGCCCTGCAGGGTTCCGTCCTCGCCGTAGGTGCCGTGGACGATGGGGAAGATCACCTCCGGCGGATCCTCCACCAGCCGCGCCACGGTCGGCGCCACCGCCCCACCGGAGCCGGCCAAGCTGTCCACCTCCCCATCCAACGCCGCCTGCCCGGCCTCCCGCTCCACCCACTCCCCCGATTCGGCGATACCCAACGGCACCACCTCGTGCCCCGCCTCGGCCAACCCCTTCGCCACCGTCCGCGCCGAGGTCACCGAAACCCGATGCTCCACGCTCCGTCCCCCGAACACCAATCCGACCCGCGCCATCTGATCCTCCTTTTTCAATCCCTGAGACTACTGACGACTCCAACTTCATCAACGAACTTTGCCCACCGTATGGCCCTGGTGTGGCCTGATTCCGGCAGAGAGCCCTTTCTCTGAGCGGAGACTATCCGCTGTCACCTCCCTGTGCAGGTAATGGACCACCCCCCCTCCCAACAGATCGACAAAGGGTAAAGAAGCGGCCCGCCACATCACTTACTGCCGACCAGCGTCCTCCGCCCCCAAGCTTCCACGGTCGCCGACGCTGACACTTAGTTCCCAATCGCTGAGTTCCCCCCGGGGGGCTAGCCCCGCGTCCGATGAGGGCCGGGGTGGAGGCTCTCCGCAGGGGGCGTCTGGAGCGGGGCAAGGGCACCGACGACCGGAGGGCCTGTTTGGTGGCGCCCCGCGGAAGCCGAAGCGAGCCCCCTTTCAAAGTCCACTGAAAGCTCGCTGTCCCCCTGCGGGGAGCCCCCACCCCCGGCCCGTCCCCGCGCAACCGGTCCATTCCAGCCCCGTTGCAGGAACCCACCGGCCCCAGCCTCGGCTGACGCAGGCGCGCTCCCTTTCCATCCACCACCGAAAGCGCGCCGGCCCCCGAGGAGGGTACCCCGCCCCGGCCCGTATTCAGCAATACCCGTCACCCGCCACCACCGCCAACACCAACGCCGCCACCACACCCCGTGATCCTTTCGTGAACCCCGACCCATACAATCCCCCCATGCCCCACCGCGTCCTCATCGTCGAAGACGAGCCCGAAATCGCCGACCTGGTGAAGCTCCACCTCGCCGACGAAGGCTACGACGTGACCACCGTAGCGGACGGCGAGACCGCCCTCGCCCGCGCCGGGGACGGCGCCTTCGACTTGGTGGTCCTGGACCTGATGCTGCCTGGCATCGACGGCCTGGAGGTGACCCGCCGCCTGCGCGCCGCCGACACCTACACGCCGATCCTGATGCTCACCGCCCGCTCCAGCGAGCTCGACCGCGTGGTGGGCCTGGAGGTGGGGGCCGATGACTACCTGACCAAGCCGTTCTCCATCCGCGAGCTGGTGGCCCGGGTGAAGGCGATCTTCCGCCGCGTCGAGGCGCTGGCCGCCAACGCCGGCGGCGACGACGACGAGCGGCCCATCGACGTCGCCGGCCTCCACCTCGACCCGGCGCGGCGCAAGGTCACCCTGGACGGCGAAGAAGTCCACCTCACCGCCCGGGAGTTCGACCTGCTGCACTGCTTCGCCGCCCGGCCCGGGCGGGTGTTCACCCGGGGCGAGCTGCTGGAACAGGTCTGGGGCTACGGCTACGACGGCTACGAGCACACGGTGAACTCCCACATCAACCGGCTGCGCTCGAAGATCGAGGCGGACCCGGCCAACCCCGCCTACGTCCTCACCGTGTGGGGCGTCGGCTACCGCTTCCGCGAGCCCGACGACGAGGCGCCGGAAGCAGCACCGAGCCAGGGCGGCGGGGAAACCGCGCCATGACCCGGCGAGAGCCTCGCCCCGGACAGCCTCACCACCGACAGGCCCGCCGCCGCGGCCTCGCCCCCCGCTCCCTCTACGCCCGCCTGGCCCTCGTCCTGCTGCTCCTGCTGGGCACCGTCGGCGCCGCCTGGATCGCCACCTCGGTCTACACCACCGCCCTCTACCAGGAGGAGCTGGAGCAGCGCCTGAACCGCGACCTGGCGCGCCAGCTCCTGAAAGACACCGAGATCCTGGACCAGGGGGTCTCGGAAGCGGACCTGGAGCACATCTTCCACGTCCTCATGGTGGTCAACCCCCGGATCGAGGTCTACCTGCTGGACCGCCGGGGCGAGATCCTCGCCTACTCGGCGCCGGAGGGGGAGGTGGTGCGCGAGCGGGTATCGCTGACGCCGATCCGGGAGTTCCTGAACGCCGCCGAGCCCCGCCTGCCGCTGCGCGGTGACGACCCGCGCCAGGCCGAGGGGCGGAAAATCTTCTCCGTCGCCCCGGTGCCGGCCCGGGCCGCGGGTCGGATCACCGGGGGCTCCGCCGCTCCCGAGGGCGGCTACCTCTACGTCGTCCTCGGTGGCCAGCGCTACGAGTCTGTGGTCGCCGGGCTGCGCTCCAACCGCATCCTGCGCCTGGCCGCCGGCGCCACCCTGGGGGCGCTGTTGGTCGCCTTCCTCGTCGGCCTACTGCTCTTCCGCCGCCTGACCCGGCGCCTGGCCCGCCTCGACCGCCGCATCCGCGGCTTCCACCGCGAGGCCGACGCAGCGACCTCGGCCGCCGGGGCCGCGCCGGTGGAGGGCGACGAGATCGACCGCCTGGAGGCCGCCTTCAGCCGCATGGCGGAGCGCATCGAGCACCAGATCGACGCGCTGGCGGCGCTGGACGAGCTGCGCCGCGAGCTGGTGGCCAACGTCTCCCACGACCTGCGCACCCCCATCGCGGCGCTGCGCGGCTACCTGGAGACGCTGCTCATCAAAGAGGAGTCGCTGTCGCCCGAGGAACGCAGCCGCTACCTGACCATCGCCCTGCGCCACGCCGAGCACCTGGGCAAGCTGGTGGCCCAGCTCTTCGAGCTCGCCCGCCTCGACATCGAGGAGCGGGAGCTGGACCTGGAGCCGGTGTCGCTGCCCGAGCTGGCCCAGGACGTGGTGCAGAAGTTCCACCTCGACGCCGAGCGCCACGGTATCGATCTGACCGCGGAGCTGCCGGCGTCGGTCCCCTTCGTCCACGCCGACATCCGCCTGCTGGAGCGGGCGCTGGACAACCTGCTGGAGAACGCCCTGGCCCACACGCCGGAAGGCGGGCGGGTGACCCTGGCGGTGGCCGCCGCCAACGGCGGCGCCCGGGTGCGCCTGGAGGACACCGGCAGCGGCATCCCGGCGGACGAGCTGCCGCGCATCTTCGACCGCTTCCAGCGTGGCAGCGCCCCGGCGGACGGCCGCGGCCGCAAGCAACGCCCCGGCGCCGGCCTGGGCCTGGCCATCACCAAGCGCATCCTCGACCTCCACGGCGCCGACCTGGAGGTGGAGAGCACGGTTGGCCACGGAACGACCTTCAGCTTCGAGCTCTCCTCCCGGGCGCCGGCGCACCGCTGACAACCTCCCGCCCCGCTGACCGGCAGCGGCCATCAGGGAGCAGTGACCGGGAAGCAGTGTCGGAACGCAGCGTCGAGACGCAGCGTCGGAACGCAGTGATCGGAAAGCAGTGTCGCAACACAGTGATCGGAAAGCAGTATCGCAACACGGTGACCGAATTGTGAGATTTCCGTGACGGCGGCGGGAACGCCGCCTGTCATCTTGAAGATCGCAGCGACAAGCCCGATCCAAGATGCAACCCACCCGTCAGGAGATCCCATGATGTCCACCCCTCGCGGCACGACACGCCTTCCCGGTCTCACCACCACCGCCTTCGCCCTCATCGCTCTGGCACTCCTCACCCTGGCGCCCACCGCCCTGGGCCAGGGCAACGGCCCGGCCAACGCCAGCTATTACGTCCACGTCACCAACCTCACCCGGGGGCAGATCCTCAGCCCGCCCATCGTGGTCAGCCACAGCGACGACGTCGCGCTGTGGGACGTCGGCACCCCGGCCTCGCCGGAGCTGGCCGCCGTCGCCGAGGACGCCGACGGAGCCGGCCTCCTCGCCCTCGCCGCCAGCACCCCCCTGGTCACCGACGTCGCCGTCGGCCCCGCCCCCCTGCCGCCGGGTCAGACGGTAGTCCTGGAGGTCGCCGCCGCCAAGCCGTTCGACAAGATCACCGTCCTCGGCATGCTGGTGGTGACCAACGACGCCTTCTTCGGCGTCAACTCCATCGACCTCCCCTTCCGGCGCATGAAGGAGACCCGCTACGCCGTGGCCTACGACGCCGGCTCCGAAGCCAACAACGAGTCCTGCGACTTCATCCCGGGGCCGCCCTGCGGCAACGCCGGGGTCCGCGCCACCGACGGCGCCGAGGGCTTCGTCCACGTCCACGCCGGCATCCACGGCGGCGGCGACCTCGACCCCGCCACCTTCGACTGGCGCAACCCGGTGGTCAGGGTGCAGATCCAATCGACCCGCTGACCCCGACCCGCTCCTCGTAGCCGCAGCGCCACCAGCGCTTCGGCCCTTCTCCTCGCCCCCGGTACGCCGGGGGCTTTTTTCGTCCCCGGGTTTAGAGCCGCGGCAACCCTCCGCCTCGCCCGCCGTAATTGGTTCCCATGGAAGGGTTTCACCCTCCAGCACGTTAAACTCAGCGCGGGCCATCCAATCACGGGCCTGCCCGAATCAACGGCCGGGGGACACCCACGGCCGCCCCAACCCAACAACACAAGGCGAAAGACCACCATGAACAAAATCCTCTGTGCAATTCTCGGCCTGGCTATCCTCGGCCTGGGCGCCGCGTGCGCCTCGCACCCGACCCAGACTCCACAGACGGGTGAGGTGGGAGCGGATAAGGAAGACATGAGCCAGCAGTCGAACACACAGTCCGAACAAACCCAGGTTGAAACCGACAACCCCCTGCTCCAGGAGTGGGACGGCCCCTACGGCGGCGTCCCGGCCTTCGACGAGATGAAGCTCGACGACCTGGAGCCGGCCCTCGAAGCCGCCATGGCCGAGAACCTGCGGGAGATCGAGGCCATCGCCTCCAACCCCGACGAGCCCACCTTCGAGAACACCATCGTCGCCATGGAGGCCACCGGCGACGCCATGAACCGGGTGCTGACCTACTACTACATCTGGAGCTCCAACCTCTCCTCCGACGAGTACCGGGAGATCCAGGGCCGCTCGGCGCCGAAGCTCTCCGAGCACTACTCGAAGATCACCCAGAACGAGGATCTGTTCCGTCGTGTCCAGGCGGTCTACGACAACCGGGCCGAGGCCGACCTGCGGCCCGACCAGGAGCGCCTGGTGACCTGGATCTACGATGGCTTCGCCAGAAACGGCGCCACCCTGGAGGGCGAGGCCAAGGAGCGCTACGCCGCGATCCAGCAGGAGCTCGCCGAGCTGCACACCAAGTTCGCCAACAACGTCCTGGCGGATGAGGAGAACTACGTCCTCTACCTCGACGAGGACCAGCTCTCGGGGCTCTCCCAGTCGCTCATCGACGCGGCCGCCGCGGCCGCCGCCGAGCGCGACCACGAGGGCGAGTACGCGATCCTCAACACTCGCTCCTCCATGGACCCGTTCCTCACCTACTCGGACGAGCGGGACCTGAGGGAGAAGGTCTGGCGCACCTACTACAACCGGGGTGACAACGCCGACGAGTACGACAACAACGAGCTGATCACCCGCATCCTGGAGCTGCGCGACGAGCGGGTCGGCCTGCTGGGCTACGACAACTACGCCCAGTGGCGGCTGGAGAACCGCATGGCCAAGACCCCGGAGCGCGCCATGGAGCTGCTGGAGTCGGTGTGGCCCGCGGCGCTGGCCCGGGTCGATGAGGAGGTCGCCGCCATGCAGGCGCTGGCGGACGAGGAGGGCGCCGACATCTCCATCCAGCCCTGGGACTACCGCTACTACGCCGAGAAGGTGCGCCGCGCCCGCTACGACCTGGACTCCGACGAGGTGAAGCAGTACTTCCAGCTCGACAAGCTGCGCGAGGCGATGTTCTACGTCGCCGGCGAGCTGTTCGGCTACGAGTTCACCCCGGTGCCCGACGGCAAGGTGCCGGTCTTCCATCCCGACGTCAAGGTGTGGGAGGTCCATGATCAGGGCTCCGGCGACCTGGTGGGGCTGTGGTACCTCGACCCCTTCGCCCGCTCCGGCAAGCGCTCCGGCGCCTGGGCCAACAGCTACCGCAGCCACGAGAGCTTCCGCGGCGAGACCACGGTGCTGTCGTCCAACAACTCCAACTTCATCCAGGGCGCCCCGGGCGAGCCGGTGCTGCTGTCCTACGACGACGCCGAGACCTTCTTCCACGAGTTCGGCCACGCGCTGCACGCCCTGGCGTCGAACGTCGCCTACCCGACGCTGAACTCCGGCGTCCGCGACTACACCGAGTTCCAGAGCCAGTTGCTGGAGCGCTGGCTCCTCACCGACCCGGTGATCGAGAACTACCTGGTCCACCACGAGACCGGCGAGCCGATCCCGGACGAGTTGGTGGCCAAGATCAAGCGGGCGGCGACCTTCAACGAGGGCTTCCGCACCACCGAGTACCTGGCGTCAGCTCTGATGGACATGGCGTACCACATGACCGACGACCCGACGGGCCTGGACCCGGACAGCTTTGAGCGGGAGACCCTGGACCGGCTCAACCTGCCGGACGAGATCGTCATGCGCCACCGCTCGCCCCACTTCGGGCACGTCTTCAGCGGTGAGGGCTACTCCGCGGGCTACTACGGCTACATGTGGGCCGACGTCCTGACCGCCGACGCGGCGGAGGCGTTCGCCGAAGCGCCCGGCGGCTACTACGACGAGACCTGGGCCGGCAAGCTGGTGGAGCACCTGTTCGCCCCGAGAAACGCCATCGACCCGGCCGAGGCCTACCGCAACTTCCGCGGCCGCGACCCCGAGATCGACGCCCTGATGCGCGACCGCGGCTTCCCGGTGCCCGGCGAAGACGGCGGCGACGCGGCGGGGGACGCCGGCTCGCGGTAGTCCGCAGCTCGACCCGGTTGGCCCGTTCGTCCGTCGAACGGAGATGAGGCGGCCCCTGCGACGCGGGGGCCGCCTTGTCTTTTGCGTTTCCGCACCTGTCAAGGGTAAGCGTTGGCCCTCGTGCTACACTGAATTCGTGGAGCACGAAAACCGATGACGAACCTGACCATCACCGTCAACGAAGACACCCTGCAACGGGCTAGAATCAAAGCTCTCGAACGTGGGACCTCGGTCAACGCTCTCTTGCGAGACTACCTGGAAGACTTTGCCGGCCAACGCAGAGCCCGGGAAAGGGCGGTGAAGTCCATTCTGGAGATGTCTCGGGAAGCCCGGAGCTACCGGGGCAACCGCTCCTGGACGCGGGACGAGTTGCACGAGCGGGAACGCTGAGGCAGCCATGCCGAGTCGGACCTTCTTCGACACCAATGTCTTGGTGTACATGTTCGACAGCAAGGCCCCCGAAAAGCAGAAGAGGGCACAGGATCTCTTCGACCAAGCCGCTCCTGGAGAAGCGGTGATCAGCACCCAGGTGCTGAAGGAACTGTTCGTCACCCTGACCCGCAAGCTGGTCAAACCGCTCCCCGAGGAGCGAGCCCTTGCTCTTCTGGTCGAAATGAGTGAGCTTCCGGTGGTTGGTCTCGACCCGTCCATGATCGTGGAGGGTGCACGCCTCTCCATGGACCACACCCTCTCCTTCTGGGACTCACTCATCCTGGTAGCCGCAAGATCCGCAGGCTGCCGAAAAGTGTTGAGTGAAGATCTGCAACATGGGCGTAGAATCCTGGATCTGGAGATCCACAATCCCTTCGCCGATCTCTGAGAACTTCTGAACCCACCCATGCCCTTCATACCGCCCCCTGACCTCCCGCCCTGGCTGGCCGCCGAGCTTCCCTTTGACCGGGGGGCGTACCGGCTGGAGGCGGGGCCGGACGCGGGGCGGCGCATCCACTTCATCGACCACGGGCCGCGGGGGGCGCGGCCGGTGCTCATGCTCCACGGCAACCCCACCTGGTCGTTCCTCTGGCGCAAGGTGATCCGGCGGCTGCCGGAGCACCGGTGCGTCGCGCCGGACCTGCTGGGCCTGGGGCTCTCCTCCACTCTGGGGTTGGAGGAGCACTCGGTGCAGCGCCACTCGGGAGCCATCGCCGAGCTGGTGACCGAGCTCGACCTGGAGGGGATCATCCTGGTGGCCCAGGACTGGGGTGGGCCGATCTCCGCGGCGGCGGCGGCCCGCTTCCCGGATCGGGTGGCGGCGAAGCTCTTCGCCAACACCGGCATCGCCCTGCCGGACGAGTACCGGCTGACCAAGTTCCACCGCTTCGCCCACCGGCCGGTCCTCTCGCAACTCGCCTTCCGCCTCCTCGGCTTCCCGCAGCGGGCGCTGCACAAGGCGCAACACGACCCGGACTCGATCTCCGGCACCGTCGCCCGTGCCTACCGCTACCCGCTGCGCGGCTGGAAGCGGCGGGCGGCGCCGCTGGCCCTGGCCCGCATGGTGCCCAGCTCCGACGACCACCCCAGCGTGCCGGCGCTGGAGCGCGGCGAGCTGTGGGCCCGCACCTCCGCCGGCCCCACCGCCCTGGTCTGGGGCGTCCACGACCCGGTGCTGGGCCGCGCCTTGGGCCGCCATGAGGAGTTCTTCGGCGACGCCGAGGTGACCCGGGTCGAGGCCGGCCACTTCCTCCAGGAGGAGGTTCCGGACGAGCTGGCGGCGGCGGTGCGGCGGCTGGTGGCGCGGGTGGAGGAAACGGCCGCGGCCACCGGCTAGCCCTTGGACCGGGCGCCGCCGTCCGTCATAATGCCGGGCCATGGAATGGCTTACTGACCCGCAAATCTGGATCGCCCTGCTGACGCTGACGGCGCTGGAAATCGTCCTCGGCATCGACAACATCATCTTCATCTCCATCCTCTCCGGGAAGCTCCCCGAGGAGCAGCAGCCCCGGGCCCGCACCGTGGGGCTGGGCGCGGCGATGGTGATGCGTATCCTGTTGCTCCTGTCCATCGCCTGGATCATCAAGCTCACCGCGCCGCTTTTCACCCTCGTCGGCCAGGAGATCTCCGGCCGTGACCTGATCCTCCTGGGAGGCGGCCTCTTCTTGCTGGCCAAGGCGACCTACGAGATCCACGACAAGCTGGAGGGGGTGGAGGGCCACGGCTCGGCCAAGGTGGCGGCCTCCTTCGGCTCGGTGATCTTCCAGATCATGATCCTGGACGTCGTCTTCTCGCTGGACTCGGTGATCACCGCCGTCGGCATGGTGGACGAGGTGTGGGTGATGATCGTCGCGGTGGTCATCGCCGTCGGTGTGATGATGGTGGCCGCCGGCCCCATCTCCCGCTTCGTTGAAGATCACCCGACGGTCAAGATCCTCGCCCTGTCCTTCCTGCTCCTGATCGGCATGTCGTTGGTGGCCGAGTCCCTGGACCGCCACATCCCCAAGGGCTACATCTACTTCGCCATGGGTTTCTCGGTGTTGGTGGAGTTCCTGAACCTGCGGATGAAGGCCAAGGGGAAGCCGGTGGACCTGAAAGACGCTTACGTCGCGGAGCCGAAGGGGAAGATCCACGCGCCGGAGCCGGGGGAGCACGGGACAGTCTGAGGCGGCTGGTGAACCCGACCGTTCACCCGTCAGCGTCTAACTTGGCAGCCTCGAGAAGCTCCAAGGCCTCGGCGTGGCGGTCTCCTGGCACGTACAAGCGGGCGCCGAATGAGGTCGGAGTTCCGAAGTGGGCGGAAGGCAGCACCGTCACCAGCCGCATGGCCTCCTCGCCCGAGACCGAATAGGGGATCGACTCGGAAGCGAGTAGCGACTTGACGACCTCAAGGAACGGCATGTTGGCCGTGCGGATCAGCTCGACGCTCTCCGACGGCCCCGGCTCCTCGGCCGGTGGCAACGAGTCCACCAAATCGACGTCGCAGTCGGGACAGTGATGGAACCCGGGGCGGAACTCGTCACCACACTTTGGACAGAACATGATGGGTATCTTAACTCCTTGAGCTCGGGAAGTACGGGACGAAGCGAATGATGATTCCCCATCCAGAACCGCACGGCTTCCCGGACCGGGCGGGGGCCGATGGCGCGGGAACGGAAGGGTGGGCGGCCTGCTGCCCCGGGGCCGCTCGCTTCAGGTGGCAGCACGGCGGGAGCCTTCAGGTCATCCTCATGATTCCCGCGGCCACCGCCTTTCAGGTTTTTCGCCTCCGGGTCTAAGAGCTTGTATCGCCTTGCTCGCCGATTCCGGACAGCACGTATCCGATGAAGGCGCCAATAATCGTCGCTAATGCTCCACTTCCGAGAATGCCGTCGAGGGCGAGAATGAGAATCGTAGGGATCAGCAAACCCACCGAAAAGAACTGGATGGCCCGCCGCTTGAACTTGTAGCGGACCCTCATGTTCTTCTTTTCATTCACCTTCCGGTAGCGTGCCACCAGCATGAGCACCCCAACCGCGATGACGAACATTAGCGCCACTAGAGCGTAGGCTAAGTACTCCCGAGCACTCAGACTGAGATGGTGACCGAACTCAGCGGACTGTGCCAATGGGTTCATCCGTGGCTCCCTTTCACTATGGCACGGTCCTCGGACCCCGAGGGCCTGGAAAACCTGCCGTGCTTACTTGATTAAAAACCCTTCCGCTGCAACGTCTTCCGGTTCAGCCCCAGGATCTGCGCCGCCGCTGTCTTGTTGCCATCCGTCAACTCCAGCACCCGGCGGATGTGGCGGCGCTCCACCGTCTCCAGGTCCAGCGCCTCCGGGCCGGAGGAGGTGCTGGAGCCTATGAGGGAGCGTAGGAGGGAGGCGTCGACTTCGCCTTCGGCGAGGGAGACGGCGCCTTCCACCAAGTTCTGGAGCTCGCGGACGTTGCCGGGGAACTCGTGGGCCATCAGGACGGCCAACGCCTCGGAGCGCAGCGGCGGCACCGGGATCTCCTCCCGGGAGCAGAACTCTTCCATGAAGTAGCGCACCAGGTGGGGGATGTCCTGGCGGCGGTCGCGCAGCGGCGGCAGCTCGATCTCCACACCCTTCAGGCGGTAGTAGAGGTCTTCGCGGAAGCTGCGCTCGGACACCCGGTCTTCGAGATCCCGGTGGGTGGCGGCCACGACCCGGACGTCCACCGGGGTGGGCTCGGCGCCGCCGATGCGGGTGACCTCCCGCTCCTGGAGGGCGCGCAGCAACTTGGCCTGCACCGAGGGCTGCATGTCGCCGATCT
>Ga0102947_1000432_pt1 | contig 15056 bp, 16 predicted proteins | sample SalPon2A_A_D2_MG_FD_78210 | JGI IMG/M metagenome (GOLD analysis project Ga0102947, IMG submission 78210) | Soil microbial communities from South San Francisco under conditions of wetland restoration - Salt Pond MetaG R2A_A_D2_MG | ecosystem: Environmental > Terrestrial > Soil > Wetlands | place... | reverse complement strand
TTCATTACATGTTAAAGACAAGAAACAGATCATACCTACTTGCAATAAAGAACACAAGATTCAGACAACATTATCAGGAAAATCAACTAAGAGAATAAAGAAATAATGTTAACTATTCCATAGTTATTCAATGCATATGTGCTCAGGACTTCAAAGTCAAGATAACTAGATAAGTTTCCCAGAGTTGAATATTGTATAATTTTCAAATTAGATAATATGTGCAATTAGACTATAATGCTCTGAAGTCTAGTTATCAAATTAATTTAGAATTTAAGAATTCAAAGCAAATTTAACATAAATTTGCACTCAACAATAAACAATTACTGCCTATAAAACAAAAATATTACATAACCTACATATCCTGCAATCAGAAAAATACCTTCTTTTCTAGATATGATAAAGCCACTACGCATTATTGGAATTAATACAAGACTAAATGCCAACATTATCCCCACATCAATTAGTACTTGTTCACTAACAGTTATGCCTGAAATTAGTGATGAGATTCCTAGTATTGCCATGATGTTGAAGATGTTGCTTCCTATAATGTTTCCAACAGCAAGATCGGCATGTCCTTTTCTTGCAGCAACTATTGACGTTATCAATTCTGGCAATGATGTTCCTATTGCAACTACCGTTAAGCCCATGAATAATTCTGATATTCCAAAACTTGTTCCTATAATTACTGCATTGTCAACAGTAAGAAATGATCCTCCAATTAAGAGCAATAAACCTGCTATCATAAAGATGATGGATTTTGAAAAGGTATTTTTTTGCAATACTTGTGCAACGGAGATTTTTTCAATATCAGCATCTTTCTTTGAGCTACGATAGCTGTACCATGTAAAAACAATAATACCTACAACGAGTAACACACCATCGATAAAATCAATTTTACCATCTAGAATTATTGCAAACAACAGAAATGAAATTCCAATCATTAGGGGGATTTCTTTCCTAATGACAGATTTTGATACTATTATTGGACTAATGACTGCTGAAACACCCAGAATCACTCCAATGTTTACAATATTACTTCCAACTACATTCCCTAAAGCAACATCAGATAGCCCTTGTATTGCAGAAGATATACTCACTGCAAGTTCGGGAGTAGAGGTTCCAAAAGCTACGACAGTTAATCCAATTACTAATTGACTTACTCCTAGTTTGTTTGAGATAGCAATTGAACCCTTTACTAACCAATCTGCTCCAAAGTATAACATAGTCAAGCCTCCTCCTACGAATAAAAAATTGAAAATTAATTCCATAACAAATATCCGGATACAATATTTTCTAACTGCTTTTCATTATGAACTTAGTGTTTTATCCATCCTTCAAAAAAACTCAGTTTTATTACATTTGATTTAAGGCTGCTCTGTATTTTGGGATTGATAAATATCAAATATGCTTCTTTAGAAATTTTTGATCTTTGTTTAAAACTACAGATAAAACGGTACTTTTCTTTGGTGTAAATTTTTGGATAATAGTTTGTTTTTTGGCATTAGAATTTATGGCAAAATATATAAAATTAGAAACACCAAGGCTTCTGAAAAAAATACGGATTATAGATAACCATGCCTATTTTTGTTGGCTCCAAAGCACTAAATTTCATTTAAAATTGTAAAGCAGATCAAAGATTAAAAACAAGATTTAGAATATTTCAAAAACGGGTAAAAAAGTCAAAAAATTAATTTCTGGATATTATGTTTAATTTGATAATGAAATTATATTCTTTTTATCTATGTATTACGGATACAATATCATGTCTTCAATTGAAAATTTAGAGCAAGCTTGTCAGAAAGTTTTAGATCTTCCAAAGATTCGTTTTGTTGGAGTATTAAATAAAATGGGAAGGAAAATTGCAGGTGATTTTAAAGAAGGAATCACATCATTGTTACCAGATAAAGAAAATAGTAGGATGTATGTTCAATTAATGTTAGAATATATGATGAGAAAAGATTTTGATAAAAACTTAGGGTCTGTTGACTACATTGTTTCAAGAAGAAGTAATGTTACCATGATAAGTATTCCAACTAATGAATATCTCGTCTTAATATCTGCCGAAAGAGATGTAAACGTTCAAGATATTATCATGTATGTAAATTCTGCTTTTACTACACTACCAGACATTAAACCCTGAATTTATTATTTTAATTATTCACATCAATATACAACCATTTTTATTTTAAAAATGGTTCAAGCCTCATAGGAATAGAATCTAAAACACTCTAGGAAATGTACATGACAAGACTTAACGACAATCAGTCATATAATGTTGCATATATTATTAGAAATACAAGAAGAAGAAGAAAAATTGTTTCCATCGTATTAAAACTATAATTTTACAATTTTTCCATAAATCTGCTACATATTATTATGGATCTATGTTTTTGGTTTATGTCTACGGTATTAGTATAATCAGCAAAAACATTCTAATCCCGTAGAATTATACTTTGGTGTTTATAGCTTTGTTAGATTATCTCATTTGTAGAATTAATTTAAAATTATTTTTAGATTCTTTACCATTCAATTTTAAATTAATTTAATTATTTTTATAGTCTTTTTTGAATAATAAATATTCGTCAATGAATTTTATATTTTAATGGCATGTCAACATAATAAAATTTAATCTCAAAGTTGTAAGATATCTCTGAAATTATAATCTCAGGTGTCCTTTCAAACTAAACCTAACCATCAAATGTTTTAATTGCATGAACAGGTAACAGGGAGACACCAAAAAATGAGAGCGGTCAGACGATAAATATCAAAAATATGGTTTTAATGTTCTTACAATCAGATTGCAGTCTTTGATTTATGATTTAATATCAAATGAGACTCACCTCTGTTTGTCTTGTACCCTCCAGAAGAACTGCTGGTTTCATAAGTTATCAAATGGGTAGGATCCACGCCTGTTTGGCCCTCATTCTTGTCTCTTTTGAGTTTCCTGTCACTAATCACAAACATCACTATTCCACCAATTACTGCAAAACCTGCCATTCCATACATGATAGTTGCAGGAAACTCATCAGTATCAGGCTTTTGATCAACTAGTGATTTTAAACTGGTATGAAACACTTCAACTCCACCAAAATACACAGTGTTGACATATCCTTCAAAGGAGATTGTTGCATCATCATTTGACTCTACTATTCTAATTGTGTATTTTTTGTCAAGATCAATATCCTCAACCCATAGTCTGTCACCACATAGACCAACTTCAATGCTACACTCACCCATGGAATAATGAGTTATGACATACTTACCAGTATACTTGTATTCCACTGCACCAGGAATTATTGCAGTGTTATCAAACAGAGAATGCCATTTGTATAATGGAAGTGATAGTATTCCACTTGCATCAATTAATGGCATTTCCAGTATTGAGACAGATAGATTTTCTGAAATCTCTGGAATCATTACATCAAGTGCAGACTTTGGATTGTTGACATCAAATGATCCATAAGCAGTTTGAAGTACTATAGGCTCATCAATTGAGATTCCCCTCCAATTTGCATCAACAGTACTTTTCTCAAATCCGGTTGTTAGAACATGGTTTGTAATGGTTGGCACTAGTTGTACCTTGTATTCAATTACTGCAGATTTTTCATTTCCCTGTAATATTGCCTGATAGTTTATCTTGGAATCAGTAATTACTGCATTACTTAAAATTTCTTTCAGGTTTTGGTTTAGTGACTTCACAAGATCATCCATTCCGGGAGTATCAGAGTCTGCTTCAAATGAAATGACTTTGTTTTCTCCACGTAATGATTCTGAAATCTCACCGCCGTTTGGATATTCGATGTAGATAATTCTCAAAAACTGAAATGAAGGTTCGGTTGACTCTTGTTGATATAGTATCGCACCATCAAGTTGTGCAGCTGATGCATATGGGGTAAAACCTGCTACTATTATTATTGTAAAAAGTATTAGTTTCATACTAATATATCCATAGAAATGGATATATTCATTATTATCAAATACATAGAGTATGGCGGATATATCCACGGCTAATCATACGTCAATGGATATATTCAGAGCAATAATGGACCATGGCCCACTCACATTATACTCTACAAACAGCAAGACAAGAATTCCAATAGGCACAATTCACAGGCATTTTAAGCAGTTAAACAAATTAGGCAAGATCAGAATATATGATTTAAAAGACAAAGGCAGAAAAAAGATAGAGTATGGGCCCACCATGTACGGGATTGTCAGTTTTTACAAGCAAGACAAAGAGTTTGCAGATAAAATTGAAAACTATTATCTCATATGGATTGAAAACAAGGAATTCCAAAGAGATCTTGAAGCAGAGGGATTTGACACATCAGATGCGAATTTAAAAAAATCAAAGCAAGTGTTTAGAAAATACATGAATTATTTCAGCGCAGTAGAAGAGCAGGTAGAGAAGATAAAAAATGGTGAGGACTCTATATCTCGTGATATGCAGATATTTTTTAGCTCAATGTTGTTATCATCAGATCCTCATTATCAAAGACTTTGGACAGAGTTATACAATGAATTACCTGGAATGCAAAAAAACCTTGAGGAATACATGGATACCATGATAAAGACATACAAAGCATTTAAAAAAAATCTCAAATAGAAATATTGTAATATGCAATGACAATTACAAGTATGAATAGAACAGTTGGTATAAGATACAAAAATCGATTTACATAATTTTTCTTGTTGCAGTATGCAAGATACAAGATAAAACCAGCAGAGACTGCCATGATAACATTTAACACATCGGTCATATCATTTACTATACTACATTGACGTAATCCCCACATACAGTATGAAATTAAAAAGATAAAGTTCCACATAGAATGAAACATAATTGCAAACCATCCTTTTTTGCTAATCCAAGTCCTTACACTAAAAAATATGTGCGGAATTGTAAGCAAGAATCCCCCATACGCCAGTGTCTCAACTGTAAAGTCACCGGAACCAAACAAATGAGCAGCAGACCAAACAATTCCAGTACCAAGAAGCAGGAGGGGATTGCCAGATAAAAAATATGGAATTCCAAAAAATACAGATTCCTCTAACAATCCTGAGCTAAGTGCGAGGGAGATAGATACTGGAAACTGGGGAATTTCATAGTCAGATATGACATTTGTCGCAAGAAAAGAGCCTGCATACATCAAAATCAGGCTTAATCCATGATAAAACAAGCCCATCTTTAGGAGGTAAAAAATGCTGGTTCTTTGGAACGGTTTTAGCCATGTCTTTGGATTGATGTCATGAATTTCAGGAATCATTTTATTTTTTCAACGTCCACAGTTTATCAAATCAAGCCAGATGAAATTTTCCATGTTTGGGATGTAGATAAACTAATAGTAAGTACAAAGTGCCCAAATTATAGGATATCCAGCAGTCATAAACAAACTTCCAACAATACAAAAAACAATTAGAATCTTGTATTTAGTTTTCATCATGGTAAAAATTCTTCAATAGGTCATAATTTTGAAATTTATTGCATAACAGTAAAAAGAAAAGAAGATCATTGAATAATCATGAGCCTAACTGTAATACCTCTTTTAGCTGACAGAATGGAATCAGAATTTGATGTTTTTGATGCATTATTAAATACACTAGATAAAAACAATACAAAATTGCAAGAAGGGGACGTTATAGTAATTTCAACAAAATACATTTCAAATTCACAGGGACGAATTGTAGAATTAGAAAAGATCAGAGCATCTGAGCAAGGTATGAGGATTTCAAAAAAATATCAGTTAAAAATAGAAATTGCAGAAGTCATAGTTAGGGAATCAGATAAAATTTTTGGTGGGATAGGAGGATTTGTAATTACATCCTCAGATAACATAATGGCGCCAAATGCTGGAATTGACAAATCAAATGCAAAAAAAGGCAGTGTAATACTATACCCAAATGACCCATACCTTATTGCAGAACAAATTCGCAGAAAGATATTTTTAAAATTATTCATTCATGTTGGGGTTATTTTAGTAGACAGTAGATTAATGCCTGCAAGGATCGGTACATCAGGAGTTGCAGTTGCCTGTGCAGGAATCGAACCAGTTTTGGATATGAGAGCAAAAGAAGATCTTGAGGGCAACCCACTAAAGGTCACATTCCAGGCAGTAGTAGACAATCTTGCAACAATTGGGAATCACAAGATGGGTGAGGGGGGAGAATCAAAACCATTTGCCATAATAAGAAATTCAGAGGCAAAGCTTACAGACAAAAAGATATTGCCGTCAGAGACTGCAATATCACCAGATCAATGTGTATATGTAAGAGGTTTGTCAAATCCTCCAAGCAGTTAACTGCCTATTTACTTCTGCTTTAAATATTGGTATTTTCTGGAATTAGCAATGGAGTATATTACAACATATCCCAAGACAATTTCATTTTTTGACGGATTAAAACATAAGATTGATGCAGATAGTAAAGAGGGGGTAGAACAACTACACATTGTTGTGAAAAAAAGTTTTGAAGAATTGATGAAAATTTTCAAAGAAGAAGGATTTACTAAAGTTAAGTTTGAACATAAGCAACCAGGACAAATAGGAAATGGTCTCAACCTAAAATTAAAAAAACCATGGGAGATGCACATAAGATTGGTTGATTTGAAGAAAGGGTTGATTGGAATTCATGCAGAAGTAGAAGTTTCAAGAGATTACCTGCAACACTTGTTCTCTCAAAGAACTCCAGTTGTTTATGAAGTAGAAGAAATTCTAAAAAAATATCAAGTGGAATATAGTATTTGGCATAATAAAATTAAGAAAAACATCCATGCAATAGTTGACAACTACAAAGTTAAACTAGCAACACCAAGTATTCCAGTCTTTGCATGGAAACCAATGTTATTTGTAATTGGAACAATTACTGCTTTCTATGGTTGGAAGTATTTTAACACGATTTGGTAAATCTATACACCTAGAGTTTCAGCCTTACTTAGCTCTAGATAGACTTTATCCCCAACTGAGAGACCCATATCTTTGTATTCATGCATCTCAAGTTTTAATTGAGTAATACCTGACTGCATTCCAATTCCACCACCCATTCCTGACATCATCTTATTTAGATCTTTCATCATGTCATTCATGTTTGTAAATCCCATTACTTTTGGGGCACCGAATGGTGATGGTGGGTTTTGAGTCCCTTCTTTAAGATCTTTAATTGAGGACAAAGAGATCACTACATATGGTGCTCCATCAGGTGCAGAGTCAATACTTTTTACAACATATTCTTTTTTCATATCCGAATTATCACATCATTACATATAATTTTAATTTTAAGGTGAATTTACACTATTTTTTATTACTACTGAAGATTTAATTACAATTTTGATGATTTTTATCTAATGACTGAAGATTTGAAAACTACATTAAGATATTATGGAATTTCACCATGGGAGATTGAAGTTCTTTATGGGTTTTTAAATTCACATTTTACTATAATTCAAGAAGAAATTGATTCTGATGATGATAATTTTGTGAGTTCTTTAGATATGGAAATTCCTCTTCCATTTAATGAAGAATTTTTTCAATGGTTTGATTTTAAGCGATGGGAAAAAGTTAAGGCAGTTTTCAAAGAGATGAAGCGTAGACGAGGTAGTGGCAATGCCTTAAAAATCAGAATTAATTTTTCTGGAAGTCCTAGAATTGTATTTACAATAGACATTGATGATAGGCAATGGTTTGATAATGCCATGGAAAAAATTGATTTTGTTTTAGAATTATTACCATATCATCTAGATCCTAAAAAAACACCATCAGAGATTACAGAAATAATCTACAAGTTTGATTCAGAATCAATTAGATGGCGTCTGAATACAGCAACATCAAAAAATAAAAAATTTGAATTCAGAGGAAATTCTTGGAATGAGATCACTTGAGATCTTTTTGTAGTGGTTCTAATAATTCATGAAGTTCTTTATATTTTGATTCTAAAAACTCTAGTGCATCATCCAATTTTTTTGATTTTCCGTATTTGTAGCGAATTAATTCACGATGATGCCAGAAAGTTTTTTTCCCATCTCCAACTGAGAGAGTGGTAAAATAATCTATACCTTTCAAGTTATCAGGGAGTTTTATATCATGAGGAAAAAGCATTTCAACAATAAACCATTCATCTCCATCAGGGTAATCAGACCCAGTATCTATATCAAAAAACACATGAAGAAGATCAGATTGCATCAAGCCATCATCATTTATTGTAGGGTGTTTTACTGCAGATTTTTTAAAATCTAGATTAACAAGTTGGGGTTCAAAAAACCCTTTGATAATTGATTTTCTAAATATTTTATTAGATTCATTGATATTCAAATGTAAAATATTGTTCTATGAAACTTGCCTATAACTTATTAGGTTAAAGACAACAATTTAAACTTCTAGCGAATCCAATATTTTTGAAATATCCGTATTAGGATAACCATTTTTAGAAATATTTTGTTTTGCAGGAGGGTTTTCAAGATAATTAGGAATTTTATCTTGTAACCTCACAGTATATGGTGAGACTAGTTCATTTTTGTAAAATACACCTATAGGTATTTTATTTCCCCATTCAAGGGATTTAATCAGTGCTTGAGACAGTTTCTCGTTTACTTCAACTTCAGAATTATAATGAACTGTCGGTTCATATCCTTGTTCTTCTAGTTTATAAATTCTAGAATGCCTTTGTTGCGCCTCTTCAACTAAATCGGTTCCAGCATACCAATCTCTAGTGTTAAGATCATTGTATGTTGGACATGGTTGTAAAACATCCAGAAATGAAAGACCTTTGTGATTTACTGCTTTAATTATTAGATCTTTCAGATGTCTAACATCATAAGAATATCCACGAGCTACAAATGTAAAACCACTTGCAACTGCCAAACCAATTGGATTAACATTAGAATTTGTATTTGGGGAAGGTAGAGATTTTGTTTTTTCTCCTAGTTTTAGAGTGGGGGATGCTTGTCCTTTTGTTAAACCATAAACACCATTATCAAAAATTATGTAAGTCATATCCACATTTCGTCTTCCAGCTGCAACAAAGTGACCAGCACCAATTCCCAAACCATCACCATCACCGCCCACTGCAACTACTGTCATCTCAGGATTTGTAATCTTTGCACCTTGTGCAAATGTCAAAACGCGTCCATGTAATGTATGAATACCATAAGTGTTGATAAAATGCGAAGTCTTACCAGAACAACCAACACCGGAAAACATAACAGCCTTGTCACGTTCGATTCCCATCTCAGCTAATGCCATTTGGATAGCGTTAACTATGCCAAAATCCCCACATCCAGGGCACCAATCATTATGTACATCTGTTTTATAATCAGCAAGTTTAAGCGCCATGCATCAGAACCTCTCTTTTGTCGGCTTTATTCTCAACAATTTTCTTAAGTGAATCATAAACTTCAGTACTAGTCATTGCTCTTCCAGAGTATTTTAAGATAAAGTAATCAATATCACGTTGAATATTTTGTTTGAATAGCTTTCCAAGCTGGCCTGAGTAGTTAGCTTCAATATCGATTATTGTTTTAGTATCTTTTAATAATGTACTAACATACTCTGCTGGAAATGGATGTATTAGTTTTAGCTGGACATACCCAATTGAGATTCCTTCTTTTTTGAGCATATCAATTGCATCCAATATAGGACCCTTGGCAGAACCCCAGGAAATGATAGTATAATCTTCGACACCAAAGGATATTACTTGCTCTGATTGTGGAATCTGCTTTAAGATCAAATCCAATCTAGACATTCTTTTGTCCATCATTTTTACACGTAAAACTGGGTCTTCTGAGATATGACCATACTCATCTGATTCATCACCAGTATTCCAGAACACTCCATTATCAATCCCCAACCTAGAACGAGGAGACACCCCATCATCAGTAAACTCAAATCGCCTATAGTCATTATCTACTTTTTCTAAGAGTTTACCACGGTTAATTGAAATTTTTTGAGGATCAAATCGATCACATGTAAGTACAGAGCTTGCATGGAACTTATCCATCATGTGAATTACAGGAACTTGGAAAATATCTGCATAGTTAAAGCAATTTCCAGTATCATAGAAGCTCTCCTCAACATCACCTGAAGCATAAACAATTTTTGGAAAATCGCCGTGTCCTGCAAATACTGCAAAAAGTAGATCATCCTGACCATGTCTAGTTGGAAGTCCAGTTGAAGGTCCGCTTCTTTGATAATTTGTTATAACAACAGGAACCTCATTTATCCCAGCCCATCCTAGCATTTCAGTCATTAATGCAAATCCAGGACCAGAAGTACATGTTGCAGAACGTGTTCCAGTTAATGCACCACCTATAGTCATCCCTATTGCACAAATTTCATCCTCTGTTTGAATTACAACAGTAGACCCAGGTCTATCATCGATGATTTCCAAAATTTCATTTGATTCAAGATAAACAGATTCATCTGAAGCTGGTGTGATAGGATAATAAGACTGCATTCTACAACCACATACCATTTTCCCTAAAGCGGTTCCTTGAAAGCCTTGGACCAGTATAGTTCCAGATTCTTTTTGTGTTCCAGTTAACGTATAATCAAAATTTTGAAAGTTATTTTTTGCGTAAGCATAGGAATATTTTGCAGCTTGTTTATTTATTTCAGCAATTTTAGGTTTTTTTGAAAATATATCATCAAGTGAATTGAGTAACGAATCAGCAGGCATTTTGATTAATCCCAAAGACAAAGAGACTCCAAGCACATTATACATTCTAACTAGACCTCGTAACTTTGGGTTACCTACTTCTTCAGATAGTTTTTCAAGAATATTCTTAAAAGACACGGGATAAAGTGTAATTCCTTTTTCTTTAGCAATTTCAAGTACTCCCGCTATAGTAAAGGGTTTATTTTTTGATTCAAGATATTGGTGTAGCCTGTCTTTGAATGGTGCATCAAGAGTATGAACTTTCTCAGTATCAATACCCTCCAACTCGGAATCATAGATAATTCCACCATTAGATGCAACCTCATTGAAGTGACGAAAGATTGTTTCAGCATCAAAGGATACCATCAGGGTCACATCATTAATGTTTGAATGAATTTTTTTGTCAGCTATTCTGACTGTAAAGTAACTATGTTCTCCTTTGATGTTTGAATAAAATTCTCTTTTACCAAATACTTGATAACCCATTGCAGCACAAACTTTTGAGAACACATTTGCACCGGATTCAACACCGCTTCCTTGTGGACCTCCAATTAACCAAGTAAAATCAACAGAACTCATAGAAAATATACCATTTTCTGAAAATTAATAGTATCCGGTTAACTTTTCTAGCCACCTGTCGCAGCATCAAATAATGCACATTCACATTTATCACGCTCACCACAATAAGGACATACACATATACATTTTTCAATAGAGTTACCACATTCAATACATATAGCAAATTCCTCTTCTTCAACTTTGGAAGACATGTGTAATTTACAAAGAAATCGTATAAATGGTTTGAGATAAATCTCAGGATTAGTGAAAAAAAGAGTCTTCCTTACAAGAACTTTACACGATTTTGCATTAAATGAGTTAAAAAAAAGATATCAAATAGAAATCCATTCTGGAAAAATCCCTATGCCTCAATCAAAACTTCGATCAAAAATCAAAGAAATTGATGGATTAATTTGCTTCCCATACGATAAAATTGACAAAAAAACAATAGAATTAGCAAAAAATCTTAAAGTTATCAGTACCTACAGTGTAGGTTTTGATCACATAGATGTCGAATATGCAAAAAAGAACAAAATTCGTGTAGGGTATACTCCAGATGTACTTACTGATGCAACAGCTGATTTAACATTCTCATTGTTGCTTGATCTTTTTAGAAGAGTTTCAGAAGGAGATCGAATTATTCGAAAAGGAAAGTGGAATGTAATTTATGGTGCATCTGATTATGTAGGAGTTGATCTTCAAGGAAAAACACTTGGGATTTTAGGTCTTGGTAGAATTGGTGGAACACTTGCAAAAAGAGCAAAAGCATTCAATATGAAATTAATTTATCACAACAGAAAGCATGTTTCAAAAAATAAAGAGAGATCATTGAATGTAAAATATGTTTCATTTGAAAGATTGATAACTCAAAGTGATGTCATTTCAATTCATGTACCATATACAAAAGAAACAGAGCATCTTTTAGATATAGAAGTTTTTAAAAAAATGAAGAAAACATCATTTTTGATCAACACAGCAAGAGGCAAAGTAATCAACGAAGAAGATCTTGTTACAGCAATAAAGAAAAAAATGATAGCAGGTGCAGGATTGGATGTTTATGAAAATGAACCAATCAGAAGAAATCACCCATTAGTAAGATTACAAAATGTTGTTCTTGCACCACATATAGGAAGTTCTACAAAAGAAACTAGAGCAAAAATGGCAGAGATCACGATAAAAAATTTGAATCTCGGAATAGATGGAAAAAAACCAATTTATTCAGTAGGGTATTGACTTTCAGGCATAGGTTTGGAATCCGCAATATGTGCAGTTTTTATATCTAAATTTCCAAGCATAATTAGAATGAAGAAATTCAAACATACTAATGAAGAATTAGAATTAGCCAAATTACAAACTGAGAAAGAAAAGAAGAGAAAAGGATCTGAATAGTAGAATTTTCTCCTTGTCTTTTTCAGACAAGGTTTTTTAAAATTTAATTTAATGATTACGTTTTTGACTTAATTTGTCATGAATTTTTTGTCTTTAAGAGATTAGATTTCTAAGACTAGGGGTAAAATTTTACAAATAGGTTTTGTGCCTACTAAGAAGATTCATTTTTTAGGTAACAAAATTTTGTAGTAATACATTAAACTAGGGATTGATTACAGCACGTCCAATTATTTTTCGTGCCTTAAGATCCTCCAAGGCAGTATTTGCCTCATCAAGAGTATATCTTTTTGAAATTACAGGGTTGATGATTCCTTTTCTTGCAAGATCAAGCAGTTCTACCATATCATGATAATTCCCAGTATATGCGCCTTGAATTATTATAGATTTTAGAGGAATTGTTACAAGAGATAATTCAAATGAACCCCCAAACAAACCAACAAGAACCAGATTACCTCGCTTTCTAAGAATTGCAAAGTCAAGTTTTGCAGTTGCTGGCGCATTTACAAAATCTACAACACTATCTGCACCTTTGTTATCACATATAGATAGAATTTTTTTAGATGTTTCAGAATCTTTGGAGTTAACTGTAAAATCAGCCCCCATTTTTTTAGCTGTTTCCAATTTCTGATCATCCAAATCAACACAGATAATTTTGGCTTTAGTGATAGCCTTGGCAATTTGCACACCCATTAATCCCAATCCACCAGCACCAACAATTACAAGAAACTCTGGAGAGTTTTGATTTGATTTTTTAATTGCAGTGTATGCAGTTAGTCCAGAACATGCAAGCGAAGTTGCAGCATCAGGATTAACACCATCAAGATTTGCTAAATATTTAGAATTAGGAATCATAGCATAATCAGAATATCCCCCATCTTGAAAAACACCCAAAGATTTGGGAGCATCACATAGATTTTCATTCCCTACTTTACATGCAGGACATTCTCCGCAGCCAATCCAAGGAAATACTAAAACTTCATCTCCTTTTGAAATTCCAGATACATCATTACCAAAATCTTCAACAACACCAACAATCTCGTGTCCCGGAGTTACAGGATATTTTACACCTCTATCAGTCACTTTCATAAATTGACCATCTCCAAGATCATAACCACCTTCCCAAAGATGTAAATCACTATGACAAACTCCCACAGATTTTACTTTGACTAAAACCTGATCACCATGAGGTTTTGGGGTCTCTATTGAAGATACCGCAAGAGGTTCATTTGGTCCTGTAATCCTAGCAGATTTCATAAATTAATTTTTTATATTGACAATATAAGAGTTGACTGGAAATGAGAAAAAAATAGAGCCCTTAGATATTATTGAATAAACAAGGAGTAGAAGTGTGAGTGAAGTACCAAATCCTACTAGTATTTCTCAAGAGCCAATAAACATTCTATTCAGTCCGTTATCTAATGCAAAAAAAGATGTTTGGGATATTGATCTAATCCAGATTTTGAATTTATTAATGAAGATTCTTGAAAAAACAGATAGGAAAGATCTCAAGGTTGCAGGAATGGCAGCATTGTCATCATCTTTGATCTATAGAATGAAAGTTGAAAGTATTTTTGCATTACAAAAAGCAGCAATGGAGAAAAAACCAATGCGTCAAAGAACAGACGTAGATATAGAACTAATAGATATCCCATACAGACACGAATCAACATACCCAGTATCATTAGATGATTTGTTAGGATTGCTTCAAAATCTTATTGGTACAATTGCAAATCCTCAATCAAGAAGAAACAAAGGGGTTGGGATTGAGCCAATTGAAGCACCAGATTTCCAAGATTATTTTATATCACTTGAAAGTATAATTGGAAAGTACGAGGATTTGATAATGAAGAAAATTTCATTAACAGGGTTTGGATTACTTCAAGAAATCATTGCAGAATTAGATCAGGTAGATTCTATCAGATGTTTCTTTGCAGCATTGTTTTTAGCAAGAGATCAAAAAGTAGATTTGGAGCAAAGTAATGAAGATATTAGAATTATCTTAGTAAAAGAAGAGTTAACAAACTGATCAAAAATAAAGGAATAGTTTAACTAGAATTTAGGAGAGATACAGATAGTTGGCAAAAATTGAAAATACAGATGAGGCAACAGCAAGAATCGAGGCTGCACTATATTCAGCAGGCAGACCTCTTAAAATTGAAGATATAATCAGAGCATCAGGCACGGAATCAAGAACAAAAACCATTGGATTGCTAGAGAACATCATGAAAAAAACAAAATCAGCATTTAAAGCACTTGAAATTGTTATTCTTCCAGATGGGTCGTATGTAATGCAACTAAAACCAGAGTACAGTGCTACAATTAAGAAGTATGCTTCAAAACCAGTTCTTCCAAATGCTACACTTAAGACGCTATCATATATTGCATATATGCAACCTATATCATCAAAACAGCTTGTAGAAACAAGAGGGTCTGGAGTATATTCGCATCTAAAAGAATTACGACAG
>Ga0102947_1000431_pt1 | contig 15083 bp, 24 predicted proteins | sample SalPon2A_A_D2_MG_FD_78210 | JGI IMG/M metagenome (GOLD analysis project Ga0102947, IMG submission 78210) | Soil microbial communities from South San Francisco under conditions of wetland restoration - Salt Pond MetaG R2A_A_D2_MG | ecosystem: Environmental > Terrestrial > Soil > Wetlands | place... | reverse complement strand
CCAGAAGCCGTCAGGGTTGCCCATCATGCTGGCGACGGAATAGGGCCGGTTCCCAAGCGGGTGATCATTCAGGGTGACGTAGACCAGATGCCGGCCGATCAGGATTGCCACGATTTCGTATTCCCGGGCGATATCGTCAACACCAGGGATTTGCCAATCAACCAGCAGGCTGCCGGGAACGGACAGGTAGCACTCTACGGCGTCGATCTTCGAGGTCTCGTAGCTGGACAGTTGGCTGATATTGCGGATCCGGTCGACTTCAGAATCTGTCCACAGCCATTCCCGCAGGCCGCCAGTGCGATGCTCGTAGAGGACGGAGTTGATCGCCTCGGTGCGATAACCAGGCACCCCCTTCATTTGCTCCAGCTCGCGCCGGGTGTATCGGCAACGCTCGAACAGGTCGCCATCGTCAACACCTGTCGCGTCGGACGCCGGGTAGAGGTTCAGCGGGCTGACCCGCTTGGTCTGCAGCTTTAACTCGGTGGATCGCTGCGGGACGAATCCTCCCCGATCGGTCCGGCGCCACTTGAGAGCCGGAGCATTGCGGCCGACCGGTCCCTTGAGAATGGCACAATGGAAGGTCACGATATCGTCAACGAACTTGCGGAATTCCTCGTAAAAGCCGCCCGCCGCCAACTTGTCGTCAATCTCCGTTTCCATCCGGTCCGCAGTTGCCGATGCCTGCTTCATTTCCGCATCAGAAATCATGGCCTCGGCCCGGGTAATCGCGTAGTCGATCTGCTTGCGCAGCGCGTTGATATCGACCGGCTGGCCCTGCTGCTGTTCCATCAGGACCGCCTGGGTGATGACGGCCTCGCGGATCTGGTTGCTCAGTTTGGTGCGCTCAACCGGCGATAACTCCGGCGATGCTGACGGGCGAATACCGAAAGGCTTCTGCCCTGGCTGGATCATTACGTCCTCAATCCAGGCCTTGGCCGCCCGGCATTTCGTTTCGGTCAGATTGAAATAAGCCTCTGAGCCTCCAGCGTCTTTGATCTTCGCCAATTTCTCCGGGGAGTATTCACCTTTCCGGTCCCGGATCGCCGTAATCATTTCCTCTTCGATCTTGATCTTGGCGCGCTTGGCCGAGTCCCACCTTTGGCGGGTGTAGCTGACGAGTTCAGGAAGGAGTTCAGGAAGGTTCTGGTAGGAGGCTTGCTGCTGCTGGTGGCGGGTGACTTCATCCGGGGAGACAATGCGGACAAGGCCGCGTGAGGAGTCCTTGGCGGCCGGCATGGTCGGTTGTGCTGACATTTGTGTTGGCCTGGCTGCCGAGGTCGGCAACGGCTCTGGCGGCATAACCTGAATTCCCTGTCCTTGCATCATCGGCACTCCATTGATAATTCGCAGCAAATTACCTTGATGCTATGGGAAATTTCCAAGGTTCGCAACTTTTTTTGCATTTCTTCATTTCTGAAATTTTATTTTTTTATTTTATCTATTTTTTTATTGCGAAGAATCTGAGCCGTAGGCAGACTTAAATTACGAAAGGAGAAGTGCCTTATGAAAAAGGGAAAATTGGTGATGATCAACTGCGAAGTTCATCGAAAGCTGAAGATCAAAGCGGCGGTCCTCGGTCAAAATTTGAATGAACTGACAAATGAAATTTTGAGTCAATGGGTTGAATCCCATCAGGAGCAAATCAATGGCGAGGCCGCAGAAGAAGGGTGTTGATTATTTCTCCCACGATGTTTCTCACGGAAAAACGATATTTGTCCTAGAGCAACGTTGGGGAAACGATGGTTACGCCGTCTGGTTCAAACTTCTGGAAGCATTGGCCGCCGCTGAAAACCATTATCTTGATCTCAGCGATGAAGCAACAGAGTTATATTTGTCGGCAAACTGTCATGTTTCGGTTGAGACCCTCCGGGATATCCTCGGTGCTTTGGGTACTCTTGGCGCCATTTCTACGGATTTATGGCGGGTTTCCTCGGTGGTTTGGTGCCAGAAGCTGGTCGATAGACTCTCAGATGTCTACCGTTTGAGAAAGTCTGATTTGCCATCAAAACCAGACCACTTTTTAGTTTGCCCGCTGGAAACGAAGGTTTCTACCGAGGAAACTATAGTTAATCCTGTAGTTAGTACACAAAGTAAATTAAATAAAAAGAAACCAAAAGAACCTATGACTAATACCACTAAGAGCGCGCGAGCAAAGATCGCAGATCTCTACTGCCAGGTCTTTGAAAAATCGGTCGTATCTTCCATCATCTGGAAAAAGATCGATGATCTCCTGCAACTCTACCCTCCTGAGAAAGTCACTGAAGCGTTCGAGACAATGGCGGGAACCACCGGCAAGACCTGGAACTACCTGATCGGCATCCTTGAAGAGAAAGGCGGCAGTAATGGAAAAGGAAATTCTCGAAGCGCAGCAGAAGCTGATGCAGAAAAGGGCGGATCTCGGCGTCCAAAATCGGGGAAAAGATCTGTCTCTGACATCGATACTGGAACAACCGGATGGGCCGACGGTTTCTGATAAAAAGTGTGAAATTCATGATGTTTACCTGAAAATATCGAACTCTATTTTTTCAGAAAATGTCCGTGAGTATTGCGAAGAATGCGCGAACGATCGGGAAAAACAGAGGCAAGAGGATGAATTGGCCTCGCAGAGAGCTGAAAAACAGCGCAGAATCGCTAGAAATTTCAACGAATGCCAGATTGGAAAGCGGTTTTCTGGAATAAAATTTGACAGTTACAAACCGACAAACGAAAAGGCGAAAAACATCCTCGAAAAGTGTGAAATCTATGCGGCGACGTTCGATCGCAATCTGTCACTTGGGGCCAGTTTAATTCTCCTTGGGCTCCCAGGTACCGGAAAAAATCACCTTGCGGCCGCCATCTGCACCGAAATTTTGAACCAGGAATATACCGCCCTGCATACCACCGTGATGAAGATGATCAGGAGGGTGAAATCAACCTGGAGCCGAGAGGCAGAAGAGACCGAGCAGCGGGCCATCCTTTCCTTTTGCGAGCCCGATCTGTTGGTGATCGATGAGGTCGGCGTCCAGTTCGGTAGCGAAACCGAGAAGCTTTTGCTCACTGAGATAATAAACGAGAGATATGAACGGGTTAGACCAACAATCCTCATAAGCAACTTGAACATGAAAAACTTGACCGAGGTTCTTGGCGAGCGCGTTGTCGATCGGTTCCGGGATGCTGGGGAAGTTTTGGTCTTTGATTGGGAAAGCTGGCGGAGGAAAGCGTGATAGATCATAGCAGTTTGGTGAAGATTGCTGAAAAGTGGCTACTTAAGGCGAAAGGGTGCAGCTTCGCTCTGACTGAACTTTGTGCACTTGGAGCAAACGGCGAGACCCCTGACGCGATAGGATGGCGCAGTGGATATTCAATTCTTGTCGAGTGCAAATCAAGTAGGTCAGATTTCCATTCAGACAAGAAAAAGCGATTCAGAATGATTCCAGAATTAGGCATGGGAACATATCGGTTTTTCATGTGTCCGACCGGTGTGATCAATCCCGAAGATTTACCGGATGGATGGGGTCTTGTTTGGGTGGATGAAAAAGGGAAGGCAACTCAGAAGATCGGGCCTAAAGGAAACTGCTGGTATGGGAAGAATGCGGACCCTTTTATCTTTTCAGAAAAGTGCATGAAAAGCGAGCAAGCAATGCTTGTCAGCGCGTTGAGAAGGCTTCACTTGAGGGGTGTTTTGCCACTTATTTATGAAAATCCATTTGGTTGATGCCGTGGAAGGGAAAATCGTGACGAAAGGGGGTGAGGCCATGGCATTGATACTATGGAAATGCCTAACGACATTGATCCTGGTATTACTCAGTGATATGTGTCCAGACTGCGGAAGCAACCTTGTCCCGGAAGGCCGGTGCCGGTACTGCCCGGTGTGCGGCTGGTCGGCGTGTTTGTGAGAGAGGAGGAAGAGGATGAAGAAAACAACGGCAGTCGGTAATGGACTTTGTGGATTTGTAGTTGGCGTATTTATAGCGACGCTCACCGCCCCTATATGGCTTTTAGCTATTGGAGTTTTCTGTGACATCCTCGGCATAACAACGGACGACCTAGGCGGCGTCTCTGATTCGGCCTTGATGCTGGCTGTTGTGCTGGTCGCGGGCATTGCCGGGTTTATTCCCCGATATCGAGAATGTAAGCACCTCAATAGTTTTAGTAACCAGCAAGGAGACACCCAATGAAAACAATTAACATCATCCTCGCCCTGCTGCTTCTGGCGGGTCAGACTTTCGCGTCGAGTGTCGTAGTCAAGAGCAACAAAGGATCTTCACCAACAATCCAATGGTTGACGACAGACATAGAATCCATCTCTGTTCTTGACGGAGACGACCCGCTCATCCTGAAGACCAGAAACGCAACATTCAAAATCTACCCCTGCGGTAAGGTCGAGATGTCCACCTGGAAGCAGATCAATCCGAATATGGGTGATGGTGAAGGGGGTCTTATCGACATCTCTAGCGGAGAGGTAATAACCGATGACCTCCTCTATGATACCTATCTTGGAGGAACGGCGTGTTTTGATTTTGAAACAGGCAAGCAAGTAGATTGCAACAAATAACTTTAAGGAGACAACCAATGAAACTACTCACGATCTTAACCGCACTACTCCTCCTAGCCTCGACAGCATTCGCCGTCGAAACTCACTTCGATTCACGCATCGGCGTCACCCTGCCCCACAACGAAGGTTCGGTGATTGCCAGGTACATCAACGAAAACGAACTGTCGGCCAAGTGGGAGCATCTGGAGCTAATCGGCGGGCTGGATCTGTATTTTACGCAGGATTGGCAAACGAACGTCCACGAGGAGAAGGATGTTTTCACGGCGATCGATGACGTGCGTATGTCCTACGAGGTCGAAGGGCGATGGTGGTTCAATGACAATTTAGCTGTCTACGGTCGGCAGTTTTCGCCAATAGACAAGCAAGGGACTCATTCAAAGTCCGGTGACGGATGGCACCGGATGCAGTATCGGCTTGACGTTGGCGTTATGGCGCGGTGGTGGTGAGGGGAAGGGAGAATCACCATGCCAAGATTATCAGAAGACCACGTTTACCCGAGTTCAGGAGCGGCCGTCGCTGGTCGCCCCTACGATATTCATTGCCCGGAAATGGGCAACCGCGGACTGAACTACTGGCGATATAGATGCGACAAGAGGAAAAAGGACAAAACTTGCAGTCGATCCTGCGAATTGCCCGTCCAAAAACCGAAACTCAACTCACCGGAGGACGCGAAGCGAAACTATGCCGGTTCGGTCAGGTACTGGAAGAAAGGGTTTCGCCCGGAGGTTATCGCCCATAAACTCGACATCAGCCCGAACTGCGTCAGGATGCACCTGCGGGATGCCAGGAGAAAAGGGGATATCAAGGGTTGAAAGCCTCTTCCGTCGATCCAGAAAAATGCAAAAACTGCGCAGCAACCGGGTTCGGAAAGTGGGAGTGCAATGCTCTTTCTTCCGGCCCCGGAAACTGCGCAGCGGTTCACATCCCAAAGGATGAATTTCTCAGGGGACCAGCGCCTTGTCGATCGTCTGCTCGGCGAAGCGCAAAAGCCCCTGAAGCTCCAGCATCGAACACCCTGACTGAATGATAGCCACCTGCCGGTTTTCATCCTCAGAGTACAGAATGACGGCCGCCTTGGTGATGTTCTTCCCCTGGTACTGGCCGGTCTCGGCCATTTCGTGAGCCGCCGTCCTGATCATCTGCTCGGGCGACCACAGGCGGGCGTCCTGCTTGCGTTCTGCCAGGTTGACCGGGGCAGGTTTGAGCCTTTCCCTTGTGTCGAATGCGGATTCTAGTTCTGGCTTATCATCGTTGTTCATGGCGACTCCTTCTCGAACACCGCGCTCTCCAGCGTCCGGACAATGTTGTGGATCTCCTCGTCGATCTGCTGCGGATCGGCAAGGTAGCGATCCTTGGCGAGTACGTTGAACCTGGCCAGAAGCAGCTCGCAGACTTCGTGGAAGGCGGTCTTGCGCAACTGGTGATCAGTTATTTCGCAGCCCTTCCAGACTTTTGCCAGGGAGATTGTAGCGACTCGGCCAATCATTCGGTAGGAGACTTCGGCCAGGGCGTCGTCGCCAACAAAATTGCCATGGTCAAAGTGAACCGACCAGCCGGCCATGCCGAACCTTTCCAGCCACTTTTTGGCCTCCTGCTGGAAGAGCTTGAAATGCTCGTCGGTGGTTTGGTTATTGATTTCTTCCATTTTTATCCCTTCCTGGAAAGATTTGCCGGTCAGGAGCGACGATCTGACGATTGCCCTGCCCCTACCATGCCCGAATCGTCACAGGGGAATTTTGAGTGACAAATGCTAAATCCGTGCGGGTCACCATGTTCATCGACTCAATACCGTCTTTCCTTTGAAACATTAGCCTCATTGAGAAGGTTTTTGGCTTTCTCAATATCTTCGACAGACGCCGGAGAGGTAGCTTTCTCCTCACAACAATACTGCGGCCGCCGAAACACCCCCACAACCCGCTGCCAGAAGTGACGGCCGGCGAAATAGTTCACCTGGCGCCGGAGCTTGGCGTTCTCGCGCTGCAGGGCCTCCATCGCCTTGTTCTGCTGCTGCTGGATGCCGCGCATCTTGGCCCCGGTCTCGATCGCCAGAGACGGAGTGTTAGGCAATAAGCGCATGCCGAGGCCTGTGCAAAGGTTGACGTAGCATTTGTAGGCGGTCAGCGGCTTGAGCTTGGCGCCGTTCGGCGGGGCGCACCTTACTGGTTTCGGTGGGTTCATGCCACACTCCTTGTCATTGTCTTGTTAAAGACTCTCTGTAATTCAATCCTGGCATGTTCCAAGACGGCAGTTCTGTACTCGGGGTCGTTGTCATATCTGGATTTTGAATCGATCTTGAAAGCAAAAAACTTCACTATGTCAGGGTTGTCACTTCTGACAGCAACACCTCTTACATTGTCCCCATATCCGAAAGAGTCCTTGATAATATCAAACCTGGCAATCTTAAATTCGACATCCTTTTTGCCGGAAGTGCCTAAAAGCGCAGGGATTGCAGGATTTGCCGCCAGGGTGATAACTGCCCCGATCATCCCCTTGATAAAATTTCTTCGGTTCACGGCTTCTCTCCCTTCAGGACAGGATCGTTCTCGATGTTGTCGGCAGAATATTTGTCCTTATCCACAAGTTCAATACTGACTTTTTTTGGTTCATAACCTTTTCGGCAAAGAATAACGGTTTCTGTCAGCAGGTAAGCTATCGAATCTCTCCACCCTCTCAGTGAGTCATCATGGAACACGAAATCATGTTGTTTACCACCTTCCACCGCAGATATTCTTACTATTGGAACTAACATTTTCTTCCTCCTTAAATCTGGGAAATGAGGTACAGCAGCACGACGATGAGGAACACGGTCCAGGCGCTCATGACTTCGTAATGGCCATGTGCCAAAGAGCTTCTTCAGCGTTCAAATCCATCCCTTCGGCGGCATTAGCAAGAGCCTCAAGTCGATCGGCCATCCTGCGCATGCTTCTTGCCTTCTCGCGCAAAACCGTACTAGCAGACTGTCTGCACCCAAGGATTGCATTGCCTCCAGTGATAACGCCGCCGTAAGCAGTTTCTTCTTTTTTCGGGTGATTTTTAGGTTGATCCATGATTATGCCTCCTTAGATTATTGACCCTCCGGCCAAGTGAACGCTTCAGCTTTCCCAGTGAACACGGCCCATGCTTCGCGTGCGCATTGGTGGAGAGAGCGGCATTTCCAATTTATCGGCCTTGCCGGCACCCATTTCCCGTTGATAAATGCCTGCGGCATATTTTCTTCACGGAGACTCTCTAATTTCCAAATCACACCCTACCTCCCCATCCCGACCGCTGCGGGATTGCTCGTTGTGGCGCCACGGTGGACGTGACGGCCGGTAATTGTTGGCGCACGAAGCCGGCCATCGCCCGGGTCAACGCTCGCTCGCTGGTGAATCCGAGGTCGATATATGTCTCCCCGTCATCGTTTCTCCTGAAGGCGATCAACTCCTTGAGCGTGTCAGCGTCCTTGATACCGTGCTTGCCGGTCCTGACTTCGGTTGCCAACTGCCCGATAATGGAATCAATATTTCTCATTGCCGCAAAGCCAAACATCCTTGTTTTCCCCGGCTTCCCGGTTCTCGCCTCCGGTGGAATCTCCGCATAGACCCGCTTGTATTGCTTCAGGACGTGGTGAATCAGGGTTTCGCCGTCCTTCTCCCGGTGGATAACCGCCCAGGCGCCGTTATACCGCTTGCCGACCCAGCCGATAATCTGCGCGAAATCCTCCAGGGGTATCCGACTTTGCTGCCACAGCGCAACCTGGCGCCCGGTATATCGCTCGATAACCGTGATAACGCTGGCGCCGATCGGGTTCTGTTGGCTCATCACCCCCATGACGTAGGTTGTCCCGTTGGCGGGCTCTTCCCAACTCAGGAGCGACCCGTTTTCCTTGTCCTGGATTACATGACCGTCGCGCATGTGATACCTGGCGGACGGCGCCGGACATGCCGCGATAATCTGTTCAGAAACGTCCATGGTTTCGTCACCTCTCTTGGTCTGGACCCGGTAGCGGGTTTCGTCATAGGAGTGGTCTTCCGACTCGGTATCAACATCGTCGGTCTTGTTCTGGTCCCGGGGGACAACCGGGATTGTCCTAATCGCATGGACGCAGTTGTCAAAGAAGAAGATTCCCGGGGTTTCCATCGGCACCCCTTCGCGCAGTGACAGGCTGCTTTTAAAGGCGGTCCGTAGCAGGTCGAGACCGTTGACCCTGGACCCTGGACCCTTGTCGCAGGGATAGAAAAGCGGCTTGCCGGCAGAGACCGACATCTTCTCGGCAATGCTCTTGCCGTCCATAACCGCGAATATCGCGGCGTCTGCCGGTCCTGGCCTGACTCTCCCCTCCCATCCGAATTCTTTTTCTCGCTCGATAATCCCGGTGGCGATCTCCTCGCTGACCATTTTGCACCCCTGGTTGGCTTTACCATTCCATCCGTACCACTCGCGGACCCTGAACAGCGTCCCTTTCGGCCAGCAGCGGCCATCGGGAAGGGCGTTCCCGTCGCTTTCCGCCCACCATCCAATCGAGAATGGCTTGCTGCTGCCCCAGTCAAATGAGCGGTCGATCCGCCACCCGATCGGGATTTCAAAGTGATCATCGTTCTTAATAACGTGGATCGAGTAGTCCCAGACATCATCGAGGGCGCCACCAGCTACGATATCCCAATCCCCCTCGCGCATGGCTCTGACAAGCGCCTCGCTGCCGAGACCGTTCAGGCGGTTTTCATACCCCGGATCGACTTCAAGCAGTTTTGGGTTATCCTCCAGGCGGGCAGGGATGTATTGCCGCAGCATGCCGCCTTCATCTTTTGGAGTTCGCCATATCTTCCCATGGGGGGCCGCCGATACGAACATGCCTTTAACCCAGGTATGCCCGACATTGCCCGGGTTGCTACCGCAAACGATTTTCGGGAATTGACCATGAAACTGATCAGGGATAACGAGATTTGTCATCCTGACCCGATTCCGCAGAAACCGGTAAACGGATTCAGTAAACATGGTCAACTCATCGATTATCAGGACGTGAATCTCTGCGCCCTGATAGTTGTACATATCCTTTTCATGCTGGCAATGGCACAGGTGGATGGCGCTGCCGTTGGAGAAAGCAATCCGGGGATCTGTCCCGGATGAAATGAACCGAGCCTTTTTCCTCTTGATCAGCGGACTCAGTAAGGCCAGGAATGACGTGGGGCCTTCAAAGTGGTTCTTTATCAGGTCCGGCATTTTCCTCCGGAACAGATAAACCTGAAGCCCGGGGATCGCCAGGCACCAGAAAATAGCGGCGACACGCATAAAGTGGGATTTGCCACCCCCGGCTGCGCCTCCGTAAAGCAACTCGGTCGCCAGGGTGAGAAAAGCCTCTGACTGTTTCGGCTGGAGTTCGAGGTTGATATTGACTCCTGCCATTTTACTCTTTCACTTGCAGTATCTTGTTCCCGGCATTGATCTGGATCGTTGCCCCGTCGCAGCCCTGGAGACTTAGGGTGATTTGATCGTCTCCGTCCTTGCCGTCATCGTCCTTTTTGTCGCGGAACATGCCGATGTGCTTACCGACCAGCTCAAGATTCCCCTTCTTGTCAGCAAGTTTCAGCACGAAATTCCCCATCTTGTCCCAGGACCAGCCGACGATTGCCCGGCGAACATTCTCTGGCAGGTTGGCTATGTCTTCAGGGCAGCGCACGTTTGCCCCGGCGATATCCTTCGGGTCGTAAAATCCCATCCGGCAAAGTTCCTCAAGCACTCTATCGTGAGTAACTTCAACCCTTTGCATCCTTTCTCTCTTGGCGATTTCTATCGCTTTGGAGATTACAGCATGTGACAGCAGCCGAGTTCCTTGCTTTCCTGCCGTCCTCTTGCTGTATCCGGCCCTCATCGCTGCTTGCGTGGCGTTTAGGTCGACCAGATACTCTTTTACGAATAGAACCTGTTTATCGTTCAACTCGGAACAAATATCGGACAATTCCGGAACATCTTGGGTCATTTCTGGAACATTCTTGGACATTTCGCCCCCTTTCTGGAACAAAAGACTACATTCAGGGTACATTCCACCCCACTTTTTCGCATTAAAAAACGACGCTACCGCTTGACTACATATTACACATGCGATACAACGTCATATAGAAAGGAGGAATGATACCTATGCCGAAACGAAAGAAGGACGAGAAAATCACCGGAGTCAGGCTGAACGAGGAGGGGATCAAGGCCCTTCACAGCCTCAGAAGTCGTCCTGGCGGGTTCAGCCTGTCCGGGGCCGTCAACCGCTGGCTTATCAACGAGGCGGCAGTACAGAACAGAATTCAGGATTTTATGGACAAATAACCATCTACTCAGGAGGAAACACACCATGCCAAACGGAGAACCAATCTGCGCTTCGTGCGTCACAACGACATGCCTGTCGACCGGATGCTCTGGGTTATGCCCACCTAAAAACGAACCGGTCAGGATTCGCGGCCGACGCTTCCTGCAGGAGACCGAATACGGGTTCGCCCGCATGATCGAGCGGGTCTACTACAACGCGCACGGAGACGTGATCCAGCGCGATATCGCCCATACCGGAGAGAAGATCTACGCTGCCGGGCCCCTGGCCTAGAGAAAAGGAGAAATGACCGATGCCGACAACAAAAATTCACATGTGCCTATCCATCAGGGGAGCCATCCGCAATAAGATGTTCAGCGGGTTCACGGATAAGAATGGCCGTAAATTGTCCAGAAATGAAGCTGAGAATTTCCTTTTTGACCAGTTGGCAGAGGGGAAGAAAGTCCTTCCAATTGGCGATTGCGACAACTTCGACTATCAGACCGGATGCCTTGGCCACCCCATGGATGAAGAGGAGGATCAGCCGTGAAGAATACCTCGACAATCATCATGATCATCGTCCTGGCCTTTCTCGTCACGTCCTGCTGGCGCGAACTGTCGCGGCCTGGGACCGGGGCCATTGACCGAGCGTTTTGGATGACTCCGGAAAAGGGGGCTATAAACCATGAACATTGATCAAGAACGCCTGGACAAAGGGCTCTATTGGCAGCGGCCCTGGAAGTTGGTGGAAGGCTGCACCAAGGTCTCGCCAGGGTGTGACAACTGCTGGAGTGAGGCGCAGGACATGATGCGGGTGAACCATCCGAACGAGAAGATCAGCAGCCGGGCGATAGCGGTTACTGAAGACCAAAGTGGGAATGCTGTTGGCTTCGACGGTCGCATCATCATGCGCACAGACAACCTCGACCTGCCGCTGCGCACCCGTAAGCCGACTGTGTTTGCAATCTGGAATGATCTGTTTCATGAGGGTGTGTCACTTCGATTCATAGCCAAGGCATATGCCGTGATGATAATGGCTAAACAGCACACCTTTCTCGTTTTTACCAAGCGGGAAAACCAAATGGCCGTCGCCCACGAACAACTTTTTTATACAGAACCTGGCACGGAAATGCTTTGCGACGCATTAGATGACTTGGGTAAGGACGATCCGACAGAGTGGGATGATGACAATCCTCATATCTGGCACGGGTCAACAGTCGAGAACCAGGAACAGGCCGACAAGCGCATACCGCATCTTCTGCAGGTTCCTGGCAATCGCTTTCTGTCGATCGAGCCGATGCTGGGGCCGGTTGATCTCAGGCTTGATCGTTGGGTCTGCGTTAATTGCGGAGATTGGACGCATGATGAGTTTTTGACGGATGAGCACCATTGCGATTGCGATGTTTATGAAGAAGAGAGAATTAAAAACCAGATCAATGCCGTCCTCCTTGGCGGAGAGTCGGGCAAGAACGCCCGGCCGATGCACCCAGATTGGGCTCGGTCGGTGCGTGATCAATGCGCGACTGCTGGGGTGCCATTTTTCTTCAAGCAGTGGGGAGAGTGGGGGCTTGCTGGGCACAGTGGAGGCCTCTGTGATGACAAATTCCCCCCCGGAGAGCTTGTATCTGGAACCATAGTTTCATCAACAAATCCTCGTGCAGTTGGAACGATTCATTACCACGCTGTTCCGGTTGCGGCAAAAAAAGGAGTTTTTACTCCAACACGGTGTCTATCTCGTGTCGGCAAAAAGAAATCCGGACGCATGCTCGATGGCCAGTTGCATAACGATTTACCCTGGCTGAGAAAGGGCTAAACCATGAACTTCCACATCCAAAAAACAATGAGCCTTCCGGTTGCCCTCGAGGGGATCATTCCAGACGATATGATCAACGCCATGAAGTCGGCAGGTTTGGACGAAGTGGTTATTGACTACCGTGTCGAGAACTACTTCGGCGGGCGCCCGGGGATCTTCAGTAATTCACCCGACAAGAGCAAGGAAGCGGTCGGCGCCGATTGGGACTTGAGGATATCTCTTGATTATGGGGCTTTTGTGGTGACAAGCATTTTCATGAAGATTGCCGAGAACACCCACAAGGCATTTACCCGAGATATCGTCCGCTCGTTTTGTTGCATGTCCATCCTGATCATGGAACAGATCAACGACCTGGCGGACGACTTCTGCGACGATAATGACGTGATCGAGGCCTACAAGGAGCTATGCGGGCCTGACGAGGGTTGATTCTGGCGGGATAAAAAGACTCAGGCCCGGGCATGGTATCGCTCGGGCCTTTTTTGTTCTCTCACGCTCACTCAGGCGCCATAGACCAACATCCCCGCGTCCCGGCTATGCTCGTTCGTCCTGCCCTTCCAGCCGGTCATGCGTGCGAACTGCTTGGCGTTCAGCTTGGTGATACTCGTTTTCGGCGCCAGCTTCTTGAATTTCAGGCCATGATAGAGGCAGAATTCCTCCCAGATTCCAGAATCCCGCCTGATACTGCCTGCTCCCAGACGGCGTTCACAACCTGACGTACCGAACCAATCCCGCAGGCGTGCATCCTCAAACCAAAGCTCTACGGTCCCGCCTAGATCAACAATTTCGGCCGAGAATTTACCAACGTAGGTCATGGCCTCGACAATCGTTGACGATCCAACCCTGGCAAGACGCCTCTTCTTTCGGTCCCAGATGGCAACTCCGGTATTAACCCCGGGGTCGATACCGATCAAATAGTCAGATCTTTCCATTTCCGCTGTCCTCCAGGTCAAGCACCATGCAGAAAATACCGAACGCTGGGCACATGAGAGCGCCAGGCAGCAGGGGAGTGATCGCCCCTGATTTGCTCAGTATGGCAACCTCCTCCATTGTCAGCTTGCGCGGGCGTCCGCTTGGGGCCTCATCGTCGAGTACCATGTCCCAATCTTCTGGCGGGTCGATATGGTCTGTCTTGCCCGCCTCTTCGTGGCAACCGTCGCAGATTTTATGCTTCGGTGGCTGGGCTCCGATCTCGATCGTTACCGTGATTTCCTGGCCGCAATTTTGACATTTGACCTGGATATCTTCCAGCCAGGGTTTTGCTTTTGACTCTCGCTTTGGCATCGACAATCCTCCATGTGATCAATCAAATCTCCCTACATTTGGGAATCTTTGTTTCAGAACTTCATAAATCCGCGCCTTCCCAGCTTGTTCGTTCCACCAGCCTTTGCCTGGCTCATAGACCCAATACGACCGCAGCGTAGATCCTTCGTAGCATTCCAGGTTGACTGTCTGACCGGTGCGATGATCTTTGACAAAAAATGTCATCGCGTGTTTGTTCGGCAGGCGGGCAACTGGAGGTGAAGCATTTTCAACACGCTTGCGCTCCTTGGACGCCCTCATCTTGGCGCATATCTCTTTGTTTTTCTGTTGTTTTATACGCCTTAAAGATTTGTTGTAGTTCTTCATATTCTTTGGTTAGTTTGCTTTTGCAATTTTATGGCTTATCCACTCCGCACCATCTACAAAACCATCTCGGTAAATTTTTCTATATTCAGGCCTATTCCAATCCTGCTGGCATTCGTCCTCTGCAACCTGTTCTATCTCTGTCAGGCTGACTTTTTGTTTTTCAATTTCGTCAAGCAACTCAAGGGCTGCGATGCGGTCAGCCTCTGTGCTAAAACTTGCTTTAAAAATATATTGTCTTAGCCTTCCTGTTGCACTCATTCTTCGCTCCTTTCAGCCACGCAAACTAACCAAAAAATGAACTGGATTAAAATAAAGATGCGGTTCTCGAAAAACTCGGTGGTTCGCCTGGTTCGCGTCGTAACCAGTTATCTAAATGTTCTAATGCATTGGGGGAAAGGCATTAATCGCCCTTCCGATCCGCTCTACCTTGGCAGGAACAACGGTGTTACCTAGTGCCTTAACTCTGTCCACCCTATCGGGTAGTCCTGTAAACTCTCCAATAACTCCGGGTGTACGTTTGAGCCAAGCTCCTCCGGCAGCGGCAAGCCTCGTTGCCCATCCAACCGTTTGTGGTCTTTGCTCCCTGGCGATCTCCAGTCTCTTGCCGTCGGCGTTAGCAACATAGAAATAGCATCTTCGGATATGAGGCAAGCCACAATCAGAAGCCTTGATTTCCAGTCGGGAAACTCGGTAGCCAAGCCCCGCCAGGCTATCCTGAATTTCACCTTCCCACTTTTTGACGCCGCCTGGATTTTCAATAACGACCCATAGGGGCCGGATGGTTCGCACAATTCTAAGATACTCATGCCACAGCCCACTGTCTTTACCTTCAAGCCCTG
>Ga0102947_1000430_pt1 | contig 15104 bp, 6 predicted proteins | sample SalPon2A_A_D2_MG_FD_78210 | JGI IMG/M metagenome (GOLD analysis project Ga0102947, IMG submission 78210) | Soil microbial communities from South San Francisco under conditions of wetland restoration - Salt Pond MetaG R2A_A_D2_MG | ecosystem: Environmental > Terrestrial > Soil > Wetlands | place... | reverse complement strand
TATGCTCAAGAACTACCTCAAAATCGCGTTCCGAAACCTGCGGCGGCAGAAAGGCTACGCCTTCATCAACATCGCCGGGCTGTCGTTGGGATTAGCGTGTTGCATGCTCATCGGGCTGTACGTGCGCGACGAGTTGACGTACGATCACTTCCATGAGGCTGCCGACCGCACCTTTCTGGTGCAGGCACAGACCAAGCTGGAAGCATCTGGCCAAACCCTTTCGTCCAACCCGCCGCCCTCGGTAAACGCCCTGTTGGTAAACACCGCACCGGAGGTGGAACGTGCTGTGTCTGTCTATGACCCTGAGCGCGTTGTCGTTAGCCTGAATGATGCGCCGTTTTATGAGGAAGGGCTGCTCTACACGGAACCGTCATTCTTCGAAGTCTTCGACTTTCCCTTGCTACGCGGCAATGCTTCGACCGCGCTGGCACAGCCGGGATCGGTTGTGCTTACGCCCCGTGCGGCACAAAAGTATTTCGGCGACGAGGATCCCATCGGGCAGCGCCTGACGCTAAGCGACAGCCTTGAACTAGAAGTGACAGGCCTCCTGCGCCCCGTGCCGTCGAATACGCATTTCCAGTTTGATCTGCTGGCGTCACTGGAGACCCTTCGCCCTGTCGGAGCCTACGTGGATAATGGGCAGATCGCTGGCCAGACGCAGACCTATCTGGTGCTTCAGGCACCGGAGGCCGAGGAAGCAGCAAAGCGCCAGATCAAGATCCTGCTTTCCCAGAGCAGTCCTCGTCTGGCCAAGGTCGAACCAGTACTGATGCCGCTCAAAGGGCTGCATTTCGATGGCTTTTTCAGCGATGCCACGCTCGGTGGCAATATGCGCTATGTGTATAGCTTCGGCTTCATCGCGGTGCTCATCCTGCTGATTGCCTGCGTCAATTTCATGAACCTGACGACGGCCCAGGCCCTGCGGCGGGCCCGCGAAGTGGGCGTTCGCAAAAGCGTCGGGGCCGGACGCGCCCAACTTGTTCACCAGTTTCTCGGCGAGACGTTCGTATACAGCTTTGTCGCTGTGCTGATAGCTATAGCCTGTGTGGAGTTTGCACTGCCTGCTTTCAACGCCCTTGTGGGCAAATCCTTGCAGGTAACCTATCTCGGCATGGGGTCAGTGGTGCCTTGGCTTTTCTTGTTATGGGTTGGGACCGCACTGCTGGCAGGCAGCTATCCGGCGTTTGTGCTTTCCAGCTTCAACCCGATGACCACACTCAAAGGGCTTGCTGAAACGGGCCTGCGGGGCCTGGCTTTACGCCGTGTGTTGGTTGTTTTTCAGTTTACCGTGTCCATTGCATTGATCGTCGGCTTGCTGGTTATCCAGCGTCAGCTTGGCTATCTCCAGCAGCAAAGCCTGGACATGCAGCCCGATCAGGTCGTTGTGCTTGGTACCCAGGAGCAGGCGCAGACGAACCCTGCGGCCTTCAAGCAGGCCGTAAGCAACCTGCCCGGCGTCTTGGACGTGACGTTGTCCAACTTTCCGCAATCGTTCGGCTTTCCCACGATAGCGGAAGGCCAGACCGAGCAATCGTACGTCAGCACCGTTTTTGTGGATCTGGATTTCCTGGAAACGCTCAGTCTCGACATCAGGCAAGGCCGCAGCTTCGATCCTGCCAACGCCAGCGATTTTGAGGGGGCCGTGCTGATCAATGAGACGGCGGCCAAAACCTTCGGGTGGGCCGATCCGCTGGGCAAAAAGGTTGAACGACTCAGTCTGCAAAGTAATGATTTTGTGGCAAGCGAAGTCGTTGGCGTCGTCGAGGATTTTCCGACGCGCTCGCTCAAGTATGAGCAGCAACCGGTGATTCTATTGCTCACGGAAGGGGAGGCGTTCTTCGGCAGCGGGTTGAATGCGGTAGTCCGGCTGCAATCGGCGCGGATTCCTGAGGCGCTTGCAGGACTCCAGGCCCTCTGGCCGCAGTTTGCTCCGTCCCATCCCTTCGAGTACACCTTTCTCGACGAGCGCTTTGCCAGCCTCTACCGGGCCGAGCGTCAACTGGGTTTTCTCTTTGGCACCTTTGCCGGGCTGGCGGTCCTGATTGCGTGCCTGGGCCTGTTTGGCCTCGCTGTCTATACGGCCGAGCGCCGGACGAAGGAAATCGGCATCCGCAAAGTGCTCGGGGCCAGTGTGCCGGATCTTGTGACGCTGCTTTCCAGAGAGTTCATGTTGCTTGTGCTCGCTGCTTTTGTGGTCGCAGCTCCGCTCTCCTATTTCGCTATGAACCGCTGGCTGGAAGACTTCGCGTATCGCACCGAGATAGGGGCCGGGGTCTTCTTGTTGGCAGGGGGTCTGGCGCTGCTGATTACCCTGCTGACGGTGAGTTATCAGGCCATCAAGGCGGCGCTGGCTGACCCGGTGGAATCGCTGCGGTATGAATAAGCTTTAAGCTGTCAGCTATTAGCTTTCAGCCGCTCCACCCTCACCGTTTTCTTTCCTCTTAAAGCTGATAGCTGACGGCTAATAGCTGATGTTCAAAAACTACCTCAAGATCGCGCTCCGCAACCTGCGTAAGCACACGCTCTACGCGGCCATCAATGTCACTGGTCTGGCCGTGGGGCTGGCGTGCTGCACGTTCATCGTGTTGTATGTGGTGGATGAACTGAGCTTCGACCGCTTCCACGAACACGCCGATCGCATCGTTCGCATAGCCGAGGACTGGCAGGAAGAGGATCACCTGAGTCGGCTTGCCACGACGTATGGGCCGCTGGCTCCTGCGCTGGAGGAAGACTTCGCAGGTATTGAACAAGCCGTACGCGTGTTGCCCTACCCGCTACTCATCAACCGCGACACAGACACCGCCTACCAGGAAGATGGCGTGCTCTTCGTGGACTCGACGTTCTTCGAGGTCTTTAGCTTTCCCTTGGCTCAGGGCGATGCGCGAACCGCCTTGGCTGCACCCTTTTCCATCATTCTTACTGAGACGACCGCGCAGAAATATTTTGGGGACGAGGAGCCTGTCGGACAAATCATCCAGGGGCGCGCAGATGAGGATACCTACGACTTCAGGGTCAGAGGCGTAATGCCCGATCCGCCGCCCAACACGCATCTCCGCTTCGACTTTTTGGCTTCCTTTTCCAGCATGCGAACGATCTATGGCACCTGGATTGAGGATCCGCAGAACTGGGACCACCCGCCGCTCTACACCTATGCTCTTCTCGCCGAAGGCACGACGCCCGCCGACTTGGAAGCACAGATGCCTGCCTTTTCGCTCAAACACATGGGCGAGCGCCGCACGGCTACGCGCAGCCTTCACGTCGAGCCGCTCACGGACATCCGCCTCTACGCCAACCGCGAGGGCGAGTTGACGCCGGGGAATGACATTACCTACGTCTACCTGTTCGGCGTCATTGCTTTTTTCATTCTGCTGATTGCGTGCATCAACTTTATGAACCTTGCCACGGCACGGGCGGCAGGCCGGGCGAAGGAGGTAGGGATGCGCAAGACGCTAGGTGCCCGGCGTGGCCAACTTATCCGCCAATTCCTGAGCGAGTCGATGCTGCTGGTGGCCCTGGCGCTGACCCTTGTGCTGATGCTCGTTGAGGGGTTGCTGCCCGTGTTTAATCAGCTTTCGGGTAAGGCGTTGGCGACGGGTGTATTCGTTCACTGGTCTGTGCCGTTGATGCTCGTCGCAACGGTTGTGGTGGTGGGGCTGCTGGCGGGGAGCTATCCGGCGTTTTACCTGTCACGGTTTCGTCCGGTGCGTGTGCTCAAGGGGACTACGACGGTGGCGGGCAGCCCCTCGGCAGTGCTGTTTCGGAAAGGGCTGGTCGTGTTCCAGTTCGTGATTTCGATAGCACTCATCATCGGCACGGTCATCGTCTATCAGCAACTTGATTATGTGCAGAACGAGCGGCTCGGGTTTGACAAGGAGCATGTTGCCCTCGTGCCGCTGCGGGATATAGAAAATCAATTGCACCACGAGTTGCTCAAGGAGGCTTGGGAACGGCTGCCGGGCGTGCAGGTGGTGACGGCGTCTTCGGGAATGCCCAGCTACAGTCCCGGGTTGCACGACTTCCTCATCAAGCCAGAAAACGCTGCGCAGGACAGCCTGGAACTACTGACGCTGACGGTAGACCACGACTATGTGGAAACCTACGGCCTGGATATTATCGCCGGGCGTGACTTCTCAGAGGACTTTGCCACCGATGCTACAGAGGCGTTTCTCATCAACGAGAGCGCCGCTCAACGGTTGGGTTGGATGGAGAACCCCGTGGGGCAGAAGCTGATGCTTCAGGTCTGGTTTAATGGCGAAATTCGCAAGCAGGGTACGGTGGTCGGCGTCATCCAGGATTTTCAATACAACTCGCTGCGTCACACCATTGAGCCGATGATCCTACACATTCTACCGAACTCGTACTACTACGATTATCTCTCCGTCCGCCTCCAACCGGATAACATCGCGGCGACGCTGTCCGACCTAGAAGCTGCGTGGCAGCAGTTTAACCCTGAGCGCCCGTTCGAGTACGCGTTCCTCGACGAACGCTTCGAGGCCCTCTACCGCGCCGAGGCGCAGTTGAGCAGCCTGTTTGGCATCTTCGCCGTGCTGGCCATCGTGATTGCGTGCCTGGGTCTGTTCGGCCTCGCCGCGTTCACCGCTGAGCAACGCACCAAAGAAATCGGCGTCCGCAAAGTCCTCGGCGCGACGGTGCCCGGCATCATACTCTTGCTCTCAATGGATCTGCTTAAGCTCATCGCCCTCGCCTTCGTCCTTGGTGCGCCGCTCGCGTATGTCGGCATGACACGGTGGCTGGCGCATTTCGCGTATCAGGCGGAGATCGGCGTCGGCATTTTCGTGCTGACGGGCGTGTTGACAGTCGCTGTCGCCTGGCTTACGGTGAGCTACCACGCCATCCGCGCCGCCCTCGCCGATCCCGTGCAATCGCTCAGGTATGAGTAAACGTATGCTCAAGAACTATCTCAAAATCGCGCTTCGGAATCTACAACGTAGCCCGGCTTATGCGTTTATTAACGTCTTTGGGCCAGCGCTGGGCATTATGTGCTGCCTGCTCATTGGGCTATACGTGCAGGATGAGCTGAGCTTTGACCGCTTTCACGAGAAGGGCGACCGTATTTTTCGCATTGCGATCAGTCCCCTGTTGCTGTTAGGCGTCGTTGTGTTCGCCCTCGGTGTTGCTTTCGCCACCGTTGGTTTTCAAGCCATTCGTGCTGCTCGCATCGATCCAGCCCAAAGCCTTCGCTACGAATGACAGGATTCTTGTTTTATGGTGTTTCCTCCAACCCTGAGCCATAAACCATAAACCCATGATCAAAAACCATTTCAAACTCGCCTGGCGAAATCTGCGGAAATATCCGGGCTACTCCTTCCTGAACCTGGGCGGACTGGCGCTGGGTATTGCTGCTGCGTTCGTGCTTGCGCTGTACGTGCGGCAGGAACTCACCTACGACCAGCACTTTGAGGACAGCGACCGCATCTACCGGATCGCAACGGACTTCTTCAACATGGGCGGCTTTGCCAACAGCCAGCAGCAGCTGCTGGATGTATTGCCCCAGGAAACGCCCATTATCGAAGAGGCGGCCCGGTTGCAGCGGGGCGGAAGCGCGCTACCCATCTTTGTGGATGAGCAGAGGTATGAAGAGCCAAACTACCTGTATGGCGATAGCGCATTCTTTCAGATGTTTTCCTACCGCTTTCTGGCAGGAGATCCGGAAACAGCGCTCCATGCCTCTGACGAGATCATCTTGTCGGATCGGCTGGCGCAGAAATATTTCGGCGATGAATCGGCCATCGGGCGTGTGCTGCTGGTGGGCAAAGAGCAAGAGGCGCACCGGGTAAGCGCCGTCGTCGAAATGCCACCGGGCAAGACGCACTTTGCGGCAGATTTCTGGTTGCCGCTGGTGCCGCAAGACCCGTACACGAATTGGACGAATGTAAGCTATTATAACTATGTCAAGCTCCGCCCGGATGCTACGCAGGCCGACCTGGAGCGTGCCGTAGAAGCGGTGCGTGAACGTCATGCCTATCCGTCCAGCGGGTTCTCAGGTTCGTTCGAAGAATGGGCCGAACTCCCGACAGCAGTAGAGTTTTTTGTCCAGCCGCTCACCGGCATTTATCTGCATTCGAGTTTCAACTTTGAGTTAGGGCCCGGTGGCAGCCCGGCGCAGGTGTACATCCTGGGGCTCATTGGCGTGTTCATCTTGCTCATTGCCGGGATGAACTACGTCAACCTCACGACGGCCCGGTCGTCTATTCGGGCCAAAGAAGTAGGCGTGAAGAAAACGCTGGGAGCCGGGCAACCGGCCCTCGTGCAGCAGTTTCTGGCAGAGACGGTGGTGTTCAGCGTACTGGCGATGGTGATTGCGGCGGGCATGGCCGAGGGGATGCTGGCGGCGTTCTCCTACATCACCGGGGCGGTGCTGGTAGACAGCGTCTTCGCCAACGGATGGCACCTGCTGACGTTGGTCGGCTTTTCGGTGGCCGTTGGATTGCTGGCGGGCATCTATCCGGCGTTTTACCTGTCCAGCTTCCGGCCTGTCAAAATCCTGAAAGGCGAATGGGCCATATCGCACAACCATCGGCTGCGGAGTTCACTCGTTGTTTTGCAGTTTGCCATCGCGACAGCGCTCATCATTGGCAGCCTTGCGGTGTACCAGCAACTCGACTTCATGCAGCACACGGACAAGGGCTTCACGCCAGAAGGGGTGCTCGTCATCCAGAATACCAGTGAACTGGGCGAGCAGGTCGAGACGTTTCGCCAGCGAATCGAACAACTACCGCAGGTCGACCGCGTCAGTTACGGCAGTCGCATTCCGACCGGCAGAAGCGTCTCCATGGGGACGTTTCAAACGCCCGAGATGGACGAGTCAATCACGCTCCAACTCTTTCCCGGTGACGAAAATTACATCGACGCATTGGGTATGAGGCTCATTGCTGGACGCCGTTTCTCCGGCGATCTCGCATCTGATAGCACGGCAGCCATCCTCAATGAGGCGGCCGTCCGTGTCCTGGGTCTCGGCGACGACCCACTGGGAAAACAGATCAATCCAGACCGGTATGTTGTCGGCGTCATCAGCGATTTTCACTTCCAGTCGCTGCGCGACCAAATCGAACCGGTGGTGCTGACCTATGCGGAAGGCGGGCAACTGGTGCTCCGGCTCAGTGGGCATCAGATCGCCGATTTCATGGACCAGTTGTCGGCCACTTGGAATCAGTTTGCTACCGAGCCGATGCGCTACAGCTTCCTGGATGACAACTTCAGGCAACTGGCCGAACAGGAGCGAATGCTCAGCAAAGCCGTGTCGTTCTTCACGCTGCTGGCGCTGGTGATTGCGTGCATGGGACTCTTCGGCCTGACGGCTTTTACCGTCCAGCGCCGGACGAAAGAGATCGGTATCCGCAAGGTGCTCGGCGCAGGCCGGGGAGGTCTCGTTGTGCTGCTCTCGAAGGACTTTCTCAAGCTCGTCATCATCGCTTTCGTCATTGCTGCGCCCGCTGCCTACTTCGCCCTGAGTCGCTGGCTCGAAGGGTTTGCCTATCGCATCGACCTCGGTGCAAGTGTTTTCCTGATAGCAGGGGGAGGTGCGTTGATCATTGCTTTGCTGACCGTGAGCTACCATGCCTTCCGCACGGCAGCAGCAGATCCGGTCAAATCATTGCGGTATGAATAGCTGAAAGGAATAGAAAAGAATCCCACTACACACACCTATGCTCAAAAACTACTTCACCATCGCGCTTCGGAATCTGCGTCGGCATCCAGGCTACGGATTTATCAATATCATGGGCTTATCCGTAGGACTGGCCTGTTGTCTGCTGATCTTGCTCTTTGTGCGGGAAGAGTTAAGCTTTGATCGTTTTCACGATCAAGCCGACCGGATCTACCGGGTGGTACGTATACCCGGCGAAGCCACCTCGGATGTGGCGGATGTTCCTTCAGCGACCCTGCCCCCGGCAGCCGGTCCCGCCCTCGTCGATTATTTTCCTGAGGTGCAGGAGGCTATTCGGTTGCACAAGACAGACAACCTGCTTGTCCGCAGTGAGGCCGACGTGGTGTTCCAGGCATACGAAGATGGTTTCCTTTTCGCAGACGCTGCCTACTTTGAAGTCTTCTCCTTCCCCTTGTTGAGGGGGGATCCGGCCACGGCCCTGGAGGCTCCCTATTCCGTTATCATGACGGAGACGATGGCTCATAAGTATTTCGGATCGCAAAATCCGCTGGGCCAAACCCTGACCATTGACAACGAATATCAGTTCGCCGTTACGGGCGTTGTGGCAGATCCGCCCGCCAACTCGTCTATTCGGTTCAACTTTCTAGCGTCCTTCTCTTCGCTGCCTACTTTTAAAAATGGGACCTTCATCTTTAGGATTCCCTGGCGTGCGAACCTTTATCCTACCTACGTCCTGATGCATCCTGAAGGAGATCCTCATCAGCTTGAAAATGCGTTTCACACCTTCGTGCAGGCCCATACGGACGACGAATCCCTGCTGCAATATGACCTGGTGCTTGAACCGATTGCGGAGGAACACCTGAGCAGCCTGGCTCCCGGTAGCATCAGTCCCGGAGCTGAGGCGCGCTACATCTATATTTTCTCAACGATAGCCCTGCTGATCTTGCTGCTGGCCTCTGTCAATTATATGAATCTGGCAACGGCTCGCTCAATGCAACGCGCCCGAGAAGTGGGTATGAGAAAAGTCGCCGGAGCAAGCAGGGGCCAACTGATACGGCAATTCCTCAGCGAGGCGGTTTTGCTGTGTCTCATCGCTTTTCCGTTGGCGTTGATGCTTGTCGAAGGTCTGGCTCCTTTGTTTGGTGCTCTGGTACAACGGAATATCGGGTTCAACTATTCCGATGACGTTGTTTTTCTGCTGGCTGTCATGGGTCTCGTTGGACTGGTTGGGTTGTTTTCGGGGAGCTATCCGGCCTGGCATCTTGCACGTGTTCGTCCAGCAACCATGCTCAAGGGCCATCCAACAATCCACGGACATGCCGCAACATTGCGCAAGGGCCTGGTGGTTTTTCAGTTTGCGATTTCTGCCTTGCTCATTATCAGTGCCTTGAGCATGCAGCATCAACTCGATTATATGCGGTCCAAGCCGCTCGGATTTACCCCGGAGCAAGTCATCGTGTTGCCCTTGCGAGGTCCTCTCGCCCAATCGATGAGATCAGGCCGCCAGCCCGTGCAAGCCCTCAAAGAAGCCTTGCTGGCTCAGGAGCCAGTCGTAGAGGCTACTGCGGCCAGCATGCTTCCTGGCAAAGGCACTGCCCCACTGCCTGTCACAACAGATAGGACCGACCTGTTTTCCTTACCGCTTTTCTGGGCAGACGATGATTTCCTTAGAACCATGGAGATTGAGGTCATGGCCGGGCGCGGTTTTGAAGAGGGCCTAGCAGATGATAACCGCGCTATCCTGCTGAATGAGACAGCCGTTCGGGAGATTGGCTGGCGAGACCCCATTGGCAAGACAGTGACGCTGCACCAAACGGATTACGAGGTGATCGGTGTGGTGAAGGATTTTCACTTTACCTCTCTCCAAGAAGCTATTCAACCGCTCGGCCTGCTTGTGCAAGAGGAGAATCACCGATTTTTAGCTGCTCGTATTCAGACGGATAACCTATCCAGCACTTTGGCTGCGCTTGAAACGACCTGGAAGCAGTTTATTCCTGATTATCCATTCGATTTTTTCTTCCTCGATGCGGCCTTCGATCAGCTTTATCAGGCAGAAGATCGCCTGGCTCAGATTTTCAATGCCTTTACGTTCATTGCTCTCCTGATAGCCTGTCTGGGCATCTTTGGCCTAGCCGCCTTTACTACGGAGCAGCGTACCAAGGAGATCGGCATTAGGAAAATTCTGGGCGCGTCCGTGCCCAGCATTATCCTGCTGATCAGCAAACAGTTTCTCATGCTCCTAGGACTAGCTTTCCTGCTGGCTGCTCCACTGGCGTATGTTGTGATGAACCGATGGCTGGACGACTTTGCCTACCGCATTGAATTGGGATCAAGCATCTTCCTACTCGCCGGGGCAATGGCGCTGGTCATTGCGTTGGGAACGGTAAGTTATCAGGCCATCAAGGCGGCCCTGGCCGATCCGGTGCAATCGCTACGGCATGAATAAACCGTAGGGCTATGAGGCATTATGACCCTACTTACCATCAAACTCTATGCTCAAGAACTATCTCACCATCGCGCTGCGGAATCTGCGCAAGCAGAAGGCCTACTCGTTCATCAATGTGGCGGGGCTGGCGATTGGGCTGGCGTGCTGTTTGCTCATCGTACGCTACATCCAGGATGAGCAGAGCTACGACCGGTTTCACGAAAACGCGGATCGCATCTATCGCGTGGTGGCAGGTTTTGAAGATGGCCCGCCGACGAATGCCAACAACGGATTCTCGTGGGGGCCGACGATCGAGAAAGACTTCCCAGAGGTGGAGTATATGGCGCGGCTCCACAAGATGGGCTGGGGCGAAGAGCGCGTCGTGGCACGTGGCGATCAGCGGTTCTACGAAGACAGCTTCTTCTTTGCCGATCCTGACATCTTCCAGATTTTCAGCTTCCCCTTTGTCGCGGGTGATCCAGCAACAGCGTTGGTCGAGCCGAACACGGTCGTCATCACTGAATCCATGGCGCAGAAGTATCTGCCGGGGGAAGACGCGCTCGGCAAAATGATTTCTGCTGATCCCTACAACGACGGGCAGTTCATTGATTTTACGATCACTGGCGTGATGGAGGACATCCCGGAAAATTCGCATGTTCATTTCGATTTTCTCGCATCGGTAGCGACGGAAGGCGAACTGGCTGGTTGGGGCTTCGACCCGGTTTTCACATACATGCTACTCGCCGAAGGAGCCGACCCGAGCGATATGGAAGCGCGCTTTCCGGATATGCTGGCCTCGCACATCCCGGCTGATCGGCTGGCCCAGTTCCCGCTCACGCTCCACCTCCAGCCGCTGACCGACATCCGCCTGCACTCCAACTTGCGCGCCGAACTCGAACCGACCGGCGACATCGCGTACGTCTATCTGTTCTCCGCCATCGGGTTGTTGATTCTGGTAATTGCGTGCATCAACTTCATGAATCTTGCTACGGCGCGGTCCGCGCAGCGGGCACGGGAAGTTGGGATGCGCAAGGTGCTCGGTGCCGCACGCCCACAACTCATTCGGCAATTCCTCGGAGAAGCATTGCTGCTCAGTGGCCTCGCGCTGGTGCTGGCGATGGCGCTCATTCAGGTGGCGCTGCCCGTGTTTAACAGCCTCTCTGGCAAAGCTATCAGCATCAACTACCTGGACAACCTCGCGTTGCTTGGCAGTCTGGTTGGGTTGACGTTGCTGGTGGGCGTTGTGGCAGGCAGCTATCCAGCCTTCTTTCTCTCGGCCTTTCGCCCATCTGAGGTCTTGAAAGGACAGACGAGGCACGGACGCAGTCGAGCAGTGGCGTTGCGCAAAGGGCTGGTCGTCTTTCAATTTGCCATTTCCATTTTCTTGATTGCGAGCACTGCCGTCGTTTATCAGCAGATGCAGTATATACGGGCCAAGAACCTGGGCTTCGACCGTGAGCAGATCGTGGTGCTGCCGCTCAACGACGAGGTGCGCGCCAGCTACGAGACCATGCGCAACACGTTGCTGCAGGATACGGGCATTCAGGCGATAGCGCTCTCGGAGCAGGTGCCTGCTCGTGCTGGCAGTGGCTCCCGTTACACCATTGAGGGCATCGACGAACCGGTAAGCGCCTATCGCCTTTTCACCGATCACACGTTCCTCAACACCTATGGTATGAACCTCGTGGCAGGACGCGGTTTTTCGGAAGCCGTCCCTACCGATAGCACCGATGCTTTTATTATCAACGAGGCATTCGTGCGAGAGCAAGGTTGGGATAGCCCGGAAGACGCGCTCGGTCGATCTATCAGTATGCGGTGGTCCAATATTGACCGGAGCGGGCAGATCGTTGGTGTGGCAAAAGACTTCCACCTCTTCTCGCTTCGGGATGAACTGGAAGGCACCGTCGTGAGCATCATGCCAGATAAGTACCTCAGCTTCGTCTCTGTGCGCCTCGCACCTGGCCGTCCTTCGGCAGCCCTGGACCGGCTGGCTTCAGTCTGGGCCACCGTCGCGCCGAGCTATCCGTTCGATTACTATTTCCTCGACCAGGATTTCGACCGGCTGCACCGCGCCGATGCGCAGTTGGGGCAGGTCTTCTTCGTCTTTGCGTTCCTGGCGATCCTGGTGGCTTGCCTGGGCCTGTTTGGCCTTGCCGCCTTCACCGCCGAGCAACGCACCAAAGAAATCGGCGTCCGCAAAGTCCTCGGCGCGACGATACCCAACATTGCCGTGTTGCTCTCGAAAGACTTCGCGTTGTTAGTTGGTCTTGCCTTTGTGCTCGCTGCACCCCTGGCCTATTTCGCCATGAGCGGCTGGCTCAACGACTTCGTCTATCGCATTGACCTGGGTGTGGGAACGTTTGTGCTGGCAGGTGTGCTGGCGCTTGGCATTGCCCTGCTCACCGTTAGCTATCAAGCCATCCGTGCGGCGTTGGCCGATCCGGTGAAAAGCTTGCGGTATGAATAAGCTATCAGCGGTCAGCTTTCAGCTATCAGCTTCTGAAAACGGACCGCTTCTTTAAACTAAAAGCTGATAGCTAAGAGCTCATAGCCTATGCTCAAAAACTACCTCACCATCGCGCTACGCACCATCCGGCGGCATCCCGGACACACCTTGCTGAATGTGGCTGGCTTAGCTGTCGGGCTGGCCTGTGCGCTTCTGGTCCTCAGCTATGTCCGGCTCGAAGGATCGTTCGACCGGTTTCATGAAAATGCAGACCGCATGTATCGTGTGGTACAGCATCAGCAGGGCAACGTCTTCCTCGGTTCTGACCGCTTCGCCGTGATGCCAGCAGGATTGGGCAAAGCACTACGCGAAGAGACGCCGGGTGTCGCGGAAGCGACGACCTTCACCGACCAAAATATGCTGGTTGAGCACGGCGACCACAGCTTTATGGAGTCGGGCCTTGGCAGCGATGCACATTTCTTCCGCGTCTTCTCTTTTCCCCTCGAACGGGGCGACCCGGCGACCGTGCTGACCGAGCCGAATACCATCGTGCTTACTGCTTCGCTGGCGCAGAAGCTTTTCGCTGGGCAAGATCCAATAGGGCAGACGTTGCGTCTGCACAACCGGCAGGGACCCATCGATTATGAGGTAACGGGGCTCGTGGCGGATCCGCCAACGGCCTCGCACATCCAGTTTACGTTTGTTCGCTCTATTCTATCAGACCCAGATTTTCAGAGAAATATAGATAACTGGGGAAATAGCTCCTGGTACACCTACCTCACGCTGAACCCGGGGCAAACGATCGCAGCGCTAGAGGCGCGGATGGCCGATCTGATCCGCAAGTACCGCCCTGAGGAAGACGATCCGGCTCGTTTTTATGTGGAGGCCCTTACGGACATTCATCTCCACTCCCATATCAACTTTGATCTGGCAGAAAACAACGACATTCGGCTGCTCTACCTGTTCAGTGCCATTGCCCTCGTGATATTGTTGCTGGCCTGCGTCAATTACACCAACCTCGCTGTAGCCCGGTCGGTGAGCCGAGCCAGGGAGATCGGGATGCGCAAGGTCGTTGGGGCCAGCCAGTGGCAGATCGCGGCCCAGCATCTCGGCGAATCGGTGCTGACAGCGCTGCTGGCGCTGGTGCTGGGTCTCGGATTGGCGCAGCTAGCGATGCCTGTGTTTTCGTCGTGGCTGGAGCGAGATCTCGTGCTCGGTGCAACGGGTGCCTGGGGGTTCTATTTGGGTGCCCTGGCGTTGGCGTTGCTGGTGGGCCTTGTGGCCGGAGCCTATCCGGCTTTCGTGATGACGAGGCTCAGGCCCGCGTCGATTCTGAAAGGTGCACAGACACGGATGCTGGGGCGGTTTCGGCTCCGGGCATTGCTGGTCGTGGGACAATACGCTGCCGCCATCATGCTGGTGATCGGCAGCCTGGTAATCTATCAGCAGATGCAATTTATCCAGAGTCGCCCGCTCGGCTTCGACCGCGAGCATGTCATTTCCTTGTACCTGCGCGGCATTGATGTCGAGCAAGAGTTGCCGGGCTTCAAAGAGGCGTTACAGCAGGTGTCTGGTGTTGAGGGCGTGACGGCTTCTACCCATCTCCCGACGAACATTTCTTCCAGCACATCCCTCAGTGCGTGGGAAGGTCACCCCGAAGTAGAAGACGAGGAAGTTGAAATCTATCAGGCGTATGTGGACTACGACTTTTTCGATGTCTATGCGATTCCTCTTGTTGTGGGACGGGCCTTTTCACCAGCGCATCCCTCCGACAGCGTCGGAGCCATCGTGCTAAACGAAACAGCCGTGAACCAACTGGGATGGACCGTTGATACCGCCGTGGGGAAAACCATCCAACGTGGCGATGGCGACATACCCGTCATCGGCGTGGTGAAGGACTTTCATATGCATGCGATGCATTTGCCGGTGGCTCCGCTCATGATGCAGCTCGCCTCGACCTGGATCAACCGCGTCTCGATTCGCGTCCGGCCCGACGATCTGCCGACGACGCTGGCTGGCATTGAGGCTGCCTGGATGCAACGCTCCCCCTATCCGTTCGAGTACCAGTTCGTCGATGAGAACTTCGACCAGATGTACCGGGCCGAGCAAAAGCTGGGACAGGGGGTGAGCTATTTCACCCTCATCGCGCTCTTCATTGCAGGGCTTGGGCTCTTCGGGCTGGCGGCACACGCTGCTCGGCAACGAACGAAGGAGATTGGCATCCGCAAAGTCCTTGGTGCGAGCGTCGTTGGTCTCGTTGGGTTGCTCTCGAAGGATTTCCTGAAGTTGGTTGCGGTGGCTTTCGTCATCGCCGCGCCCATCGCGTATTTCGCTATGGCGAAGTGGTTGGAGGCGTTTGCCTATCGAATAGCGCTAGGTCCCGGCGTGTTCGTGCTGGCAGGTCTCGCCGCTGTCGCTATAGCCTTCTTGACAGTGAGCTATCAGGCGATCAAAGCGTCGCTGGCTGATCCGGTAGAGTCGCTGCGGTATGAATAAAGCTTTCAGCGGTCAGCTTTCAGCTATGAGTTTCTGAAGACAGACCGCTTTCTTTACTCACAAAGCTGATCGCTGACGGCTAATAGCTGAGAGCTATGATCAAAAACTAT
>Ga0102947_1000429_pt1 | contig 15109 bp, 16 predicted proteins | sample SalPon2A_A_D2_MG_FD_78210 | JGI IMG/M metagenome (GOLD analysis project Ga0102947, IMG submission 78210) | Soil microbial communities from South San Francisco under conditions of wetland restoration - Salt Pond MetaG R2A_A_D2_MG | ecosystem: Environmental > Terrestrial > Soil > Wetlands | place... | reverse complement strand
GGCGACAGTCTGCTCGGGGCAATGGATCTCTGGTCTCCGACCGAGTGCGGCCTTGATAACACTCGTGCGCTGAATGGCAAAAATACGGCGCTCACATGACACTCCACATTCAAACCCCATTGCTTGAATCGATGCCGCTCAGCACTATTGCCGGGCGAACCGTCTGGTTAAAGCTGGATGCCTTACAGGTTCCGGGCTCATTCAAAATCCGCGGAATTGGCAATGCCTGTGAGGCTTACCATCAACGCGGAGCCCGCCGGTTCGTAACGTCTTCCGGGGGTAACGCGGGGCTGGCGGTGGCCTATGCGGGCCGCAAATTGTCCGTGCAGGTGCTGGTGGTGGTTCCCGAAACGACCACCACGAGAGCAAAAGAACTGCTGCATCTGGAAAACGCCGAGGTGATCGTGCACGGCGCAAGCTGGCAGGAGGCGAATGAGTTTGCGCAGGTTCAGATCGGTCCGGATGACGCTTTTATTCACCCCTTCGACGATCCGCTGGTTTGGCGTGGGCATGCCTCTTTGGTGGATGAAATCCATGCTTCCAGGGTGAGGCCGGATGCCGTCGTGCTTTGCGTTGGCTGAGGTGGGCTCTTGTCCGGCGTGGCAGAGGGTTTAAGCCGCGTTGGGTGGGGTGACATTCCCATTGTTGCGGTGGAAACGGAAGGCGCTGCGTCTTATCAAGAAGCGTTGAAAGCAGGACATCCGGTTGAATTGGACCGCATCTCCAGCATTGCAGGCTCGCTGGGTGCGAAGCGGGTGTGCGAGCAGGCGTTTGAGTGGTCGAACAAGATCCAGATCCGCAGTATTCTGGTGTCCGACCGCAGTGCCTTGATGGCCTGTGAGCGGTTTTTATCCGATCACCGGATCCTGGTTGAACCGGCTTGCGGCGCCAGCCTGGCTCCGGTCTACGAGCAGGCGGCAGAGTTGCAGGATTTTGAATCGGTACTGGTCATCGTTTGTGGTGGTGCAACCGCATCACTGGAGCAAATCAGGCAGTGGTTGAAGGAGTGCGATTGACTATGCAGAAAGTAAACTGTATTTGTTGCCTTGCGGCGGCGCTTGCGGTTTGGGCAAGCGATAGCTACGGAGCAAGCAAGCTGGATGAAGACGCGATCCGCGCAATCCGGATCAAATCCAATGCGGCCATCGCGCGCCAGGATGTGCAAGGCATTACCTCCTTTCTGGATTCTGAGTATCAGATAACCACCGGCAGCGGGGCCATGTACCAGGGAAATCCGAGTAAAGAATCCAACCTTTGGGCCGAGCATTTTGCCGAGTATCCGGATGCTGTCTACGTGCGCACAACTGAAACGGTGGAGCTGGGCACCTATCTTCCCGTGGCAGCCGAATCGGGGCATTGGAAGGGCTCCTACTCAACGGGCACCGGAGTGAAAGACATGACCGGGAGCTACATGGCCTATTGGCGGAACGTTGAGGGTCACTGGAAAATTCACGCGGAAATGTTCGTGACCCTGAGTTGCACTGGACCGGGATGCGCACCATAGTCTGATTGAATACTGCTCGGCACCCGGACAGCGATTGAAGATCAGGCCGTTTTCCTTCGCCCTTCGATCCGCCGCCAATCCTGAATGCGGTTCCAGAATAACTCGGTGAAATCATCAATCTCGTGCGCTGGGAACAAGGCAGTCACCTTTTTACGGATGGCGTCGTTCACCGTGTCGGTGGCGAAGAACTCGTCGGCCACTTCGTCCAGGTGGCCCAGGTGCCTGGCGCAAAATGCCTCGAATTCATCAACGTCGAAGTGCCTGCGCGCGATTTTGATATAGCCCGCCATTTTTTGCTCGAACGGAATGTCCGTATCGGCGATGGCAAAATACTCGTGCCAGTCGAGGTCGGTTTTCATTGAGCGGTCGGTGGCGGCGCAGAAAATGGACCAGCGCAGATTGGCCTTGATCAGCCAGGGAAAATGATAGTGCAGGGAAGTCACCTGCGAATCCGGGCAGGCATTGGCGAAATCTATCGGGTACCAAACACCTTCCTGCCGCAGGGCTTCGCAGGAATTGAAATCCCAGCCAAAAAAGGCGTTGATCACCAGGGTCATATCGGCCAGTTGCTGCGCCTGCTCACGCGGCAGAAAGTCGTGATCCATGCGGTAACGATCATGCAGGGGGGCGCCTGGATCGTAATTCACAAAACGGAATTGCGGGCCAAGACCCACGCAACGCACAAATGCGTCATTCGGCACCACGCCTTTTTGCAGGTTCATCACCCGCGTTCCGCTGATGTCGTAGGCAGCTGACAGCTCTTCCCGATTATTGATTGCGGTAACGCCCACCCAGGCTCCGCCATCGTAGGGTTTCATGTACAGGGGATAACCTATCTTGTCGCCAACCGCGCCCAGGTCGAACAGCCGGGCATACTGCGTCAGAGTAGGTTTGAGGTCTGCAGACTCGGCGTATTCCTTGGGTGGCACCATCCAGGTATCGGGAACCGCGAAACCCAGGCGCATCATGGCTGCATAGGTGGTCTGCTTTTCCATGGACTGCAGTGACCAGGGGTTATTGAACACGTACAGGTCGTTCACCAGAATGGCTTTTTTTATCCACTCCCTGGAGGTGTGATACCAGTGCGTGAGGCGGTCAATAACCACATCATATTGACAGTCCTGGCGCAGGTCGAAGGGCTCGATGTGGACGCGCTCTGACTCAATGCTGACGGTGTCCTCCCCGATCTGAAGCTTGAGGTCCAGGCGTTTGAGCAGCGCTTCGTAACAAATGGGCCAGCAAATGTCTGCGCCCAGTGAAAGGCCGATTCTGCGAGTGATGTTTGCCAATAGTGTGTCCCGCTTGAATTGGGGCTGTCCATAATACGTTCTTCTGATTCGCTCGGCCAGATATCGGGTTGCGGGATTATTGTTTTACTCGTACACCATCCACAATGGTCCGGGGAATAACCAGGTAAGCCCTTGTCGCAGCCGGTCCCGCCAGTTTTCCCAGTTGTGGGCATCACGCGCTTCCTCAAATTGCACCTGCATGCCCTGAGCCTGTAGCAGCGGCAACAGGGAACGGTTTTCATAGATCAGTGATTCGTAGATGCCACAACTCATGTAGATCCGGTCGGCCAGAGGGAACGGATTACTCCGGTACTCATTGACGAAACGAACCACCGGATCGAACACCGGGCCTTTCTTGTGATGACCCAGATCGCTGAAGGCAAATGAACCGGATTGCAGCAGTAACTGGCCGAACAATTCCGGATAGCAACTGGCGGTGTGAAGGGCAGAAACCCCACCCAGGCTGGCGCCCGCCAGGCCGCGCGCATTGCGGTCATTGAGCAGCGGGAATTTTTCATTCAATAACGGTAGCAGTTCTTCAGCCAGGAAGGAGGCCTGTCGCGGATCGCCGGTGTACTCAACCAGGCGGTCGGGTGACTGGGTCAGCGCCACGATCATGGCGGGTATTTCCTGCCGGTGGATGAGGTTGTCCAGCACCGTTTTAAGGTCTGCATAGCGCAGGTAGTCCAGCCCGTCGTGAACGATGAGCAATGGGTAAGTCCGGTTACGGCGAAATCGGGCAGGCATGTAAATGTGAACCTCACGCTGCATGGCGAAAACCTTGCTGGCTACGTTCAGGCTGGCCAATTCACCGCCGCGGGCCTCTTCATCGGGAAGGGTCCATACCGGGCGCTCATAGCCGTGCCCCTGGCAAACGGAGTTGGCGCCAAAGGGGTCGTGGGCCAGTACACCGTTAAGCTCATCCAGAACCAATTGCCGTGTGTCGCCAATTACCACCTCGAACTTGTATTCGAAGCGGGAGTTTTCCGGTAACTCCATCCGCAGCGCCCACAGGTCAGTACCTTCAAGCCGCTGCAAGGGCTGAGCGGTGCTCATTCCGGAAATCCAGCGCCGCAGAATAACTTCGCTAGCCTGCCCGTGATAAACGAAGGTGACGTGACCGGGTTCAACCAGGGGAAAATCGTTATCGCGGATAAAAGCGTTGATCCGGGCGCCATCGGGAACCGCCTCGGCGAACAGGGCTGCAATCAATTCATTCATCAGGCCTTCAGACCCTTTTTGCGCCCGGTGCGGGTAATCACTGATGATGCGCTGGCCGCGATGATTCTGCTGTTCTGAACCTGGAGGGTGCTTCCGTTATCAAGCGTGGCGCATATGGCAGGAGCAAATCGCCGGCTGAACAGAGCCATGCGGGTTCGACTGGACCAATCCAGGCGCGAACGGGCATGCGGCAGAGGAATCAGGTTCTGAACTATGCCCAGGCCGGCATCCAGCACCTCAGCGTCTCGTTTGCCCTGTGGCGCGTCGTCATGAAACAGCACAATGCGATCACACAACACCATGGCGCCCGCTGACCAGGCAATCACCGGTTTCCGTTTCAGCAGGGCACCCAGGCGGAAAAGTCGTATTCGGTTCAATAATACGGCCACATGTCCACCGGCTATCAGCACCAGTCCAGCGTTTTCCAGTGTTTCATGCACCTGCTCGCGTTGAGCTGTTGCGGCGGGAATATCCATGGACGCCCGGCGCGCATCAAAATCACTGTGAATCGAAGCCAGCCGGCGCACGTGATGCCGGTCCAGTGCGCGAACCTGCGAAATGGCCGCGCGCTGTTCCAGTCGTAGCAGGTCGGCCTGGGCATCCATGCGCAGCAATTTACGCGCGGCCAGTAAAGTGGGGTTCAGGCGGATGCGGTAGAGCTGTTGCAGTTCGAGCAGCTTGTCCTGGCGTTCTCTTTGCAAGGCAGCGAAATCCGGCTCGCTCGCGAAGACGTCCTGTGCACGGTGATAAATCATCAGGTCTTCCACCGGCTGGCCGGCTTCGGCGATGAGGTCGTCAATTTCTCCTTCGGAATCCCGCCATCCCGCAGTTATGCAGACGACGGGCCCGGACAACTCCATCGAGTCCATGGCTTGTTTCAGGTTGGGGGTGGGCGATTGCGGGCCCAGCAAGGTCTGAACACTCATTATTCAATTTTCTCTTCAGGCCAACTCGACCTTCACCAGGCTCACGATTTGCTGCAGGGCCTGTTCAATAACATCGGAATCCGGGTGCCTCATGATCACGTAGCCGTCGCCTTCGTAACTGTCCGATGGACTTTGACCGGCGCGTGGCAGGCGGGATTCTACCACCAGGTGACCAAAGCGTTTCTGGGCTTCATCCAGACCGTGAATGGCACGCACCTTTCCGCGGCCCTGACCGCGGAAATAGGCTGCACCCACCGCATACCGTCGCGCGGGCGGATCGAATTGATCAAATACCATCAGGCGCGGCCAGGCGGAATAAAAATCCAGGTCATGGGCCCAGGACAGCAGGCTGGTGAATTGCGCACCGGGTGGGCGGGCGCCCACTTCAGACAGTGCAATGCGGCCCTGGCGTAACTGGAACCACTCCATGTGGCTGAGTCCGGTTTTGAGGCCCAATGCAGCCAGCCCCTTGAATCCAGCTTCGCGGATGGGTGCATATTCCGCGCCACTGACGTCTCGCGGCAGAAACACGCACCACTGAATCCAGGGATTTTCCAACACCTGCAATGGTGAAGGCATGTAGCGGGAAATTGAATACCAAACCGGCTTGCCGCGAATCATCACGCTGTCGAAAGAATGCTCGGTACCGGAAACGAACTCTTCCAACAGGGTCGGGTCTTCCGGGCTGGGTGGGTAGCGCCGCAACAGGGTATCGAGGTCCTGGGATGATTCCAGGCGAAATGTCCCTTTACCGCCAGCCCCGGCCGGGGGCTTGGCCACCATGGGGTAACCCGCTACGCCGGCAAAGGCCAGGGCCTGCTGGGCGGAGCCGGCCAACACATGCCGGGCGCAGGGCACCCCGGCAGCATTCAGCACATCCTTCATGCGCGCCTTGTCGCGGAAATTCTGGGCCGATTTGACGTCCAGGCCGGAAATACCCAAAGCATCCCTGGCCTGGGCCAGCGGCACCTGTAATTGCTCCAGGGCGCCCAATATGCGTTCGGGAGGGCCCAGCTGCCTGGCCAGGTTGCGCGTGGCGTCTGCGATCTGCTGCGCGTCCAGGGCATTGTCGACCCGCCAGTGAGCAGCCAGCCGGGCGCGCAGATCAGCCGGAAGCCTATCTGCCGGGTCCTGGCTGATCAGGCTGAGACGGATTCCGGGCAAGCGCGCCGCTCCGGCAACGAACCGCAACGTGGTCTCGAGAAAGAACGGAGCGACAAAAATTACGTGATGATTCATGGCTTGCATAGCAGACCATTACTGGCCTGTCAGTGCAACGTTTGTAAGCCTGATGCGCTGAAGCGACGCGGGAAAGCCGGGCGTTTCCCTGATCTGGTGGCTGGCATCAAATGATGTTACGGTTTGCAATCAATATTCCCCACATCGAGACATGCATGTCATTAAACATCTGGTTGGCCTTTTTGCTGTTTGTCGGCATCATGGTTGCACTCGACCTGGGTGTGTTTCACAAGGAAATCAAAGCGCCTACCGTGCGCGATGCTCTGATCTGGACTTCGGTCTGGATCGGTATCTCCCTGCTGTTCATCATCGTGGTGTACATGCTGTACGAGAACAACTACGAGTGGGCCAGCCTGGCCACGGAGCACATGAGCGGAAAACAGGCGGCTTCGCAATTCCTGCTGGGTTACGTGTTGGAAAAATCCCTTTCCGTCGATAATATTTTTGTCATTGCGATGGTGTTTTCCTACTTCCAGGTTCCCCTGGCGCTGCAGCATCGAGTCTTGTTCTGGGGCATTCTGGGTGCGGTGATCCTGCGCGGCGTGATGATATTGCTGGGCGTTGCCTTGATCAACAGTTTCGATTGGATACCTTATGTGTTCGGGGCCTTGCTGATCTACACGGCGGTAAAAATGCTAGTCCTGCGGAGCGAAACCGTTGAGCCGCATGAAAATACCCTGGTGAAAATTGCACGGCGGTTCCTGCCGTTCACCGACCGGTTTCATGGCAAGCACTTTTTTATCAAGGTGAAAAAGCGTTATGTAGCCACCCCCCTGTTCCTGGCGCTTCTGATGGTGGAAAGCAGCGACGTGATGTTCGCCATTGATTCCATTCCGGCCATTTTCGCCGTGACGCGCGATCCATTTATTGTTTTCACCTCGAATATTTTCGCCATTCTGGGGTTGCGTTCGATGTACTTTGTGCTGGCCGGCTACATGGAACGCTTCCGCTACCTCAAGCACTCCTTGGTTTTTGTGCTGGCCTACGTGGGCGTGAAGATGATGATGAGCAATCACTACCACATCCCCGCCACGGTCTCGCTGGCAGTGATTGTTTCGATCCTGGCGGTGGGCGTGATTGCCTCAATTACCGGCTCCGGCAAAGATCCGGCGCCGTTAAAATCACCGCCAAACTACTGAGCGCCAACAGTTGAACCGGCGGCTCGGCGCGCCAGGTCTTCTTCAACGAAGCGCAGTAGCGCTTCAATCAGTGCTTCGCGCGGATAATTGTTCCGGTTCACAAAAGTGGAGCCGATCAAGCGGTGTTGGCGGGCAATGGGCACCGCGAGCGCCCAATGGTCTGCATTGACAAATCCCAGCAGGGTGCTGCCTGGAATCACCTGGTCGTAATAAATCAACTGGCCGTCATTGCGTGCGTCCACCTGGCTCAGTTTTCGGTACATGCCGGAAAGCACGGATGAAATCCGCTCCGGTGTGGGATAGGTGACCAGCGAGTAGTATGCGATGCTGTCGGGCAACGGATGCCCGGCCAGCCAGGCCCTTCTCGTTTCCGGGCGCAGGCTTTCAATTGCGCCCCCATCGCCGGCACTGCATTCGGACCCTGGAAACAAGTGCATCAGGTTCAGGTCGCTCTGCTTGGCCGTATTCGCCAGCGGTGAGCCGCCGATGGCCCCGGCCGCGCTGATCACGGCAACAACCCGGTCGGCCAGCTCGGGATAGTTCACGATGGCTTCGAGAATGTCCGGCGCGCCTTTTGAGTACCCAATCAGCATTAGCGGGCGGTCATCGAACTCTTCAGGCAAGGCTGCAATGGCATCTCGAATCTGGCGCGCATTGTTGGCAGAGCTGGAGAGACCGTCGACCTTAAGCGCTTGTGCTCCGTACCCAAAATTGCCGAGCAGTTCATTGATGGAATCATCTATGTTCAGCCAGTTTTCGATACACTCCCAGCCCACGCCTGGAACGAACAGCGCCAGTAAATCTGTTTTACTTTCTCCCATGGACACCGGAGTGTGCGGTCCACCCGGCTCAATACCAACCCGGGTGAGTGCTTCATTGCAGGGCATATAGTCTGGCCAGTCCTGGTCGCGTGACTCAAGGACTTCGCAATAGATTTCGCGAAATCGGCCCCGCTGATCGTTCACACCGGCGCCGGTCACGGGCACCAGCGCCATGGGCGCAGCCTCGGTGGTCCACGGATACAGTGGCTTGCCGGCACACGCACCGACGATCAGCGGGATAAGAGCGCCGATGAGAAAATTGAAAAGGAATCGGCAGTTCAAGGGTTTTCTCCGCAGCAGCATTAGCCCATGATGTGTCAGGCCCAGCCCGTACTGTAGGAGCAGATTGCCCGGCAGTTCAAGCCATCCGATGATAATCAGGAGTACTAAATGTCCAAGCTGTCGATAGAAGACCTGGTGATGTTCAGCACACATTCGCCAGACTTTGAGGAGTACGAGACTCCCAAGGAGAAGTGCATCAAAGGCCAGCCTTTACAGCGCACCTGGCACCATTTCACCAGCGCGGACGATGCATTTTTTGCCGGCGTCTGGGAAGCAGAGCCCGGGTGCTGGTCCATCACTTATACCGAAAACGAGTTTTGCCAGATCGTCAGCGGCCGTTCCATATTGCGCGATCGGGAAGGGCGGGAAAGGGTGGTTCAGGCCGGGGATAATTTTGTCATTCCTGCGGGATTCCAGGGGCAGTGGGAGGTGCTTGAAACCACGCGCAAGATTTATGTCATTTACCAGCCTTGAAACCCATCCCCCCGTTGAACGAGAATGTGCGCTCCACCCCCTCATACCCGGCAGGAATACCGCAACATGACAAACACCAACTGGCAGCATCGCAAAAACCAAGTTTTCGCCCGAGGCATGGGAAACCTGTTGCCTGTATTCGTTCAACGCGCACTCAATGCTGAAGTCTGGGACATCGAGGGCAAGCGCTACATTGATTTCGCCGCGGGCATTGCCGTGGTGAACACCGGACACAGCCATCCGGATATTGTCCGGGCGGTCAAGCAGCAGCTCGAAAACTTCAGTCACACCTGCATCATGATTACGCCCTATACCAGTGCGGTGGAACTGGCCGAGCGGCTGACCGCGCTTGCACCGCTGGACGACGGGCGGGCGGTTTTTGTCTCCACGGGCGCAGAAGCCGTGGAAAATGCCGTTAGGATTGCCCGCGCGAAGACCGGGCAGCCCGAGGCTATCGCATTCGGTGGCGGTTTTAATGGCCGCACCAACCTGTGCATGGGCCTTACCGGCAAGGTGGTTCCGTACAAAAAGGGTTTTGGTCCCTTCACCCCTGAGATTTATCACGTGCCTTTTCCAGCGGAATACCTGGGTGTGAGCGCGGAAGATTCTCTGCATGCACTGGAGCAGGTCTTCAAGCACGACATTGAAGCGAATCGCGTCGCCGCCATTATTATCGAACCGGTGCAGGGGGAGGGCGGTTTTTACCCGGTGCCAAAGGGCTTTCTCGGTCGCTTGCGCGAAGTGTGTGACCGCCACGGCATCGTTTTTATTTGCGATGAAATTCAAACCGGATTTGGTCGCACCGGCCGAATGTTCGCCTGTGAATATGAGGAAGGCGTGCAACCTGACATTATTACCCTTGCAAAGGGTATTGCCGGTGGCTTTCCCATTGCTGCGGTGATTGGAAAATCAGAGATTATGGACGGGCCGGATCCGGGTGGCCTGGGTGGGACCTATGCGGGTTCCCCTCTGGGGTGCGCAGCAGGCCTGGCTTCGCTGGGTGTCATTGAGCGGGAAAATCTGTGTCAGCGTTCACTCGAGGTGGGTGAGCGGCTTAAACAGGGCCTTGAGGATTTACAGGCAAAATATCCTGACCGAATCGGAGACGTGCGCGGCCCGGGGGCCATGGTGGCCATGGAACTGGTCCAGAACGGCGATGTGAAGCAGCCGGATGCGGATTTGACCAAGAAACTGGTCGCCGCGGCAGCGGAAAACGGCTTGTTGCTGCTCTCCTGCGGTGTACGCAGCAACGTTATCCGGATTCTTGCGCCCCTGACCATCCCGATGGAACACCTGGATGAAGGCCTGGCCATTCTGCAACAACAATTCGAAGCCTGCCTCTGACTGAATTCGTAGGAGGCCGCTTGCGGCCGATTAGATGTCGGATATTATCAGCCGCAAGCGGCCTCCTACTTTTCCTTGTAGGGGATGTCTTTGCCTTGCTGGCGGCGCACGGCGATACCCTGGTTGGCGCCGGCCAGCACGCGGATCTGGTAGAGCGTTTCAAGGGCCAGGGCGCGTCCTTCACCGCCCTTCCAGCTTTTTTGATAGAGCCGTTTTATCGCGGCCACCGCATCCGGGGAACGCTCGGAAATGAGTTGTGCAAGTGCGATGGAACTTGTCAGTGGGTCCGCACTGATTTCAGAAACAAGGCCCAGTTCCAGGGCGTGGTTGGCATCAAGGGTTTCCGCAGTCATGGTCAATCTGCTGGCCTGATCACGCCCCATCAGTTCACGCAGAGCCAGGGTGCCGCCCATGTCGGGAATCAGTCCCCACCGCGCTTCCATGATCGACAGGCTGGATTCCGGGTGTGCCATCCGGTAGTCCGCGCCAAGCGCCAGTTGCAAGCCCGCGCCCCAGCATCGGCCCTGGATGGAGGCAATAACCGGCACGGCCAGGCGCCGCCAGCCCAGGCCCACTTTTTGTGCTGCGTTGGCTTGCCAGGGCAGCCACTTCCACAGCAGGCGCACCATGGCGGCCCGGTTGCCCATCATGGACTTGACGTCCAGGCCGGAACAAAAGTCTTCGCCTTTGCCTTCCAGGACGACAACCCGAATCCCGCGGGCGCTGCGCACTGTTTTTTGCGCCGCCACTATGGCTCTGAACATGTCCAGGTCCATGGCGTTACGCTTATCTGTGCGGTTCAGCGCAACACGGGCTATGCCGGCATCAATGTCTATGGTTACCCGTTCGGACATGCGTGGTCAGCCTTATTTGCCGGAGCCGGCCGGAAAACCTTTCAGCACGATATCGCTGTAACTCACCAGCCCGAGAATTTCGCCGTGCTCAATAACAGGTACACGGGACAGCCCAAACTGGTGCAACAGGTTGACGCAGTAACGGATATCCATGGTGGGATGAACTGAAATAACCGGCTTGGACATGATTTCGTAGATATTGACGCGGTCAGGCGACCTGTCTTTCGCCAGTACTTTGCGGGCAATGTCGCTGAACATGACCACACCGTACTCATCGTCCTTGTGCCGCTTGTTGACCATGATGGTGCGGGTTTCCGGGTATTTCAGATTCACCAGTGCTTCTGACACTGTGGTCATGCCATCAATAATGTCGAGACCGGTTTTCATGACCTCGCTAACCCGGACGACAGATTTTTCATAGTTCATATCAGTTCCTCCACGTCTTCGCTGAGCGCATTGATCTGGTGCCTGACCCCTAGTGCATCTTCAACATCCAGTTGCACAACGATGCCGGTGCCGGATGTTTCATCAAATTCACCCACCCGGTTGATGGCCTCCATTACATGACGGCTGAAATGTTCCTCCACCAGCATCAGCAGTACGTCTACCTGGGCGTTGATGCTGAGGCCCAGAAAGGTCTTGCTGGGGTTGAGGCCTTCGCCCCTGGCCTGGTTCAGCACGGTAGCGCCCTTGGCGCCCGCTTCCCTGGAGGCATCCAGGACGGCGTTGGTTTTGGTGTCCTCCACCATGGCCACGATGAGTTTAAAATGCATGCTTCAAACCTCCTGCCGGGAACTGCCGGCTTCATCATTATTAATTTCCAACTGTTTTGCTTGTTTTTTTGCCCGGTAAACACCGATTTGTGCGTAGGCCATGACCGCAATGATGGGAAACAGGCTGGCGAATGCGATCAGCCCGAAACCATCCAGTATGGGGCTACGGCCGGGGATGGTTTCCGCCAAACCCAGGCCCAGGGCAGCTACCAGCGGAACCGTTACGGTTGACGTGGTGACACCGCCGGAGTCGTAGGCCAGCGGAATGATGTTTTTCGGGGCAAAAAAGGTCTGGCCGATGACGACCACGTAGCCACAGATAATGTACCAGTGCAGCGGCGTGCCGGTGACGATCCGGAAAGCACCCAGCGCGACGCCAATGGCGACGCCGATGGCCACGGCGATTCGCAGGCCGTTGACCGTGACCGTGCCGCCTGAAACCTGGTTGGCCTTAATGGCCACTGCGATCAGCGAAGGTTCTGCAATGGTGGTGGCGAAACCAATGGAGGCGGCGAAGGCGTAGACCCAGAAGTAATCGGTCCAGTGGATTTGACCGGCTGCAAGGCTCGACGTGCCAAAAATGAATTCCGGAGCGGTCAGTTGTTGCGCCATCACCCGCCCCAGCGGGAATAAGGCCATGTCCAGGCCCTCCAGGAACAGCGCCAGCCCGAAAATGACCAGCGCCAGTCCCGCCAGGGTGCGTGGCGGGTCATTGATCGGGCGCTTTAAAACAAATAACTGAAAGCCCAGCAGTACGCCCATGATAGGCACCACGTCGCGTATCAGCAGCATCAGGGTCTGCAGGAAATGGAGCAGCTCGCCCATTAAACCAGGCTCCTCATACAATCATCCCGTAGGCCATGACGAAAATCATCGGCGTGAGAGAGGCGAAGGCGATCAGCCCGAAACCGTCAACCATCGGATCGCGCCCTTTGATGCTGCTTGCCAGCCCCACGCCCAGGGCAGCAACCAGTGGCACGGTCACCGTCGAGGTGGTCACGCCCCCGGAGTCGTAGGCGATACCTATGATTTCAGCCGGGGCGAATCCGGTCATGATGACCACGCCGGCGTAACCGCCGATGATCAGGTACTGCACCGGCCAGCCTTTAACGATCCGGATCACGCCGACCAGTAAAGCTACACCTACTGACAGGGCGACGGAGAGTCGCAGCCCCAGCGCATACGAGGAGCGGGTCGATTTCTGGTCTTCGATCATCCCTGCAGTGGCCGCCACTTGTGCGGCTTCATCCGCCACTGCGATCAACGCCGGCTCAGCAACCGTGGTTCCAAACCCCAGGGCAAAGGAAAACAGCAGCAGCCAGGCCAGGTTACCCCGGCGGACAAAGTTGTAGGCCAGTTCCTCGCCCAATGGAAACAAGGCCATATGCAGACCTCGCACAAACAGGGTAAGCCCCAGCAGAACCAGCATGGCGCCCGTCAGCAGCCGGCCGAGGTCCGGCAGTGGTTGCCGCAACACGGCCACCTGGAATACGGCAATGACGAGGATGATCGGGAGCAAATCCTTGCCGCTTTCAAGCAGGGAGCGGCCGATGAGTCGGGTGGCCGCCTTCATTCAGGCATCTTCATTCAGGAATCGGGTATCTCATCAAGGCGTCGCTGCAGTTCGGCGACCTGTGCTTCAAGGCTGACCAGGCGTTCCTCGATCTGGCTTTTACTCTGGTTGGCCGGCTGCGCGTATACCATATCGGTGAGGTCCGGTTCACCACACAGCAGGTGGGCGTAGCGTTGCTCTTTTTGGCCGGCTTGCCGGGGCAGCAAGGTGAGTAATGGAGGCTGGTGGTCCGCCATCCTCCCGAGCATGTGGAGTACGTCATCCAGTTCTTCAAAATCATGCAGGCGGTGGGCGTTGACTTTCAGCTCGCCGGCCGTTTGTGGCCCGCGCAATATCAGCGGACAGAGCAGGGCCAGCGCCTTGCTGTGCACGCCCAGCGCTTTGCCGGCATGGTGTTCGTATTTGGCCACGCGCGCCCCCCAGGCCTCTCGCACCAGATCCAGGCCAATCAATTCGCGTACCGTGTGACCTACCTCGCCTTCGGTGTACTGAGTGACCGGATGCCGTGCCGTTTTCTGGTTGCAGGCCAGGCGCAGGGAGTTCACGGTCAGGGGATACTGGTCCGGCGTGGTTTCCTTTTTTTCGATCAGGCAAGCCAGAACGCGAGCCTGCATCTCGCTTAACAACGGGAGTGTGTGTGAGTCTGCTTGCTCCAATAGAATCTCCTTGGGGAACTGCTTAGGGTCCCGGTTAATCTCTGGTACATTTGATGCCATGTATCGTTTGAAAAGCAAGTTGCCCGAATCCGGCACCACCATCTTTACGGTTATGTCACGCCTGGCCCAGGAAGAGGGCGCCATAAATCTGTCGCAGGGTTTCCCGGATTTTGACGGCCCGGAATTGTTGCGTGAGCGTGTGACCTACCACCTGATGAACGGCCACAACCAGTATGCGCCCATGCCGGGACTGCCGGTCTTGTGCGAACAAATCGCAGCAAAAATTTACTCCCTGTACGGTTTGAGCGTCGATCCCGGGCAGGAAATTACGATCACGCCCGGCGCCACGGAAGCGCTCTTCTGTGCCATCACTGCCGTGGTGCAACCCGGCGATGAGGTGATCGTTTTCGACCCCAGCTACGACAGCTACGCACCCGCTGTGACCCTGAACGCGGGTGTTACCCGGCATATTCCACTGGTTTACCCGGAGTTTCGCATTGACTGGGATCAGGTCAGGGACACAATCAACGAACGAACCCGGCTGATTATCCTCAATACACCGCATAATCCCAGCGCCACGATCTGGAACGAAACGGATATACAGTGCCTGCGTGAACTGGTCATCGGGACCAACATCCTCTTGTTGTCAGACGAGGTTTATGAGCACATTGTGTTTGACGGGAAGGAGCATCTCAGTATTTTGCGGTACCCGGAGTTGGCGGAGCGTGCCTTCGCGGTGTACTCCTTTGGCAAAACCTACCACGCCACCGGCTGGCGCATTGGTTATTGCGTGGCACCCAAAGCGCTGATGAACGAGTTTCTTAGCATCCATCAGTTCATCAATTTCAGCACCAATACCCCCCTGCAATACGCGCTGGCTGATTTCATGCGCGACGGCCCCGCGCATCACCTCGCACTGGGTGAATTCTACCAACGCAAACGCGACCTGTTCATTGGCTTGCTGGCCGGTTCCCGATTCAGACTCAAAAAGGCCGCCGGCACGTTTTTCCAGCT
>Ga0102947_1000428_pt1 | contig 15130 bp, 13 predicted proteins | sample SalPon2A_A_D2_MG_FD_78210 | JGI IMG/M metagenome (GOLD analysis project Ga0102947, IMG submission 78210) | Soil microbial communities from South San Francisco under conditions of wetland restoration - Salt Pond MetaG R2A_A_D2_MG | ecosystem: Environmental > Terrestrial > Soil > Wetlands | place... | reverse complement strand
GCTGATACTCCTCTGTGATGTGAGCAGGTCGATGGATCTATACAGCCGTTTTTTTGTGCATCTGATTTACGCATTTCAAAACGCGTATGACCGCATTGAGACTTTTGTATTCAGTACCGCCCTCCACCGGGTGAGCGAAATCCTGGATAATTTTGAATTTGACAAGGCCTTCGACACTATCTCCGAACGCGTACCACACTGGTCTGGTGGTACAACCATAGGCAGTTGCCTTGAGGACTTCACCACAAATTACGGATACGGCCTGTTAGACAAAAAGACGATTGTTTTTATTTTGAGCGACGGTTGGGATACAGGAGAACCACAACGTATGAAAGATGCAATGGCTGCCATTTATAAAAAGACACGTAAAGTTATCTGGTTGAATCCGCTGGCCGGCAGCCGTAATTTTATGCCGGAATCCATCGGTCTGAAAACTGCGCTACCATACATCGATGTACTCGCACCCGCCCATAATCTGGAGAGTCTAAAACAAGTCATACATCAGATAAAAAAGAAGCGGAATTTACAAAAAACCAGAAATGATCAACCCGGTTCGCACAAGCGGTGAATTTAGATGGGATGAATCGTGAAAAATGTAAAAATAATCCCTAAAAACCTTACTTTTTTTCCGCTTAATTTTTATATTCATAGACCCAATATTGAAACATGAAAATTTCCGGGAATTATACCTTAAAAACTACCCCTGAAGTCTTTTGGAAGATGGTTATGGACCCGGATGTCCTAGAAAAAGTAACTCCCGGTATTAAGAAATTGAAACCATTGGGTTCCGATAAATATGAGGCGCTCTCCGAGGTAAAAGTCGGTCCGGTCAAAGGGGAATTCACAGGTTTTTTATCTATGGAGGATAAGGTTGAAAATGAAAGTTGTGTGCTTGTGGTGGATCAAAAAAGTAAAATGGGAAATGCCGTGGCCAGAATTGCAATGAATTTTTCAGCTACGGATGACGGGCAAACACAGGTACAATATTCCGGGGATTCAAAATTGTCCGGGATGCTGGCCAGGATGGGGCAACGAATCATGAGTGGTGTGGTGAGTACCCTTTCCAAGCAATTTTTTAAATCTATGGAAAAGGAGTTGGAAGAACGGCACATGGCAGATGGCTAATCGCCACCCGGGTACATTAGATGGAACATTATATTTTAAATCATAAATCAGATGAACGTAACACTAAAGGTCAATGGGGAGTCATTTACCCATGAAATTGAACCCAGGATGAGCCTGTCGCAGTATTTACGGGAAGTCCTGGATCTTACGGGTACGCATATAGGATGCGATACCAGCGGGTGCGGTGCCTGTACCGTTACCGTGGATGGGGATGCGGTAAAATCCTGCACCATTTTGGCTGTCCAGGCAGATGGATGTGAAATAACCACTATTGAGGGAATGGCCAATGGTACCCAAATGCATCCGATACAGGCCGCTTTTAAAGAACATCATGGATTACAATGTGGATTTTGTACGCCAGGGATGGTGATGACTGCTGCGGATATTCTTAAAAATAACAGCAATCCCACCGAAAAAGAGATTCGTGATGGTTTGAAAGGTAATTTCTGCAGGTGTACCGGATATCACAATATCGTTAAATCTATTCAACATGCAGCTGAACATATAAAGGGATAACTCATGGGAAATTATATAGGAAAATCTGTTAAAAGGCGTGAAGATGCACGTTTTCTGAAAGGTGCGGGGAAATATACGGACGATATTAAACTTCCGAAAATGACCCAGGCAGCTTTTGCGAGAAGTCCATATGCACATGCTAAAATTGTAAGCATAGATACCTCTGGCGCAGAAAAGGCGGAGGGCGTTGTAGCGGTGTACACAGCCAATGATGCCTGCGGGCAATATGGAGTTCCCTGCGGATGGCAGGTAAATTTTAAGAATGGTGAAACCATGCGGGAACCCGTACACCCATTGCTTGCCAGGGATAAAATACGCCATTTGGGAGAAGCGGTTGCCATTGTCATAGCGGAAAGCCTTGAACTGGCAAGGGATGCCGCCGAACTTGTGGAAGTGGAATATGAAGAGCTGCCGGCAGTCACGGATCCCAAAAAAGCAATGGCGCAAGGCGCTCCGATCGTACACGATGAATGGCCGGACAATGCCGCCTTCGACTGGTGTATAGGCAATGACCGCGCTGAGGTTGAGGCGGCCCTGGAAGCAGCCCACCACGTGACGGAACTGGAATTTAATAACCAACGCCTCGCACCCAATGCCATTGAACCCCGAAGCTATATTGCGGACTACGATGTAAATGGCGATAAATGGACGCTGTATTCAAGTACACAGAATCCACACCTGATACGACTTCTCCTTTGCGCTTTCGTTCTGGGTATTCCGGAACACAAGGTGCGTGTGGTAAGTTATGACGTGGGTGGAGGATTTGGAAGTAAAATTTATCACTATACAGAAGAAGCCTTGTTAACATGGGCCTCAAGAGAAATTGGCAGGCCCGTAAAATGGACTGCGGACAGAAGTGAAGCCTTCCTTACGGATGCCCATGGCAGGGACCACGTGGTCAAATCCAAAATGGGTTTTGACAAGGAGGGCAAAATTGTGGCTCACCTAACGGATGAATACTGTGCCCTTGGGGCCTATCTTTCCACCTTTGCTCCCGCAATACCTACGTATTTGCACGGGACGCTGTTTCAGGGGGTATATGCCACACCCTTGATTCATCTCAATGTCACGGCTCCCTTTACACATACCGTACCGGTGGATGCGTATCGTGGTGCAGGGCGGCCCGAGGCAACCTATCTGCTCGAGCGCATGCTTTCCAAAGCAGCCATGGAGATGAATATGGATCAGGCCGAAATTCGATTTAAAAATTTCATCCCTCCTTTTGACGGTATTGAACAGCCTGGTTATCAGACCCAGGTTGCCCTCCAGTATGATAGTGGAAATTACGAGGGGACATTGAAAAGGGGATTGGAGATGCTGGGTTACGAGGATTTTCGCAAAGAACAGCAGGCAGCCCGGAAAAATGGTAAACTCCTGGGGGTGGGTATATCTACCTATATCGAAGGCTGCGGGATAGCCCCTTCAGCAGTTGTGGGTGCCCTGGGCGCCCGGGCCGGATTATACGAAGTTGGCCATGTGCGGGTACAACCTACCGGCAAGATCTCCGTGTTTACAGGAACGCATTCCCATGGCCAGGGACATGAGACTGTTTTTGCGCAGTTCGTCGCAGACAAACTTGGAATTGACATGGACGACGTTGAAATTGTCCATGGCGATACGGAACAGGTTGCCTTTGGCATGGGGACCTATGGATCCCGAAGTCTGTCTGTCGGGGGTACCGCTATAATAAAAAGCATCGACAAAATATTGGAAAAAGGAGCAAAAATCGCGGCTCATAAATTGGAAGCAGCCGCTGAGGATCTGGAATATTCCGGTGGTAAATGGACGGTTAAGGGGACCGATAAATCGGTTTCCTTCGGGGATGTTGCCCTGACGGCCTATGTGCCACATGACTATCCTGAGGGCCTTGAACCAGGGCTCGACTTCTCAAGTTTTTATGATCCCGCTAATTTTACATTCCCTTTTGGAACTCATATTGCGGTCGTTGAGGTCAGTGCGGATACCGGTAAAGTTGATCTGAAACGATTTGTCGCGTGCGACGATGTAGGGAATGTGATGAATCCCATGATCGTTGATGGACAAATACATGGTGGGGTGGTACAGGGGATCGGCCAGGCCCTTTTGGAAGAAGTAGTATATGATGATGGAGGACAGATGATCAGTGGATCCTATATGGATTATGCAATGCCGCGCGCAGATGATTTGCCCATGATTGAAACCGACCGTACAATAACGCCATGTCCTCATAATCCACTTGGTGTGAAGGGTGCAGGGGAAGCAGGTGCTATTGGTTCTACTCCGGCAGTGGTGAACGCAGTAGTCGATGCCCTCGCACATTTGGGGGTTACCGACATTCAGATGCCACTGACCCCTCAGCGCGTTTGGAGGGCAATGCAGCATTAGCGGAAATGGGTAAATAAGGCGATCTGTGATTTCTTGTGGTTGCCGGATGCCGGGAACTCCCATGGAGCGGCTATTTATGATGATAGAAGCCATATAACATTAAAACCGAAAGAAAATGATACCATCAAAATTTAAATACGTAAAAGCTGCTTCGGTTGGTGAAGCCGTTGACCTACTTGACAAACATGGTTTCGACGCCAAAATATTATCGGGCGGGCACAGCCTTATACCTGCCATGAAACTAAGGCTCAACAGGCCTGAGGTGCTCATAGATATTACGGGTATAAAAGGGATGAACACCATAAGGGAAGATGGAGATACATTGGTCATTGGGGCCAATTGTACCCATAAGCAAATACTAGGTTCAGACCTCGTTAAAGCTCATTTGAATATCCTGGCCCAGGCCGCTGAGACCATTGGCGACCTGCAGGTAAGGAACAGGGGTACTATTGGGGGCAGCCTTGCCCATTCCGATCCTTCGGCTGATTACCCGGCCGTGGTACTGGCCTGTGATGCCTCCGTTGAGGTAGAAGGTAAGAACGGTTCCAGAACCATTAAAGCCATGGAATTTTTTCAGGGTATTTTCACAACGGCCCTGGAAGAGGATGAGATCATTACTTCAGTACGGTTTCCGAAAGTAGCGAACGGGAATTATCAAAAATTCTACCAGTCAGCCTCCCGCTTTGCCGTTGTGGGCGTTGCGGTGGTAAAGGAGGGTAAAAATGTAAGGGTCGGCATTACCGGGGTGGCTGATACCCCGTACAGGGCTACCGCCGTTGAGGAGGCGTATGATGGAAACAGTGAAGCCGCATCCCATGCCGTAGACGGGGTGGAAGTCATGAGTGATCATTTTGCCGATGCGGAATATCGTGCACATCTCGCCAGGGTATATGTGAAGAAAGCCCTGGAGGCCTGAGAATGACAGAGATTTAAGGGATCGCTTTTAAGACGGATGGCAGTTCACCCAATTGTTTGATGGTTTTTGTGGGTACAAACTCCCACGGATCAAAAATAGTATCCTGTGAACGTTGCACCCAAATGGCATGCATGCCGTAAGAAATGGCGCCCATAACATCAAAGGGATTGCCTGAAATGAGGCAGGAGTGCTCCTTTTTGGAATTTGTTTGTTCGTTAAAATAGCGGTAGACCAAAGGATTTGGTTTGAACACACGGGTGGCCTCCACGCTTACAATACCGTGAAACAGGTCCGAGATACCGGCGTTTTCCAGGAGGCCGGTGACGGCAGCAGCACTGCCATTGGAAAAGGCATATTGAGTATAGTCCAATTCATCTAAATTCCTCAGGGCATTTTTAACATCCTCATAGGCCGGCAAGACCGAATATGCCCTCATTAAGTCTTCTTTTTGCTCCTGTTCCAGGTCAATATGATGGAAAAGGCAACAGTACTCCAGTGCCTGTGAAGTACATATTGAAAAATCCACATATGCCTCCATTAAACTGCGCCTGAATGAATATTCCAATTGTTTGTTTCGCCACAGGTCCATGAACTCCCGTGCGTTCCGACCTATTAATTTTTGCAGGGCATGGAGGATACCGGATGTATTGATCAGGGTCCCGTAGACATCAAATGCCAAAGTGTATTTCATATTATTTTATATCGCTTGATGCATGTGTTTGGTTGGTCAATACTCATCCTTTGCCTTTATTTTCAATGCCATCTGAATGTTACAGCGCTCATAGGGGGTAGGGTGGCCCGGTACTTTTTTAAATCCTAATTTGCGATAGAGGGCAATGGCGGGTTCCAGGATCGTATTGCTTTCCAGGTAGATTTGTTTTGCCCCCAGGGCTCTCGCCTTCTCAATTATGGCATTCCCGAGCAGCCATCCTATACCTTTTCCCTGTGCTTTGGGGGAAACGCCCATTTTAGCCAGTTCATAATCATAATCGGGATGGTCCATCTTTATCAAAGCACAAACGCCAACGGGTTCCCCTTCATATAACGCCACCATGATATGCCCGCCGTTGTCCAGTATGTATTCTTTAGGATGATCCAGCGCTTTGTGGTCCATCTCCTCCATTTTAAAATATTTCCGGATCCATTCTTCATTTAAAATCTTAAAATGTTTACGGTATTTGGAAGCATAGGGTACAATTTCCACCTTGTTGGCTTCCCGTTTCTTTTTTTGTTCCAGGACCCTTGTCAGAAGTGATTTTTGATCCAGCATATATTCAAATTCTTCCATAGCTTTCCATAGATCATGGGTGGTCTGATTTAAGGTTTCTTCAATGGCGGTATCCACATCCTTGTACTGGTCTTTTATCCGCACCGAAATTTCCCTTCCTTTAGCCGTCAACGCGATGATATTTTTCCGTCCGTCGTTGCTGTCCTGCTTCTCGATAACAATACCGGCCTTTGACATTTCCCGTACAATTTTACAAACGGAAGGGTGGGTGTGCCCAATCTCTCTGGCAATGGCTGTCACAGATTTATGTTGCTGTTGTGAAAGCACATAAAATACCGGGAACCATTTGGGTTTCAGCCCCACTCCATAGGAGTGGTAGAGCTGCCTGGCATCTTCTGAAACCCGTTCATTGAGCATCCTGAGCCTGCTTCCAATAGCCATTTTACCAACTTTTTTGAAAAACATAATAAAATATTATTAATTACGTAACTGATTACATAAAAATAGATCATTATCATGAATTATACAAGAGTTGCGTCTTAATTCAAAGAGGGATCAGGGGATCCATACCTTCCTTAATAAAGCAAAAGTACCTGAAACCAATCAAATCATTATTTCATACATTTAACGGATGGTGTTACACCCCCGCTATAAACGCTATTTTCGTCAGGCCTTTTATTTTGGACTAATTTGGCTCATTTTTGGCCTGGTATACAGTTTGCTGGAATATGGAATTTTGGGGAGAGTGACCCTGTATCCCTCCACGGGCAACCGATATCACTTTTCAAGTGCATTGTTATACACCGCCACCGGAAGTTTCCTTATGGGTATGTTGCAGGGCTGGATCGAGGTCGTTTGGCTTCGAAAACGGTTTGCCAAGAGTCCGCTATGGACCAAAATCCTGTGCAAGGGAAGCTTCTACCTTATCTTACTTATCGTGTTCCTCGCAAGTCTTACGGTTGCCACTAATATGAAGCATTTTAATACGGGCCCTTTCCACCCGGAAGTATTGAACAGCCTGCTCGTATTTATGAAAAAGTTTGCATTCTGGAGTGTAACTATTTATGCAGCGATGATTTTGGGAATTGCGCTATTGTTTTCTGAAATTAGCGACTATCTGGGGGTAGGGGTATTGCGCAATTTTTTTATCGGGACCTATCATCGTCCCAAAGGAGAAAAACGCATTTTTATGTTCCTCGATATGAAATCGTCTACCACCATCGCCGAGCATATTGGTCACGAAAAATACTTTAAATTGCTCAAGGCGTGTTACGCCGATATGACAGATCCCGTGCTGGAAACTTCCGGTGAGATCTACCAGTATGTCGGTGATGAAATTGTGGTGTCCTGGCCTATAAACGTGGGGATTTACCAAAATAATTGTATTCGGTGTTTTTCCAAAATTGAAGATGTATTCCGGAAGAATAAAGATTTCTATTTAGCACAATTTAACGTGTTTCCGGAATTTAAGGCAGGTTTCCATCTTGGGGCAGTTACAACGGGTGAGATAGGAATTATCAAAAAGGATATTATCCATACCGGGGACGTATTAAATACCACGGCGCGCATACAGGCCCAATGCAACGCATATAATGCAAAGGCTCTGATCTCCGGCGATCTGTTGGAAGAATTGCAGAAAAAAGATCCTATTGAATTCGAAAGAATTGGCAAACTAACGCTCAGGGGGAAAAAGACCCCGGTGCAATTGTATCGGGTACAGTTCTGACTTTGTGGTCATACGGGTATTTAAAGTACCATACCGCTGCCAAAATTGATTTGTGCATCTTAAAACGCACATAATTCAACGGGTTCCGGCATCCCTTCATCTTCGTGAATACGTAGGCTTTAATCCAATGTTTCCCACAATCTTTCGATAAGGTCCTTGGTAGCCATGATCCCATCGGGTTCACTCAGGATATCCCCTTCATATTCAATTCCAATATACCCATCAAAGTCAGACGTTTTCACGAGTTGTAACAACCCGGGATAGTCCAGCACTGTTTCATTGCCGGCTGCATCAAAATGATAGGATTTTGCGCTTACGCCCTTGGCAAAGGGAAGAAAATCTGAAACCCCGGTGATCGGCTTATACACCTGTGTACATTGATTGTTTTTCGTACTTCCCCAGGCCGCATTGAGGCACCAATTCCCAAAGTCGGGCAGGGTGCCCAGATAGGGATTATTTACTTCCCTGATAATACCGGTAATATACTTCCCATCGGAGGTATGTAAGCCATGATTTTCAACAAGTACATTGATATTGTTGGCAGCCCCGTAAGTGGCAAGCAGTCCAAGCCCATCTACCAGGGCTGATTGGAGTTCCTCTCTGGAACCCTTGCCAAAAGCATTGACCCTGATTGAATGGCACCCTAATATTTTGGCGGCATGAATCCATTTATAATGATTCTGAACGGCCATTTTACGGGCCTGGTCATCCGTGCTCCCCAGTTCACCTTCGTTATCTACCATGATCAGCAGATTTTTAACCCCCTCATCATCTGCCCTTCCTTTCATTTGGGACCAGAATTTCTGGTTGTTGCCATGCTGCACATAAAATTGATTTACGTATTCCACGGCAGATATCCCATAAGTGTTTTTTGCAATAGCGGCAAAATCTTCCCCCTTAATTTCGGCTTTTTCCAGGGCGCGGTGCAGCGACCATTGAGCCAGGGATATTTTGGGCCCCTTTAATACGGGTTGCAGGTTTAAGGAACCTGCAGCACTCATAACCATGGGTGTGGCGGTGAAAGCAAGGGTGCCCAGGGCGGTATTCTTAATAAAGGATCTTCTTGTTTTCATCGTACTGATTTTTTGTCATTGGGCAGGAATTTTGAGGGGAAAAAGGCGATCTATATCTAATTTTCAATAGTTCCGGGAACCATCCAGAATTTTATTCAGACAGTCGTTTTATCGTCAATGCGCCCTGATTTTACATGGATTATTGCGTCTCTTTATTAAATGTATTAAAATTAATCGTCTTCACGTAAATTTTGCCAGCCATAAATTGTGGATGCTCAACCATGTCCGGGATCCTTTTTTGAAAAATTAGGAAGGGTGTGACTTCCACGCTGGTTACAAACCGTCAATAACCCGGTCAGTGACGGTGCGATAATTCTTTTATGTTTATATTCACAGGGCATATAGCACAAAAAATATAGCGTATGAAGGTTTTATTTATCGGTGGTACTGGGAACATTAGCACACCCTCCAGTAGGTTGGCCGTTGAAAAGGGGATGGATCTTTACCACCTTAACCGCGGCAGTACCAGCGTTGAAATAGCCGGTGTAAAAACTATTTTGGGAGATATTAATAAACCGGGAGAATTAACCGGACTTAAAGAACATCATTGGGATGTGGTTGTTAACTGGATTGCATTTACTCCGGAGGATATTGAGCGCGACATTGCACTTTTTAAAGGCAAGACCAGACAATACATTTTTATCAGCTCAGCTTCATGTTATCAAACCCCTTTGAGTTATCCGGTGATCACCGAATCCACTCCCTTATGTAATAACCTTTGGGATTATTCGAATCAAAAAATCAAATGTGAGGATCGATTGATGCAGGCGTACAGGGAGGTAGACTTCCCGATCACCATTGTGCGTCCGTCTTTAACCTACGATACCGTTATTCCTATTGCAATTGGGGGATTTAAAGAATATACAACGCCTGACCGAATTTTGAAGGGAAAGGAAATCATCGTTCATGGGGACGGTACCTCGCTTTGGACAGTAACCCATTCAGACGATTTTGCCAGGGGTCTTGTGGGGTTACTGGGGCTTTGGACGGCAATTGGCCATGCATTTCACATTACATCGGACGAAATTTTAAACTGGAATACCATTTATAAAATTTTGGCGACCAGCCTGGGGCGGGAAGCCAAAGTAATGCACATTGCTTCTGATTTTATTTGCAAAATGGCACCCTCTTATATAGGCACATTGCTGGCAGATAAAGCAGAAAGTGTCATTTTCGACAACACTAAAATAAAGACATTTGTACCGGGTTTTAAGGCTACCATACCCTTTTCTGAAGGAATTAAACGAACGCTGCGATGGTTGGATGACCATCCTGAAAAGAAAATTGTGAACCCGGAAGAAAACGCAGTGATGGACCAAATAATAAGGGCCTATAAAGCGTTGTAGTACCAAACTAACCCCTGAATATCAACGGAGGGCACAAAGAACCCCGCCACCAGGGGGTGATGTAAGGACTACGACACCACGGAAAGCTGCCATTTTTTACAATGTGGCCAAAACCAACCCACGTTATAATTCAATCCTTGAATTTTTCAAACCAGGCCAGGACACTTGCAATTTTCGCAATAAGGTTACTGGGCGTATTGGCAATACCATGTGAGGCTCCGGGGATGCGGACCATGGCTGTTTCCACTTCCTCCAGTTTTAGGGCGGCATAAAACTGTTCGGATTCGGCAATAGGTGTCCTGTAGTCTTCTTCCCCGGTTAATAACATGGTAGGAGTGGTTACGTTGCCAACATATGTAATGGGGGAACGCTGAAGGTAATTTGAAGGATCTTCCCATGGTTTGTTCGGGAACCAGTATTTACTGAAGAAACCCGGGCCATCGGAATATAATACAAAGCTATACCAGTTGATGACGGGTTTTGCAACTACCGCAGCCTTAAAACGATCTGTTTTTCCCACGATCCAGGCGGTAAGGACGCCGCCTCCACTGCCCCCGGTCACAAAGAGATTATTCACATCTACAAAGCCTTTTTCAATAGCCGCATCTACCCCGGACATAAGATCCTCATAGTCGTGATTGGGATAATCGTGATGTATCAGGTTCCCAAATTCTTCCCCGTAACTGCTGCTACCCCTTGGATTTGCATATAAAACCACATATCCGGCTGCGGCATATAATTGAATTTCAGCCGAAAAAACAGAACCATAACTTGCAAATGGGCCCCCATGGATCTCCAAAATCATTGGATATTTGCGGGCGGGATCAAAATCAGGAGGGGTAACCAGCCAACCCTGGATATCCCTCTGATCAAAGGAGGACTTCCATGTCATTTCTTCCACTTTTCCTAATTTCCTGAAGGAGAACAGGTCACTGTTTAATCTCGTGATTCTTTTGGCGTCATGCCTGTCGGCCACGCCCAGGTCGGCCGGATGTTCAGTAGTGCCCAGGGTATAGGATAATTTGCCATTTTTTGAAACTGAATAGGAAGCGGCGTTATAGGGCCTCCCAAGCGATAAGCCGCCAAGGTTACCCGCCCTGTCGGTAACCCTGCCGTTCAGTGTAATATGCGCCAGTTTTGTTTCGCCACGATCGTCGTACTGAAAATAGAGCCCTTTTCCCTCGCCGTCCCAGACGGGAGAAACAATATCCCGGTCAAAATCACCTGAGATCAGACGGGCCTCAGTACCATCGGTATTCATGACATACAGACGCGTAATTTGATAGCCCTGATAACGGTCATCAAATCCCGTATAGGCTATGCGACTGCCGTCAGGGGAGAGTACCGGGCCATCGTCAGGGCCCTGCCGCGTGGTCAGTTGTTCTATAGCTCCGCTAGTGACATCGAGTTGATAAACCTCACTGTTGTTTGGATCCAGTTCGTGTTCTTCGTGTAAATTTGCCGAAAAATACAAATGACGATTGTCCGTGGACCAGACGGCGTCATTGTGATCAAATTTAGAATTCGTGAGCTGGCGGGGGGTTCCTCCGTCTGCCGATATCATAAATAATTGATCATGGCCACTTTTCAGATACCCCTGTCCATCGCCACGGTAATTCATTTCATCAATATATATCGGGGGCTTATTCCACTTGGCTCCTTCTGGTTTGGCAGGTAGTTTAATGATTGATTCCGGTGACTCCGGCACGAACATCGTAAAGGTGAGATGCTGGCTGTCAAAAGACCAGTTCACTGTACCCGGGCTAGTGGGCGTATTGGTGAGGGCCGCGGTTTCCCGTGTATCTAACCACATCAGATAGAGTTTCATTTTGCCATCTGCCCTGTTCGATTTAAAGGCGAGTTTGATACCGTCATGGGACCATCTCGGAGCAACATCATTTTGATTTCCGGTAGTCAGCGGCCTGTTATTGCTGCCGTCATAGTTCACCATCCAGAGGTTGGAGAGGTCTTTATCTGTCATGATGTCTTTAAAATTCCGCACATACACAATTTTAGAACCGTCGGGCGAGATTTGAGGATCCGAAACATATTCCATGTCAAAGATGTCCGTAAGTTGGAGATTGGATTTGGTCTGGCACCAATTCTGCTGGACAATCCCCAATAAAAAGATAAATGTCAATGTAATTTTCATGTTGTGTAAATTATAGGTGAGCCGATTTAATCCTGGATTCCAAGATAAGGATTTTATCATTCTTAAACCGCGGTATGAAACCGGGATCACTGCGTTCCGGCCCGCTACGTGTTTTTCAGGGTCTTTTGATCACCGAACTGTTCAAAGGCCAGGTAGTTTGCAATCATTCCGTTTATGGCAGTGCTCAGATGATCAGGAGCAGAATCGCATATCTTAGCGGATCAGATACGCCCGACCAATTCCCCTGTGTGTGCATCGATTACATGGGCCACCGGGCCGGCGGCCAGCGTATACCATGCTCTTTCACCGCACCTTCCAAAGCGCCTGCGTCATAGAACCCATCGTACTTCTGGCACTATTTTATTAAGGTGTAAGTCTCAACGGGAAAGTACAAGAATTTCGCAAATATCGAATGCTGTATATACCCGTTTCCCTGGTCCCTTCTGAAGATCTATTCGCTAAAAGAAACACCCGGAAACCGTTTCCGGGTGTTCTTATCATTGGTTAGTTAATGATGGTTGTATTTGTTTTACCAAGGAGGCAAAAGGGCGTCTGAAGTACTCTCTCCATCTTACCCGGGGACCCCTTATCTAAGGCGTGCTATCTGATTGCTGGTCGACGCAATACAACTCTGGTATTGCCTCATAATTTCACCGGCTTTTTCTGCAGTGCCCGCAATCTCGTTGAGCGCTTTCCGCCATTTGACATTATCCGGGCTCATTTCCCAGTTCATGCTTTCAATGCCCTCTTCCATATGCCAGACAGCCATGATATCATAGGGGCCCGAATTCAGTTCAAGGACCATAGTGGGCCCGTTGGTACCCGATTTTTCATTTGCCTTGATAAAATAATCGGCTATGATTGTTCTTGCCTCGTTGAATTTTCCAGGCAGATAATCTATATGAACTATATTATACCACTGTGGATTTTCGTATTTCTTGGCCGTCATTTCCTGGCCCAATATCCCCTGCACCCCGTATAGCAGACAAAGGCCTATGCATAAATTTTTAACAATTTTCATAATGTATATTTTATATTATTTGGTTTATTGTCTTGTAGCGGCCTCGACCAATCCGCTCGTGCCACTGAGGTCCTTCCTGAAGGCCCATAGTTCTGTCCATTGTCCGTCTGTGGTGGCCTCAACATCTGCCAGAAAGGACGTAAAGCTCCCGGTACCGTGCACTTCCTCAAACTGTTGGGGAAATTTGTCCTCTTGTCCCATCCAGGATAAGCTGTCAAAAAAGTCAACCCAGGCAAAATCAAGTCCGTCTTTGTTCCCCAATTCGTTTGTATATACACCCCGGCGTTGTCCGGGCAATTTTTCAGAATAAACCTGATGGACCTTTTGAATCACTTTGTTCATAAAATCCATTTGCTTAGAACGTTTAATATCGATCATATAAACGGAAAGGTTTTTAAGTGTAAAGTCTTTGGAAAAATCTGAAAAATTCGGGTGGAATCTCCAGTAATTTACATCAACCTCAGCAGTTAAATGCGGTACCACGTTGGCATCCCAATCGGCATCGTGACCGTTTTCCTTACCCGGACGTCCGTCCATGGCGCTCCAGGGTAAAGGCCCCATGTTCCAGATATACTTACCCGCATTTTTTCCACTGCTAATGGAAAAAACACTGGATTGATAGGGGCCCTCCGCGTGGAATTTCTTGTTGTGGGCGGCTACGCCTTTCTCAAAAGCTTCAATATGGCCCTTCTCTACCGTGAGCATCACATTTTGGATGACCAGGTGTTCCTGATATTCCTGGGCATGTACCAGTGCGGGTAGTAACAGGAAAGCGTACATTAATTTTTTCATTCTATAGAGATTTATTGGTTAATTTTTAAATAGCAATTACGTCACAATTGCCATAAAGGCTGAAGGAAGTATAATAATAACCTTCGATAATTTTTGTTGGCAAAATCAATGATATTTACCTGCATCACAGCGGGTCATATTTCAGAACTAAGTTTAAAAACAGGCAGTGCAGGCCATGACAATGGTTTTTGGTCGATTTCAGTTTACAATAGCTAATTCTGATAACCTACTTTTTGGACATCGTCATTTATTCCCCCCGAAAATGGCCAACCTGCCTGTTTGCTAATATCATTGCATCTTGTCTTAATTTTGGGTTTGTGAACAGTTATTCATCCGGGTCCCCTTCTTCCATTTTTGCGGCTTCAATTTCCTGCATCATTAACACAAATTCCGCCATGTTGTAGAAAGCGTGCTCTTCTACAATTTTACCGTCGACAAATTCGAGGGTCAGATGCACCGGAATAACCAATTTCTTATTATTTGCTGCTACAGTGCCTTCCCAGTTAGCCCAGAAGTTCACCCATTTTTCACCTTGATCATCAATGATCATTTCATAATACATGTCCTTATCCGAGAATTTATAGGAAGCTGCAGCCTCCAGATTAGTTTTTAAATCCTCTGCGACCTGGGCCGGGGTGCTGGCTTCCGTAGTATTGTGATATACTTTTGCGGTATCGGCATAGTGCCCCATCCAGGCTTGCCAGTTTCCGGCTTCATAATCTTTTATAAGTGCCTTGACCACATCAATTTCCGGCGAAGTTGAGGCATATCGGGGTTCTGCATTGCTTTTGCAGGCAAATAATAGGACCGTGGCAAGTCCGGCTAATATGAGTTTTTTCATGAATTTAGTTTTAGAGATCGTTTTTATATT
>Ga0102947_1000427_pt1 | contig 15188 bp, 15 predicted proteins | sample SalPon2A_A_D2_MG_FD_78210 | JGI IMG/M metagenome (GOLD analysis project Ga0102947, IMG submission 78210) | Soil microbial communities from South San Francisco under conditions of wetland restoration - Salt Pond MetaG R2A_A_D2_MG | ecosystem: Environmental > Terrestrial > Soil > Wetlands | place... | reverse complement strand
TTCTCCACCTACATCAATTGTTACTTCATGTGGAATGAAACATTCGTTTGTGGCCTCACATCCTGGAACAGATGTTCCTTGCGGAATACTTACACTAGCAGTTGTATGATCTGCAAATGCAGGTGTAGTACTCAACATTACTGCAGTCACAAAAACTGCGAGTAAAGGAAATACCTTTTTTGACAGTATTTTCATTATTAAAAAATTTATGAACAAAGATAAAAGACTTGTTAATTGGGACATTGTTTGGAGTAAATCTCCATTTTTTGTGCTGGTAAAATAAAAATATGCCGGGGGCGGGTTTCGAACCCGCGACCTCCAGATTATGAGTATTGCCTTCTTTGGAAGACCTGTTAGATTTTACCAAGTGAACTGGCACTCTAACCAGGCTGAGCTACCCCGGCACAATTTATGCCTGATATTTTAGGAAATTAAATGATTCTGTTTCTATTATAATTGTTTGACTATGTTTGAGCTACTTTTTTCCAATCAAGATTTTCATTTTTAACCCATAGGAATTTTTTCTGAAGCGCTGCAGTGTAGAGTTTTTCCCATTCTGCCCCAACCTCATCAGTCCAAGCTTTGACTACTCGAGGATCGATATAGTTTCTAAGCGATGTTCCAAGGTTATAGTCTCTTGTCTTTTCTGACAAGTCAATCTGTAATTTTAGTTTCTCTTGTCTTTCCTTGTGCTTTAGTTTTTGTTTTTTGATTTGCTCATTGAGTGTCTTGATTCTTTTCTGTTTTGCTTTTTTCTGGGCATCCGTCTTTGTTTCTTTTTCTTCTACTTTCTTTAGTGTCTCTTCGGTCTTTTTCCAAGGTTTGTCTTTTTCTATTTTTTTGAGGGTGTCTCTTTTTTTTTGCAATGACTGCTCAAATGTTTTAGGGATTGTTCTTTTATGATTGCACATCACGGCAGCTTCCAAATTGGCCAGTTTTGCATGGTAGAGTTTCTCATTTGGAGTCTTTCCAGTGAGATTGTCATGCTCTATGAGATAGTTTTTCACAACGTTAGTTGCCAGATATGTTCTGAACACCTTTGCAGTAAGGCCTTTGACGATGCTTGAATAATATGCATTGACATGTCTAGATGTAATGCTATCAAAGATGTCGTCTTTTGGTTTTTTGTTTTGAATAATTTTCTTAAGATTTTCATGAAATTGTTTATCATGCCCTTGGGCAGGAACTGTCTCTTGCCATCTTACGCTGTCTTTACCTAGAAAATCAAACTCGATTGCATCTGAGGTTAGATTGATGTGTTCTTTTCTTAGAGTTGTAGCGCCAACTGTGTCTGCTTCATCTGGATCCTTTTCGTCACCTACCCTCATTGCAGTCCTGTAAATCAAATAACAAGCAGTAGAAATTTTTGCAATTTTTGGGTCTTTACTCCTCATGTCTTTTACAATTCGATCTTTGATTTTTTCTATCTCTTTTGCAAGCTTTACGGCTTTTTCATATTTCTGCTTGTCTCTGTCTTGTTTTAATCCTGCAGTGTCTGCAAGCCAAACATATTTTCTTTTTTGAGTAAGATAATCTATCCAACTTGCAAGCCACATAGACTCTTTATCATGAACAATTTTCCCCCAATCTCCTTCTGGAACTTTTGCCTCTTTTCCAAGATTTAGTGTGACGTCTTTTGCAGAAACTCTGGGCTTCCATCTTCCCCTTAAGGGATGTTCTCCTCTCCCAATGAAAATTCCTGGAGGTTCGGCCATATAGTTGGCAACTTCTACCTCTTGTCCATCCATTATTGCTTTACCGTACTTTTCTTTAAGTTGCTCCCGAAGCTCTTTTCTTTTGGCAGCAAGAATCTTTTTTTCTTCTTTCGTCATCATCTCTTTGAGGTCTTTTTCTTTGTCCACTAACTTGTTGGCATCTGAAAAATCAATATCCTCATAGGATATTTTTTTGAATTTGGAATCTAGAGTTTTAGCAAAATCTGTTGTAAAGTTTTTCTGAAAAACTTTGTCCTGTGCATATGGGGTATCTTTTTTCTTAGCCCATTGATAGACCATTTCCTCTTGCTCAAGGCTGAGTGGGACGTTTTCTCCTTTGATCTTTAGTTTTAGTCCCTGTGACTCAAAGGCTGGGGGAAATAATATTCCGTTATGTTGTAATGTTTTCCATTTCATTTATTTTCACTTTTAAAATTGCGGACTTTGACAAATTTTGGATTCTATGTGTATATCAATTTAACGTAGGCATCATTTTAGCTAGGAAAAAGCTCTTTTGACATGTATTTTTCAAATTCTAGGTCTGATTTTGATTTTTTGGCCTCCAAAAACATGGCTGCATCTGCCCCTACAACATATCTGGGCCGCATCTCCTCATCGTGGATTGCCTTTAAGATAACATCAGCTACCTTTGATGGGGCAGTACCCATCTCTACCATCATCTTCAAACCGGCCAACATGTTTTCAGTAATCTGTTTGTACTTGGAGTCTTTCTTTGATTCTGGAATTTTCATAGAGTCAAAAAAGTTGGTCTTGATTACCCCTGGTTCAATCAGAGTGGTCTTGATTCCAAACATTCCAAGCTCGTATCGCAGACATTCTCCTAATCCTTCCAATGCAAACTTTGAGCTAATGTATGCCGGAGATCCTGGAAGCCCCATTCTGCCTGCAACGGAGCTAATGTTTACAATTATCCCTGAACCTTGCTTTCTCATTATGGGGGACACTTCTTGAATAATTCGTATGATGCTGAAAAAATTTGTCTCAAATTGCTTTCGAAAATCATTGACTGACACATCCTCAGTGCAACCAAATTGCCCATATCCTGCATTGTTGACTAGAATGTCTATTCTGCCTGATTCTTGAATTATTTTTTTTACTGCATCTACTATCGACTCTTCTTTATCCACATCAAGCTCTAATATGCTAATTGGAAGATTCTCTTGTTCTACAACTTTTTTCAAGTTTTCTCCTTTGGTAAGGTTTCTCATACTTGCAAAGGTTTGATATCCATCTCTAGCTAATGCAAGACAAGTTTCATATCCGATTCCAGATGAACTGCCAGTGACAAGAGCAACCTTTTGCATAAATTCAGTTGAAATTTGTCATATTTATCCCATTTTGATTTTAGACTAGAGGCCGATCTCCTTCAGTGGGATCAATCAGCTTTGTCTTCTCGCCGGAATTAATTCTCTGAAGAATTTCTAGCGATGATTTTTTATGCAGGAATTCATTGTTATTTCCACATCTATATGAAAAGGTGCATCTAGGACATCCTGACTCGTTTTTGCATGGGCATTCTTTTATGATAAACATGCTTCGTTCAAAGGCTTTTTCGAGCCTGTCATACAGGGCTTTGCTTGCCCCATTCCCTCCTATTGCCCCGTCATAGATAAAAATCAGACCCGATACTCCAAGTGAAATACCTCCCAAATCTTGCGATACTCCACCAGTTATCATGTTGCTTCCTTCAATCACCACATGTTCTGTTGCATGATATCCACTGGCTTCAGTGTATTCTTCATCTTCTGAATTTTCAATTTCTTTTACTGGACTTGGTGCATGAAAGACAATTCCTTTTGTGATAAAGTCATACTCTAATGGCTCGTCAAGTAAAACTTTCTCTCCTTGTGTAACTTCTTGACCTAACTCAATGTTGACATATCCGTAGACTTGTTTTTTAATATGTAATTTACAAAATGCTGTTTCTAATCCAAAAACTTTTCTTTTCTCAAAAATCGTTTCAATTGTAGGCCACTCTTCTGTTAATGCCTTTGTATAGTATGGATAGTCTTTAGGGATTCGTTCTATCTTTGCAAAATTCTTTTTTGGATAGCCTATTTCTTTTACTCGGTATCTCATACCGGCAAGAAAATAGATTGCATCTTTGTGCAGTTCCTCAAGGGCAATAGGTAAAATCCTGTCTCCTACTTTTCTTTCGTTTAAGAAAATATCAATTGACTTTCCAATTCCTCTTATGCTATAATCATTTAACATTGAACCAATCTTATCGAAATTTGGAATTATTCTGTTATTGAACAAAACAAGGTTCCCTTCATCTAGGTGATGGTCTATCACTTCTTTGTGTTCTTTTAACTCATGTTTTGAGATAGGTTTGTCACATGCCATAGATAAAATTTGAAATTCCTCAACAAAGGGATTTTTTGGATCAATGTAGGTTCGTTCTACATCTTCAAAATAATCATCAGGATGATTCTTGTAGTATTGAGAAATAGGGTCATTTCCAAGGGCTAAAAACGCATATCCTCTTTGACCTTTTCTTGCTGCTCTTCCTATTCTTTGAATTAGCCGATTAACTGGAATAGTAGATGAGATTACCCCATCAACATTTCCTACATCTATTCCTAATTCGAGGGTGGGTGTGCATGATATTGCCTGAAGTGAATCCTCTTTGAACTCTTTTTCCACTGAACGGCGATAATTTGCCATCAATCCTGCCCTGTGGACTTTGATATTGATTTTTTGTCGTTTTGCCTGAATGGCTAGCAATTCTGAATTCAAATGTGAGTTGTTAAAGACCATTGTTTTGTGATTTTTTTCAGTAAGTCTTTTGGTCAAATCTGTCATAAGTGCTCGCTGGTTTCTCAGAGATGGAAAAAGCATTACAAAATCTGTTTGGCCTTTTTTACCCGACCCATGAACTATTTTCATTTCTACTCCAAAGAGTTTCTCACAAAAATCTTTTGCATCCTCAAGAGTTGCCGAAGCTGCAACAAACTGTAGCTTGTTTGAACAAACTCTCTTCAGGCGTTTTATGATGTAGTGTACATTGGAGCCAAATATTCCTGAATAAATATGGGCCTCATCCACAACAAGGACTTTTAGTGTCGTTAAAAGCGAGCCAAATTTGGTTTGATGCCATAAATGATAATGAATCACATCAAAGTTGGTGACTAGAATTTGAGAGGGGTTTTCTAAAATCTCTCTTCTTTCGGTTTGACCTGTATCTCCATCAAAGACCTTGACTTTGATTCCTATCTTTTCGGCAAAACTCTTGATTTTTGGATATTGATCTCGTGCAAGTGCCTTTGTGGGGTATACAAAAACTGCAAAAACATTTCCTGCATCTCCAGAATTTTTTATTTTTTGGATGACAGGAATCAAAAATGCTTCTGTTTTTCCTGATGCAGTAGGTGCCTCAATTACTACATTTTCTCCAAAAACAATTTCTTCGATTGCCTCATCTTGAAATTTGTAAAATTGATTTATTCCTATTTCTTTGAGATAGTTTGTAATCTTATCATCTAGTCCCATTTCCTCTACATTTGAACCCATTTTAGGCTCGGGATTCTTTAAAACCTTGTACTGGGAAACATAGTCTTTTTTTGAGTAAAGCACATTTTCTGTAATTATGTCTGGCTTGTTTTTTCCAATCATTTTTTTTATTTCATTTTCTGTCCTAACAATGCCCTCGTCTTTGAGACTCTCTGAAATCCCATCTTCTGACACTAGTCCTTGATCAAACCTGGATAGGAACTCCAAAAATACCTCGTCATAATTTTTTGAATATTCCAAAAGATCTTCGATTCCGCATTGATTACATGATACATGCATTTTTTTGTTGAAGGTCTTTTGGATTTCTATTTTCGATTTGCATTTTGGACACGAAAATTTCAATTATTATCTAATCTCTGAAAAATTGATGGAAATTTATTGTTTGATTGATTTTCAAGTGTTTTCACGACATTATTAAGATGGGAAATCGTCTTCATTTCTAAAATTGAAAAAGATCCTGTTAAACAAAATTTACAATCTAAATTGCATTGAGGGGATGAAAGGTCTTCCAAAAAACAAAATAGATCTAGTAATCACAGATCCTCCATTTGCCATTGATTTTAAGGCAAAAAAAGCAAATTATAACAGAATATCTTCAAGAGTAATTTCTGGATATAATGAAATTAAGCCTGAAGATTATTATGATTTTACCTATTTTTGGATGAAAGAAGTATTTCGAGTTTTAAAAGAATCAGGAAGCATGTATGTATTTTCAGGTTGGAATAACCTCAAAGATATTTTACGCGCAATAGATGATGTGGGTTTTACAACAATAAATCACATCATTTGGAAATATCAATTTGGAGTGGTAACCAAAAAAAAGTTTGTAACTTCTCACTATCATTGTCTTTACGTATGCAAAAATGATCAAAATAGAAAATTCTTCCCATTTTCCCGATACAAAAAAGAAGACAAAACCAAGGAAGGAAGAAGTCTTCACTATAGGGATAAAGAAGATGTCTGGGACATCAAAAGGGAATACTGGACTGGAGATGAAAAAACACCAACTAAACTTCCATCAGAACTTATTGAAAAACTACTACAATACTCTAGCGAGAAAAAAGATGTCATAATGGATCCTTTTTTAGGTTCTGGTCAAGTTGCGGTTGTAAGCAAAAATATGGGCAGACGATATGTTGGATTTGAGATTGTTCCAGATTATTACAAATTTGCCAAAAAAAGATTAGACAAGAATTTGTATAGGATAAAAAAATCCAACTAATTTGGTTTTTGGTTTTCAGGGTCGTCAATCTTTTTTTGACCCATTCTATCTGAAATCGTTTTTTGTAACTGTTCATCTGTTAATCCATCAGTTCTAATTCCAAGTGATTTGGCAATGATTTCATTTTTTTGCCTTTCACTTTCTACAGGACCTGAAACCCCCACACTATCATGTGAAACTTCTTTTAACTGGTTTTGAACATCTACTTTGGCCCTATTGTATTCGTTAACAGCTTTTCCAAGTTTTCTAGCAGCCCCTGGCAAATGCCCTGTACCTAAAAATAAAATCAAGACTACAAAAATTATGATTACCCACTCACCTCCAAGGATATTCAGAGAGTATTCAATCATAGTATCAAATGTCCTTATTTGAAATTAAACGTAATGTTTTTCAAAGAAATTTGTTTATTTTCAAATTCTCTGAATGCGTTTGGGTTCTAGTTTTTTTCTTGATAAAATTGCAAGTACAGTTACTCCCATTCCTATGATGAAAAATACTAGATATGGTGCCTGGTCTCCGAAGGATTGAGTAATTGGCCCTCCTATTGTTGGACCTATTGCCCACCCTATTCCAAACACTGTTTCATACGCTCCAATTATCTTGCCTGAAATTCCTTTCCGTGTTTTACTCAGAATAATCTCAAGGGTCAAAGGAAAAAATATTGCAAACCCAAATCCCATTAAAACAAGGGCCACTCCATAAATTATGATGGAATCAGATACGACCGAAAGGGCCAATCCCAGAGATATTGCAATTGTAGCTGCAATGAGAGTTTTACTTGTATGACGAGAGAACTTACCAGCCAAGGCAAGCGATACTACTCTTGATACTCCAAATGCAAAATATAAGAACAGAATATCGGTATCTGACATTCCATTGTCGTTGAGAAACGCAGGATAAATTGAGAGGATAATTCCAAACGATGATGTGCAAAATATCAAAAGAATTATCAACTCCGGAAATTTTTTCATCTCCTTTATTGATGAAAATGAGAATTTCTCATGATGATCTTTTACATTTCTTCTTGAAACTAAAAGAGCAGAAATAATTGCAGTAGCCAAAATAAACGCAGTTATCTGAAATAGTATCCTGTAGGTGATATCCAACTCTTCAAGAAATACTGTTCCTAAAAGTGGTCCTATCATAAATCCCAAAACAAAGAACATTGTAAACCATGAGATGTTTCTAACCCTGTCTTTTTCTGGACTCTCTTTGGAAATAATGGATTCACAAGGTGGCCAAAAAAATGCATGAGCAATTCCTGTCATAATTCTAAATCCCATTAATTCTGGTACTGAATGTGCAACTGATAGAAGATAAATTGATGCCGAATTTATTGATGCACCTAATGCAAGAAGATATCCATTATTGAACTTGTCAAGTAAAATTCCTACAAACAATGGAATGAACATGTAGGGAATAAAATTTGCAAGGCCAATCAGTCCCAGCTCAGAATAGTTGGCACCAATTACATTTTTTGCAAATACTGGTAAAATTGGTCCGTGAAGCCCATAAGATATCCCGATAATCAGGCCTGTAATGTTTACAAGAATTAACGCCTTGTTCATTTGTATGCTGCAACCATTATTGCTCCGCCCATAAGATCTTTCTCAAACTCTACTCGTGAGAATTTTTCTAATAACAATTCTTCTAGTTTTTTATTTTTGGGCCATCTTTTGTAGGTGCCATAAAGTGTAGCAAATTTGAGTCCGAGTCTTCCTCCGGCCATGAGGGCCAATATTGGAAGGATTGCCCTAAGGTAAAATGAAACTCCAAATCTGATAACGGTCTCATCTGGCTTCCCCAAATCTACAATTACAAATCTGCCCCCTTTTTTCAAAACTCTATGTATTTCTGAAATCGCAATTCTAAGATTAATTGCATCTCGAAGTGAGTATCCGCATAAGACTGCATCAAACTCCTCGTCTCTGAATGGAATGTGCTCAAAGACTCCGTTTGCCATGTCGGGGCTTTTCTCAAAAAATGTTCCAGTGTTCTTCAACATCGGAACGAGAGGATCATACAGTGTAATTGAAATATCTCCGTTACAAATGTTAGATGCTGTCTTTGACATGTTACCAAACCCAGAACCTGCATCAAGTATTTTGTTTCCTGGAAGAACACGTCCCTTTATCCCTCGATTTCTATGCTCCACATCTTTGCCAAGTGAGATGTAAGAATTTACTTTGTCATATACTGGAATAATTTCACGTAGTACTTCTAGTACTTCTCCCCAATAACTTCCAAGGCCCATCAGCTAATCATCTCTGAAAAATTGATGTTGCTAATTTCAAATCTATAATGCTGCAGACTATTATGCAGTAAACTTTGATGCATTTTGAGAATAATTTTTTAAATCTGATTCAGATACTTTTTCAAAAATTTTGTTTTTGCTTGTAACTTTGGCCATCTTTACAAAATCTACTCCTTCCTTCTTTTCTGCTTTAAGATTAATTGCTGCAATTGCAAGTGCTGCTGCATCTTCAAGACTCATATCTGCGTTGTAATTTTTCTCCAAAAATGAGTTTACTTCTTCAGAACCGGCTCCTATTGCTATTGCTGCATATTGAACAAATGTTCCACTAGGATCAGTCACATAGATTGATTCGCCTTTTTGATCAACTCCTGCAATAATCAAAGCAACTCCGTTTGGACGGACTCCTGAATATTGAGTAAATTGGTGAGATTGGTCTGCAAGGTGTTTTGCAACGGTTCCAACTTCGACTGACTCATCATAGGTCATTTTGTTACCCTGTGAGAATAATCTTGCATTGTCCACTTGGACTCTGGCATCTGGAATGTATCCTGCTGCTGCAACTCCGATATGAAAATCTACTTGGAAGATCTTTTGGGTTACATTACTTGTTTGAAGTGCTCTTGGTTTTTCTTCAACAGCCATGATGACTCCTTCCTTTGTTCTAATTCCAAGTGCTAAGGTTCCACGCTTTACTGTCTCTATTGCATACTCTACTTGGTAAATCCTACCATCTGGAGAGTACATTGTGGGTGTCATATCGTAGCCACGTGATGCCATCATGATATGTCGAGTTCCTCCTAAGTCAATTTAAGGGTAATTATCTGGACTTGGATGGTAATAGATATGGAAAAGATTTGGAAATAGGGTTTTAAGCAAAAAAAAGCTATATTGTTTAAGGAAAAATGAGCACACAACAACTCTTAAAATTCAAGGAAATCATTCGATCAAAATCCGAATCCGAACAAAGAAAACCTGATAAGGAAACTAAAAAGTTGCTGTTTTACCTTTTTACTAGCACAAGGGGTGGTTTTACTCGACTCCGAATAATCATGCTCTTGTTAGAAAAACCCCTAAACACTCACCAACTATCTCAAGAACTTGGTCTTGACTACAAGGCCGTCCAACACCACATGAAGGTTTTGGAGAAAAACAACATGGTGCAAAAAATTGGAGATAAGTATGGTGCAATTTACCATCTGTCAAACTTTTTAGAAGTAAATATCAGTGCTCTTGATGAGGCAATTGACAAGCTAGACCGCAAAATGAACCACAAAAAAGTTTACATCTAAAACAATCCCTTTTTTAGAAACTTTATCTCAAAAATCATATGAAAAATTACAAGATGGTGGATTGTGATGTTTGTGGTTGTTCAGTAAAAGAATCAGAATGGAATTCTCACATTGAAACAGAGGAACATCAAGAAAAATCTCTTAAGCAAATCATGGAAGACAAGTTGGGAAAAGACAGGTTTGCTGAAACAAGAAATGAAACAGTTGAGTTTTTAGAAGAATTAGAACAAGAATTTGACAAAACACAAAAATCTTGATATTATGACTTAGTACTATTGACGATTAAAGATATTTTTTATTTGAATATTTGTTCTTCTAATAGTTCGTCGTACTCTTCTACCATTCTCATTGATAGAATTATGCTTGGAATTGTAGGCTCGCCTTTGGGATTAAATGACTCTAATCCTAATCCGTCAGATGCATCCTCCACACTCATCATAACTTGAATTGTATCTTCTCTAAAAAGAGGAATCATTGACTGATTTACGATTACGTCTTTAATAGAACCATGATGAAGTATTGTCCTAACATTGGAATTTGGGACATCCTCTCCATTCTTTCTTAACCAAATGTCGATATATCGTGGGGTGTCTCCTTTTTTTCTACCAACTTGAGGAGCTGCCATGATAAAATAAAGTCCTGATCTTTTAATTTTGATTACTGAATTGTCTTTTGATGTAAAATGTTCAATTCCAGTAATAGCATCGTTTACGTTAAGGGAAACCGGTGTTGCTTCTTTTGATTTCTTTGGTCTTTGATCATGGTTGCATGACAACTGAGCAAAATCCCTTATCATAACTAAAACAATTTTTGCGTGGTTTATAAGCTATTCGTAAACCATTTTAAAATTTTATTATGTTCTTAGAAGATTATTTTTGAATTCAAAGAAACATACTTAAATAAACAATAATCAAGAAAAAAACGATTACCTTGGTAAAGTTTGGCGCTGATCCATTTGCAAACGCAACTCAGCAAGTCAATGATGCATGTGATGTTTTGGGAATCAAGGATCAAGGTCTGAGACAATATCTTGCAATGCCAAACAAAATGATGCGAGTTAAAGTTCCCGTAAAAATGGACAACGGAAAAATTCGCATTTTTACAGGATTTAGAAGTCAACACAACAACGACAGAGGCCCATACAAAGGAGGTATAAGATATTTTGATCCTGAGGGCGGAGTCGAATACATGGAACGGGAAGTAATGGCACTTTCTTCTTGGATGACTTGGAAGACTTCGATTGCAGGCGTTCCACTAGGTGGAGGAAAAGGGGCAATTTTCATCAATCCTAAAAAAGAAAAACTAAGCAAGGGTGAGATGGATAGATTAACCAGAAGATTTGCTTTTATGATTTCAGAAATTATAGGACCACAAAAGGACATTCCAGCTCCTGACGTTTACACTACAGGAAAAGAAATGACTCAGATAATGGATACTTTTGGAAAGCTTCATGGTAATACTCATCAACCAGGCGTGATTACCGGAAAACCTATCCCAATGGGTGGTTCTCTTGCAAGAAATGTAGCCACCGGGTTGGGAACTGCATACTGTGTAAGAGAGGCAGCACAAGAAATTGGTTTGTCATTACGAGGTGCAAAAGTTGTTTTACAAGGATTTGGAAATGCATCAACATTTGCAGGTGAATATCTTGAAAAGATGGGCTGTGTAATAATCGGTGCATCTGACTCTAAGGGTGATATTATTAGCACAAAAGGAATGAAAATGAAAGACCTTGAGAAATGGAAGGCAAAGAAAGGTACAGTTGTAGGATTCCCAGGAAGCACAAAAGTAACTACTGAAAAATTACTAACAACAAAATGCGATATATTGATTCCTGGCGCATTAGAAAATCAAATAGATGCTAACATTGCTAAAAAAATTAATTGTAAAATTATCGGTGAAGCTGCAAACGGACCAACATTACCAGAAGCTGATCCAATATTGTTCAAAAAGAAAATAATTGTAGTTCCAGATATTTTGGCAAACGCTGGTGGTGTGACAATCTCATACTATGAATGGGTTCAAAACAACATTGGCCAATATTGGGGATTTGTTCATGTTGCAAAACTTATGGAAGAACACCTAGTTACAGGATTCCATGATGCCTATGAATTAGGCCAGAAGAAGAAAATAGACATGAGGCGTGCATGTATGGCTATTGCCGTAAAGCGTGTGGTTGAAGCCTTTGAGCTCCGAGGCATCTGGCCTTAGATAAAATAAGACTCATAACAAACCAACTGTTCAATAAATCTGATTTTTCCTTTAGTTATCGACGTCATCTTTTTTTTGAATGTCAAATCAACATTGGTTTTTCTTTGCAAAAGCTGAATTGTTTTTCCAGTTAGGTATCTCCCTTTTTTATCTCCATCAAAAAGTAGGATAAGGTTTTCATATCGAGCAACAGAGTCTACAAAATTAATCATTCCACCAAACTTGTGAAATTCAAAAACTTTTCCAGAAAAACCAATTTTTCTCAAAGCAGCAACATCTCGTTTTCCTTCAACTATGACAACACTTTCTTTCATCGAATTTAGATTTGAAACAAAATTTTTAATATCTGATATCTCTTGCTCGGTAACAAGCATAATGGAATTATTGCCTTAACATATTAAGCACTTTTGCTCAAACTGAATTATGTCTGATGTGCTATTTGTTCAAAACACTCGCATTGAGGGTTCTGGGTACCTTGGAGAATTGATAAAAGAAGATGGGTTTAGCACACATTCAGTTCACGCAAAAACAGAAAATATACCACAAAAAGAATTTTCTTTGGTTGTAATTTTAGGTGCCCCTGAAAGTGCAAATGATGATCTTATGTATTTACAAAAAGAACAGGATCTGATCAAAAAAAATGTAGAAAAGGAAACACCTGTTCTTGGAATTTGTCTTGGGTCTCAATTAATTGCTAAAACATTTGGTGGCAAGGTTTATTCAGGCCCCAAAAAAGAAATTGGGTTTTACAATGATTTAGTTGCAGAGTCAAATTCGAGCCTGTTTTCTGGATTTGAAAATCCTTTTACTGTTTTCCATTGGCATGGCGATACTTTTGATTTACCAGTTGGTGCGACAAGACTTGCATATTCGGAAATTTATCCTAATCAGGCATTTCAATACAAAAGTGCAGTAGGACTTCAATTTCATATGGAAGTAAATGAAGAGATGGTAAATCTTTGGTTAGATAACACCGAAGAGACACTTCGTCAAATCCCTTACATTGATCCTGACAAAATTAGATCCGACATTGATGAAAATATTTCAATTGTAAAAACCAATATGAAGAATTTTTACAACAATTTCAAATCTTCGTTTCATCTTTGACCAAAGTTTAATATACAAATCTTAGTTGATGATCTAACTTTAATTGATTATTCGCCAACTATCATTGCATGAAAAACCAGTTCCGAATAAAATACGACTTGGAATCCTACAATTCCATAAAGGCATGGAAACGTGACCTTGCAAGGAGAAGCTACAGTGCTTCATTATCTGATTCGACATGGAAAAATTCTCTTTACTGGATTGAAAAACTAATCAAATCCTCAGACTTGTCTCCTGATGAACTAATAGAAGAAGCAATTTCTGATTCAGAAAAAGCTGAAGATAGGCTTTATAGCTGCTTTGCATGGGGACAAAAACAAGGCCTTGATCACAGTTCCCTCATTATAGGGGTGCATGGCGTCCTTCGTGGATTTTATGCACATAACAAAATCGATACACGAAATTGGCACAGTCCAAAACCTTTGCCAAGAAAGGTAGAGCAGACTGATGCCAATCATCCGTTGTTTAGGCCAAACAAGGTCACAAAAAAACTGGAACTAAACCTGAATTTGATTAGGGGATTCCTAAAACAATTAAACTCACGAGACGAGATGATAGCACTTTGCCTCCTGTCAACTGGTCTGGATATTGGTGATCTTACAAAGATTAACCTGGAATTTGTAAGATCCCAATCAGAACACGATAGGATATACGTTTCTGACTTTCGAAACAAAAACGGTGAATGGATAAAGACGTTTTTTAGCAAGGAAGCAACCTCCTTTCTGCGAAAATACATCAAGCAAGAACGCCTTGATGCATCTGATTCTGATCCTGTCTTTATTACCTCCAAGTCTGAGAGAAAAAAACAGTTCAAACTTGAACACAAAAGGGAATTCAAAAATGACTCCTTGGATTGCCTCCCAAAGGGCAAGAAGGTGGATACGAGAGTTGTTGCAACAAATTTTAGGGTGGCTCAACAATACTTCGGGATAAGACTCGAGAGGAAAAAACAGGCGCCACTCAGGCCTAAACGATTTAGGCATATTTTCAGACAGGCCTGCCAGCTTGCAGGAATTGGAGATGACATGACCAGGGTTTTCATGGGCCAAAAAAGCGGGTCCTCAAAATCATATCAACCAAAATCCAGAGAGGAATTAGAGGTACTCTATGAAGGCGTAGAGCCATTTGTTACAGTATATTCTGATCCTATTGCAAGTGATCTTGAAAAACAACTCGGCCAAGAAAGACAAGAAAGCAAAATAGAATTTGAAAATCTAACTAAAAAAATTGAGACTCTGGAGTTTTCAAACAAGCTTTTCCTTACAATACTAAACAATGTTCAAAAACAGATTCCTAATCTTTCTGTACAGGTAACTGATCCAAATGAACTCCTGGATCTGGAGAAGTCCCAAGAAATATTTGACTCTATTTCAAAAAAATAACAAACCTTACCAGAATTAATTAAACAAAGTATTGTAGAATAAACCAGGTTAATTAACATCAAAACAATCTTGTTGAAGTTTATTTTGCCTTGGTGTCTTTTAGTTAGATGGTCTGTATTTCTAGTAAACTTGATACATCCCTTGGGCCCAATTATCTTGTAAAGGACAAAGACCTTGTGAGACACTATTCAAATTTGTATCGCATATACGTTGATTATGATGCAAAGGATTCTACTTAATTGAACAAGTAAGGTATCTAAATTAACAAGTAAGATATCTGAAAATCTACTTGATCTAACTAAAAACTTTCTATTTTTTTAAAATCTTTTTTAAAAAAATAAAAAGTTTTTAGTTAGATCAAGTAGATTTTTAGATACCTTACTTGTTAATTTAGATACCTTACTTGTTAATTTAGATACCTTACTTGTTAATTTAGATACCTTACTTGTTAATTTAGATACCTTACTTGTT
>Ga0102947_1000426_pt1 | contig 15199 bp, 11 predicted proteins | sample SalPon2A_A_D2_MG_FD_78210 | JGI IMG/M metagenome (GOLD analysis project Ga0102947, IMG submission 78210) | Soil microbial communities from South San Francisco under conditions of wetland restoration - Salt Pond MetaG R2A_A_D2_MG | ecosystem: Environmental > Terrestrial > Soil > Wetlands | place... | reverse complement strand
GTACGGAGCAAGATGCTATCAACGTGCGATCTCAAAATGTCATCATCGACCATTGCTCGGTCAGTTGGGGCACCGATGAGACCCTCAGCGTGATCGGCGCGGCGACAAATGTGACCATCCAGTGGTGCCTCATCACGGAGAGTCTGAATAACTCGGTGCATCACAAAGGCCCACACGGCTACGGCACACTGCTTACCACAACGGGTGATGTCACCATCCACCACAGTGCGTATGCCTTCCATCACAGTCGTAACCCCCGACCGAAAGACGTGATGCTGGATTTTCGCAACAACCTGGTGTACGGCTACGGCGATGAGGCGGGCTACAACTACGCCGATTTCACGCGAATGAACTACGTCGGCAACTACATCGTCCCGCTGGACTATAGCCGCGATCCGGCATGCGCGTTCAACCTGGGCGGCAGCAACGCTCGCTTCTTTGTAGATGACAATTTCTTGCGAGGTGTTGAGGAGGACTGGGATCTGATTTGCACCCCCGAGGATCTGCCGCATGAAGCAGCCCAAGCGCAGGTTCGGATGCCTACACCGTTTGCCGTACCTTCTGTCTCGACCGATGCGCCTGAGCGTGCTTACCAGCAAGTGCTCAGTAAGGCCGGAGCCGCACGTCCAACCCGTGACGTCGTGGACGAACGAGTGATCGCGCTTATCGAGGCAGGAGAGGGGCGCATCATCGATTCGCAGACGGAAGTAGGAGGGTGGCCTCCCTTAAAACCAGCCGCCCCGCCCCGCGATGACGACCGAGACGGCATGTCCGATGCCTGGGAAACGCAATACGGCCTCGACCCGACCGACGGCTCCGACCAGGCGGGCGACCTGGACGATGACGGTTACACCAACCTCGAAGAATTCCTCAACGACACCGATCCTGTCGTGCCCTTTCGCTGGGTGCCGCCTCCTGCGATGCAGCCTGCTTCTGGCACAGCCTTTACCGATTCGGTGCTTGCTGTCACGATCGTGCCCACAATGCCCGAAGTGCCAGTGTACTACACGCTGGATGGCAGCGAGCCAACGGTTGCCTCATCTCGCTACAAGGAGCCAATCCGGCTGACGACGAGTGCTCACGTTCGGGCCAAAGCTGTTCAGGCAGGCACTGAGACAACAGCCGCCTTTGCCCAGTTTGACAGGTTGGTCTGGCACGATGCAGTCAAAGCTCCTTCCGCCACGCTGGAGCCGGGCCTGCGCTACACCTACTACGAAACCGACGATTGGGACGACGGACCGCCACCGGAAGCCTTAAAGCCAGTAGCTTCGGGCACAGCGCACCATGTGGACTTCAGCCAGCGCCAACGCAATTCCCGCTTTGCCCTCCTCTTTGATGGCTACCTGGATGTGCCTCGCGACGGCATCTACGCTTTCTATCTGGATGATAACTATCGCGGGCGGCTCTATATCAACGACCAACTCGTCACGATTGGCAGAACAGCGGGCAGTCCACCGGGGCAAATAGCTCTGCGTGCAGGAAAACATCTGTTTCACCTGCGCACTCTGCATGAGGGAATGGCAAGAGAGCCTCGTTTGGAGTGGACCGGGCCGGACATGGGGCGGCAACCCATACCGGGAGAAGTGTTTTTCCAAACGACTATCAACCAGTAAGAACCTGTGCATTTCATCTATGTGTTTAGGCAAGCACTGCGATGTCATTTACGTTCCCTCTCCCTTGATGGGAGAGGGGCAGGGTGAGGGTGATCTCTTCCTCAGCGATTCCCCCCTCACTCTGTCTCTCTCCCGCCAGGGGAGAGAGGACGCCTTTTCACCGTCGAAGATAAGTGGAGGCGATATGTTTAGACAAAGTATATACCTGTTCATCCTGTTGCTCGGGACCACAGCGCTGGCGCACGCGCAGCTGGTGGAGCAAGAGAGCGAGCCTTGGTCGGTGCGGATGGCTGAGTCCGTCATGGAGCGGCGACCCATCATTCGGGAGCGATGGGACTACGAGGCGGGCACCGTGCTGCGCGCCATCGAAGAAGTGTGGAAGACAACCGGCGATCAGCGCTACTTCGACTATATCAAGCGGAACGTGGATGAATATGTCGGCCCGGATGGCACGATCCGTACCTACAAGATCGAAGACTACAACCTCGACAACATCAACACCGGCAAGCTGCTTTTCCTGCTCGACGAGCAAACCGATGACGAGCGGTATCGCCTCGCGGCCAACACGCTCCATCAGCAATTACAGAACCAGCCTACCACGAGCGAGGGCGGCTACTGGCACAAGCAGCGCTATCCGTATCAGATGTGGCTCGATGGTCTTTACATGGCTGAGCCATTCGCTGCCCGCTATGCCCTGGAATGGGGCGACCCGGCGCACGTTGAAGAGGCGCTGGATCACGTCGCGCTTCAGTACGCACTGGCGGCCCGCTATCTGCGTGATCCCGCCACTGGCCTTTTCTACCACGGCTGGGACGAGGCCAAAGAGCAGGTCTGGGCCGATTCGCTCACCGGTCGCTCGGCCAACTTCTGGGGCCGTGCGATGGGCTGGTACGCCATGGCTCTCGTTGATGTGCTGGATGTCTTCCCGGAAGAGCACCCGGAGCGCGATCAGGTCGTTCGCATGCTTCAGCTATATGCCGAGGCGGTAAGCAAGGTGCAGGATCCTGTCACCGGCGTCTGGTATCAGATTCTCGACCAGCCGAACCGCGAGGGCAACTACCTGGAAGCGTCGGCGAGCAGTATGTTCGTCTATATGCTCGCAAAGGGCGTTCGCAAGGATTACCTTGACACCAAATACATGGACATTGCCCGGCGTGGCTATGAGGGCCTGATCGAGCAGTTTATCACGGAAGAAAACGGGCTGGTCAGCATCAACCGGGTCGTCAGCGTCGGCGGGCTGGGCGGCGACAACGACCGCGACGGTTCCTTCGCCTACTACCTGAGCGAGCCGGTCATCTCGAACGATCCCAAAGGTGTCGGCCCTTTCATTCTGGCAAGCCTGGAGATTGAGGCGGCTGACGCTACCATGTCCGAAAAGCGCTAACCATCAACCTGGATCATCATGCGAACGACTCTGCCTGTTATTGCTTTGCTGATAGCCTGCCTTTTCGCGCTGCCTGCCGCCGCGCAAACCGTTGTTGTCCGCGTCGAAAATCCATTGGCAATGGCACGCCCGGATGAGGTTGTCTCGCTCGGCTGGGCCGCCTTGCAAGACCGCGACGCCGCCTTTGCTGAGGACGTAGTGCGCGTGATGGATGCAGCCTCCGGGGAAGAGGTTCTTTCGCAACGTCTCGATAGCGATGGGGATGGGACGACAGATGCGCTGCTGTTTCTTGTGAGCCTGTGGCCGGAAGAGACACGGGAATTTGTCGTTGAGGCTGCGCCACCGGCAGCAGACAGGGCTCCGCGTGTCTTCGCCCGGCACGATGAGTACCGCGACGATGTAGCGTGGGAGAGTGACCGCATCGCCTACCGCACCTACGGGCAGGGCCTCTGGGAAGCCTCCGAGTTTGATCCGCTCGTGAGCAGTGGCATTGACGTGTGGCCGAAGCGCGTGCGCGACCTCATCGTCGAGCGCTGGTACGAAAAGGGCCACGACGCCTATCATCTCGATACTGGCGAGGGGGCTGACTTTTTCTCTGTTGGTCCGACGCTGGGCGCAGGCGGGACGGCCATCTGGCAGGACGAGCAACTCTTCCGTGCCGAGAATTTCAAAGATCATCGCATCATCGCCAACGGCCCGATCCGTGCGATCTTTGAATTGACCTACGAGCCGTGGGACGCGGGAGGTGTCGAGGTGTCAGAAGGCAAGCGCGTTACCATAGATGCGGGGCAAAATCTGTTCAAGTCTGAGAGTACCTTCGAGAGTGAAGGGATGGAAGCACTCACGTACGCGGTGGGCTTCGTCAAGCGGGCGGAGGGCATCGTAGGTGCGATGAAGCAGGTCGGGTCAGCTTGGTCATGGCTGAGTGCCTGGGGACCGGTGGAGCGTAAGAACGGCGGCCACGGTGCGCTCGGCACCGCCGCGCTCCTCGACCGCAGCCGCCTCATGGATATACAAGAGACGGATGACCACTACCTCGCTCTCCTTACCGCCAGGCCGGGCGAGTCGGTGGTGCAATATGTGGGGGCAGGCTGGACGGCAAGCGGCGACTTTGACAGCGTCGAAGACTGGTGGGCTTATCTCGATGCATTTGCCGAGCGGTTGCAGACGCCGCTGCGTGTGACGATACAGCCAGATAGCCCTTAAATTGACCCAAGTTGCCCATGCGCTATCTGATCGTTCTATTGCTGTTCGGCCTGCTCGCGAGCGTGGCCGGGGACGATGAGCCCATCACCCTTTATCTGGCTGGCGACTCTACGATGGCGGAGAAGCGGCCCGAGAAGCGACCAGAGACGGGCTGGGGAGAGGTTCTTCAGGCGTTCTTTGACGAGGCGGAGGTGCGTGTCGAAAACCATGCCCGCAACGGACGGAGCACCCGGACCTTTATCGAGGAAGGGCGCTGGCAGGCCATTGTGGATAGGTTGCAAGCGGGCGACTACGTCTTCATTCAGTTCGGGCACAACGACCAGTCGAAAGAAAAAGCAGACCGTTACACGCCGCCTGAGCAGTATCGCGCTAACCTGATTCGCTTCGTCCACGATGTGCGCACGCAGCAGGCGACGCCGGTGTTACTCACCCCCGTTGTACGTCGCCGCTTCGATGACGAGGACCAGTTTTACGATGTCCACGGCGTATATCCCGACCTTGTCCGAAGCGTGACCGTCGAGCAGGAGGTGCCCCTGATCGATATGCATCGCTGGAGTGAGGACGTCCTCCGGCAATATGGGGCAGAAGGTTCAAAGGCCTTGTTCCTGCAACTCGCCCCTGGCGACCATCCAAACTATCCGGACGGCGTGGATGACAATACCCACTTCTCTCCACGCGGAGCAGCAGTCATGGCTGGGCTAGCCATTGAAGGCATTCGCCAACTCGGCCTGGGTTTGATCGACTTCCTGAAACAGCCGGATATACCAGATCGGACTTCCGTGCTCTCCTATGATGTGATCGTAGATGCTGCGTACGAGGGGACGCCCGGAGCACCGGTTGACGGCACGCCCACATTTGGCACGATTGGAGAAGCTCTTGAGGTGGTTCCAGAAGACAATATGAAGCCGTTTGTCATCTTCATTCGGGCGGGACGCTATTATGAGAAGTTGAGCGTGGATCGGCCCTTCGTTCATTTGATCGGAGCGAGCCAAGACAGCACCATTCTCACCTATGTTGCCTCCGGTGATACGCCGTCTCCCGATGGGGGGACCTACGGGACACGCGGTAGCTTTACCCTGCGCATTACTGCGCCGGACTTTCGCGCCGAGCATCTGACCATCGAAAACGGATTTGATTATCCGGCCAATGCGGCCAAGCCTGACGACGATCCGACAAAGGTGCAAAGCCCACAGGCCGTGGCGCTGATGACTACCGGGACCAGTGATCGGGCGGTCTTTCAGCATTGCACGATCCGGGGCTATCAGGATACCCTCTTTGCCGATGCCGGACGACAGTACTTCCACCAATGCCGCATCCTGGGCCATGTCGATTTCATCTTTGGGGCCGGGCAGGCGGTATTTGACGATTGCGACATCGTCTCTCGGAATCGGGTAGACAAAAATCCTACGGGCTATGTGACGGCACCCAGCACGCCGATTTCTTATCCCTATGGCTTTCTTTTCATCGACAGCAGGCTGGTGAAAGAGACACCGGATTTGCCCGCTGGCTCGGTGCGGCTCGGGCGACCCTGGCATCCGAACGCTGACCCGCACGCCAGTGGCAGTGCGGTGTTCATGCGCTGCTACATGGACGACCACATTGGCCCAGAAGGGTATGCGCCCATCTCAGGTCGCAACAATGCCGGGGAGCGGATCTGGTTTGAGGTGGGGCCAGCGTCGCGCTTCTTTGAATATGAGAACCACGGTCCCGGTGCGCTCGCAAGTCCTGAGCGACCCCGGTTGCAGGCCGAGGCGGCTGGCTGGTACACCCCTGAGCAGGTGTTGCGGGGCTGGAATCCATTTGTAGAGTAGTAGAGGGGACACGTCAGCAGATCCTTTTTGCCCGTAGGCACGTACAGTTCCGTGCCCACCGATTTTACTTACCTTTCTCTGCTCCATTGTGAAGCTGACCTTTCGCTGGTACGGCCCGGACGATCCGGTGACGCTGGCACACATCCGCCAGATTCCCGGGGTCACCGGCATCGTGAGCGCGCTCTACGAGGTGCCTGTCGGTGAGGCGTGGCCGCTGGACAAATTGGGGGAATTGCGTGAGCAGATTGAAGCTGCTGGTCTGGGCTTCGCTGTTGTCGAGAGCATTCCGGTGCATGAGGATATCAAGCTCGGAAGGCCATCGCGTGATCGGCTCATTGAGAACTACGCCAGGAGCATTGAGCATGTAGGCGCGCTCGGCATCTCCGTCGTTTGCTACAACTTCATGCCCATCTTCGATTGGACACGTACGGATCTGATGAGGCGGCTCCCGGATGGTTCGACAGCGCTCGCCTACGATCATGCCGCTCTTTCGCAAATCGACCTGAGCCTGGGCACTGCTGGGCTGCCGGGCTGGGCCGAGGCCTATTCGGGGCCAGCATTGCAAGCGCTACTGACGGCTTATCGGGAAGTAGACGGGGAGCAACTGTGGGAGTATCTTGCCTACTTTTTGGAGCGCGTCATACCCGTCGCCGAAGCGGCTGTTGTCAAGCTGGCGATGCACCCGGATGATCCGCCGTGGTCGATTTTTGGCCTGCCGCGCATCATCACCGATGGCGATGCGCTACAGCGGTTGCTGGATCTCATCGACAGCCCGGCGCACGGGATCACCTTCTGCACGGGCTCGCTCGGCGCGAATCCAGCCTGCGATCTCCCGGCTCTTGTACACAGGTTCGGCTCGCGAATCCATTTTGCCCATCTCCGCAATGTGCGTGTGACGGGTGAGCGGCAGTTTCATGAGGTGGCACATCCAGGCAACAACGGAAACGTCGATCTCTATGCAGTCGTGTGGGCGCTCCACGAGGAGGGCTTCGATGGCCCGATGCGGCCCGACCATGGACGGATGATCTGGACCGAGACGGGCCGCCCCGGCTATGGCCTCTACGACCGGGCTCTCGGCGCGATGTATTTGCAAGGGTTGTGGGAGGCAGTAGCACGGGGAACCCTCTAGCCGTCCGCAATCACAAACAGTGAGAGCGCCTGCGTATCGCCAACGTGGGCGACGACAATGAGGTAGCGCCGTCCGACATCGAACGTGACTTCCGAAAGCGTGGCGGTGCGGGTGCCATCGGTGGAAAAGACCGTGATATCGTAGCTGCCAGCATCCAAGGTTTCTGGTTCTGTTGCATTGCCGAAAGCAAGGTTCGCCACGTCAAGGGTAGGGGTGCTGCTGCTATCCGGTGTAGCTGTGAGGCTAACGGTAGTGGCGGCTTCGGCAGCATGGACTACCGTCACACGGGCCTGTCCAGCAGGTGGGGTCGAGCGGTTGTCTTCGACCAGTACGAGTGAAGTAGCGTCAGCAATGCCGGTGACGACCAGCGTGTATGGACGTCCCGCTTCCATCAACACCTCCCGTGTGATCGATACCTCCACGCCCTCGATCTCGGTGCGCACTTCAAGCAAGTTCAACCCGCTCTCAATCTGAACGTACGCTCCCGCTTCTCGATAGGTAAGGTTGCGGGCCAGCACGTCGAAGTTGACCAGGAAGTCGATGGAGCCGGTTGCTGAAGCCGCATGGACCACGCGGATGCGGACCGGACCATCCGTATTGTTGTCGCAGGCAGCAATGCCGATTAGCAGCAAGGATGCCAGGACAGGAAACAGGAGGATGCGAGTGGCGGACGCCATGCCAGGGGGTAGATTATGATAAAAAAGGAAGAGAGAATGGGAGTTTGGGCGATTCTGAGAAAGAAGCTCCCATGCTTGTGAGTATCGCTTTCCTATGTCCGTTCATTAAGGGCTATCCTCAAGTGCGCTAAAGCAACTTATCCGGGTACGTCTCACGGATGAGGGCACGGGCCAGCACACGCGTTGGATCGATCATAAGCACGCCGTCGACCTCTGGCTCGGAGATCGCGAGTGGCAACTCGGTGCAGCCCAGGATGACAGCTTCGGCTCCTTTTTCGCGCAGGTGGGCAATGGCCTTTAGCAAGTTCTGCCGCGCCTGTGTCGTTACGGGATTCGCTTTAGCCTTAATGCCCCAGGTGTCGTCGAAGATGGTCTGGTTGACCAGGTTGATTTCGACGTCTTCATCCGGCATCACCGCCTCGAAGCCTGTGGCTTCAATTGTGGTCTGGTACATACACAGGCGGTAGACCGCCAGCGTCGAGAGCACACCAATACGTTCCAGGCCTGGGATCTGCTCGCGGGCAAAGCGTACGGCTTCCTCGATCATGTTGAGCAACCGGATCTGGTGACCAGAGGCGTCCAGGGCTTCGCAAACGGCACCAAAGATGGCAGGAGCGTGGGCCGTGTTGCAGGGGATGCCCGCCACCGTAGCGCCCATCGCGTCAAGCTGACGGGCGAGGTCGGTGAGGGCAGGGATCGGCGTCGGCTGCGTCTCATCGAAAAGGAAGGTGCTGCGGTCGGGGATCCGGTGTGGAAACGAAAGGAGCGTCACGGGCAGGTGATCCTGATCCCGCGAGGCGCGCGTCTGGTCGAAAATCTTACGGACGAGGTCGAGGCCTGCATACGGCCCCATCCCGCCGATAACACCGATAGCCGGTTCTGTTGCCATAGAAAAAAGTCAGTGACTGGTGATAAAGCGAGGCGCGCCGTATATCCGCTGTGCTAAAATCAAGTTTCGGATAGAGGCAAGGAAGCGTAAGCGGTTTCCAGATTTTGCTATTTATTGGGTAGGTGAGCTACTATCTCTTGTAGAATCTATAACAGAAACGATGATTAAGCGGGCAAACGTGTCAAGCGATGGATGAATTATGCTGTGGGTGTAGGATGTCTTTTCTCAGGCTTGGTACTGCTTTCCCTACCCATGACCGGATGCGACACGCTGGGTTTTGGGGGCTCGTGCAGTGGTGCGGAGGGGCTACGGGCGGAACACGATTCACTGCTGGCCTGTGCCGGGTGGCGCGATTTTGTGTACGACAATATCCGTAACGTAGAATACGTTGAGACGTTTGATTTAGACCCTGAGCCCGACAAGGAAGTCACAGGACAGGCGCGATGCCGGAGTTGCCAGGTGCGGGTGGCTGAACTGGTATGGCAGGGTGGAGACAGTAGTCCCCAGCTACGCTTATCCTCCGAATTGGCTGCCATTCTGGTCCATGAGGCGGCGCATCTGGAGGATGGTTGTAAGAATGGAGAGGCTCCTGCAGATAGTGCAGAAGCGGCCTTTTTGCGTGACCTGGGTGCGAAGTTCCCTAACGGTTTTATTGAGCGTCCGGGCATGCCATGAATCTGTCCGCCTTAAAGCACGGGAGCCAACAACCGCGTCGTCTGGGTGGCAAAGCGAAAGGCCAGCGAGCGGTCGTCCAGATCCTCTCCGGTGAGTTGCGTGGCGTGATGCAGGTCGTGCTGGAGCATGGCAGCCACCTCGGCGCAAAAGGCTGCATCGTTGACCATACACGTCACCTCAAAGTTGAGCCGAAACGAACGGTTGTCGAAGTTGGCGGTGCCGACGGTGGCATAGTCGTCGTCGACGAGCAGCACCTTCTGGTGCATAAAGCCTTTCTCGTAGAGATACACCTTCACGCCAGCGTGCTCTACGTCGGGGAGATAGGCATACGGTACGAATTTGAAAAGCACACTGTCGCTCTCTCGGGGCATCAGGATGCGCACATCGACGCCGCGTAAAGCGGCCAGTTGAAGCGCGCCAAGCACCAGACCATCCGGCACGAAGTAGGGCGTGGCGATCCAGACGCGCTCCTCGGCACTTTCGATAGCATGGGCGTAGAGCAGGCTACATGTTTCCAGCGTGTCGGCCGGGCTGGAGGCCAGCACGAGGGCCGGCTGGTTTTTCTCGTGCGTCGTGAAGTCCCAACTCACTTCCGGTATTTCCTGGAGGCCATAATACCAGTCGCGCAGGAAAGAAAACTGCAAGCCCTGCACAGCAGGGCCTTCGACGGCGAGGTGGGTGTCGCGCCATGGGCTTATTTTAGGATCACGTCCCAGGTATTCGTCGCCCACGTTGAGGCCGCCTACATAGCCCTTCTTGCCATCCACTACCACAATTTTGCGATGGTTGCGGAAATTGAGCCGGAAGCGTCCCAGCCAGCTTCGTTTGCCGCTAAAGTTGGATACCTGAACACCCGCAGCTTTGAGATCGCGCAGGTAGGAACGGGCCAGCTTATAGCAGCCCACCTCGTCGTAGATCAAGTACACCTGCACGCCGCGTTGGACCGCCGCAATCAATTTCTGCTTAAACTGGCGGCCAATGTCGTCGTCGCGGATAATGTAGAACTGCGCCAGAACATACGACTGTGCCGTGTCGATCCCTTTGAAGATGGCGTTGAACGTGGAGATGCCGTCAATCAATAGGCGGACGCCATTGCCTTCGGTGAACGGAACGGTGGCAAGGTCGCGGAACCCCTGTAGTTCGCTACGGGAGCGAAGGTCTTCCTCTTCCTCTGGATGCACCAGCACCTCGGCCAGGAGATCTTCGCGGGCCTCCTTAAGGCGGCGTTTCACTTCCAGGTCGAAGTCACGCAGGGCCTGGGCGTACCCGTCAAACTTGACCCGCCCGAAAACCCAGTAGAAGGGCAACGAGACAAAAGGGATGGTCGAAAGTGCGAGCACCCAGGCCGTCGCGCCCTGCGCCGTGCGTGTCTTCATAACGGCATCCAGCGCACTGAGCACACCCAGCACGTACGCCAGGGGGATACCAATCCCTGCGATCCAACCGAGAATGTTTGCGTCCATGATTGAAGATACAGCTACAAGCCGTCAGCTATCAGCTTTCGGTTTTTGGATAAGAGACTGACAGCTAATAGCTGAAAGCTAACAGCTTAACCAACCCGAAGATACAGGATTCTCGGCAGAGAACAAGGGGGCGGAGCACGATGACGATATACAGAAACTGTCAAGCCTTTGCGAAACTCGTGTAAAACGAGCCGTGCCGGGAAGGACTGGTCGCCTGCCGCGTTGACTTCGCTGAGAGGCTTCGCTATTTTAACCAACCTTTTGCCCGGTCGTCTAATGGCAGGACAGCGGCCTTTGGAGCCGTCGGTGGAGGTTCGAATCCTCCCCGGGCAACCCTATCCATTTTGGATTACGGATTTTTGATTTTGGATGATCCTGCCCTGGAGCAATCGAAAATCGAAAATCGAAATCGAAAATCCGAACGCATGCATACCTTGCCCAGGGAATTTCCCATCAGCCTTTTTGCAGGACGCTCCAACCCTGAGCTAGCCGAACGTATCGCCCATGCGTATGGGCAGCATCTTGGCAAGGTGACTGTTAAAAATTTCTCGGACGGCGAGATCTACGTTCGCTATGAAGAGTCGATTCGCGGGGCTGATGTCTTCATCATCCAGAGTACGTATCCCTACAGCGACAACTACATGGAGTTGTTTCTGCTGATTGATGCGGCCAAACGCGCTTCGGCAGCCCGTATCACAGCGGTGATGCCCTATTTTGGGTATGCCCGGCAGGAGCGCAAAGACCAGCCCCGCGTCTCGATTGCAGCCAAGCTGATGGCGAATATGCTGACTACGGCGGGCATTGATCGGCTCCTTACCATGGATCTGCACGCGGCGCAAATTCAGGGTTTCTTCGATGTTCCGGTGGATCATCTCTACGGATCTGGCGTTTTTGCGGACTACTTTACCAACAGGATGGACTTGTCCAATCTGGTGGTTGTAGCACCCGACGTCGGAGCCATCAAGATCGCACGGGCATACTCGAAACGCCTGCGTGCCGACCTCGCCGTGATCGACAAGCGACGGCCGCATCAGAACGAGGCGGAAGTTGTCAACATCATCGGGGAGGTTAAAGGCAAGAACGTGCTGCTGATTGATGACATCATCGACACTGCCGGGACGCTGACCAACGCCGCTAACGCGCTACGCGATGCCGGGGCGATGGAGATCATGGCTGCCTGCACGCATCCGTTGCTCTCTGGCCCGGCCTACGAGCGCATTGAGGCGTCGGCGTTGAGCAAACTGGTGGTGACCGACACCATCCCGCTCAAACGGCCTTCAGACAAAATCGAGGTCGTTAGTGTGGACGAAATTTTCGCCGACGCCATCGGGCGCATTTACACCGATGAGTCTATTTCGACGCTCTTCAACGACGCTTGAGCATTCTTTTTAGCCCTGCCGCAGGAACGCGGGCAGCCACCAACACACATTCAATACGATGGACGTAATTACCCTCGAAGCAACATCGCGCGACGTAAAGAAAAAAGGAGCACGCGCCGTGCGCCGTGAAGGCAACGTGCCCTGCGTGCTCTACGGTCGCCATGTGGATCCCGTGGTGTTTCAGGTCACGGAAAAGAGCCTCAAGCCGCTCATCTACACCAACGAAACGCACCTCGTGAATGTGGCGATGGATGGCGATTCGTGGGACTGTATCATCAAGGATCTCGTTTTTCACCCTGTCACAGACCGGCCCATACACGTTGACTTCCAGGTCCTGCAGGCGGGCGAGAAGATCACGCTGACCGTGCCGATTAAGTATCTCGGTACGCCCATCGGGCAAACCGAGGGCGGCGTGACCAACTATGCCGTCACGGAACTGGAGATCAGTTGCCTGCCCAAAGACATCCCTTCGCACATTGATGTGGATGTGAGCGGCCTTAACGTGAACGAGGCGCTGCACGTAAGTGACCTCGATCTCGAAGACATCGAGATTCATGCCCTGGATCGCCAGACGCTCGTCGCCGTGGTACCGCCGCGTGCTGAGGAAGTCGTCGAGGAAGAAGAAGGCATTCTGCTCGAAGGCGAGGAAGGCGAAGTGCTCGAAGGCGAGGAAGGCGAAGAAGCCGAAGGCGGCGAAGAGGACGAGGAAGAAGCATAGGCTGGCTTGGGATTATGGGAATCGGGACCTGGTTCAGATCACTTCTTCGATTCCCTACTTCCAACCCTCCTGTCGTTATGGCTGGTAGCAATCGACTCATCATTGGTCTGGGCAATCCCGGAGCCGAGTACGAGGACACGCGCCATAACGTCGGCTTCATGGTGATAGACGCACTGGCCGAGAAAGCCCGCGTTGATGGTTTCTCACATGATGGCCGGGCCGATGCGTTTGTCGCGGAGGGCCGCGTGCGGGGGCGTTCCATTACGCTCGTCAAGCCGTTGCGGTACATGAATCGCAGCGGCGCGACGGTGAAAAACCTCGTGCAGCGTTTCAGTCTGTCGCCGCAGGATCTCCTCATCATCGTGGATGATATCAACTTGGAGTCGGGCAAGCTCCGGCTGCGGCAGCGCGGCAGTGCCGGTGGGCACAATGGCACGCAGGACATCATCGACGCCCTCGGCACCGACGATTTTCCCCGTCTTCGCATTGGCATCGGTAGCGACTTCTCTCGCGGTCGGCAGTCCGATTATGTCCTCTCGCCCTTCACGGCGGATGAGCAGCCGCTCATGGACGAAACTATTGCCCGCGCTCGCGACGCTTCCATCACGTTTGTCACCGACGGTATCACCACCGCGATGAATCGGTTTAATTGAGAGCAAAGTCGAGACGGGGAGGGAGCGCAGGAAAAGAGTTTTTGACGAAGTCCCCTTCGCGCTTCTCTATTGGCCCTTCCCCCGGTTGAATAATGCGTTAAGCGCTGTCAAGGCAGCGATGCCGTTCCTAGTTTTAGACGCTTCTGGCTGCATCATCCCTTATCGATACACAAAGGAAAAGCTGTTTCCATGGATATTACGCTATTAACTTATCTGGTCCCGGTTGCCGGGGTACTGGCGCTCGCTTACGCCTTCATCCGCACCCAGTGGGTGACCAAGCAGGAGGTGGGCACCGCAGAGATGGCCGAGATAGCCGCCAACATTGCTGATGGTGCGCGGGCCTTTCTGCGCCGTGAATACCGCGTGCTCATCATTTTTGTGCTGGCCGTAGCCGTGGTGCTGGGCTTTGCCAACACAGGCGGACGGGTGAATGCTGAGGGCCTCACTATTTCTTCGCCGTTGATCGCGGTGTCCTTCATTGTCGGCGCGCTGTGCTCCGGGTTGGCGGGCTTTATCGGCATGACGGTGGCTACCAAAGCCAACGTCCGCACGACCAATGCGGCACGGACGGGCCTCGGCCCGGCGCTCAACGTGGCGTTCTCGGGCGGTCTGGTAATGGGGCTGAGCGTGGTTGGCCTCGGTGTGCTCGGGTTGAGCGTGCTCTTCATTGTGTATAGCGGGCTGGAGTGGAATACGATGCGTGTCATCAATGTGATCTCCGGCTTCTCGCTCGGCGCATCGTCCATCGCGCTTTTCGCCCGTGTAGGTGGTGGTATTTATACCAAAGCAGCTGATGTGGGAGCCGACCTTGCTGGTAAGGTCTACGAAGGCATTCCCGAAGATGACCCGCGCAACCCTGCCACAATTGCCGACAACGTGGGCGACAACGTGGGCGATGTGGCAGGTATGGGCGCTGACCTCTTCGAGAGCTACGTCGGATCGATCATCGGTACGATGGTACTCGGCGCGGCCTTTATCGCCGATCCGATTTTCTCCGAGGGCACGATGGGGCCGCTGGCGGCTGTTGTGCTACCGCTCGTGCTGGCTGCCGTTGGCATCCTGGTTTCTATAGCCGGATCGTTCTTCGTCAAAGTGAAAGAAGGGGGTAGCCCGCAGAAAGCGCTCAACATTGGCGAGTTTGGCGCGGCGGGCTTGATGGCCGTGCTCTCCTATTTCATCATCACCTGGATGTTGCCGGAAAGCTGGACGTTTAGCAATCCCATAAGCGACTTCACGGAGTACACGTCGATGGGTGTCTTCTGGGCGGTGCTCATCGGTCTGGTGGCGGGGACACTGATCGGCCTCGTGACCGAATACTACACCTCCACGCACAACCGCCCGGTGCTCGGCATCGCCAAGCAGAGCGTGACAGGTTCGGCGACGAACATCATTTCCGGCCTCGGCGTGGGTATGTTCTCGACAGGCATCCCGGCTGTCATCCTGGCACTCGCTATCGTAGGCGCGTCCTACTTCGCCGGGCTGTACGGCATCGCCATCGCCGCTGTGGGTATGCTCTCGGTGACCGGCATTCAGCTTGCCGTGGACGCCTACGGGCCGATCTCGGACAACGCGGGTGGGATCGCTGAGATGGCGCATCTGCCT
>Ga0102947_1000425_pt1 | contig 15206 bp, 7 predicted proteins | sample SalPon2A_A_D2_MG_FD_78210 | JGI IMG/M metagenome (GOLD analysis project Ga0102947, IMG submission 78210) | Soil microbial communities from South San Francisco under conditions of wetland restoration - Salt Pond MetaG R2A_A_D2_MG | ecosystem: Environmental > Terrestrial > Soil > Wetlands | place... | reverse complement strand
CACGCCGCCCTGAATTCCGCCGACATGTAGCGTCGTATAGGGAACGTCGTAGTCGCCGTCGCGCGCGCCTTTCTCGGCAAGCTCCGCCTGGGCGGCTCGCACCGCCTGGATGAAATCGACCGCCAGGTGAATGGCGTTCAGGCCTGTCGGCGCGAGGGCGGAATGCGCCTCCTTGCCGGTAAAGGTCGCCCGCAGCCCGGTCTTGCCCTTGTGGCCCGTTGCGACCGACAGGTTGGTCGGTTCTCCGACAATGCAGAATACTGGCTGCACGGAAGTCTTTTCCAGCATCTCGATCAGGCTGTGGACGCCAAGGCACCCCAGTTCCTCGTCGTAGGAAAGCGCAAGATGCAGCGGGGTCGCAAGGTCCAGCGTGGAGGCGGCGAGCGCCGTATTGAGGGCGCTTGCGACGAACCCCTTCATATCGGCAGTGCCGCGCCCATAGAGCCGCCCGTCGCGCTCGGTCAGTTCGAAGGGCGGCTTTGTCCAGTTCTGGCCCTCGACGGGAACGACATCGGTATGCCCGGACAGCATGACGCCGGGCCTGTCGCGCGGCCCGACGGTTGCAAACAGGTTGGCTTTCGCGCCCGTCTCGTCGTGGATGATTTCATGCCATATGCCGGCTGACCCGAGCAGCTCGGCGACATATTGGATGAGATCGATATTGGGATCGCGGCTGACGGTCGGAAAGGCCGTCAGACTGGCAAGAATGTCGATGGTGCTCGATGTCATCCCACGGGCCTTGCACGAAATTGCTCAGGCTATGTTCGGCTGCGTGAGCGTTTCACGCAAGCCTTGTGAGACGCTTCAGATGGTCGCCCCGACCGCCAGAAATGTTTCCGGATCGACAGTTTCGCCGTTGCGTACGGCTTCGTAGTGCAGGTGAGGGCCTGTAGACCGCCCGGTGGAACCGACAAGGCCGATCAGGTCGCCGGCATTGACAATCTGGCCAGGCGTCACCTTGACCGCCGAAAGATGCCCGTACCGGGTTTTTAGACCGTCGCCATGGGTGATTTCCACCATCAAGCCATATCCGCCCTTGGCGCCTGCATGTGAAATCTTGCCGGCGCCGGCCGCTGAAACCGGACTGCCTTCGGAAGCCCGCAGATCGATTCCGGCATGATAGCCAGGTTTCTTCAGGAACGGATCGACCCGGTAGCCGAAGGAACTGGTGATCTTGATTTCAGGCAGTGGCTTGCGGATCGGTATGGCAGTGGAAGAGGTTCTCAAAAGGTCGATATGCTGAAGCGTGTGCTGGATGGTCACCATGCCGTTCAGCATGCTGGACGTATCGGCGGGAATGTAGGGGCCACCCTGCGCCGTCGCGTCCTCAAACAGGCCAAGCGGCGGGCTGGGCGGAGCGACACCCAGGTTTTTCATCGCCACGGCCATGCGTTTCGCCTCACGGCCCGATGCGGTTTTCAAGGCATGGACGGTCATGACCTGGAGCTGTTCGAACTGTTCCAGCGAAGAGCGCAGTTCGTTCAGGACCGGTTCGACCCGCTCAGGCTGGAGCGATGCTTCCGGCTTGGCGGATTTGCCGTTGAGAAGCTTCTGCGTGGCATTCACCGCCGGCGCCGGATTGTTCGGAGAATAGGCCATCGGTGCACTGGCGTCTGCTCCGCCGGTCATGACCGGCTGAAAGACGGTCGCAGGACCATCACTGGCTTCAGCATCAGCTTCGGCAATTGCGTCATCCGGCCGGGGCAGGGGCGTCGGCGCGATGATACTGGCGAAGCTGATGCCCTGGTGTCGGGCGCGTTCGACGAGATCTTCCAGCAGGACCTGCTGGCGCCGCAATCCGTTCTGACGTTCGATCAGCGAGGAAACCTGGCCTTCGATAGACTGTGTTTCGACGATATGACGACTTGTTACCCGGTCGATCTCGGAGCGCAAAAGCGAGATCCGGTCTTCGTAATCGTACTGGATTTCAACCTGGCGGGCCATTGCCGCAGTCAGAATGTCGTCTCGGAAGATGAGATAGGCAGTTCCGCCGACATAGGCCGTCAGGAACAGCAGCAGGATGCTGACAGCGCTGCCGAATAGCCACGGGCTGAAACGGTACGTGCGCACCTTTTCGCCGCGCGCGACGATTATGCGTGTTGCGCCTTTTTTCCCGCGATTGATGCTAAGCCCGCTTTCACCTGCTTGCGCCATTTTTACCCAACCGGTTCATGTCCCAATTGTGCTGAATGTGGCAACAAAAAGTTAACGTGCGGTTTGCAGGTTCTTAACGTAAATCAATTGGCCGGCTCAGGCGGCTTTGACGGCCTCCAGAACGCTCCGCACATGACCCGGAACCTTCACCTTGCGCCAGGCCTGGGCGATTTTTCCGTCCTTGCCGATCAGGAACGTGGAGCGCTCCACGCCCATATATTTGCGTCCATACATGGATTTCTCCACCCAGACACCATAGGCCTCCAGGGTTTCCTTGCTTTCGTCGGCGGCGAGGGTGACGTTTAGACTATGCTTTGCCTTGAATTTGTCGTGCTTTGTGACGGCGTCGGGAGAAATACCGACCAAGACAGCGCCGGCAGCATCGAAATCGCCGCGATGGGCGGTAAAATCGATCGCTTCCGCCGTGCAGCCGCTCGTATCGTCCTTCGGATAGAAGAATGCCACCACAAGTTTGCCCTTGTGATCCGACAGTTTGAAATGTCCGCCACCGTCCGCAGGCAGATCGATTGCCGGCGCAGTATCGCCGATGCCCAGATTATTTCCCATTCTCGCCATCCTTTCAGCCAACTATCAATCCAGCGCATCGCGGCCGGTTCCCAATGTGGGGAGATAACTGCCCAATGAAGCTATCGGCGTCTAGTCTGAATCGTGTAGTGTGCACGCATGGAACCGATTGAAACAGGCGACTGATCATTCAGGCATCATTGAAGGCCGATTATTCCGGAGGAAACCGGGAGAAGTGGCCGGTCATTCGGCTGCGGGCCCGGCTATACTAAACATTGGTAGCTCATGAGAATTTTGCGTTTCATTTTCCGGGCGCTGCTCTTCCTTACGCTGGCGATCGCCATTGCCGGCGGGCTGCTTGTTTTCCAGATGTCGAACGGATCGCTGAGCGCCGGGTTCCTCAAGGGCAAGGTCGTTGCCGCCCTGCAGATGCGCTTGCCGGCCGGTTCTTCCGTCGGAATCGAGGACCTGCTCGTTTCCTTTGGCCCGAACTGGTCGCTGGTCGTGGAAAGCCCGAACCTGTCGGTGTCGGTGCCCGGCCGCGGGCAGATCGTAGCAGGTGATACGCGTATCGATCTGGCACCGGAGCCGCTCATGGCCGGTATTGTCGAGCCGGTGTCGCTGACCATCGACAGTCTCTCCATGGATATTACCGGCCAATCGATGGAACCGCCGTCGGGATCGCGGGGCGATTTCGTGCGCTCGGCCATGTTGCAGATGGCCAAGGCTGTCCTGAATGGCGATCGGCTTCTGGACGAGCGCGGCCTTGAAAGTATCGATATCTCGAATATCAGGATCTCCGGCGAGGCGATCCGAAATTCGCCTCTGGCAGACGGAGTGCCGATACAGGTCTCAGCGTTGCACTGGCGTCCGTCCGGCGCGGACGGCGGGCTGGAAATCCGGTTTGCTTCCGTTCATGGCAACTGGACCCTCGGCATCACACCGGGCGTCGATGCCGATGCTCGCGTTTATGCCGATATCAAGGTGACGGACTTTCCTCCGGCATTCGTTGTCCCGCGGATCGCCGACCCGACCAGAAGGCCCTACTACGACGCCATCGCCGATATGCAGGGCCGCGTGCAATTGGACCAGGACGGCCAGTTCGACGTTGCCCGGATGCATATGACGCTCGGGCCGGGATACTTGTCGATGCTGGAGAATGCAGCGGCGATCATCGATCGCGTCGATGTGGCGATGGAACTGTCCGCCGACAGCGATCGGCTGAGCCTGGCGCGCAGCGATATTCGTTTCGGCGGCACCCATATCGTCCTGCGCGGCGGTCTTGATCTGGCGTCATTCGGAGAACCGATCGGTTATGCCGCCGAGCTGGGCCCGACGCGGCTTGCACCGTTTGGCGAACGGCAGGAGCCGGTCATCCTGGAAAATGGTATGGCGAAGGGGTCGATCGATATGGTCGCCGGCGCGATCCTCCTCGACGGGGCATCGATTTCCGGCCCGGAGGGGGCAGCGCGGGCGGCGGGCGCGTTCCGTTTCCAGGGCGATGCCCCCGGCCTGTCCGGCGCAGTCACCATCGAAGAGACGACGGTGCGAATGGCGCGGGCTTTGTGGCTGCCGATCATCGCACGCAAGACGCGCTCCTGGTTTGACCGCAATGTCAAATCCGCACTGCTGGGACCTGGTACCGTTCAGATTGCGCTGCCGATGGAAAATCTGGGTGACGCTGGCCGCGACCGGCCGCTGCCGAGTGACGGGGTCGTGGGCGAATTGCCGTTCCGCTACGGATTGTTCACCCCGCTGCGGGACTTGCCCCTGGTACGCAATGCCTTCGGATCGCTGCAGTTCACCGATGCCACGGCGATCGTGAAACTGACCGCTGCCGATGTCACCGTGGCCGGCATGGGTGTGGCCAGTGTCGGGCCGACGGAATTCCGGATCCCCAATCTCGGCAAGCCGGACCCGGTCGGCTATCTGGATCTCGACGTTGCCGGACCGGCTGCAGCGCTCGCGCAAATCTCCAATGCCGGCCGGTTGCAGATTGCCGAGGATCGCGGTCTTTCGCCAGCAGCACTTTCGGGAGACGCGAAGCTCGGTCTCCAGGCAGCCTTTTCCCTTGTCGGAAAAAGCCGCCAGAATGAGATCAACGCCGAATTCGATCTGCAGCTATCGAAGTTCGCAAGCGACACTCCGATTGCAGGCCAGCTGATTTCCGGGGGGACCCTTGCCGTTCGGGGCAATACGGAAACCTTTTCAGTCACCGGCAATGCGAAGATCGACGGTATTCCTGCAAAGATCGACGTGACTTCCTCCGGCAAGAGTAATCAGTCGACCGTGCGGCTGACCATGGATGAGGAAGCGCGTCGCAAACTCGGGATCGATCTGGGATCGATGCTAGTCGGGGACGTGATTACATCGGTGACGCCGCAAGCCGATGGGCGGATCCAGGACATATCGGTCGACTTGCGTTCCGCCGCAGTCAATCTGCCGTTCCTGGGCTGGCAGAAAGGCGCCAGCGTACCGGCGACACTGAAAGCCCGGATAGAGCGAACCGCGAATGGCATCCAGGTGCGCGATATCGTCGTCTACGGCGATGGATTCCAGGCTTCCGGCGATCTGGACATCGACTCCCGCGGCAGGCTCGTGCGCCTGGAGATGGATGATATCGCACTCAAGCCCGGCGATGATTTCGCCATATCGGCCAAGGCTGCCGGCAAGGGTTACAAAATCAATATTTCCGGCGCATCGTTCGATGCGCGCGGATTGATCAGCGTGCTGCAATCCAGCCCGTCGGGGATTGCCACATCCGATCAGCAGCTTTCCCTTTCGCTTAATCTGGCCCTGATGCGGGGCTTCAACGGCGTTTCGCTGTCAGGCGTCTCCGGAGCTGCAACATTCTCCGGTGGAAAGGTTCGCGATCTTTCGCTTCAGGCCGGAACCAGCGCCGCCCAGCCTCTGGAACTGGTCATCCGGGAGGAATCGAGCGAGCGATCCATCGACTTGCGCTCCGCCAATGGCGGCGCTTTGCTGCGCTTCATGAATATTTACGACAAAGCCTATGGCGGCGATCTGATGGTTCGGTTCGCCGGCTCGAGCAAGGCGCAGGACGGCCGTGGCGAACTGGTCATCAACAATTTCCGGGTCCAGAACGAACAGGCGTTCGACCAGGCGGCGATCGAGCGGCGGATCAGGACTGACCGGGATCGGGAAGTTCGCTCCACCGACCGGTTGACCGATACATCCAATCTCAGCTTCTCGATTCTGAGAATTCCGTTCACCAAGTCCGGCGATGCAATCGTCATTTCGGACGCTTCCCTGCGCGGCTCGGTGATCGGCGCATCAAGCAAGGGAACCGTCGATCTGGCGGCCAGAAACCTTTCCCTCTCCGGAACGATTGTGCCGGCTTACGGGATCAACAATCTGCCTGGCTCAATCCCGATCCTCGGGCAGTTGCTGGGCGGCCGGAATCGCGAAGGCCTGATCGGCATTACCTACAGAATGTTCGGTCCGATCGATGCGCCGACGTTGAAATTGAACCCGGCATCGGCAATTGCGCCCGGAATCCTGCGGCGAATATTCGAATATTGATCTATTTGTTCAACAAGTGATTCAGTAAATATTGGTAGTGTCGCGCGATGCGGCAAAACTCAGGAAAATCACGCTTGTTGGCCCGCGCCGCTGCCTTTTTGTGCGCAACGGTGCTGATCGTCGTCTTTGCGCTCTCCACGGGTTCCGTCAGCGTCGCTTTTCTGAAGCCACGCATCGCAAAAGCCGCCGCCGGCAACCTGCCGGACGGTGCAACCTTCGCGATGGCCGACATCCGGGCCTCGCTCGGCATCGGAACCGTGATTGTCTCGCTACGCGACATGAGCCTGTCTGTCCCCGGCGAGGCGAGCGTCAGCATTTCGAATTTTGAAACGCATCTCAGTCTGTTCTCGCTTCTGGCCGGAACGGTCAGGCCGGTTGAAATCGATGTGCGAGGCATGTCTGTCGACGTTGCGCACACCTTGAAGTCCAGCCATCTTACCGGAAGCCGCGCCGATCATGTTCGCTATGCCGTCGCGTCGTCGCTCACGGCATTCGCTCGACTGGAAGGCCGGTTGTTGGAGCGGGGGCTGCAGCGGATCGGCCTTGCCGATTTCGAAATCCAGGGCCGGATCTTTGCCGGCACTCCGCTTGCCGAGAACCTGCCGCTGCGTATCGCCGATATGGATTGGCGGGTTGCTGAAACGGGAAGCCGGATCGCCATCCGGTTCGACAGCGACCAGGGCGAATGGGTTTTGGATGCCGAAACCGGCGCACTATCTGAAAAGCGGATATACGCCGATGTGACGATCAGCGGTTTCCCGCCGGCGTTCCTGTTCAGCCGGCTGACCGATCCCGGAAAGCGACCCAACTATGACGCGAAAGCCGCGCTCAACGGGCGTATTATCGCGAGTTCCGACGGTGCATTTGAGAACGCAAAAGCCCGGATCGCCTTCGGGACTGGTCACCTGGCATTGCTGCAGAAGGATCGCCTGGCGCTCGACAGCGTGGAAGCAGCCTTCGAACTGGCGGCGACGGGATCGGAGTTGAAGCTTGTGACAGGCGCCATCCAGTCCGGCGGAAACGGCGTGGAGTTTGCCGGCGACTTCGATCTGGATGAATTCGGCCGCCCGCTGACCTTTTCGGCCAAGATGCTGAAAAGCCACCTGCCGGGATTGGCCGAAGGAGATGAATCCGTTCAGATCGACTCCGGTTATGCCAGGGGGTCTATTGATCCAGCCGGCGGCGCGATCGTTCTCGAAAGGGCTTTCGTTACCGGACCGGAAGGCGCGGTTGCCCTGAACGGCGCTTTCCGGGCGCAAGGCGACGATGCGGGACTGAGCGGTATTCTGCAGATTGAGGAATCCACCGCCCGCATGGTCTATGCGCTCTGGCCGCCTTTCGTGGCACGCCAGGCGCGCAACTGGTACCGCGCGAATGTCCGTACCGGCCTTGCCGGGCCAGGCTTGATGCGGATTGCCCTGCCGCGCGACCATCTGGGCCCGCAGGGTCGTGGCAAGGCATTGCCGCCCGACGGCTTGACCGGCGCGATTCCCTTCCGCTTCGGCGAATTTTCGCCCACGCCGGATTTCCCGCTCGTGCGGCATGCGTCCGGATATATCCGGTTTGAAGATGCCGCTCTCATGGCGAGCTTGCACGAGGCCGATGTACAGGCGGCCGGCTTCGGTTCAGCCGATGTTCGGCAGACCTTTTTCCGGGTTCCGAACCTGGGGCGGCCGGAAGCGGTGGGGTATATCGACCTGCGGGTGTCCGGCCCCGTTTCCGCGTTGGCGCTGCTTTCCAACTCCGGGCCGCTGAATATTGCAGCCGACCGCGGTCTCGAACCGAAAAACCTGACCGGCAATGGCCAACTGGACCTGTTCGTCGAAATTCCGCTCGGCAACAGGCTTTCGCGCGACGATGTACACGCCGATTTCGAACTCCAACTCGCCGATTTCGCCAGCAGCGAGCCGTTGGACAGCGGCCGGCGCATCTCCCATGCCGATCTCGCCGTCACCGGAACGCTCGATACTTATGCCGTGGCAGGCGATGCCGTCATCGACGGTATCCCGGCCCGCATCGATATCGAATCCGCCAGAAAGGACTTTCCCTCGACGGTCCGGCTGACGCTTCATGAAGAGGCTCAGCGCCGTTTGGGGATGAATCTCGCGCCGTTCCTGAGCGGTCCGATCATCGCCCATGTAGATCCTGAGGCGAAGGATTTCCGCAAGGTATCGCTTGATCTTACCCCGACCGACATCAACCTTCCGTTCCTCGGTTGGCACAAGCTGCCCGGCGTCGCGGCGCAGTTCACCGCTTATATGGAAAAATCGGATTACGGCCTGCAGTTCAGTCGGGTCCGGCTTTCCGGCGAGGGGTTTAGCGCCTCTGGAGAATTCGCCATCGACGCATCGGGCGCATTGGCCGATCTTTCAGCCCGCAACATACAATTGCGTCCCGACGAGCGATTTTCCATCTCCGCCAGGCGGACCAGCGGGCGGTTTAAAGCCCAGGTCAGCGGCGAGGCTATCGATGTGCGCGGCATCATTTCGGCACTGCAACATCCAGCCGGCGAAGGAAGCGAGGTGGCCAGTCGAATTGATATCACCGTCAATGTGGACCGCCTGATCGGCCACAATGGCGTGGAAATTTCGAATATCGACGGCAAGGCCTCGATCGTCGGGGGGACAGTGGACACGCTTTCCATCCTGGCCGGGCCGGACGGCAGTCACAGTATCGAGGTTGCCGCCGACGACGAGACGGGCGGCCGGAAAATGGTCGCGCGGTTCTCCGATGCCGGTACAATCCTGCGTTTTGCCAATGTCTACCGCACCGCCTATGGCGGCGGCATGACGATGGAATTCACAAGCCCGCCGGAAACGGAAGACGGCAAGGGCCATATCGGTATTTCCGGTTTTCGCGTGCGCGAAGGCGGCCGAAACATAGCCGTCAGGCGGCTGAGTATTCCCTTCAACCGCCACGACCAGACGATCAATATCTTCGAGGCGACCATGGTCGCACAGGGCCTCGACGCCAGTGCCAGGGGAGCGATCAACCTGCAAAGCCGCTACATGTCGATCCGCGGGACGATCGTGCCGACCAACGGCCTGAACCGGCTGCCGGCGTCCATACCGATCCTGGGCGACCTGCTGGGCGCCCGGAAGCGCAAGGGCCTGATCGGCATCGCCTTCACGCTGGCAGGTCCGTTGAGTTCGCCGGCGCTGAAGCTCAATGTCGCTTCCGCCGTGACGCCGGGCTTCGTACGCAAGATGTTCGGGAAATAATGCCGCCAGTTAGCCGGCGGCAATCTTCAGCAAAGCGTGCCGCTTGCGGCCGACGGAAAGCTTGATCAGCCCGTCATCGTTCAGATGGTCCGACGTCAGAGTCAGCGTTTCGTCGTCGATGATCTCGTCGTTGACGCGAATGGCCTTGCCGCGTACCTGGCGGCGTACTTCACCGTTGGAAGCGGCAAGCCCCGCCTGGACGAAGGCGGGTAACAGGCCGATACCTTCCTCGATCTGAGCGCGCGAGATTTCGATGCTGGGCAGCGCATCGCCCGTCATGCCTTCTTCGAACGTCTGTCGTGCCGTCTCGCTTGCTTCATCGGCCGCCTTGCGGCCGTGCAGGAGGGCGGTTGCCTCGGTTGCCAGGATTTTCTTCGCTTCGTTGATCTCCGATCCCTGCAAACCCTCCAGCCTGGTAATCTCGTCAAGCGGCAGGATGGTGAAAAGCTTCAGGAACCGTCCGACATCGGCGTCTTCGGTATTGCGCCAGTATTGCCAGTACTGAAACGGTGACAGCATATCCGCATTGAGCCAGACCGCGCCATCGGCCGTCTTGCCCATCTTGGCGCCCGAAGTTGTCGCCAGAAGCGGCGTGGTCACGGCGAATAGATCTGCCTGCTCAACCCTGCGCCCAAGGTCGATGCCGGCAACAATATTGCCCCATTGGTCGGAGCCGCCCATCTGCAGCCGGCAGCCGAAACGCCGGTTCAGTTCGACGAAATCGTAGGCCTGGAGCACCATGTAGTTGAACTCCAGAAAGGAAAGATGCTGTTCGCGTTCCAGCCTTAGCTTCACCGCGTCGCGCTGCAGCATCTGATTGACCGACAGATGCCGCCCGATCTCGCGCAAAAACTCGATATAATTGAGTTCCAGGAGCCAGTCGGCATTATCCGCCATGATAGCGTCGGTCGATCCGTCGCCGAATGTCAGGAATCGCTCGAACACCGAGCGGATACCGTCCTTGTTATGCTCGATATCCTCCGCGGAGAGCATCTTGCGGGTTTCGTCCTTTCCGGTCGGGTCTCCCACCCGCGTCGTGCCACCGCCCATCAGGGCGATCGGCTTGTGGCCGGCCTGCTGCAGCCAGTAGAGCAGCATGATCTGGACCAGGCTGCCCGCATGCAGGCTGGGGGCTGTGCAGTCGAAGCCGATATAGCCGGGGCAGATTGAGGATGTGCACAGCGCATCCAGCCCTTCGGCGTCGGACATTTGATGGACGAAACCGCGTTCGCTGAGAACACGCAGGAAATCGGACTTGAACTGGCTCATGGGTTTGCTTGCGGTCTTGCATTGTAAGATGGTACGCGGCGGCTCATAACATGCACGAACGGCCAGGGCACGAATTTTCCGGTGGGGCAATATCGCACGATTTTGGGCTTGATGAGCGGAACGTCGATGGATGGGGTCGACGTTGCGCTGATTACCACGGATGGCCGGTCGGTTTCGGATTTTGGCCCGTTCCGAACCTACGATTACTCCGATGCCGACCGCGAAATCGTGAAATCGGCCCTCGATGCGGCCAGGACGGTCGACAATCGCGACGAACGACCCGCTCCCCTGGCGCTTGCGGAGAAACTGATCACCGACCGGCATGTCGAAGCGATCGAACAATTCATCACGGATTTTGCCCTTAGGCGGCAGGAAATCGAAGCTGTCGGATTTCACGGACAGACGGTGTTTCACGACCCGGCGAGGGCCTTGACCATACAGATCGGTGACGGGCAGGCGATGGCAGACCGGCTTGGCATGGCGGTGGTATGGGATTTTCGCGCTGCTGACATGGCCGCGGGCGGGCAGGGCGCCCCTCTGGCGCCGGTCTTCCACCGTGCGCTGGCCGAAAAAGCCGGTCTCGCCAGTCCGTCCGCCTTTCTCAATATTGGCGGTGTGGCGAATATGACCTGGATCGGCCAGGATGGTGACCTGGTGGCATTCGACTGCGGGCCCGGTAACGCGCTTATCGACGACTGGATGCAGGCCAATCACGCCGGGCGATACGACCGCGACGGAACTGTAGCACGCAAGGGCGCCGATCCCGATTCCGACCGGCTCGAAACGCTGCTGGATGACGACTATTTCCGGCGACCTCCGCCCAAATCGCTGGACCGCGATCATTTCTCCATCCCGGGACTGGCCGCCATGTCGGTGTCGGACGGCGCCCGGCTTCTTACCCGGTTTTCAGCCGAGTCGATTGCGCGTTCGGAACGGCTCCTGCCCGCACCCCCCGAAATCTGGGTGGCGACCGGCGGAGGCCGAAGGAACGCCTTCATGATGGAATTGCTCAAACAGGCCTTGGGCGGGCGTCTGGTGTCGGCTGAAGAGTGCGGCTTCGATGGCGATGCGATCGAAGCGCAGGCATTCGCTTATCTGGCCGCCCGGCATCTGGAAAATCTGCCACTGACCTTTCCCGGAACGACGGGAATCGGGCAAAATGCAACCGGTGGGCGGTTAACAAGGCCGAAATGTAAACCATAATCTGTGTTTGTTTCAAATTTTTTTAAACTTAAATTCTTGTCAAAACGTTCTGGCAAGAAATTTGTTGCACTTTAAGCCTTGCTACGACTGCAGCCGTCAGGAACCGGGTTTAATGAAATTGATCAAGGGCATACTTTCAGGGCGCAAGAGCTTTGGAATTGCTTCGACAATTGCTGGCATCGCCATTTGCGTGGCGACGGGTTGGCTTGTCTTTGATTCCGCGGGGCGTTTGCTGCAGGCAGAAATTGAAGCGGACGCACGGGCCTGGGCATCCAGGATGCAGCAGAATTCCTTCGGTCTGGACAGGATTCTCGCCGGATCGCCGCCGTCGCCGCAAGACCAGGCGTTCCTGCGGACCGCAAGGGACCTCGGCAACGTTACGCATCTGGCCATCTATGACCTGAATGGACGGGAAGTCCTGGCATCGAACGGGCTTGGTGATTTCATTCCCGACGAGGGGCCTACCAACGGCCGCTCACCCATATCGATCGCACTGGCCGGAGAGGTTTTCTCCCATTCAGGCCATCGCATGCTGAGCGACCTGTCGGGTTACTACACCCATGCGCTGGTGCCGATCTTGTCGGAAAATGGGGAGGTCCGGGGTGTCCTCGGGGTCGTTGTCGACAATAGTGAAAAACGCATTCTCTACCTGAAATGGCTGGTCGGCCTATTCGGCACGCTTCTGCTTCTGGTTTGCATTGCGCTTTTGGTGCCCTTCGGCAATCTCTGGTACCGGCTGCGGGCAAGGCGGCAGGAGCGCATGGATGCGGATTTCTTTGTTAGCCACGATCCGCTGACGGAAATCAGCAACCGCTCCCATTTCCTGGAGCAATTGGCCAAGACGCTGGACGAACATCTCGACGAAGGCCGCCAGATGGCGCTTCATTACATCGATGTGGACCGGTTCAAGGAAATCAACGATTCATTCGGATTGGATGCGGGTGACAAGTTCCTCCAGGATATTACCGAGAAACTCCTCACGCTGGTTGACGGTCCGGAAATGATCGCCCGGATCGGCAGCGATGAATTTGCCATCATCCAACCCGATACCAGCGGCGTGAAGCATGCGGAAATTTTCGGTACGCGGATCGTCGATACGCTGAGCGGGCCGTACAATGTCGTCGGGCACGAAGTGACTTCAAGCGCCAGTGTCGGCATCGCGGTCGCGCCCGAACATGGCAAGGATGCGCTGCGGCTGTTGAAGAGCGCCGATCTCGCGCTGCACCAGAGCAAGGGCCAGAGCAGGGGGCAGATGTGCCTCTACCATCCGGGCGTCGAGCAGTCGATGCAATCACGCCTGGAACTGCAATCGATCCTGCGCAAGGCGTTCGACAACAACTGGTTCGAACTGCACTACCAGCCGCAATACGATCTGAGCGCCCGCAGGTTGACGGGCTTTGAGGCGCTTCTGCGTCTGAGACATCCCGAGCGGGGCATGATCCCGCCCGTGGAATTCATTCCGATTGCCGAGGAAACCGGATTGATCCTGCCGATCGGCGAGTGGATCATCCGCGAAGCCTGCGCGACGGCCGTCAGCTGGCCGGAGGAACTGACGCTGGCGATCAACCTTTCGCCCGCCCAGCTCCGGGAAAACAATCTTGCCAAGACGATTGACCGGATCATGAAGCAGACCGGCGTGAAACCGGGTCGGCTGGAGGTGGAAATCACCGAAGGCTTGCTGATGGATGCATCCGATCGCACCATGACGGAACTTGACCAGATCAAGGAACTGGGCATCGCGCTCGTCATGGACGATTTCGGCACCGGCTATTCGAGCCTGAGTTATCTCTGGCGCTTCGATTTCGACAAGATCAAGATCGACAAGTCCTTCGTGCACAATCTGGGAACCGGCAGAAACGTCGAGAGCCTGCTCCAGTCAATCATCAATATCGGTCAGTCGCTCGACCTGCGCGTGATTGCCGAGGGCGTGGAAAAGCCGGAACAGGCCCATTTCCTGATGACCAACTCATGTCACCATGTCCAGGGCTTCCTGTTCGGGCGGCCGATCCCGAAAGCCGAAGTCGCTCCGGTGATCATGAAGGACGTGAAGAATGCGGCGATCTCTCACAAAGGCATCGACATGGTCCACCCGGTCGGCGACGCCACCGCCGTCGCCTGATCGGCAGCCGGCTGTCCGTCAGCGGCCGCCGATATTGTTCTCGATCTCCGTCAGCCGCTTTTCAAGATAGGCCGAACAGGTCTCGATCAGTTCGTCGACATGGCCCTCGAAGAAATGATTGGCCTCATCGATCATCGCCTGGTCGATGACGATGCCCTTCTGCGAGCGCAATTTGTCGACCAGGGTTTGTACGGAATTCGGCGGCGAAACCTTGTCCTGTTCGCCATGGATGATGAGCCCGGAAGACGGGCAGGGCGCCAGGAACGAGAAATCGTAGAGATCGGGCTGCGGGGCGATCGACAGGAAACCTTCCACTTCCGGGCGCCGCATCAGGAGCTGCATGCCGATCCAGGCGCCGAAAGAGAAGCCGGCAATCCAGACGCCGCGCGCATCGGGATGCATGGTCTGGACCCAATCCAGCGCCGCGGCGGCATCCGACAGTTCTCCCACGCCATGGTCGAAATAGCCCTGGCTGCGGCCGACGCCGCGGAAATTGAAGCGCAATGTCGTGAAGCCGCGCTGTTGGTACATCCAGAACAGCCGGTAGACGATCTGGTTGTTCATCGTGCCGCCGAAACGCGGATGGGGATGAAGGATAATGGCAATCGGAGCGGTCTTGTCCGTGCCCGGCTGATACCGGCCTTCCAGCCGGCCGTCCGGCCCGGTAAAAATGACTTCAGGCATGAATGCTTCTGCTTCCTGTACTTTGGATGTCAATCGGGCCGGTTTGCTGCCGTGCACTTTCTTGACACGGCGAAAGCGCAAACTTACAACCTAGTTTGGAACAATTCAAAACTAGGTCGATAACTTTGCGTTGCCGATTGCGTTTGGGCCGTATCTAAACACCAAACACATGGCGGAATTCAAGAGTTTAGATAATTGGTTTGCAGGCCGATGGTTAAAACGCCGCTGAATTTCGATGAAAATGCCGGAGCGGGGCTTCTCGATGACGCCCGGACGGCGATGCTGTCGGCCCTGGACCGTTCGGCAAATGCATCGTCGGTTCATTCTTCAGGCCGGTGTGCGCGCGCCATTGTGGAGCGCGCGAGAGAGCATGTAGGGGCCGCACTCGGTGTCGGCAAGGACCATGTCGTCTTTACCAGCGGCGCGACGGAAGCCACGGCGCTGGCCCTTTCGCCGGTAATCATGACCGGCCGCGAAAGCATGCCGGT
>Ga0102947_1000424_pt1 | contig 15211 bp, 15 predicted proteins | sample SalPon2A_A_D2_MG_FD_78210 | JGI IMG/M metagenome (GOLD analysis project Ga0102947, IMG submission 78210) | Soil microbial communities from South San Francisco under conditions of wetland restoration - Salt Pond MetaG R2A_A_D2_MG | ecosystem: Environmental > Terrestrial > Soil > Wetlands | place... | reverse complement strand
GAAATCGTTGTTTATACAAACTCCAAAGACAAAGAAATAGTTCAATCAATGTTATCTCAATATCCAGGATCAGAACTGTCTCCTGAATTAATCACATGTCTTGGCGGGGTAAAAGTAAAATCCAAAGATGGTTCTATGACATTTGACAATACTGTTGATGCAAAGATTGAACGATTGAAGCCTTTAATTAGGAAAGATATTGCAACACAATTCGGAGTAGGTAATTAGTATGGCAGCTCAAGGTAGAATTGTTTGGGTAAGCGGTCCGGCTGTAAGAGCAGACGGAATGTCTGACGCAAAAATGTATGAGACTGTAACAGTTGGAGATTCCAAACTAGTAGGTGAAGTAATTAGATTAACAGGAGATGTCGCATTTATCCAAGTTTACGAATCAACAAGTGGATTAAAGCCCGGTGAGCCTGTAATTGGTACTGGTAACCCACTCAGTGTACTTTTAGGTCCAGGTATTATTGGACAAATTTATGATGGAATTCAGAGACCACTAAAAGAATTATCAAAAGCCTCAGGTTCATTCATTGGAAGAGGTATTACAACAACTCCTGTAGATTTAACAAAACACTATCACTTTGTTCCAACGGTAAGCGTTGGTGATGAAGTTACTGCAGGAACTGTATTAGGTACTGTTCAAGAAACAGACTTGATTGAACACTCTATCATGGTACCTCCTGACCATAAAGGAGGAAAGATTACCAACATTGTAAGTGAAGGAGACTATGATTTAGAAACTGAGGTTGCGACAACCGAAAAGGACGGACAAAATATTCCATTAAAGATGTATCACAAATGGCCAGTTAGAAAACCACGACCATTCCTAAAAAGATATGATCCAACAGTTCCACTACTGACAGGACAACGTGTAATTGACACATTTTTCCCAATTGCCAAAGGTGGTACAGGGTCTATTCCAGGAGCATTTGGAACAGGTAAAACAGTAACCTTACACCAAATCGCAAAATGGGCTGATTCTCAAGTTGTTGTGTACATTGGATGTGGTGAAAGAGGAAACGAGATGACAGAAGTACTGGTAGAATTTCCTGAACTTAAAGATCCAAGAACTGGAAAACCACTTATGGATAGAACAGTTTTGGTAGCAAATACCAGTAACATGCCAGTAGCAGCAAGAGAAGCAAGTATCTACACTGGTGTAACTATTGCTGAATATTATAGAGATATGGGAAAAGATGTTGTACTTGTAGCAGACTCTACCAGCAGATGGGCCGAATCACTCCGTGAGATGAGTGGACGTCTAGAAGAAATGCCTGCAGAGGAAGGTTACCCATCATATCTTGCATCAAGATTAGCAGAATTTTATGAAAGAGCCGGACGTGTAAGAGCTTCTGGAAGCCCAGACCGTGATGGCTCAGTAACTCTAGTTGGAGCAGTTTCTCCATCAGGTGGTGACTTTACAGAACCAGTAACAACACACACAATGAGATTTATCAAAACTTTCTGGGCCTTGGATGCAAAGCTTGCATACTCTAGACACTATCCCTCAATTAACTGGATGAACAGCTATTCTGGTTATTTGGCAGATATTGCAAAATGGTGGGGAGAGAACATCAATGAAGATTGGTTAAGTCTTAGAAGTGAAGCTTATGGAGTTTTGCAAAGAGAAGACACACTAAAAGAAATTGTTAGACTTTTAGGTCCTGAAGCTTTACCTGATGAAGAAAAATTAATTCTTGAAGTTGCAAGAATGGTAAAGATTGGTTTGTTACAACAAAACTCATTTGATGATGTTGATACTTATTGTAGTCCCGAAAAACAATACAAGCTTCTAAAACTACTAGTAGACTTTTACAAGAGAGGACAGCAAGCCCTCAAAGAGGGAGCATCATTGGCAGATATTAGAGCAATGTCAATTGTTGGTTCTATGCTCAAAGCCAGAATGGATATTAAAGATGATGAGATGCCAAAACTTGATCAGTTAGACGTAGATATGCAAGAACAATTCAAAAACATTACAGGAGTGAAAGTTCAAAATTGAGTGCTGAAGGTGGAGTTCAATACAGTAAGATTGCAGAAATTAAAGGCCCACTGGTAGTAGTTGATGATGTTTCAAATGCAGCTTTTGATGAACTTGTAGAGATTGAAACAAATGAAGGTGAAAGAAGACTAGGAAAAGTTCTTGAAGTTGGAAATGGTAAAGCAATCGTTCAGGTTTTTGAAGGAACAACTGGACTATCCATATCTGGAACTAATGCAAAATTTGTTGGCAAAGTCATGGAAATGCCAGTATCAAAAGAGGTACTTGGAAGAGTCTTTGATGGTTTAGGAAGACCAAAGGATGGATTACCAGATCCAATTGCTGATCAATTTATTGATATTAATGGTGAACCAATGAATCCTGAACAAAGAGAGTATCCTAAAGACTTCATTCAGACAGGAGTTTCAGTAATCGATGGAATGATTACTTTGGTTAGGGGACAAAAACTTCCAATATTTTCAGGTTCTGGTATGTCACATAACTTAGTAGCAGCACAAATAGCAAGACAGGCAAGTGTAATTGGTACACAAGATGACTTTGCTGTAGTTTTTGCAGCCATTGGTGTGCAATACAGTGAAGCAGAATATTTTAGAAGAAGTCTTGAGGAATCTGGTGCTCTTAAAAGAAGCGTTCTTTTCTTAAACACAGCAGATGATCCAGCAATTGAAAGAATCATTACTCCTCGTGTTGCATTAACAGTTGCCGAATACTTGGCTTTTGAACTTGGAATGCACGTTTTAGTTATACTCACAGACATGACAAACTATGCTGAGGCATTAAGAGAGATCAGTGCAGCAAGAGAAGAAGTGCCAGGAAGAAAAGGATATCCTGGTTATCTTTACACTGACTTGTCAACAATTTATGAAAGAGCAGGAAAACTAAACGGTAAAAATGGAAGTGTAACACAGGTTCCTATTTTATCAATGCCATCAGATGATATTACTCACCCAATTCCAGACTTGACTGGGTATATCACAGAAGGTCAAGTTGTGCTTGGTAGAGATTTATTCAGACAGGGAGTATATCCACCGGTAAACATCTTGATGAGTCTAAGTAGATTAATGAAAGACGGAATCGGGGAAGGAAGTACAAGGGCAGATCACGGCGAAGTCTCTAACCAAGTTTATGATGCGTATTCAAGAGCACAAGAAGTAAGGGCCCTTGCAGGTATTGTTGGTAAAGCAGGATTAACCGAGATTGATTTGAAATACATGGATGTAGGAGATGCCTTTGAAAAAGAGTTCTTAACCCAAGCAACTGATGAAAATAGAACTATTGAAGAAACTCTTGGTATTTTGTGGAAGATTGTTTCAAAACTACCAAGGAATGAGATTACAAAAATCAAAGACAAATACATAGACCAATATTATCAGGAAACGTAGCAAAATGTCATTTGGACAGAATGTAGCTGCGACAAAAATTGAACTGCTAAAATACAAAAAATCAAGCCAAGTCGCAATAATGGTTCAAAAAATTCTCGATGACAAGCGTAAAGTTTTACTAAAAAACATAGAAGAAATGATCCAGGAAGCTTCTAAAGCTCGAGGAGGGATTTGGGATCCCTTACAAGATATTTACAAATCCGTCAATGAGGCATATCTAGCACTTGGCACTGGAACAGTCGATTCAGTTGCAGAGTCAACTCCACCAGTAATGGAAGTTGACATCCACGTGAGAAGAGTAGTAGACGTAAAAATCCCGGCTCTTACTGTTACTGAAAAAGATACAAAGTCAATGCCTTATGGTTTTGCTGATACCAACTCCTCTATTGACAGAGCAGCAAAACAGATCAAAGTATTACTTCCAAAAATTTGCAAAGCTGCAGAATATGAAAACTCAATTTTTAGTCTTGCAAAGGCACTGGAAAAAACACAAAAACTTCTAAATGCTCTTGAAAATGTAATTATTCCTCAGTATAAAGAAAAAATTCGTTTTATTCTTGCTACGCTTGAAGAGCGTGAAAGAGAAGATTTCGCAAAGTTAAAAAAAGTCAAAGCTAAGATGGAGAGCAGGAGCTAATGGCAATAGAAGAAATAAAAAAATTAATTGAAAACTCTAAAAAAGTACTAGATCAAGATCATGAGAAATTTTCTCAATCAATAAAAGACGACCTTCAATCTTTCAAAAAAAAGACTTTAGATCAAATTTGATCCAAAAACATTATCATGATTTAAATATGGAACGGAAGGGTGCATAATCGTACATGAAACCTATTGTATTAGCACTTTTGACAACACTTGTGATTTCCGCTATAGGCCTCACTGGTACTGCATACGCTCAAGAATCTGGAGCAGATGATGGAGCTGGCATGAAACTATTAGGTGCTGGTTTAGCATTTGGAATTGCAGCAGGTGGAGCCGGAATTGGTTTAGGTCAAGTGGGCGCAGCAGGTCTTGCAGTAATTAGTGAGAACCCAGCTTTGCAGTCAAAAGTTTTCATCTTCGTAGGTATGGTAGAATCAATCGCTATCTACGGTATAGTAATGATGTTTATCATCTTGGGACAGTAGGCCCAGTCTTAAACTCTTTTTAAAATTTTTAAAAATTTTTTAATTGTACTTTAGTCGATTTACATCTAGTACTCGTCCACAATATCTGCACTTGAGCACCCTACCTTCTTTGTCAATTACATCCATTATGGATTCAATATGCTCAGGACTGTTTGTTATGCAATCCGGATTGGAGCAACGAAAAATTCTATCTATCTCATTTGGAAGAGATACTCTTCTTTTTTCTACAAGTTTGTAGTTTTTGATTATGTTAATTGTCGCTTTAGGGGCAATTACTGCTAGCTTGTTGGTGTCATCATCAGCTAAGAACTTGTTTTCAACTTTGATAATGTCCTTTTTCTTAAACTTGCCACTTGGAACATTCAATGCAATAGTAATAAGACTACCATCTCCCCCATCAATCTGAAGTGCTCCTAGAACCTGAAGTCCTTTACCTTCATCAATATGGTCAATTACCGTTCCTTCCTTGATTCGTCGAACCATGAGTTCGGACTCTTGCATCAGAATACTTTGTATAGTCACCAGTATATATTATTGAAAGAGTGAACGATTTCTTCAACAAGGACATTACTTCCATCAAGAATTACACCAGAGACCAACTGGAAAAAATTTTTGAATATACTGATAAGATAATTGCTCTGGATCCTATCCAGAGAAGAGAGATTTGCAAAGGAAAAACCCTTAGCTATCTGTTTTATGAGCCAAGTACCAGAACTCGTCTAAGCTTCGAATCAGCCATTGCATTAATTGGAGGAAACTCCTTGGGCATATCTGATATATCTTCATCATCAACCCAAAAAGGAGAAAGCCTAGCTGATACTGTAAAAATAATGTCTATCTATTCAGACGTTCTAGTTTTGAGACATCCCCTTGATGGTTCCAGCAGATTTGCATCAGAGATTTCTTCAAAACCTGTAATTAATGCTGGAAGTGGAACAGAAGAGCATCCCACCCAAGCAATACAAGACCTATTTACCATAAAAAAAGAAAAGAAAAAGATTGATGGGCTAAAAATAGGAATTGTTGGTGATTTAAAATATGGTAGAACGGTTTACTCACTTTTGTCTGGACTTGGAAACTATGATGTTGAAGTTCATTTAATTTCTCCTGAATCCTTGAAAATAAGATCAGATTCAATTTATGAAATTAGAAAAAAAATATCTTTCACAGAATCTACTGACATTGAAGAATACATTGATGATCTTGATGTAGTTTATGTTACAAGAATTCAAAAAGAAAGATTCCCTGACGAGGAGGAATATCTCAAAGTAAAAGGAAGCTATGTAATTGGACTTGACTTGTTACAAAAAATGAAGGATGATTCCATAATTTTACATCCATTACCAAGATTAGATGAAATAGCAACAGACATCGATAAAACAAAAAACGCAAAATATTTCCAACAAGCAGAATATGGAAAGTATACCCGTGCAGCTCTTCTTGGTTTGATTCTCAATGAGAATGCATTTTGAATAAATTAATCCTGGCAAGAATTCCGTATTCCATATATCTGAAGAGGAATCAACAGTAGATAGTTTGACTGCAACAAAGGTTCTTCCAATTTTTCCATTGGACTTGGTTTTGTTTCCAAGGCAGGAACTGCCTTTGCGAATATTTGAGCCTAGGTACAAACAGCTTGTAGATGATTGCATGCTAAATGACGGTCAATTTGGAGTTTGTTTGGTTGATCAAAGCCATCAAATTAAAGGATGGAACGGCCCAAAAGAGGTGGGAACAATTGCAAAAATTACCAAATGCGAAGATGTTGGGCTAGATGGTATGCAACTACAAATAGAAACAATGGGACGCAGCAAATTTCGAGTAAAAAAAATCATTGCACCATCAATCGATCTTCCTGAAAATTATGATCCATACACCATAGAAGGGCATCAAGGAATTTCGGATCTAAACAAAAATGCAAGAGATGGTGATAAAATGTATCTAAGAGCAGAAGTTGAACTAATCCCTGAGATTGATGACAGCATTTCATTGAATCAATGGGAGCACTTGATTGAGTTGTGGAAGAAAAAAACTGCCAAACAAGCATTGCCACAGGTAATTGAACCAGCTGCCCTTGATCAGATACTAGCCCAATACTATCTTACAACCGAAACTCCAACAATCGATTATGTTTATTCATTGGCAGCTCTTGGTGCACATGATCCTGAAGAATTACAGCCAATATTGGAGGCAAACTCTATGGAAGAACTTATTCAGAGATTTGAGAAATTAATGACAATAAAATAGCCCCAAAACTTTGAACAATAATGCTGTTAACACCTAAGATTGGAATTCTTTCACTTGCAATTTTTTTGATATTTCCGGTACATCATGTCTACGGTCATGGTTTAGGAATTGATACAATTTCTTCAGTTGATATTCAAGGAAAAGAAATTTCAATTTCAGTAGAACTACCCTTGTCTTTTGATAACTTGGAGGAAAAACAAATTACAATAACTGCAACAGAAGATGAAACAAAAGAAAACGCCAAAAATGTCACTTTTCTTATTGGCCTATTCCATGAAAATGAAATGATGTTTCGTCATTACTTCTTCGCACAAAATGGCGTTCTTCCAATCACTGTAATTCCTACTCAGGATGACAAAATTACAATAAATGGAGAACAGGATCCTCTATTAGGTGCATGGTATAGGACTGATTCAAAACCCCTTGAAATTTCAGGTCCAATTTTTACTTCAGGTGGACTGTATAATTTTGAAATTGAGGTAAGAACTCTTGATGAGCCTACAAATATCATAGAAGACTCTGGCATTTATTACGCATATTTGAGCGTAGCTGAAACAAGTACCTTCATCGAAACCGATTCGCTTGACCAAGACGTATCCTTTAGACTGAAATCGTATTTTGACAAAATTTCATCCTTTGAATATGATCCTGAAAAAAAACAGGTAACATTTGAGATGCCCTTTGATTGGAGTGAAAAGCAAATGTCACACATTCCTGTAGTTCACGAGGAAGTTCATTTTCCAAAGGACTTTTCTGAATTTTTATCTGGAGGTTACACTGGCCAAGTAAATGGAATTGATCTCTTCAAATCTTCAATTCAAGTGGATGATTACACTGAAATCGATGAAAGAATAGTCCATTTTGTATTATTGCAAGATCATTTGAGATTTTTGAAAAACCAAATGAAACAATCAGGGGAACCCTTACCTGATAGTATGATTTTCACTTTATCGACTAGCGAAAAAATTGATTTCCCATTATCGGCATATACTAGAAGTGAAGATTTTCAAATAAATCTATCATGGGATCCTGTTACAATAGAGCCTGATCAGAATACAAAATTTGTCTTTACAATTAGAGATGGCGCAACTGGAGAACCTTTACGTAATTCAGACTATACATTTGTAATTTTGCAAAATGGTAATGAAATACATCGAGTTGATGGAGTTGCTCAAGTGGGAGGAGAATCTGAGGACTATTACTTTACTGAAGATCAAACAGGCCCTACAATAATTAGATTTGAAAACATTAGAAACACTGGTCAGGAAACGGAATTTGGAATTGTAGTTGCCCCTGAATTTGGAACATTTGCAACTTTGATTCTTGTAACATCTCTAATTTCAGTAATACTGGTTTCTAGAAAACCATCATTTAATATTATGAAATTCTAATTACAATGCAACTAGCCTTACTGTGTCCATGTTTTTGTTTGTCTGAAAATCTTTTGTCATTGTAGAGACTTTCTCTGCATCTCCATCAATCAAAAACAATTCCATACATTTTTCTTTCTCGATTTTGCTGTGAAGATGGGTTGTTATAAGATCCTCAAAATTATGGGTGATCCCAGAAACAACATGGTCAAATTCGTCATTGTGAACTACAAGCAAAATTGCATGAATATTTCCAGACAAATCTGACTTTTGCTTTTCTTCAGAAACAAATGACCTAATTCCAGCTCTTATGGCCTCTGACCTACCTGAAAACCCCATAGATTTTTGGAGCTTGTCTAATTCAGAAAGAATTTCTTCATTGAGAGAAATTGAGACTATCGGCATATGCCTAATGTTATTAAATATCTTATAAGTTTAGCAATTAAAGTTATTAAGAATTTATAAATTTATTAATAATTCTCATGAAATTAGTGGATGAGTAATCAAGTCAAAATTGCAATAATTGCAATTGCTATTGTTATTCCAATAACCTCCTACTCGGTTTGGGCAAGTGATTCTAATTTACAATTTCAAAATCAAAATGAGTCAAATAAAATTCAGGCAATTTCATCATTTTATCCCCTCTATGAATTTGCTCAAAAAATAGGTCAAGACAGAGTTGATGTAAAATTGCTGGTACCTGAAGGTGTTGAACCACATGATTGGGAACCAACCATTCAAGACGTGCAAAAAATGCAAAAAGCAGATTTAATCATAATTAATGGAATTGGATTTGAAAATTGGGTTGATAACCTTAAAGAAATGAATTATCAAGGAATTGTAGTTGACACAAGCAATGGAATTATTAAAAAGAAAATTTTTGAGGAACCAAATATTTCTGATAAATCTAAAACTAGTCATGAACATGAATCTGGTGATCCACACATCTGGTTAAATCCTGTCCTCGCAAAAACTCAAATCCAAAACATTGCTGATTCATTTTCTAAGATAGATCCAAAAAACAAAAGTTTCTATCAGACAAATGCAAAAAATTACAAAGATGAGCTAGATCTGCTTAATTTAAAAATAAAAAATGACTTGTCAACATGCAGTATTGATTTTATTGCGTTTCATGATGCCTTTTCATATTTTGCAGATGAATATGATTTGAATCAACATACAATAATTTCTTCTAACAATCCTCATGGAGAACCGACTGCAAAAACTTTACAAAATGTGATTAACACTGCTAGAGAATTAAATATTAAAATAATTTTCACAGAAGACACAATTGATCCAAAAGTTTCAGAGGTTATTGCAAATGAAATTGGTGGAAAAATTCTTGTCTTATCTCCTCTAGAATCTTCTGGTAAAGGAGATTACATTTCCCGAATGACTGAAAATTTAGAAAATCTCAAGGAGGCTCTATGTTGAATGTTGTAGACATTGAACATCTTTCGGTCAAGTATCCTGATGTTAAGGCACTTGATGATGTAAGTTTTAGCGTCAAGGAAGGAGATTTTTTAGGCATAATTGGCCCAAACGGAGCTGGAAAAAGTACTCTCTTTGCTTCAATGCTTGGCCTGAATACCAAATATGAAGGCTCTATCAAATTTTTTGGTCTGGACATTAGAAAATCTAAGGATTATCTAAAAGAGATTGGATATGTCCCTCAAAAACCAATTTTTGAAAAAAATTTTCCAGCTACTGTAAATGACATTGTACGAATGAGTTTACGAAAAGAATCAAACGAAAAAAAGATTGACGAGATATTACAGCAATTGTGGATTCATGAATTAAGAAATAGAAGAATCGGAGAATTATCTGGAGGTCAACAGCAAAGAGTCTTCATCGCAAAAGCTCTGGTCAATAACCCAAAAATTTTGATTCTTGATGAACCAGTTACGGGAATTGATCAGCAAAGCATTGATTTGTTTTTTAGTATTTTAAAGGAATTAAACTCTAAACAAAAAATTACCATAATATGGTCATCGCATGATCTTGATGCCGTAAACCAGCTTGCAAATCATGTTGCTTGCCTTAATAGGACATTATTCTTTCATGGGGAGTCTGATGATTTCTTTGAAAACGATGAGCTTGTAAAGCAATATTCTGAAGCATCAATGCAGGAACATATGCATCACCATTAATCATGTCTTTTGAGATTCTAACCTTTAGTTTCATGCATAGAGCACTCATCTCAGGTGCTGCCATTGCTATTTTGTGTTCTGTAATAGGACTGTTTCTCGTTCTAAGACGGTACTCTTTGTTTGGAGATGCAATAGCTCATTCTTCATTTGGTGGGATTGCGTTGGGTTTGTTAGCAGGAGTGTATCCTCTTTGGACAGCATATGGTGTTTCGTTGATAAGTGCATTAATAATAACACGCATTAAAGAAAAATTCAACATTTCAGGAGATGCTTCAGTAGCTATCCTTTTGTCATCAGGCATTGCAGTTGGGCTTGTAATTATAGGATTTTCAGGAGGATTTACGATTGATATCTTTAGTTTCCTGTTCGGGAGCATTCTTTTGATAAGTGTTAATGACACTGTCTTGATTTTGGCATTAACAGGGATTATTCTTATTGTTGTTTTGTTGCTTTATAGACAATTACTTTACTCTACATTCAACGAGGAACAAGCAAAAGTAAGTGGTATTCCAGTTGAGAAAATAAATTATCTCATAGTCTTTATGGCAGGATTAACCGTAGTTACATCAATTCAACTCGTTGGAGTTTTGTTAATATCCGCCTTGTTTGTAGTTCCTAATGTTACTGCAATAATGTATGGTAAGGGATTCAAACCTACAGCAATTCTTTCTATATCCTTTTCAGTATTCTCAGTTGTTACCGGAATTTTAGTTTCATATGTCTTTGATATCACTCCAGCTGGAACAATTGTTCTTTTATCGATTGGAGTATTTGCTGCAACTATGGGAATAAAGTCACTGGGATTGTTATCTAAGAATTAACCAATGAATTTAGTCTTCGTTTATCCTTAACACTTCTTACAAAAAACAAAGATGTTGCTACAATTCCCATCGCAATTAGGGGCGATGCAAGTTCTGTATATTTTAGTTGATATCCGTCTGATGTTTGTATTTGAGAAGCTGATATTGGAACTTCAGTGATTTTTACCATGCCTAATTTGTTTCCTTGCTGTTCAACAAACCAAACGTCGTTTTTATCATCTGATGTCATAAACTGTACAAAGGAACCTTCAGTTGGAACTGGAACTTCAATTAAATTATTATTTTGTGGATCATATACTGCAATATTATCCACAACATGTTGAGCAATCCATATGTTGTCATATCTATCAAAGGTTATTCCAAATGGAAGTGCATCCTGATCCAGAACGGAAATTCTCTCAAATGTCTCTAAAACTGGATTAAATTTGGCAAACCCTACGCCTGTGTGCTCTGCAATCCATAGATTCCCATGTTTGTCAGAAATTATTGCCTCAGGTGCTCGAAGTGGTTGTTCAGGGGAAAATTCTGTTATTTCATTAGTTTCTACATTGATAAATCCTATACTACCTGTACCTGATTTTGTAAACCAAATTCTTCCATCATTATCAATTGTTAGAGCAAATGGCAAGGATCCTTTTTGCAATTGGATCTCCTCAAATTTGTTAGAATCTGGAATGTATTTCAAAATTTTATCTTTATTGATAATGACAATCCAAATGTTTCCATTAAAATCAGATTGGATAAAGGTAGTAGTACTATTATCAATCACTGGTGCAATTTTTGGTAAAGTTATGGTTGTAATATCCGAATTATCAGGATCATAATATCCGATTTGATTTCTACCAGGATCGTTAAACCATATCCTTCCCATAGGATCTACAGTTAGAAAAACTGAAACTGTACCATCAAAGGGGTGGGGTGTAAATTCTTCAGTTTCTAGTGAAAACTGCCATAATCTTGGTGCCGAAGGGTCACTTATCCAAATGGAATCTCTTCCATCATACAAAGGAAATAGTACCTTGGTTGACTCAGGGAATTCATATTCAATAATCTCTGTTTGTAAATCAGGTAGTCTTGGTTTTACAAGCAAGTTCATCAAAACTGATTCATTCGCATTTTCTTCTCTGTGAATTTCAACTTCTGTTTGCCATTCTCCTGAAAATCCAAAGGCCAACTCTCCTTGAAACTTTGAGGGGAAATTCTCATCCTGAGAAATGTTTTCTAATGGAATTTCTATTGGAGAAATATTTCTTTGAGGATTTGATATCTTTACCTTAATTTCATCAGCGTCAGGTAATTTGTTATTATCAAAATCACTGATTTTTACCACAATTGTATTTGTGCCACTTGTAAAGGGTGTAATTTCAATATCATATTTGGCGCTTTCAGAAAATCCAATTGTTCTAAAATCATAAGACACTTCTTGCGCATCAACCTTTTGAATTTCCCCTGCAGGCAATGTACCATTTGCCAAAAGTGCAACAACTCCAAGTAAAATAATTCCAAGGGCAGCATCAACCTTCAATGATCTTTTCAGCCTTTTATGTACTGAAATTGATTTTAAATTGATTGAATCTTCTCCAGACCGTTGAACTTTAAACTGGAAAAACCCTCCTAGACCAATCATAATTGCTGCAATGACAATTTTTGCAATGATTAACTTACCATAAATCGATTCAGAAATTAATCCAACATCACTTTCTAAAAGCCACATCAGTGTTGGACCAGAAATTATGACAATACCAATTGCAATGGTAAATGCAATTGAAAATCTTGGTATCATTACTAGAGACATTTTCTCTCTAGCAGAAGTATCTAATTTTGAAAGTGTTGGAAGTAGTGTAAAAACAAAATAAATTATTCCACCAATCCAAATTGCTGCAACTAAATTGTGTACATAATCCAAAACTACTGCTGCCATCTCTCCACTTGCAGCACCATGTCCAATCATAGTTGAAGTTCCAATTAGTGCAAGAGACAAGGCAAGCATTGGTAAATGATGTATTTTTGAAATCTGTTTTTTTCTATCCATCCAAAACCATATGCCTAAAAGAATAATGGTAAATACCATTCTGATCAACCACGTAGATCCAAAGGTAGTTTGAATCGCATCAAATGCTGAAGTTTCTAATCGTAATGTTTGCACAGCAAGCATGGTGATATTTGATGCAAAAACTAACATCAATCCAATTCCTGTTAGGGTCATTAGTTTTCCATGATGAAAAATATCTACTTTTTCAATTTCCTTTCTTATTAACAATTTATTTTGAGTTCCCCAAATCAACATGGAGGCAATAATTCCACCCAATACCATAGTTTGTCCAACTAATCCTGGAAATCTCGATCCTGCTTCTGGGAAAAATAATATTTCATAAATCGACTTTGGAAGACCATCATCTTTTTGGACCACAACATCACCTACACCAAAATAAAAAGCATCATCAACTAAATGACCATCCACTTTTGAGAGAACTTTGCTTGTAACTGTATAAACCCCAGATTCTAATGGCGGTGTAGTAACAATAAGGGAATTCTCACCTTGAAAATATTGGGAATCTTTGTTATCTATTTGGTCTCCATTACTATCTAAAACTTTCAGAGAACTAAAGTCCAACTCTATTGGTTCTGAATAAATTACAGTCACTTCGCTAATTCCTACTGGAGCATTTACAGAAGAACTTGGACTAGTTTCTTCAGTAAATGGATGGGCAGAAGCATACGGAACAGATATCGATAAAATAATCAATGAAATAATGAAAAGTTTGTTCATTGTATTTTCAACGGATTATTGATAATTTAAACAGTTTTCATTTTGTTTGGGATTTGTACCAATTCACGTAAAGATAATAACATGTAATAATCAAATTATAGCCATGAAAGTTCTAACTTTGAGTTTATTTGCATTATTAATTTCGGCAACTCTTTTCTCCCAAGCTTATGCTCACACAACAGTTGAGGTAGAACAATACGAAGTTGAAGTGGGTTGGGGTACTGAGCCACCTGTTGTTGGATTTAGAAATGATTTTGTATTTCAAATTAGTGAACCTGGTGAGACTGAGGGATTAAAGGTAGGTATCAAAAATGCGTTTAAGAACATGGAGGCAACTGCCAAATTTGGTGGTGTAACTAAAGTTTTAGATATTGGATCAGATCCTCGACCTGGTCATTACTATTCACATGTAATTCCTACAAAAACAGGCTCATACTCGATTCACCTTGAGGGGGATATTAATGGAGTTTCAATAAATGTTGAAATTCCTGTAGAAGACGTGGAATCTACTGCAGTCCTTGATTTTCCACCAACCAGTGGTTCTTCATCTGATCAAGATGTAATTGCCCTTAAAAGCGCTGTATCCTCATTACAACAAGATGTTTCTTCGATTAAATCTGGTTCTGGAATTGAAGTTTCATCTGAAGGTGCTGCATATGACTATGCAATTCTAGGATTATCAATTGGTGCAGCTGCAATAATACTTGCAGTAATTTCTTTAGTAAAAAGAAAATAGAAAAAGAGTGGTTTTCTAAAGTCTTGGAATGACTTTAGTTTTTGCAGTTACTGCAACGATGCTTATAATTGCAACAGCTAGTATCATCATAGATATTGTTCCAAATTCAGGAACAACTTGAGAGAACTTTACCACTTCACCTATTGGTCCAGTTTTTGGATCATCTACTCCGTAACCTTGGAAGGTAACGGTAATGTCAACTGGATCAGATGAATCTAGTGGTGCTGTTTCATGTGTTCCGGTTCCTTCATGGTGGTGTGCACCAGTATCTTCTAGTACTGATTTTCCATTTTGGGTAACCATCATATCATGATTGACGTGTTCAGAGTCTTCAAATTCAATTGAAATTTGCATTCTCTCACCTGCCATTGGTTCTGTTGCCCAGATTGAAACTTTGGTTCCATCAGACATCATTCCTGTTGCAGATGCTGCACCTTCCATGTGAACTTCCCCGTCCATCATTTCCTCATCGTCGTGCATTTCCTCATCGCTGTGTTCCTCTTCGGCTGCCTGAACAGTTACAATTCCCTCCATCCATGGATGAACCATGCAAAAGTATGGGAATTCGCCTTCTGCCTCAAATTTGTGGGAGAAAGTTGT